>Ga0315282_10011817_pt1 | contig 13458 bp, 14 predicted proteins | sample YL17G07_20_MG_FD_203693 | JGI IMG/M metagenome (GOLD analysis project Ga0315282, IMG submission 203693) | Sediment microbial communities from Yellowstone Lake, YNP, Wyoming, USA - YL17G07_20 | ecosystem: Environmental > Aquatic > Freshwater > Lake > Sediment | place: USA: Wyoming | collected...
AAGCATGTTGAAGACCCGGACCTCACGCATCCAACTCGGCAGCCTCGCCTGCCTGATGCTTCTGGTGGCTCTCTCCTTTTCCAGGGTTCCGGCGAGCACGGCCGTTGGGTCCCCGGATGCGCTCACGTCGTTTCACTACCATACCTACGCGGAGATGACGCAGGAGCTGCAGACGCTTGCACAGCAGCACCCGGACATTATGAGTCTTACATCGATCGGCCGGACCTACGAAGGCCGGGACCTCTGGCTGGTAAAACTGTCGCGGAACGTCTCCGTGGAGGAGCACGAGCCCAGCCTGTTGTTCATGGGCGCACACCATGGGAACGAGAAGCCCGGGCCCGAAGTCATCCTGTTCTTCATCAAGTACATGGTGGAGAACTACACCAGGCCGAACACCGATGATGATGGCGACGGCCAACTCAACGAAGACCCCATCGACGGCATCGACAATGACCATGATGGGCGCATTGACGAGGACCCCTCTGAGGACCTGGTCCGCTCGGTGCTCAACAGCACCCAGATCTTCCTCATCCCCATGGTGAACCCGGATGGGTACGAGGCGAACACCCGGAAGAACTGCGTCCCGAACCATGGACCCTTCGGCCTTACGAGGAACATTACCTCCTACGGGGTGAACCTGAACCGCAACTACGCGGATCCCTGGTTCTTGTACTACCTCTTGCCGACCCAGTATGGGTGCGTCTTCTGCCTCGAGGATTCGAGTTTTAACTACCACGGACCGTATCCTTTTTCGGAGAACGAAACCAAGGCGGTCAAGAGGTTCGCCGAGTCCCACAACCTCTCCATCTCCCTCTCGTATCACTCCTACGGGCAGTTCATTTTCTATCCCTGGATGCATACCTCGAAGCCCGTGCCGGATGAATCGACTTTCATGTCGTTAGGCGAGAACATGTCGCGTATCGACGCGTACACCCTGATTACCGGAGGAACGTATCTTATTCCGCGGTACGGTGGGACCCTGGGGACTTCGGAGAATTTCCTGTACCGCACTTGCGGGGCCTATGCGTTCACCGTGGAGCTCTGTTTGGAGCGGGCGCCGACGAACGCGCAGGTCATGTACACCACCTGTCTGCGGCAGACCGGGGTTCACCTTTATCTCTGCGAGCGGACACTGTCCTTGCCACCTGCGAAGATCTGACATCAGTCATGAGGCGTGAAATTTTTGGAGAGAAGGGGGACTAGTGAGGTGGTGAGGAGATGTGTGAAAAAATAATAACTCCCCCATTCTCTCTAATATATCCATGAAGATAGATTACTATATAAATTTTTATATAATATGTTTATAAGGGTTATAAAGCCAAGTCTTCCAGCAACCAAACAGTACAAGGCAAGACAGACACCCCATTATTGGTCCTGTTCTGCATCCACCATGATCTTGGTCTGTTTCTTGGGGGTGGATTTGTTGATGTGCCACAAGTAGAAGTCGCCTTGGTGAATCCGCTCATTTCTATGTTTGCTTTTTGACGAAGTACAGGAACCTAGTTAGACCATTGCCACCAAGGTGATGATGCATGCTAGGCCCGTTTCCGTGGACACCGAACATTTCCCTCTTTTTTCCTTTTTTTAATTCTATATTCCATTAATTGAAGATTTTATCTTCTGAAAACATTTAAATGAATCCATAGGATAACAACACTTAGAAAATCTGTTATTCAGGGGGAGGCAAAAAGAATCATGAATAAGAAAATAATAGGTATATCTGTGTGTATGCTGTTGATAGCCACTACGATCCCCGCAGTCACGTCTATGAAAAATACTACGACAAACACAACGGCTCCAATCATCCCTCAAGCAGGTATGGCAGGGAACTGGATTGAAATGCAAAAACTCCTCGCCTCTGATGGCACAGCATGGAATAATTTTGGCTGTTTTGTTTCTCTTGATGGTGATACCGCTCTTATCGGAGCGCCTGATGATGATGATAACGGAGAAGTTTCTGGGTCGGCTTACGTATTTACTCATACGGGAACGACCTGGACACAGCAGGCCAAGCTCCTCCCCTCCGACGGCGCAGCATGGGACTTGTTTGGTATTGTTTGTCTTGATGGTGACACCGCTCTCATCGGAGCACCATATGATGATGACAATGGAAACATGTCGGGATCGGCATACGTGTTTACCCGTACCGGAACTACTTGGACGCAACAAGCAAAACTTCTCCCCTCAGATGGCGCAACAAATGATAGTTTTGGTGGTTCTGTTTCCCTTGATGGCGACACTGCCCTCATCGGAGCAAGAGGGGATGATGACGCTAAAGGATCGGCGTATGTGTTCACCCGCACCGGCACAGCCTGGACACAACAAGCAAAGCTCACTGCCGCAGACGGCGCAACATGGGACTTTTTTGGCAATGTTGTTTCTCTTGATAGTGATACTGCCCTCATCGGAGCACCCTTGAATGATGACAACGGAAACCAGTCGGGTTCTGCGTATGTATTCATCCGCTCTGGCACCACATGGAGCCAGCAACAAAAGCTCCTTGCCTTAGACGGAACAGCAGAGGATTCGTTTGGCGTTTCTGCTTCTCTTTCAGGTGACACTGCTCTCATCGGAGCATCGCTTGATGATGACAATGGGGGCGATTCTGGGTCAGCTTACATCTTCACCCGCAGTGGTACCACCTGGACACAGCAAGCAAAGCTCCTCACCTCCGATGGCGCAGCAGAAGATGTTTTTGGCGTTTCTGCTTCTCTTTCAGGTGACACCGCCCTTATCGGAGCAGTAGGTGATGATGACAACGGAAATCGTTCTGGGTCGGCGTACGTATTCACCCGCACTGGTACCACCTGGACACAACAACAAAAGCTCCTTGCCTCAGACGGCGCAGCAGAGGATTTTTTTGGCTGGTTGTCTATTTCTGTTGATGGTGACACCGCTCTCATCGGAGCCGGAGGGAATGATGACAACGGAGATCAAACTGGGTCGGCATATGTGTTCACAAAAACTAATTTAACATTCAGCATCACTGGAGGTCTTGGGATAAATCTGAAGATTACGAACCAGGGAATAATAAATGCCATTGATGTTCCATGGTGGATTCACGTGCAAGGCAGGCGCATTCTCGGACAAATCAATAAAACAGTAGATGGTACCATCGACATCCCGGCGGGACAAACTAAAACCATACGGACAGGAATTTTGTTTTTCTCGGGTCGTATCACGATCACTGCAAGAGTAGCTGACGAAGAACAGACAATGCATGGGTTCAAAATAGGACCTTTTTTATTTATGCTATAATAAACGATTTCCCTCTTTTTTTCCCTTTTTTTATCATTTAATTCGCACTAAAAACAATGAGGGTTAAAACCGTGTTAATGCTTGTCATAAATCTGTGTTTCGCTTCACGCCGGTCGGAGGTTTTTCGTCTCCGCTGTACTTCCCGCCCCATTCGTTCAGCCCTGCTTTTTCATCCGCATCAATCTTCTGCTGCAGCATCTTCAACATACGCGTATCGGTGAAACCCAGCGCCTTCATCTTCTGCGGCGTCGGCACGCCATTCGGCGTCCAACCCCGCCGATGGTAGACCGCATCCGCCAGTTTCTGATACTGGTTCTGGCGGTACTCGTACAGCCGCTGCATCCGTTTCGGGATTTCCAGTTTCTCAAGCTCTTGCTTGGGGATGCCGAGCTTGTCCACGAGTTGAGCGTCGTAGCGGTCTTTTCGTGAGACGTACTCCATCTCGGTGACCGGCCCCATGGACCGATACGGGATCCAGTCGTCCTTGCGCTGCCCGCGTCCCATCCAGACGTTCATCGCCCGCTGCCAGTTGTAGCAGCGCTCGCTCTGCAGGATGAGGTCTTCTTTGGTGACGTGCCAGCCGGTGACCGCGTTCTGGACGTCCACGTAGTTCTGCACATGCTCAGGAACCTTGGGCGGCTCACTGGTCTGCGCATTGTCCGCCGGCTCGATGTCGTTCCAGGGCAGCTTGCACAGGCCGTTGAGTCCGAACCACGTCCGCCACATGGGGAAGTAGTGGAGCGCCTCCGCCTTGTCCTTGAAGGTGGGGATGGCGTTGTTGACCATGTCCATGAAGATCAGCCAGGCCTCGTCATGCTGCGGGCCTTTCAAGGTCAGGCCGTAGCCGCCTTGCATCGCGAGGGACTCCTTGGTGACGTACTCGGAGTACTCCAGGCCTTTACTCTCCATGCCGCAGTCCTCGACGAGCTGCCGGGGGCCCCAGCCATTGGCGATGATCCAGTCTCTGACGCGGCGGATGCCCTTGCTGGCGACCGAAAGGAACGTTCCCGTGTCGCCGCTGGCCATCCGGTGCATGAACTCGAGTACCGCGTCGGCGTTGCCGAAACACAGTTCCAGGCCGTCGCAGCGGTCCCTGGTTAGGATGCCGTACTCGTACATCTCCATGTAGAAGGCGATCGCGGTCCCCGTGGAGATCGTGTCGATGCCGTAGGTGTCGCAGTAGAAGTTGAACTCCAGGACCCACAGGGGGTCCCACAGGCTCATGTTGGAGCAGGCGCCGATGGTCTCGTACTCTGGGCCATCCACGGTGGCCTTCTGGCCTTTGTACGGCCCGGTCTTGACCTGGTAGCCGTCGACGGTCTTGGCGCAGGCCAGCGTGCAACCGTGCCAGCAGCCATCCGGGATGATCTTGGTGAACAGCTCGTAGAACTTCGGGGAATAGAGTTTCGATGCCTTAGGGAAGGATCCGAAGCGGTAGTTCTCGCAGGGCAGGAGGTCGTAGGCGTCCATGATCTCGACGAGGTGCCCGGTGCCGACCGCCCGCATGTTGCATTGGTAGCGGTCGAGGTCGCGGATCTCCTTGTGGATCTTGATGCCGACGGCAGCCAGCTTCTCGGGGTCCGCGGGATGGTTGCCGAGGCCGTCGACGTTTTCGACCTTGACGACGATGCCCTTAACCTTCTTATCTCGTAGGATGGTGCCGAGGCCGCCGCGTCCCGCTTGTTTCATCCGGGCGCATTTGCGTCGGATGTCGTAGAAGGAGACGTTGAGGCAGCCCCAGTAGCTGTGCTCCGCGCCGGTCCCGGAGGAGACGATGGAGACTTTCTGTCTCGCCCGCTCGGTCGCTTCTGAGGCATGGAGATAGGTGAGCTGTTCGGCGAGGAGGTGGGAGTCGGTCTCTTCCAGGGGAGCGGTCTCGATGGTGACGGTCCCGGCTTCGCCGTCGATCACGATGACGACGTCTTCTTTGGCTTTGCCTTGGATTTCAAGGGCGTCGAAGCCAGCGAACTTGAGGTAGGGGCCGAAGAACCCGCCGACGTTGCAGTCGCAGATGGTGTTGGTGGAGGGGGAGATGGAGAGGCAGAGTGATTTGCCGGCACCGGGGTACTGGGTGATGCCGCAGAGGGGGCCGGTGGTGATGATGAGTTCGTTTTCCGGGCTATCCCAGCGGGTGGTAGGCTTGATGGAGTCCCAGAGGAGTTTGAGGCCGAAGCCGCGGCCGCCGGTGAAGAGTCGTTTCATGTCGTCGGTCACGGGTTTTTCCGTGATTTTCATGGCGGTGAGGTCGACGGCGAGGGTGCGGTCGGCGTAGCCGCGCTGGACCTCTCTTTTGGTGTAGGTGTGGGTTGCGAGGCGTTTCCTGGCGGCTTTGATCTTGGCGTGGTCCCAGGTGTGGGTGGTGTTGCCGGTGGTGTATTCGTCGATGGGGATCTGTCCGTGGGCCATGGGGTCACACTCCTTGTTTGTGGTAGACGATTTGTCGAACGTTCTGGAGGGGGATGTCTTCGAGGGTGAGGGCGTGGGTGGGGCAGGCGCGGACGCAGGCGCCGCAGGAGATGCATTTGAAGGGTTGGATGCGGGTGGGTGCCTTGCGCATGGCGCCGATGGGGCAGAAGGCGACGCAGGCCTGGCAGCCGACGCAGGTTTTCGTGTTGAGGAGGACGATGCCGTTTTTGTTTCGGGTGAGGGCGCCGACCGGGCAGAGGTCGAGGCAGAGGCCGCGCTGGTCGCAGGCGTGCAGCTGGTATGTGTCGTTGGTCTTGATGATGGTGAGCGCTGAGAAGTGTCCGCCTTCTTTTGTTTTGAAGTGGACTTGGGAGCAGGCTTTTTCACATTCTTTGCAGCCGGTGCAGCGGTCGGGGTGGAATCGGAGGACTTTGGCGGTGGCGGCATCGGGCATGTGGGGTTCACCTTAGGGGTGGAGGAGGATGAGGGTGTTGGCGATGACGAGGCACCAGGAGGCGGCTGCGGTCGCGGCCGTGACGGGGTAGTAGACGGGGTCTTTCAGGGTCAGGGGGAGTCTGCGCAGGGCGATGGCGGTGGGGACGGTGGCGGCGGCGATGAAGGCGGGGAGGAGTCCGCTGGCGAGGATCTGCGGGGTGAAGGCGAGGAGGTTGGCGGGGTCGAAGCCTGCGGTGGAGAGGAGGGGGGTGAGGATCTGGGTGACGGTGTAGCCGCCGACGTAGACGATGTAGCCGGTGATGATGCCCAGGCAGCATTGAAGGGAGAGGGTCTGGAGTTGTCGGAGGTCGGTGGAGACCCAGGTCCAGAGGAGTTCGAAGAGGGCACCTTCTGCCATGATGGCGATTGCGGAGCAGATGTAGCAGCCGCCGAAGGGATTGAGGAGTCGGAGGGTGCCGGCGACGAGGCCCATGCCGATCTGGGTGCCGCGCTGGGGGAAGATGGTCTTGCTGAGGGTGAGGAGTCCGATGGCGAAGACCGCGGTCATGATGGTGCCGGCGGGGAGGTTGGCGTCTCGGAGCCATGAGCCGATGATGCATTCGGCGAATCCCCAGAGGGATCCGAGGGCGAGGATACCGGCGATGGTCTTGGTGTGGTTCATGGTGCTTTCACCTCGATGGTGGTGACGTTGCGGACGTTGAAGGCTTTGGGGAGGTCGGAGAAGACGGTCTGGCGTTGCCTGGTGAGGAGTCCGTGTTGGAGGTTGTCCCAGGTGACGGTTTTCTGGTAGCCGTCTGCGCCGATGATGGTGTACTGGTGGTCTTCGGGGGTGGCGACGCCTGCGAGCCGGATGAGGTCGTCGAGGGCGATGCCGTTGGCGTTGAGGTCGGTGAAGGAGCGTGGCGTGATCTGGGTGAAGAGCTGGTCGATGGTGTAGGTCTGGTTGTTGATGGTCAGGGTCTGGGTTTTTGCCTGGGTTTGGGTGATGTAGAGGGTGCTGATGCTACCGAGGAGGAGGACGCTGAGTGCTCCTAGGGTGAGAACGATGTTCGCCTTCCCCATGTCGTGACCGAGTCGTCTAACCGGCCAGTCGTATTTAAGAATTGTGTGGATTCTTATATGAGAGGTCTTTTTTATTGGGAGTCTGCATCGGAGGATTTTATCGAGAGGTGGTGTCTGGTTATTTGTGGTACAGGCCGTGTTTTTTAATGGATGCGGCGGTCTGGCGGAGCTCGTCTTCATGGTCCGGTCGCCATTGGATCCGTTCGAGGATCGCGTAGGAGACCGCTGGGCTGGTGTTCTCGATCGGCCAGGAGGCTTGGCTGCGGTAGCTGGCGATGAAGTGCCGGGCGAGCTCGAACTTCTCGGCGGTGAACATCGGGTCCGTGGTCAGCAGGGAGGCGCAGAAGCCCGCGATGTCGTCGACCGGATTGCCGACGTGGGATTCCTCGAAGTCGACGCCCCAGACGGTCTGGTCTTCTTTGAGGATGAAGTTACGCAGGGTGGGGTCCCCGCGGAGGCGGAAGACATCCTTGGTCTTGAACGCCTCGTGGAAGATGGCGAACCAGGAGGCCGCCGTGGAGGTCACGTGTCGTTTCTCATGGGGGTTGCGGTGGGGGTCGCTGAGGACGTCGTTGAGGGTTGTGCCCGCGATGTAGCCGAGGATGAGGACGTTGTTCTCCGTGTCTTTTTCGAGGAGCGAGGGGATGCGGGTGGCGGCGGACCCCTGGCTGAGGACCGTGGTCTCGACGTCCATGTTGGTCTTCAGGCCGGGGACGTACCATTTCAGGACCCGGGGGCTGCCGTTGATGAGGACGTAAGCGACCGTGTTTTTCTTGCTGGTGAGCCGTTTCTGGATGAGGACGCCGTGGTATCGTTCGACGGTGGTGATGAGCTCGCTGATGTCTCTCATGGGAGTGGTTCGCCTCGTTCGGTTTCTTGTGGCGGTCGGGTGGTGAGGTAGATGCCGAGGAGGATGATGGCGCCGCCGTAGAGGGTGAAGATCGGGGGGATCTGGTTCAGGATCGCGAGGGCGAGGAGGGCGGCGCCGATGGGCTCGCCGAGGAGGGCGACGGAGGCGACGGAGGCCTTGATATGGCCGAGCGCCCAGTTGTAGAGAGTGTGGCCGAAGATCCCGGAGATCAGGGCCATGAGCAGGATGAGGCCGATGTCGCGCAGCGGGATGCCGGCGAGGGGGACTTGGAGGATGAGGACGAGGGCGGCGAGGACTATGGAGGCGACCGCGTAGACGACGAGGACGTAGGTGAAGAGGCTGACGGTGCGGCGCATGAGGCGGCCGCCGAGGATGTAGAGGCCGGCGCCGACGCCGCCGAGCCAGGCGAGGATGTTGCCGGTGAGGGTGTCGATGCTGCCCGGGACCTGGTTGCCGGTGACGAGGAGGAGGACGCCGGAAAGTGAGACCGCGATGCCGAGGGCGTTGAGCGGGGAGAGGCGTTCGCGCAGGAAGAGGTAGGAGAGGGGGGCGACGATGATGGGGTGGGCGGTGACGAGGATGACGGAGCTGGCGACCGAGGTCAGGGTGAGTGAGGTGATCCAGAGGGAGAAGTGGGCGGCGAGGATGATGCCGATGCCAGTCATGATGAGGAGGCTTCGGCGGGGGAGACTGCGGAGTTCCTGACGGACCGAAGGTCTGAGGAAAAGGACGGGGGTGAGAAGCAGGGTGGTGAAAACGAGGCGGAGGAGCGCGATGGCGAGGGGTGGGGTGCTGGGGCTGCAGAGTTTGATGAGGATGGAGGCGAAGGAGACGGCGATGATGGAGATGGTGAGCCCGAGTGCCTCTTTCTTCATGGTCAGGTTAGGGGATGGGTCGTCACCTATTTCTGGTTTCGGTTTGTGGGGTTCTGTATTTCCTCAGGTGATTTCTGCAGATGATAGAAAGATGTAAAAAATCGGGTGAAGGAAACATACTTTCCTTATAAACGCACTACAAATATTTAATAAAGCTAATTACATTCTTTCATAAGGGAGAAGTAATTCCATGATAAAGAAATGGATTATTATCGGAATCATTTTAATTAGTACTAGTGCCCCTACTCTTGCTGATTCTACTGAAAGAAGTACTATAAGTGGGAATGTCCTATATGTTGGTGGGAGTGGACCGGGAAACTACACCACAATCCAGAAGGCTATCAACGCCTCAATAGATGGGGACACCGTATTCGTCTTCCAAGCATCATCACCCTATAATGAAAGCCTAATAATAAAAAAATCCATAAAATTAATTGGCCAAAACCATACAATTATCATGAGTGAAAACGGGACACTTAACACAATTTTCATAGACCATGATTCAGTCATCGTCCACAATTTTAAATTTGATTATTATTCTTGCAGTGTCCCAGTTATTCTCGTTGAAAATTCTAAATTTGTTAACATATCTCATTGTGTATTTCATAATCAAAATTATGGATTATATTTTGTGAATGTTAGTAATTCCTCGATTTTCTCTAATTTAATTGAAAGCGTTGGTTGGTATGATGGTCGAACCATATCCTTGAAAGAAAGTAAAGGAATTATGATTAGTAACAACATGATAGACCATTATGCATCATTCATAGGCATCGATATCATGAATAACTCAGATGAAAATTTATTATTTAATAACCATCTCGATTATTCGGTGGCACCTCATGTCTTTGCCACAGGACTAAGGATATTTTCAGGTGAAAAGAATAGAATAATCCATAACAATTTTGTTTGCCATGTTTACAGTAACGTCCACGCCTACTTCAGCCAAAACTATTGGTACCCCCAATACGACCTCAGACACTATTTACTCCCATTTCCTAAAATAATTATCAGTCGCCCTTATTCCTTGACGACAATTAATTTTGACTGGCATCCAGCACACAAACTTTACAACATCACATGGTCATAACATTACAGGCGCCTTGAAAAGTCTCCACAATAAGCCATCACCCGACTTGTTACAAGGGTATTTTGCCTAATGATTTCATCCTGCAACGTTACAGAACCGGTTTTGTGGAAAGGGTTAAATTCCGGGTGGGTGCTTCGTGTGGGTATGGGAGAGTTGGCTGTTATCGGTGTGTACGGATATTCGAAGACCGGGAAGACGACGCTGCTTACGGAGATCATCCGTCGGTTGACCGCGGAGGGCGTCCGGGTGGCGACCGTGAAGTGCACGGATAAGGAGGTGTCGTTGGATACGCCCGGGAAGGATACAAGCCGGCATCGGAAGGCGGGTGCCGGGCTCGTGGTGCTGTCGTCCGCCGGTGAGACGGATTTCGTATATCCTGATACGTTGTCGATCCATGAGATTACCGACATGGTGGCGGACGGTGGGTTCGGCGCGTTCGATCTGCTCTTGGTTGAGGGCGCGCGTGAGCCGTGGATCCCGAAGATCCGGGTAGGGGATTGTCCGAAGCGTCCCAACACCATCGGTCAGTGTACCGGGAATGTGGAGGAGGCATTGGAGCTGGTCCGCGGGGTCCTGCGCGGGAGGCGGGCGCAGTCGCGGCTGCAGGTGTCGGTGAACGGGAAGGAGGTGCCGCTCACGGCGTTCCCGGAGCTGGTGATGTCGAACGTGATCCTCGGGATGCTCGGGTCGTTGAAGGGCGTCGGTGAGGTGCAGCATGCGCGGCTGACGCTGACCTGTTGTCCATCGCAGAAGGAGTAAAATCTTTCTTTTCGGGTTAGAGGGCGCCGAGGGAGTTGATGACGAGGAAAAGGACGACGATTGAGGAGATGATAAGGATACTGATGACGTCGTCTAGGCGTTCTGTCTTATGCTGCATGGGTGCATCCCGTCCCAACATGTCATATCGTGGGCCGGTGTTATTAATCGTGAGCGGCAGCTAGGTACGCAGGCGGATACCCTGGTCTGAGGTGGGTTATAGGTTTATACAGGGGTGGTGGTTTCCGGTTGATTGATGACTCGAGTGCCGCGGCTGGCCGTCGATGGGATCGTGCGCCGTGGAGACGAGATTCTCCTGGTGTTGCGGGCGTTTGAGCCGTTCAAAGGCCGCTGGGCGCTCCCCGGCGGATTCGTCGAGTACGGCGAGACCGTTGAGGCCGCGGTATGCCGTGAGCTTCGGGAGGAGACCGGCCTGGAGGTGGCGCCGAAGGGCGTCGCCGGGGTCTATTCGGACCCGGGGCGGGACCCACGCGGGCATACAGTGTCCGTGGTGTTCTACTGCGAGGCGGTCGGCGGGTCGCTGGGTGGCGATGCGGAGGTCCAGGACGTCCGGTTCTTCCCAGTGCGCAGGCTGCCGACGCTGGCGTTCGACCATGAGAAGATCATCCGTGAGACGGTTCAGGTGAGTTGACTATGGAGTACTGTGCGAAATGCAAATGCATGATGATCCCGAAGGGGAAGATATTGGTCTGTCCGAAGTGTGGTTTGGAGAAGAAGGAGACCGGCTCCTCGGTTGTGGTGCAGAAGCAGAAGGCGAAAGAGACCGTGGTGCTGGAGAAGAAGATCGATATCCTGCCGAAGACGCGGGTGGAGTGCCCGAAGTGCGGGCATAACGAGGCGTTCTGGATCCTGCGGCAGACCCGGGCGAGCGATGAGCCCGAGACCCGCATCTACACGTGTACGAAATGCGAGCACCGCTGGCGCGCATATTGACGTGGACCCAGAAGGCGGCTGCCCCTTTTCCGTCTAGTATGAATTATCTGATTATGGTACGGTACTTACCCTCTCTTCATCTCTTCGTATTCGAACCCCCTCATCACCCCGTTCCCATCGAAATCCCCCCGCGGATCGGAACCTCCAACATCGTGCTGTACCTCTCGTAGGCCATCAGTAACACGCCCTCCTCTCCCCCCAGAGGAGAACCCCTCTCCATCATTTAGGGAAAAATATATAAATAAACAAACTAATAGAAACAGCGAGGTTCGTGTTATGAGACACACCAAAAGCATCCTTGCCATCGGCATCACCCTCCTGATCCTCACCGGGACCCTCCCGGCCCTCGCAGCCGTGCCGCAATCCGCCCACGATGACGAAAACACCGCCATCCAAGCCTTCTTCGACCACGTCGACACCGCAGCCGCCACCTCGCACTCCCTCCGAGAGTTCCTCGGAAAGCTCTACGACCTCTGCTGCGATAAGACCCTCGACCGCTTCCCGCTACTCAAAGACCTCGCTAGCCGCATCATCACCCTGTGCAACAAGCACCCGCTCTTCTCCCTCTTCGGCCTCCCCCTGGGCTCCGGCGCCTCGGGCAGACCCGGCCACTTCGTCATCAGCTTCGGGGTCTACCACCGCTACAACCCCCTCAAGCAAAACACGCTTTCCTTCATGAAAGAACGGATCAGCCTCTGGCACTACCGCAGCCAGACCAACGCCTTCAAAGGCCGCACCCTCATCCTCGACCGCCACCCCTTCGGCATCGGCCAGCGCCTCCTAGGGCCGCAGGTCGGTTTCATGAGAGGATTCCGCGGCGTCTACTGGGACCATGAAAGCAAACTCACCGGGAACTCCTACCTGTTCTTCATGGGCAACGCCGACCGGATCCGAGCCTTCGACCTCACCCCCTTTAAGTAATCGCCTCTCAGAGAAAATCCTCCCTCTCTTTTTCTCCTTTCATATCCAACCGATGAGCATCCTCCAGGTCGGGAGAAAATCAGGCAAGAGGGAGAAAATTATATAAATACTAAAGTTAATATAGTCCCTATCTAATAATTATTTAGACCGCATGAGGGAAGACCTATGAAAATCAAGACAGGAATTCTCGCGATAAGCATGATTCTCCTTGTATCAAGCCTCTCCATAACACCCGTCTTCGCCCAGCCGACCCTAACTCCCCTTACCGCCTCGAAGTCCAATGACCTCACTCTCACTGACAATGACGTTAAAACCCTGGATAACTTCTATGTCTCCTTCCTCAACGACCTCGTCAAAGTCAAGGACCTCAACGGCTTCCACAAGCTCGTCGACAGCTACCTCTTAAAATGGGGCAACCACCCGCTCCTGCGCTTCCTGCACCGCCTCGTGGTACGCGCCACCATCGAACGCCACCTCATCCACTTCCGCTCCCTGCGGACCACCGCCTTCGTCATGAGCATGGGCAGCATGCCCCGCCTCCTCTCCCGCCAGAACTTCCACTCCAACTTCTACCGCCCCTACACGATCTGGCTTTACGGGAATCAAAATAACAACTTCATGAAAAGCCGCACCTTCATCCTTGACTTCCACCCCTTCTCCATCCTCAACGTTGACGGCCGGCAGATCGGCTTCATGCTCAACTTCTACGGATTCTACATCCGCAGCTACCGACCACTAGTGGGCAACGAGCACACCTTCTTCTTCGGCCACGCCCAGCGCATCCGCGTCCTGGACCTCTCACCCTTCGA
>Ga0315282_10011818_pt1 | contig 13457 bp, 13 predicted proteins | sample YL17G07_20_MG_FD_203693 | JGI IMG/M metagenome (GOLD analysis project Ga0315282, IMG submission 203693) | Sediment microbial communities from Yellowstone Lake, YNP, Wyoming, USA - YL17G07_20 | ecosystem: Environmental > Aquatic > Freshwater > Lake > Sediment | place: USA: Wyoming | collected...
ATGACAATTCTCTCCACCAACAATTCCTTTACTGGAGATCGAGTCCCTTATCTGGCGCCAGTCACGATCACGGGAAGTTACCTTCATCAATTCGCATTCGGGCTATCGACTCAGGTCGCTGTAAGTCTTGTAGGAGAGCGGCCGATCGGGCTCTCTGGTGGTCCGATGCTCAGTTCTTATTTCCTTCTGAACGCAAGCGCTGAGTACGTTTTCGGGAAGGGCTTTAGCATCTTTCTTCGTCTGAACAACATCTTTGACGAGCATTACAGCATCTGGAATCGTTACCAGGAGCTTCCTTTCTCTGTCCTGGGTGGAATTACGGTGAAATGGTGAGGTGTAGACCAATGACCAGTAGTTGCGCTCGGTGAGACACTCCGGTGCCTGATCTAAATTTAAAAGGAGAAGAAGAGCCGCGGCCCCAGTCTCAGGAACCGTCGGGACATCGCCGAGGAGCAGTCTTGATCGGTGTATTCACGGGAACTCTAGTTGTTGTGATCGCTGTTTTTGCCGTCGTCAAGTTAGGTCTGCTTCAACCCCAAGAACGAGAAGCGACTCAGTTTGAACCTCAGTCATCATCCAAGGTTGACACTTTCTCTCACAAGGTCAGAAAGGCAGATACATTGGCTACAGATTCGACCGGGGCTCAGTTTCCTCTGGCGAGCAATGCTGCGCCTCCTGAGAGCTCTTCTGTTTCGCTGGCCGATACTTCTAGCAGGGCGAGAGGTTTAGAGAAGTTTACTATTCAGCTGTCAGCGTGGCGGTCGGCTAAGATGGCAACAGAAGAGGTGCGCCGCCTTAAGCGCCTCGGCTTTGATGTTTACCTGACACAGAGTGAGCCAGATAGTGTCGGCAAGGTATGGAATCGCATCCGCATGGGGCACTACCAAACGCTTGACGAGGCGAAGAGGATTGCCGGAAGGTTTCTTGATACGCTTGTAGTTGGCTATACATTCGAGAAGGAAAAGTAGTCCGTTGTATATACTCGACGAAGCGGTGGAGTTTTCCAGGTTTAAAACAGGCGCATGGGCGGCTAACTTTGTGATTGGGGGAAAACGAAATGAACACTCTTCCGACAAGAAAAAATAGACGCGAAACCGTTCGGGCGTTAGTTGCTTCGATTCTCGTTCACCTTTGCCTGCTCAGTATCTTCTATTTTACTCGCGTCCAGGAGAGCCAGAAGTTGCCGGGATTTGTTGAGATCTCTCTGGGGAGCTTTGCAGGGGGGGCGGGCATAACCTATTTGCCTCCTGGTTCTCCTTTACCTGGAGGAACAACACCAAGAGGCCAAGCGCCTTCTATTGTGAGACGATCCGGTCTGGGGCGGGCGGAACTTTCACGAAGTGTGTTCCCAGTGGAGGGACAGGTCCTTGGGCGCCCGCGGGCGACGAAGCTCGACGTGTCCGAGGAATTTGGCGGGAAGTTGGGGATACCGGGCGGGGAAAACAGACTCATTGGAGAGAAGGAAACTGGGGCAGGGATGTCGCTTGAAGGTGAGGGTCCAACTGGGGAAGGGAAGCTAGGCGCCGGAGGGGAGGGCGCTGGCTTCCCTGATGTGGGCGTTGGAGCCGGTATCGGTGGGGGGGCCAGTTATTCTCTTCAGTGGGCCGGTGGGGGAACTCGAAGGAAAACCAACGGGGATTTGCCGACGTATCCCGAGGGAGTAAACATCGAAGCTCAAGTTCGACTCCAGGCTGTCATAGGCGCCGATGGATCGGTGAAAAGACTTCAACCAATTCAGAAAGCAAATCAGAAGTTGGAGGAAGCCGCGATGCAGAGAGTCCGCTTCTGGAAGTTCGAGCCCTTGGCTGCGTCCCAGCCGCAAGTCGATCAGACGTGCACAATTACATTCAATTTCAAGTTGCAGTAGCTCCTCATTCCAGAGAGATTCCTTCAGGGACTTCCTGCCGTGCACGAGGTCTATTACGACATTGAGACGCAGAAGTCTGCTGCGGAGGTTGGTGGGTGGCACAATACGCATCTCATGCGCATCTCTGTGGCAGTGACGTGGAATGAGAAAGATGGATTCCGCCGGTGGCGAGAGGGTGAGGCCTCTGAGCTCATCTCATATCTCTCGACTCACGATCACATCATCAGCTTCAATGGCGATGGATTCGACTCGAAGGTCCTGAGCTTCTACGGAGACGTCTCAGGGATCAACCAAAGATCGCTCGACCTCGCGACGGCGTTGAAGAGGAATCTTGGTCACCGCATCCGGCTTGATTCCATTGCACAGCCGACGCTTGGAAAAGGGAAAACTGCAGATGGTTTGACAGCACTTCGCTGGTGGAAGGAAGGCAAAATCGAACTGATTGCGGAGTACTGCGAGCAAGATGTACAAGTGCTCGTGGATCTTCTGAAATTCCTCAGAAACAATGGGTACCTGCGTTACCTTGACCTCTCTGGCAATGAGAGGATGGTCTACTTTAGACTCTGACTTCGGCCGCTTGGATCCTGCCTTTCACTTCTTCAAGTACCAATAGTAAAAGAATCCCTCTCCGATAGTCAATAGCAATAATGAGAGCGCGTCTCGATCGAGGCCAGGCCCGAGCCCTGCCGGAGGAGAAACCTCGTGCAGAAGAAATGTAGCGAGGGTCCATGCGACCGAAAAAATTATCGCAAAGAATGCGACTGCGAGAATTCCCTCTTTCACTCCAGCTTCTTGCCAGCGCTTCGTGTAGGCATAGACAGCCGCGACAGTATGCAGGTAGAAGATGAAAAGAGGGACCATGGGGGGTCAGTAGGCATCCTTCCCGAGGAGAACCGCTTTTACGGTCTGCAAGAGAATCTTCAAGTCGAAGACTAACGACCAATTCTCAATGTAGTAGATATCGTACTTTGTCCGCTCAGCGATTGGAGCATTCTGCCGTAGTCCGTTTACCTGCGCCCAGCCTGTGACTCCGGCCTTCACTCTGTGCCGTTCAAGATACTTTGGGATCTCCGACTTGAACTGCTCCACGAAAGCTGGCCGCTCAGGCCTTGGACCCACAAGGCTCATCTCACCTTTCAACACGTTGAGAAGTTGTGGCAACTCGTCGATGCTCAGCCGCCGGAGGATCCTCCCGAGAGGTGTAGCTCGAGGATCGTTCTTCCGTGCCCAGACAGGTCCGGTCTCAGCTTCGGCGTCTGTTCTCATCGTTCTGAATTTGAGTAGACGAAATACCCGTCCGTCGAGTCCAACTCGATCCTGAACGTAGAACGCCGGTCCCCTTGAGCTTAACTTCGTAACAAGACTGGTCAGGAGGAGGAGTGGAGAGGCGATCAAGAGCAGGATAAGAGACACGGTAAAGTCGAAGGTTCGCTTTGTGATTCGATTCCAGGTCGTCAGAGGGATCTCTTTGATCTTGAGGAATGGAATCCCAGCAAGCTCCTGGATCCGCACGCGGCTGGTCATGAGTTCCAGGAGATCAGGAACCATCATGAACTCGACGTTCAACCCTTCACAGGCCTCGGCGATCTCATACAGCTGAGGATGTTCCTTGTACGTCAACGCGATGAGGACATGTTCAATCCGTTCCCGCTTTATATACGAGGATGCCTCACCGAGGGCTCCCAGGTAAGCCGTGGAGGAGAGAGGAGTCCGTGCACTGGACTCGGAATCTGCAAAGTATCCGAGGATCTCATATCCGAGTTCGTGTCGGTGGAGGAAATTCTCATAAGTCCGGTTTGCAGTGTCGTTATTTCCGATTATGATTGCTCGTCGTAAGCCAAGTCCCCGCCTGTATCTGTGTTTCTCATATTCAAGGACGATGAAGCGGCCAAGGGCAAGAAGGATGATGGAGGCAATCCAGAGGAAGGCGAATACAATGCGCGAGTAGGAAAATGCTCGGTAGAAAAAGGCTGCACTCATGACGACGAGCATTCCAATGGTCACAACACGGACGATGGCAAAGAACTCATCGCTGATGGCTACTGTGCGACGTGTGCTATAGAGTCTCCTCCGATTGAACAAGAAGAGCCAGATCGGAATGACCACGAGTGAACCATAGATGTACGCGCCGAGCGGTGGATATCCTTGGGTGACGGCTATGAGATCAGCAAGCGGGGAGTAAAAGCGGATCCAATACGACAAGAGAAACGCGGCTTCTATTGCAATGATGTCGGAGAGAACTGTCAGAAACGGAATGAGGAAATCATTCTGCTGCGGATGGTTCATTGCAAAGGACGGAACTAACTGTACATCTCTTTTTCGACGAGACCACAGATGATATGCCCGATGGTGATATGCCCCTCTTGGATGCGCTGCGTGTCATCCGATGGGACGATGATCGCGTGGTCACATAGTGTCTTCGCCCTTCCGCCATCCTTTCCAAGAAGGCCGATTGAAACAAGTCCCTTCTCTCTCGCCTTTTGGAGAGCGCGGTTGATGTTCTCGGATTTCCCACTGGTGCTCACGGCGATGAGAACATCTCCCGAATTCCCGAGTGCCTCAATTGACCGAGCGAAGACGTTTTCAAAGCCAATGTCGTTTGATCCCGCTGTGAGGTTTGACGTGTCAGTTGTAAGAGCGATTGCTGGGATGGCCGGCCTTTGAATGTCGTGGCTCATTCTAATGACAAACTCTGTCGCGATGTGCTGGCAGTCAGCGGCACTCCCGCCGTTTCCGCAGAGGAGAATCTTCCTCCTCTTGTTCAACGCGTCAATGATAATGTCCACTGCCTTGCCGATGTCACGGGCGCACTGAGCAAGAATTCTCTTCTTCGTCTCAGCGCTCTCGTTGAGTGAGTCCCGGATGAATTTTTCTCGGTAAGCGATTGTCAAGGACTCGTGAGCCAAAGAAAGTTTCTGGGGTTCAGGTTTCAAGGTTCAGGTCAACAATGATCTCACGATGGCATGGGCGCTATTCAGGGCGTCGTCGAGTTTTTGGACATCTTTTCCCCCTGCAGTTGCGAGGTGGGGCCGTCCACCACCGCCTCCGCTGACGATTTTCGCAACTGCGCTGACAATCTTGCCAGCCTCGAGATGCTTCTCTTTGATGACGTCATCGGTCACGACGCACACAATCGCGACTTTGTCGTCGACGACCGCTCCAAGCACACCGACACCACTGCCGATTTTCGCACGCAGTGAGTCCGCAATCGACTTGAGCTCATCCATCGTCGAAGCATCCACTTTGGCGGAGACGATCTTGAAGCCATTGAGAGCAACTGCTCCGAGGAGAAGCTTGTCTATCTTCGAGACTTCTTCCCTGACTTTCTTCTTGCTGGAGTCCTTCCTGAGTGATTTCGTTTGCTCAGCAAGTTCTTGGACATCCATTTGGCGTTTTTCCAGCGAGGATTCGAGGTCTCGAATCGCACCTAGCGTTGGTTTGTCCATCTTGATCTCACCAAGAGAGGGCCGCCGCACCGCGGTACCGACCTGCCTTTGAGCAGATATGCCGAGCTGTTTTTCAAGTTCCTCTTTGTCGTTGATCAGTTTGGCTAGTTCGTCGTCCAGCTCTCCGGCTCGCTTCATGAGTTGCTTCTCGATATATTCGTCGATGCCCTTACCTGTCACAGCCTCGATGCGGCGGATTCCACTGGCGATGCTCGATTCTGAGATGATCTTGAACAAACCGATTTCACGCGTGGTCTTCACGTGTGTTCCTCCGCATAGCTCCGCGGAGAATTTCGGGATTTCGACGACCCGTACTCGATCGCCATACTTGTCACCAAAGAACATTTTAATATTTGGATATCGTCTCTTAGCCTCGTCAATGGTCATCCAGTCCTTGGGATCGTTGAGGGCGTTGACAGTTATCGCCTCTGCAATCTTCTCGTTAACAATATCCTCGATCTCTCGAATTTCGTCGGGAGAGATCTTTTGGAAGTGATTAAAGTCAAAACGCAGCCGATCGGGTGCAACCAGTGATCCTTGCTGGTGCAGATGTGTCCCGAGGACCCGTCTCAACGCCTCGTGGACAATGTGAGTTGCAGTGTGATTACGCATGATTTCAAGCCGCCGCTTCACATCTACACGCGAATACACAGTTTGATCAGGTTCAAGATCCTTAACGATGTCTATGACATGAACTATTAAATCTCCACCTTTCAGTGTCTCCAGAACTCTAACCTTCCGGTCGCCGAACTCAATCTCACCTATGTCACCTACTTGGCCTCCAGATTCTCCATAAAATGGTGTCTGATCCAACACTAGCTCACGAAAAGCACCAACCCAAATCACTCTGCCTTCGGACTCAAAATGTTCATATCCGAGAAAATTGGTTTTCTTATCTTTTAGCTCTGAAGCAATATCTGCCAACCCCAACTTTGTTGGATAGTATACTCCAGGATGTTTCAGGATCACGCTGAGATCTTTGTTCAATTCACTTTTCAATCTTGAATTAATCCGCTGATTTTCCATCAACTCAGTAAAGGTCGCCACATCGACCTTCAGTTCTCTCTCTTCTGCCATCAGCTCGGTCAGATCAAGTGGGAAACCATACGTGTCGTAGAGCTTGAAGGCATCTTCCCCGGGGAACACCTTTGAGTGCCCGATGCGCGTCACAACCGACTCGAAGATTTCCAATCCTCGATCAAGCGTCTGGTTGAAACCTTCTTCTTCTCCCTTTATCACCTGTTCGACAAAGCTCTGCTTCTGCCTGATCTCAGGATACGCGTCTCCCATCGTCTCGACGAGAGGTGAGGCCAGCTTGTGGATGAAGGGCTCATGCATATCGAGGTTCCGCCCGAAGCGGGACGCACGGCGGAGGATCCTTCGCAGCACGTAGCCGCGGCCCTCGTTGGAGGGGATTGCACCGTCGGCTATGGCGAAGGTCAATGCGCGGATGTGATCAGCGATGACGCGGAAGGCGACGTCGATTTCGGATTGAGGATTGCCGATTGCGGATTGCCCGGCGAGAATCCGGCCCTTGTAGTGTTTTCCCGTTAGTTCTTCGAGCCTCCTGATGGTTGGCTGGAACAAATCTGTATCATAGTTCGATTTCTTTCCCTGAAGAAGCGCCACTACCCGGTCAAAGCCCATCCCCGTGTCGACATGCTTTGCCGGCAAGGGCTGCAACTCACCCTTCTTGTTCCGGTTGTACTGGATGAAGACAAGATTCCAGATCTCAATTGCATCAGGCGTTCCAGCATTGACAAGGGAGGAATCGATGTCTCCGTTCTCAGACAAGTCGATGTGGATTTCTGAGCAGGGACCACAGGGACCGGTTTCTCCCATCTCCCAGAAATTATCCTTCTCGCCGAATCGCAGAACATGGTTCGGGTTGATGTCTGTAAACTTCCTCCAGCATTCTTCGGCTTCGTCATCCGTCTTGTATACCGTTGCCCACAGTCGTTCTTTGGCTAGCTTCCAAACTTCTGTCAATAGCTCCCACGCCCAGGTGATCGCCTCTTTCTTGTAGTAGTCTCCAAACGACCAGTTTCCCAGCATCTCGAAGAACGTATGATGGTATGTATCCTTCCCCACTTCCTCGAGGTCGTTGTGCTTTCCACTGACGCGGATGCACTTCTGGGAATCCGCCACGCGGGTGTAATCCCGCGTGCCAGTCCCGAGAAAGACGTCCTTAAACTGATTCATCCCTGCGTTGGTGAAGAGGAGGGTAGGGTCGTCGTAGGGAATCACTGGTGCGCTTGAGACGATCCTGTGTCCCTTGCCCTCAAAGAATTCCAGAAAGCTATTTCGGATTTCCGTGGCGGTCACAGCGCTCTTCTTCCACTCCAGTGAGATCAATAGAGAGTGTTAATCTTCTTTATGCGTTCGAGCATTCTTCGAGTGAGTTCCTTGTTCTCGCTCAAGAGCTTCTCTAGCTCCGCGGGAGATAGTGTATTTCTTTTCCTATACTCTGTAATGAAAGTCAGCATTTTTTTCAGGATCTCCTCGAGCGTCAGTCCGGTCTTAACTCCGTCTTCGCGGATTTGCTCAAGCTTTTTTGTCAACTCCACTTTCTCTTCCATTAAGTTTTCCTCCTTTTGCCTGTAGAGAAACTCGTAGTCTGAATCACCTCATGCAAAGCGTCAAGCAGTGCATTGACACTCTTGTTTTCCGACTCTAATTTCTCAATCGTGCGGTCTTTTTCCTGCAATTCAGCTTCGATCTCTCTGGTTTCGGATTTCAACTCAAGTCCCCACAGATTCACGACAGCAGCATTTAGTAATTTGAATAGCAGCAAGACAAAAGCGACCGCCAGGAATATCATTGCGACAACAGCAAACACCCTGAATATACCCAGCACGATCGGATTGGATAGGAGGGCGCGGAAGACCAGGCTATCCTCTTTAGCTATCTCGACTGTCGACTGCAATCCCGCCCAATTTACGACGGCAATAACAGTTATCACAGCTGCAGCTGTGAACAGCAATATGATCATGATCCACAAAAGTGGTTTGCTGTATAGCAGCTTAGGATTTGAAGGCGCCTGTCGATTCATTTCCCGACCATTCCATTCCGCTCACACCTCAATCTGCGTGTGTAGCGCGATCTCTTCAAGCACGCTGTTCACTTTCAAACATTCACTCATCTCACCCTTGTAGACGGCTGCCTTTCCGCTGTTGTGGACTTCCCAAGTGAGCGCCTCTGCCTTTGTTGTATCGCAGCGAAGAGCTTTGATCAGCTGCTCGATGACTTCATCGAAGGTATGTATCTCGTCATTGAATAAGATCACGGTCGCTGGCTCCTGTATGGCGACGTCAACGTCCTTCTCGATCTCGACTCTTGGAGCCTTAACATCCTTCGTTGTGGTGCTCATTGGAAAACCCTCCAGAAATGCAGAAAGCATCCCAGTGCATGAGGACGCTTTCATTATACTAAAAAGAGGAGATTATTGCAAGAATGGCAAGAATCTCACAAATCTGGACTCGCCTGCGGGTCACATATTCTTCACGATAGCCTCCGCGAATGCTGAGCACTTCACTTCTTTTGCCCCTTCCATCAGTCGGGCAAAATCATACGTCACGATCTTCTGCTGGATGGTCTTCTGCATCGCTCGCTCAATCAGTTGGGCGGCCTCTCTCCAACCTAAGTATTGAAGCATCATCACGCCGGAGAGAATCAGCGAGCCCGGATTTACTTTATCTAGGCCCGCGTACTTCGGCGCGGTACCGTGTGTCGCCTCGAAGAAAGCGTAATGGTAGCTGATGTTTCCGCCGGGGGCGATGCCGAGTCCTCCAACCTGAGCCGCTGCTGCGTCAGACAGATAGTCTCCATTGAGGTTCGGTGTTGCGAGTACATCATATTCGCTTGGACGAAGCAGAAGCTGCTGGAACATGCTGTCGGCGATCCGGTCCTTGATGACAACTTTGCTTGGGGGCTGTTTTCCGCCGTATTTCTCGACGAGTTCAGTCTCTGTTATCGTGTCATTCGGGAATTCCTCTTGAGCAGCTTGGTATCCCCAGTCACGAAATGCCCCCTCCGTAAATTTCATGATGTTTCCTTTATGCACAAGCGTGACGCTCTTCCGATCGTTTTCAATCGCGTATTGGATTGCCTTCTTCACCAGTCTCTTCGATCCAAAGATTGAGATTGGCTTGATGCCAATCCCAGAATCTCCTCGCACTTTCTTGCCCATCTGCGTGTTCAAGAACTCGATGACCTTCTTCGCTTCTGGAGTCCCTTCGCGCCATTCGATGCCCGCGTAGACGTCTTCGGTGTTCTCACGATAGATCACGATGTTCACGTCTTGCGGACGCTTCATCGGGCTCGGAACTCCTTCGTAGTACTTCACGGGACGGACACATGCAAAGAGGTCAAGAACTTGTCGAAGCATTACGTTCAGGCTCCGGATGCCGCCCCCGACTGGCGTGGTCAGTGGGCCTTTGATTGCGACGACGCACTCCTTGATCGCTTCAAGGCTGTCATTCGGAAGCCATGTGTTCTCACGGTAGACCTTGTTCGCTTTTTCACCTGCGTAGATTTCGAACCAATGAATCTGTCTCTTTCCGCCGTAAGCCTTTTCTACAGACCCGTCAAACACGTGTTGTGACGCTCGCCAGATATCAGGACCGGTGCCATCACCTTCGATGAAGGGGATGATGGGATCATCGGGAACGCGGAGTCTCTCGCCCTCGATTGTGATCTTGTGACCGGTCTTAGGGGGAGTGAGTTTTTCGTACTGTGGCATGTTAATCGTCCTTTGCGGAGTAAGGTTCTCGTTCGTATTCCAGGTTGGCTACACGTGGCTCCATAAAAATGCGGAATAGGTATTCTCTGAGAAAGCTTCTGACCTACTCCGCATTATTCAAGACGCCGTTTCAGTTCTTGAGTGAGGCTCCGTTCGATTTTGTGTAATTCAGAAGCCCACCAGCGAGTAAGATTCTTCGCTCTCGCTCGACCATATCGTGCTGTGCACTGTACTCTTTGCCATTCACTCTCACGAGGATCGATGCGTCCCCTCTCTCAAGCGGCATTCGGATACTTTGGACCTCGACTCTTGCACCTGACTGTAAAGCATCAAAGAGTGAAGAATCGCTGACGAGCAATGGGACAATTCCAAAGTTAATGAGGTTTGATCGATGAATCCGAGCAAACGACTTTGCGAACACCGCCTTGATTCCGAGATACATTGGTGCAAGGGCTGCGTGCTCGCGGGAGGACCCCTGTCCGTAATTTTCTCCACCGACGATAAAGCCGCCATGCTTTTCCTTCGCGCGCTTCACGAATTCAGGGTCGACTCGACTGAAAACAAACTCTGAGATTTTTGGAATGTTGCTCCTCAGGGGCAGGATTTGTGCGCCCGCCGGCATGATGTGGTCCGTGGTGATATTGTCCCCAAGTCTGATGAGGACTTCTCCCGCAAGGTCATTCTCGAGTTCTCCCCGAAGGGGCAACGGCGCAATATTAGGACCGCGTACAATTTCAAGCTTCTCAGGGTTTCTTGGAGGTGGGACGATGAGGGAATCGTCGATAAGAAACTTCTTCGGCATCTTTACGGCAGGATAACGGCCGAGTCTCTTGGGGTTGGTGATCTCTCCGCGAAGTGCGCTCGCAACAGCTACCTCTGGACTGGAGAGATACACCTTGTCGTTCGGAGTGCCGCTACGGCCCGGGAAGTTTCGGTTCCCCGTTCTCAGGCTCACGCCATTCGTTGGAGGAGCTTGGCCCATCCCGATGCAGAACCCGCATGCACTCTCTAGGATTCTTGCACCTGCGGCTACGATGTCTTTAATAGCTCCGTTAGCTGAAATCATCTCGAGGACTTGACGTGACCCAGGTACTACCCCGAAGTCGACACGGGGGTTGACCTTTTTTCCCTTCAGAATACGAGCAACGGCCATCAACTCTCGATAGCTCGAATTGTTGCACGTCCCGATCAAGACTTGATCTACCTTCAGTCCTTCAACCTCTTTAATCGCAGTCACGTTATCTGGACTTGAAGGCTGGGCGACATACGGCTCGAGTTCCGACAGGTTCAGTTCAATGATTTCATCATACTCCGCTCCAGGATCTGCTTCATGCTTACGCCAGACTTTCGCACGACCCTGCGCAGTGAAAAACTTCTTCGTCACCTCGTCTGATGGGAAGATGGAGGTGGTCGCTCCCAGCTCCGCACCCATATTTGTAATCGTCCCGCGCTCCGGAACAGAGAGGGACAGTGCACCGGGGCCGAAGAACTCAAAGACTTTTCCTAGTCCACCCTTGACGGTTTTTCTTCGCAGAAGTTCGAGGATGACGTCCTTTGCCGTAACCCATGGGCTAAGTTTCCCCGTGAGTTTGACGCCTACAACTTTCGGCATGATGAAGTGATATGGGCCACCGCCCATCGCTACAGCAACGTCGAGTCCGCCAACACCGATCGCAAGCATTGCAGCTGCTCCCGCAGTTGGTGTGTGGCTGTCAGACCCCAGGAGCGTTTGTCCGGGAACGACAAACCGCTCGAGGTGAACCTGGTGGCAGATTCCATTACCAGGTTTTGAGAAATAGATCCCGTACTTCGCCGCAACACTCTGGAGGTACCGGTGATCGTCCGGATTCTCGAATCCCGTCTGTAGCATATTGTGATCGACGTACGAAACGGAGAGCTTCGTCTTTACTCTTGGAATGCCGATTGCCTCGAACTGAAGGTACGCCATCGTACCGGTTGCATCTTGCGTCAACGTCTGGTCGACTCGAATTCCGACTTCGGTTCCCGGTTTCAGTTCTCCCGAGACGAGATGATCACGGATGATTTTCTGGGTAAGGTTCAGACGCATGGCATATTCTCCTTCTCTTTCTCTCCCGGCACGCAACAAGAGGATTATGATCGCTTTTCGATTGGCTCGTAGTGGAGGTCAAGCGGCCCGGTATATTCTGCGAGCGGGCGAATCAGACGATTGTGTTCATATTGTTCGAGAATGTGCGCTGCCCATCCTGATATTCTACTGATGGCAAAAATCGGTGTAAAGAGATCGATAGGAATCCCCAACATATAATACACCGACGCTGAGTAGAAGTCGACATTGGGATAGAGGTGTTTCTCCTCCTTCATGATTCTTTGAATCTTCGTGGACATTTCGTACCAGCGGAGATTCCCGGTGCGCTCACCAAGCTCTTTTGACATTTTCCGGAGAACAGTTGCCCGGGGATCTTCGGTCTTGTAAACTCGATGTCCAAAGCCAGAGATTTTCTTCTTTGCAGCAAGCGCAGTATGAATGTATTCGTCAACATTGGAGATCTCTCCGATTTCCAGGAGCATTCTCATCACAAACTCATTCGCGCCGCCGTGCAGCGGTCCTTTCAGTGCTCCCAGAGCTGACGTGACGGCGGAGTACATGTCAGAAAGCGTCGCTGCAGTTACCCGGGCAGCGAAGGTTGATGCGTTGAACTCGTGGTCTGCGTGCAGAATAAGACAGACATCGAAGATGCGTTCCTGTCGTTTCTCCGGTTTGGTGCCATTCAACATGTAGAGAAAGCTGCCCGCATGACCAAGCGAGGAAGATGGCGAGACAGGGGTAAGCCCCTTCCGCAACCTGTGATAAGTCGTCACTACAACGGGCATCTGGGCGAGGAGGCGGAGAGCCTTGCGTTTGTTTGCCTCGGGCGTGTTGTCATCGGCTTCGGGGTCCCTCAGTCCCAGAAACGAGACGGCCGACCGAAGGACGCTCATCGGATGCGCCGACTTTGGGCTCGCCCTTAGCATCGAATACACAGGGTCCGGAACTCCTCTATTCTGAATGAGTTGCGACGAGAAAGTGTTAAGTTGGGAAAAGGAAGGAAGCGCACCATTCCAGAGGAGGTAGGCCGTTTCTTCAAAAGTTGAGCGCTCCGCGAGTTCGTGGATGCCGTATCCTCGGTAAATCAATCTCCCTTGAATGCCGTCGATGAAGCAAATGGATGATGTTGCTGCAACGATATCCTCCAAGCCTTCTTCGAATGCTGCAGTCGTTGCCTCTCTATCGGTCATAAACTCTTCCTCTGGTTTCCTACAGGAGGTGTTGGGTGGTCACGAACACTCAAATTTCGAAAAGAACGTAGCGAAAAATCTCCTCAAAGTCAACGATTCGTTCATGAGAGGTCGTGAACCTTATCAACCTAGGAGGCTGGCGGGC
>Ga0315282_10011820_pt1 | contig 13456 bp, 10 predicted proteins | sample YL17G07_20_MG_FD_203693 | JGI IMG/M metagenome (GOLD analysis project Ga0315282, IMG submission 203693) | Sediment microbial communities from Yellowstone Lake, YNP, Wyoming, USA - YL17G07_20 | ecosystem: Environmental > Aquatic > Freshwater > Lake > Sediment | place: USA: Wyoming | collected...
AGCTCCATGCCCGCGGTGGGCTCCAGGGGGTGCACCCCGTCGAAGCCGTAGTCGGCGAACCACCCCAACAGGGCGGTGGTGTTGCCGCAGGAATGCATGACGATCTTCATCCCCAGCTTGTGCGCCGTATCGATGATGCGCCGGTAGGAGTCCCCGAAGAGGTCCTCGATGAGGCGGGGGCTGAGCATGGGGCCGGAACGGTAAGCCAGGTCGTCGGTGTACACCATGCCCGGGAGGCCGGCGTCCGCCATGGCCTCCACCATTTCGCAATAGAGGTCGGTGTAGAAGCGTATCATGCCGTTCAGGAAATCCCTCTCCTTCCTCGCCGCCACCACGAAGCGCTCGAAGCCCAGTGGCTGCCAGGTGTTCTCGAAGAGGCCGTAATTGCTGAAGCCGAAGATGAAAAGTTTGTGTCCGTAGGTCTTTTGGAGGCGGGAAAAGGCGCCGTTGATCATCTCCGGCAGGCGCAGGAGGGGTTTCTTATCCCAGGCCCGCCAGTCGGCGGGACCCCCTATCAGGCCTTCGCGGTAGATGGGATTGGACAGGTTTCCCTTTTCGTCCACGGAAACGTCGCTCAGGCGGCCGAAGAGGTCAACCATGGTCTTGGAGTCGCGGAAGCGCAGTACCGGGAAGTAAGCTATCCAGGCGGCATCGTACCCCATCCTGAGCGCGGCGGTGGCGCCGAGATGGGTGAAACGCTCCATTTCCTTATCCACCAGGTAATGGTTCTTCATGTGGGGAAAGACACGGTCCAGGACCTTGGAGCTGTATTCGTTGGTGAGCAGAAACCCCGTGGGATCGGGTTTCTTACCCAATATGGCATTGTTGGTGGCGTATTCGAGCATCAGGTCGAAGGTCGGCACGCGGTCCGGCTCCCTCAGCTCCAACGCTGCCAGGACCCTTTCATGGCTGGAAGACAAGATAGATCACCGTCCTTTCCCTCAGCCGTTTATGCTCCCCGGGCGCCGCGGGGTTGGATCTCATGGCATTAGTCTACCCCAATAGGGCACCAAAAACGAAACATGAAACGGGAAAGGGCGGGCTCAGGGGCTTAAGGCAATTGCTGGCCGGTGTCGAGATCGTTGACGATGAAGAAAAAGGTGGCGCCCTCCCCGGGCTTGGATTCCAGCCATATCCTTCCCCCCCATGCCTCCACGGCGCGCTTCACCGTGGATAGGCCGATGCCCAGGCCGGGGGCTCCGGAAACGGAGAAGTGCTTGAAGGGCTCGAAGACCTTCTTCTGCAATTCGATGGGTATCCCCACCCCGTTGTCGCGGACGTGGAAGACAACCGTCGTATCTTCCCTTCTCGCCCCTATCTCGATGCGGGGTCGAGGGACCTTCCCCATATGCTTGAGGGCGTTGTCGATGAGGTTGAGGAAGACCTGGTGTAGCTTCACGGCATCGACGGGGACGGCCGGCATATCCCCGCCGACCACCACCTCCACCCTTCTTTTCCTTATCCTTTCCTTGAGGTCCATCAGGGTTTCCTGCAGGACGTCGCTGGGATCCACGCGGCTGATCTCCGTTTCCAGGTGTCCCGCCTGGGCGTACTGGAGGAGGGAGTCGATCAAATCGCTCATGCGGCGCGCCCCACGCATTATGCTCTCCAGGCACTCCCTCTCCGCCTCGGGCCTGCCCTCGATGTCGGCTTCCAGGGCCGCCTTGGCGTAGCCCTCCACTACCGCTGCGGGCGTGAGGAGGTCGTGGGAGATGGTGTAGGCGAAGGCCTCCAGTTCCTCGTTGCGCTCGTGCAGTTCCCTCTCCATCCTCTTGCGGTCGCTGATGTCGCGGAAGCTTATGACGATCCCCCCCACTACGGGGTGGTCGATATAGTTCTTGCCGATTCCCTCGAAATAGCGGTAGGAGCCGTCCGTGTGCAGGGCCCGGAACTCTATCTTGGGGGAGAATTCCGGGTCCTTGGCCGCGAGGTTAACGATCCTGAGGGCCTTTTCGGAGTCATTGGGGTGGATGAACTCGAAGCTGCTCCTGCCGATAAGTTCCTCCGGCTTATGCCCGAGCAGCTTTTCCACCGCCGGGTTTACATAGATGATATTTCCGACCGCGTTGATGATGATGATAATGTCCATGGCGTTTTCGATCAGCGCCCGGAAATACTCCTCGCTTTTCTTGAGCTGATCCTCCATTTGCTTGCGGTCGGTGATATCGCGCGAGTTGACCACGATACCGTTTACGGCGGGGTCGTGAAGGAGGTTGTTCCCGATGGATTCGAAGGAGCGCCACGAACCGTCCTTGTGCCGGAAACGGTACTCGACGTATTCGGTGGAGCCCGGTGTTTGCATGCCGCTCTCGAAGATCTCGACGACGGTTTGAATATCTTCCGGGTGAAGCAGCTCGAAGACATTCCTCCCGTTCAATTCGTACGGCTCATAACCTAGGATCCTCTTGAGGGAGGGGCTGTTGTAAATAACCCTGCCTTCCCTGTCGAGGAGGGTGATCAGGTCGAGGGCGTTTTCTATGAGCAGCCGGAAGTATTTTTCGCTTTTGTCCAGCGCCTCCTCCGCCTGCACGTGCTCGGCTTCCACCGCTTCCAGTTGCGAGAGGCGTTCCCTTAATCCCCCCAGCTCTTTAAGGAGCTGCTCTTTGCCCCTGTCGGCGTCCTTCAACCCCTGCGCCTCCCGGAGGTCCATTCCAGAAAAAGGTATGCCACAGAAAAACCATCCTGAGGATAATTCTAGCCTAATCTCGGCATAAAGAAAAACGATATGGAACACGATTCTATCCAGAAAGATCGGAAGATGCCGGGGGGAATTTCTGCCACCATTGCCCATACCCGTTTGGGGCAGGCGTGAAGGCCTCCGGTTCAACCTCTCCATCCCTGAGGATATCGGCATGATCAATGCCGACCCCGATAAGATCACCACCCTTTTATATATCCTCTTGGACAACGCCGCCGAGTACGCGCCCCCGGCCTCCCTCGGTCACCGTGGGGCGACCATCTGAAATACCTGCTTAAAAAGGAAAAAGGTTTATCCGATACATTAATGGACGTTGCAGTCTTAGTTCTGTCCGTTTATGGTGAAAGGTACCGTTAGCGCCTGGGAGGGAGGCCGGGTCCGGGCCGGCCGGCGACGAATCAGGCGCCCGCCGTTGAAGGGTGGGAGCGGATAACCGAAGGAAAACAAGGGGCTGTGAAAGCCCCCGGTTCGATGGCGGACTTAGGGCGAAGGAGATAATAGAAAGCCAGGTTGGAGAAATGGCCCCGACAATATTGATCGTAGACGACGCCCTCTTCACGCGCATGATGCTGCGCAACATTCTCTCCGACAATGGTTTCAACGCCGTGGTCGAGGCGGAGACGGGGAACGAGGCCATCTGGGCCTACGAGAGGTGGAAGCCGGACCTGGTGATCATGGATATCAACATGCCGGAGATGGACGGCATAACCGCGCTTAAGAACATCCTGCGTATGGACCCCGGGGCCAGGATAATCATCTGCAGCGCCCTGGGGGAGCGGCAATTGATGGTGGAGGCACTGGAGGAGGGGGTAATAGACTTCATTACTAAACCCTTCCAACCAAATAAAGTGCTGGAAGTAATCAAAAAAGCCCTCCCCAAAACGGGGTCAGCCCCTGACATGTAGCATAAACTTAGCCTAGCTAAACAATGGGGTCAGCCCCGGACATGGGACATATTAAGAAGACGTTTCAAGAGGTGGGGTCAGCCCCGGACATGGGACATTACCTGTAATACATATGAAGCAACGGACTTTGTTGAGAGATGTCCCATGTCCGGGGCTGACCCCACCTCAACCACCGGAGTCAGGCAGGTTGCTTCGCCAGGCGGGATGCGAGGTGGGACCTGAGGTGGGAGACGGCGGAGGTATGGATCTGGCTCACCCTCGATTCCGTGATATTCAATACCTCCCCGACCTCCTTCATGCTCAGGTCCTCGTAGTAGTAGAGGGATAGGATGATCCTCTCGCGCTCTGGAAGGTGGGAGACGGCCTCTCGTACGATCTCCCTCGTGCTCTTTTTTTCGGATATATCGGATGGATCCAGGGCGTTTTCGTCCTGCAGCGAATCGAGCAGGTTCAGCGGCCCGTCCCCTTTTTCCGAGGCGGACATGATGTCGTCCAGGGAGAGCACGTAGGAATACCCTATGTCCACGAGGTTCTGCCGGTACTTACCAATCTGTAATCCGAGGTACTCGGCCACCTCGTCTTCCTCGGGAAAGCGCCGGAGCTGAGCGGAGAGGACTTCGAAGGCGTGGTTCAGCTTCCGCGCCTTGTCCTGGATGGAGCGGGGCAGTCGTTTTTCGGAGCGGATGCCGTCTATAATCGCCCCGCTGATCCTGGTCCTGGCATAGGCCTTGAAATCTATTCCTTTGCCGGGGTCGTATCTTTTGATGGCGTCGATAAGCCCCAGGAAGCCATAGCTTACCAGGTCAGCGTACTCAATGGTGGGCGGGAGCTTGATGTGGATGCCTTTGGCCAGCGCTCTAACCAGGGAAGCGTAGTAGAGTATAAGTGACTCCTTCAGCGCCGGCGATCCGGTTTCCTTGTACTGCTTCCACATTGTTCTTTCGTCCATTTTCCATCCGCCCGTGAAAGTGTCTTTTACTTTGCTCACAATCATCGACCGCGGATGAGGGAAAAATCATACCTTGTAAGGGGGATATATACGCTCCAAAAGTAGGATGGGTTTTCAGACCGTCAACAGTCACTAACCCCAGTTGCTCCGGTAGCCCGTACCTCCCGGGGGCCAGGAAAAGTCGATGGCGTCCTCGGGACAGACGTACCAGCAGGCGGCGCACTCCATGCATTTCGCCAGGCTCTTTATGCGGGCCTTCTTCCCGGCGATCTCGTAGCAGCCCGCCAGGCAGACCCTTAAGCAACAGGCGCAGCCGGTGCATCTCTCCTCGTCCACCTTTATGAATTCACCCGTGCCCTCCACCCATTCAACTCCTGGAAATTCCTCAAATGTCTTCACCATCCTAAGAACCTCCCTTGGTAGGCGGGTCGAATATCTCCGGGTCGGCACGCCGCACGAAATCGACGATCCTCTCGGTCAGCGGCGCGGTTAGAGGCTCCATTCTAACCATCCCCTTCACCAGGGCCTCGATTAGCGGCAGAAGCAGCTTCATCGCCGGGTTGGCCAGCCCGGACAGGGGCTCGAGGGGGCCTGCAGCCCCCTTGATCAGGGGAGCAAGCGCGTTGAGAAGGAAGTCGGTGAGCCCGAGGCTTAGGCGAAAGGCGGCCTGCGCGGCCCTGGGCTTGGTCAAGCCCTCCCTGCCGGGCGGGGGCTTTCCCTCGCTGTAGTCGTAACGCTCGTAGACCCAGTTGTAGTAGTACCGGAAGTACATCCTTATCCATGCGGTAATGACGGTCGGGTTGTCCTTGATCTGCCTGAGGATAGCCTTCACCAGCGGGGTGCTCATGTGGGTGAATCCCCCCAGGCCCCAGCCGCCGTGGATGTATTTCTTCAGTTCCTCGAGGTCGTGATGGTCCTGGGCGAAGCGCAGGTTATACCGGTTGGCGGCGGTGATGGACCACTGGATTATGGGATGGTCCCTGATACGGTCGTCGTATCTCTTGAGGAATGACCTGGAGGTATCACCGGCCCTTACGGCCTCGATGGCCACGTCGGCGGCGATGTCGGCGGAGAACCAGGCCGCGGGCACTCCGTCGCAGAGCTCCGTGCTCTCCAGCCCCGCGGCGTCCCCGATGAGGATCATCCCGTCCGTATAACCGGGCACCTCGCGCAGCTCCCGGTTCAGTCCCACGAAGATCTCGAAACCCTCCCACATCCTGGCCCGCAGCTTTATATGGGGCGCCACCACGTCCCTCCACCAGGGGAGCTTGGTGGTGATGTTCTGGTGGTATTCCCGAAACAGCTTCTTCAGGTTGGGCACCTCTCCCTGGTCCAGCCTCAGGCACTGATCCTGCATGAAATGGATACTGTTCCGGTACGGCCAGACCATGAGCCCGTTTCCGTGGCCCAAAGGCGGCGCTACCTTCTGTTCATCCCACCCCCAGCAGAAGCGCAGGGTATGGCCCATGATCCGGTCCAACTCCTCCTTGTCTATCTCGTAGTCGTAGACGTCGGCGAGGGAGATAACCTCCGGCGGGTATTTTTCCCTCACCCCCGCCTTTATGGCCAGCAGGCCTTGAGAGCCCTCGGCGTCGATGACCACCTTTGCCCGGATCTTTGCCCCCTTCTCGGTCACCACGCCGCTTACCCGGCCGTCCTCCCTGATCACATCGACCACGCTGGTCGAGGTTACCAGCTCCGCCCCCGCCTCCATCGCCTTCTCGGCCTCCCACTGGCAGAAGGGACGGCAGTAGGCGTTATAGCCGAAGCAGATGACCGGGGAGATAGGTTTGGGTATCCTGAGGGAATCGTCTATCTCGATGTCCCCGGCGTCGATGTCCTTTACGATGTAGTTGATGATGCCGTCGACGGGTCTCTCGATGGGGGGGTTGCCGTCCCTGATGAAGGCGGGGCCGAAGAGAAAGCCATAGAAGGGGATGGTCAGCCCCGAGACAACCTTCTCGCCGACCCTTTCCGACCTCTCGATCATGAGGGTCTTCAGGCCCGCCTCGGCGCACTTCCTGGCGGCCACCGGCCCGCCGAAACCGGCCCCCACCACCACGACGTCGTACCCTTTACTGACTTTCTCCCCCTGTAGCATAGCGTGTACCCCCGCTCTTTACCCGCCGACCTTCCCGGATCGGCGCTTACAGCCATCTCTTAACAGCGAAGACGAGTGGTGCAGTCTGATTTTCTAGCCGTGCAGTTTGCTTCTCTATATTATCTCCAACTCGCCCGGGATGCACGCGCCGTGTCTTATCCCGCCGGGCGGTTGCGCGGGAGAATGCCGGGGCCGAGGCATCGCGTCCGGGGGTTTGCGGCGGACATGATATAAGTTGCTGCCGCCATGCGAAGCCTGGTATAAAATCTTACACGAGGAGCGGTTATTGTTTTTCCCGGACCGGGGGCGGGTGATGACCTATTAGCAAGCAGAAATGGTACCGCAACTGGTACTTCCTTCTCGGAGCGTCTTTGATCTTTCTGTCGGGGATCCTTTATCTTATCCATTTCGCCATATTCAGGGATGCCCACCATATCTACATCTACCTGCTGGGGGATATCGCTTTTCTGCCCATCGAGGTCCTGTTTGTGACCCTGATCATCGACCGTGTTCTCAGCGAACGGGAAAAACGCGCCCGCATGGAGAAGCTGAACCTGGTCATCGGGGCCTTCTTCAGCGAAATGGGATCGCAGCTTTTGGTCTACCTCTCGGGCTTCGACAACAACTGCGATGAGATCAGGGATTGCCTCATCCTGGGCTCGGAATGGAAGGAGGAGGATTTTCGCCTCGCCGGGAGGTCGGTGGCGGAACACGACTGCATGATCGAAAGAGACGGCGAAGCCATGGGGGAACTGCGTGAGTTTCTGCTCTCCAGGCGCGAATTCCTGCTGACCCTGCTTGAAAACCCCAGCCTGCTGGAGCACGAGACCTTCACCGATCTTCTCTGGGCCATTTCCCATCTCGCCGAGGAACTAAGGTATAGGGATATACTGGAAACTACGACCGAGGCGGATCACGAGCATCTATGCGGCGATATCGCCAGGGCCTACGGCCTGTTGATCCGGGAATGGCTGGTTTACATGAAGCACCTGAATCACGATTATCCCTACCTCTATTCCCTGGCCGTGAGGATGAATCCCTTCAACCCGGAGGCCTCACCCGTCATCAAGTAAGGAAGTGATTGGCTGGCGTCGCTTGAAGTAAGCGGGTAAAATCGAAAAGGAAATAAACCGCTCTGCTGATAGCGGGAATGCTGCAGGGCATATACGAGCTGATACCCCGCTTCATAAACACGGTAACGCACCGGGAGCGTCGATGCGCCATTCCCGCAAGGCGCGCGACCGAGGCGTACTCGCAGAGTACGTCGCAGGGAGCGGAACGCAGCGGGAGGGGATGCAGCGGCGTTCGAATGCCAGCGTATTTATGAAACGGGGTACTGGTCACTGGAAACCAATCCACCTGCGAGTACGACCGGCGGGAGGGCGGGACCCTCGGGGTCACCGTAATCCCTCGCTGACCCCGAATCGAACCATCAAGTCCCATGTCCGGGGCTGACCCCATTCTTGTCATAGGCGTTCGAGGTGTTTATCGTATTCCACGTATACGGGATTCAGCTCGGGAAAGCTCACGTCGTACAATGCGTAGATCATGATCACCTCCGGGCGCAGCTCCATATTCTCCAGGGGGCAGGCGTATAGGCCGGTATATTCTCCCTCGGGGAGAGCATCCTCGGAAAGCCTGGTTACGAATTTCATCGCAGTATCCTCATCCTTAACCCAACCCATGGCGCATTGTGATTCGGGCACCTTGGTCGGGGGATCGAATCTTCCCATGCCGAAAGCGGGCAGGATAGCGATGCAACTCTCGTCTTGCCCGGTGACGAGAACCGGAAGGCCCGTGCGCCCGGCAATGGAGAGGGCCTGGCAAAATGCGAACTTGCGGCCCAGGTCCCGCCCCGGTCTTACCGCCCTGACCTCATCCGCCTCCCCCTTTCTTAACAATCTCACTCCCACCGGCCGCACCGTGAGACGCAAGAAGTCGGTCATCCGCCTTGCCTGTTCACGCCACTCCATATCCTTGCCCCTTTCCGTCCTTTACCCTATACGTCCTTTGCAAGCTGAGCTTCTAACGACATCCAGAATAAATAGCCTCCAACAAATGTGGGTAATCGGTGGAAGATAAGCAAGCCTTTCGGGTAAGCCCCCCCCCTTAACTGCCATCAGGTGCATTGAGCTTGCGTTGACGTCTTATCGTTACCCGCGCTTCAGGGAGAAGAACCAAGAAATATATATGCTCCGGGGTTCCGGTTACATGAGGCATGCGGTCTACGGTCCCAACCCGCGAGCTACATCCCTACTCCGCCCCCTCCCGGAAACGCGGCCTGTAGACGGGACATTTCGCCACGCATAGGCCGCATCGCACGCCGCTCATCCCGGGTAACCCCAGCTTTATATAGTGCTTCAAGCATGCCGCCTTGTCCGTTCCGCTGCCGTCCTTGCTCAAGGCCTCCGCCGGGCAGGCCTTGACGCAGGCATATCCGCAGCGCTCGGGCCGGCATAGACCGGGCTCACGGGGATGCCCTGCCGGGAGCTCGGCGTCGGTGACCAGGGCTACGAAGCGCACCCTGGCGCCGTGTTCCTTGGTCAGGAGGAGGTTGTTCACCCCTATCTCACCCAGGCCGGCCTCCACGGCCATGTGGCGGTAGGAGAGATTTTCCCACAGGACCCGGTCGTTTACCGCCTCGTGGATTCCGGGCAGGGTGATGAAACGGCGCAGGAGCTTAAGCATCCCGGCCGACCTCTTCTCCAGGTTCCAGCCGGGCATCTCCAGGTAGGGGATGGGGAACACCCGGAGCCCCTGCTCCTGCAGGTGGCCCGAGAGGTCGAAAAGGGTCTGGTTTAACTTGGTGTTGGCCATGTGGAAGTTGGCGGTATATTCTCTGCGGGTGGCGGGGATGTTATCCAGGGGGAGGTCCAGAAGGCGCGTGCCGATGAGCACGATGGAGCGGGCATCATTCAGGAAGTCGGATGGACGGTGCCCCGGCGGGGCTTTGTCCCCGTAAACCTGGGCGTTCGCCACCCCGAATATATCCGTTCCCGCCAGCTCCTTTAGTTCCGCCGCCAGGTCCATACCGCACCTCCATCCGGGGCTGAACCCATGAGGGGGCCTTTCGGCCCCCCCAACTTTCGGGCGTTTTAGCCGCAGCTCTTATTGCACTTGCAGGTCCCGCCCTTCTTTCTTGGGATCTTCGTGATCCTCATGCCACCACCTCCTTGGCAGTGTGATACTTAAGCTAATTATACGCCGGTGATACGCGAAATAAACCACCATCGTCAACCTATCTCAGCATCGTTGCAACATGGCCCTGGAATTTTATGGGCGAAATGCGATATAAACCTGGATTATGAGCCTATCTCCAGGCTTTCCCGAGCCGGGCACACATGACCGGGTCCGGGCCACCCGCTCCCGCCAGCACCTCGGCCCGGTAGCGGCACCCACCGCCGCATTCGCCCAGGATATCGCATTCCGCGCAGGCTCCCTCCAGCCTCATCTTGGGGAGCTCCCGCCAGGCCCGCCGCAGGCCGTGGCCGGCGTGCCCGCCGCCGATATCCCGGTAGTACCCGCATTTTACCAGCCTGCCCCCGGGTTCCAGGCAGGCGAGGTGGGCCCCGCAGGCGTATCCCTCCGCGCCCTCGTGCACGCCCCATCCCCATTCCAGCTCGAAGTAGGGTACGGCATCCTCGGGCCGGGGCATGAGCTCCCGGTTCTCGTCCATGCGGCCGGACGGCACGGGAAACTCCAGCGTCCAGGAAGAAACGTCCATCTCGGAGAGCATCTCGCCCAGGCCCTCCAACTGGTCGAGGTTGCGGGAATGGATCACCGTGGCCACCGACACGTCGATGCCCTCGTTAAGGGCCGCGCGCAATGCCCACATGACCTGGCGGAAGGCGCCTTTTCCCCGCAGGTGGTCGTGGCCCTCCTCCAGGCCGTCCACCGAGAACTGGACCTCCTGGAAGTTCAAGTCCTTTAAATTGATGTCCTGCATCAGGGTCCCGTTAGTGATGAGCACTGGGCGATAGGAGCGGTCCTTCAGGCTCCGGTTGAGCAGGCCGAAATGGGGGTAGAGCAGGGGCTCGCCTCCGGTGATCATGAGGCGCAGGCCGCCGATGTCGTCGAAATCGTCCAGCACCCGCCTGGCCGTCTCCCAGTCGAGGTCGCTGGCGCCCGCATCCCCGAGGTAGCAGTGGCGGCAGCGCAGGTTGCAGCGGTCGGTCACCTCCACCATCAGGTAGCGCAGGGAGGGTACTTCATTTTCCCCGACCGTGATCCCCCGGCGGCGGGGTTTTTCCATAAGCTCCAGGACTCCCTCCTCCAGGCAGTCGGCCAGAAAACCCTCCTCCGGGTTCAGCTCCGCGGCGGTTTTAGTCCCATCGCAGCGGCTGAGGAACTCCAGGGCTTGCGGGGAGAGCTCGTAAAGGTCGTCACTGAGTATGTTGTAGGCGCAGGGGCTCTCGAGTACCTTGAGGTAGATTCCCCGGGCCAGCCGCAGGTAGGTACTACTCGAGCTCATTAAGGGCCCTCTCCAGGTCGAAGGCGTCCCTCTCAAGCAGGGCCTTGAGCAGGCGGAAGCTGCCGCACTCCTCGTTTTCCTCCTCGCCGTGGTGGTAGAAGGGGCAGTCGCCGCAGAGTAACTCGCGGAAATCCTCGATTTCCTTCAGCCCCGATTTACCTTCCAATATTTCCCTGGCCTTCCTCGCGAAACTGGGAAAATCGTCGCTCATGTATTACCTCCCACGAGTCTTGGGCGCGAAAAGAGTTCCCTCATAGTATTCCCTTTTACGCGCTCGGCATATAATTTCGGCTCTCTTGCCGGCAAATGTGGGCAGCCGCCCCGGCGGGTAGCTCGCACCCCCGTTTGCTTTATCCCGCTCCTCGTTTCTGCAAATCGCTCTCAATGGATATTTTCGCGGTCTTCAAGGCCTGTCCTTCATGCCGGCGCCGGCGCTTTCCCCGCCTCCAGGCGGGGCGTTTTTCACGATGCATATTCCCCACCCTTGCCTTAAACCGCCGCTTACCTCGCCGCCGGCATTGTTGCCGATGATGTGAGTTACATAAAATGGAGAGAAAATATAGAATAGAAAGGTATTCATATGGCTGCGGACGTGCACGGGAAACAGTCCATGAGTGAAGGAAAAGACAGGCTCTTCGACGCTATCTTCAGGAACGACGACCTCCTGGTCATCGCCGTGGATACCGGGGGTCGCATCGTTCTCTTCAACCCCGCCTGCGAACGGGTGAGCGGGTTCGCGAGGGAGGAGGTCTTAGGAAAACGCTTCTGGGATTTCTTCATCCCTGAAGAATATAAGCCCGGCTTGATGGGGCTTCTCGAGGACGTAAGGTCCGGTAAATCCATACCACCGTTCGAGTATTTCATGCACACGAAGGATGGAAAAAAGAGGCTGACATCCTTAAACGTCAGCGTTATCGCCGGAAAGGGGGGGAAGCCGGAGATGGCCCTGGCCCTGGGCCTGGACATCACCGAGCGCAGGGGCGCGGAGGAGGGCCTCTCCCGCAGCGAGGAGCATTTCCGCCTGCTCATCGAGAACGCCCTTGACCTGATAAGCATTCTCGAGGCCGATGGAACCATAAGATACGTAGGCCCCTCCGTCGAACGTATACTGGGATATCCTCCGGCGGAGATGATCGGGAAAAGCATATTCGATTACGTCCACCCCGAGGATATTGAGGGCGGCGAAGCAGCCCTGGAATTCGCGAAGGAGCGGTCCGGCGTCACCAAGTACATGGAGCTGCGAGTCAGGCATAAGGATGGGTCCTGGCGTATCCACGAGGCGAGTTCCTACAACCTGCTCGACGATCCGGCCGTGGGGGGGATGATCATAAACTCCCGTGATATCACCGAGAGGAAGAAAGCTGAAGAAGCGCTGCGTGAGAGCAGGCGGACCCTCTCCACCCTCATGGGCAATCTCCCGGGCATGGCTTACCGTTGCCGCAACGATCAAGACTGGACGATGGAGTTTGTCAGCGATGGATGCCTGGAGCTCACCGGTTACGGTCCGGCTGATCTTACGTATAACGCGAGAGTCTCCTACGGTCAGCTCATCCACCCGAAGGATCGGGAGCGCGTGTGGAAAGAGGTGCGGGAGGCTCTGGCAAAAAAGGAGCCCTTCGAGTTGATCTACCGCATCGGAACGGCGGCGGGGGAGGAGAAATGGGTCTGGGAACAGGGGAGGGGCGTATTCTCACTCCCGGGAGAGTTCCTCGCCCTGGAGGGCTTTATTACCGATATCACCGACCGCATGAGGGCGGAGCGGCTGGTCCGGGTACAGCGCGACCTGGCCTTGAAGTTGAGCGGGACGTTCGACCTGCACGATACGTTGAGAACGGCCTTCGAGGCCATACTGGAGGCGACCGGCTTTGACGGCGGGGTAATATATCTCTTCGACGAGGAGACGGGGGCCCTGGACCTCGTCTTCCACCAGGGGCTTTCGGAAAGCTTCGTGGCCAAGGTCGGCCATTACGAGGCCGACACTCCCAACGCAAGCCTGGTGGAGAAGGGCACCCCGGTCTATACCGAGTACAAGGGCCTCGGTATACCCCTGAGGGACGTGGAATTGAGCGAGGGGATCAAGGCTCTTGCCGTCGTGCCCATAAAGCTTGAGGGGAAGGTGATCGGATGCGTGAACGTTGCCTCCCATTCCTTTGAAGAGGTTCCCGCGAGGTCTCGGGACGTCATGGAGATCCTGGCCGGCCTGATCGGCCAGGCCATCGCCCGCTCCCGCCTAGTATCCGCCCTCAGGGAATCGGAGAAGCGCTACCGCCTCCTCCACGATTTCGCCGGGCTGGCCATCTTCTCCTACGACCGCGACCTCAAGATGGTGAGC
>Ga0315282_10011821_pt1 | contig 13456 bp, 8 predicted proteins | sample YL17G07_20_MG_FD_203693 | JGI IMG/M metagenome (GOLD analysis project Ga0315282, IMG submission 203693) | Sediment microbial communities from Yellowstone Lake, YNP, Wyoming, USA - YL17G07_20 | ecosystem: Environmental > Aquatic > Freshwater > Lake > Sediment | place: USA: Wyoming | collected...
TACACGCGGTCTGGCCCGAGGAGCGCATCAGCCGCGGCGCTAGCCGCTCCCCCGGGGGCCGCTGAGCCCAACGTGGCGGCCAGGAACGACGGCAGGGCGCGGAGGTCGCCCAGCGTCCGCTCCCCGGTTCCATGAAGGCACCGTGCGGCGAGCGGGTGGAGGGGATAACTGAGGGCTAGCTCGCCCGCCGTCACCTCAGTCTCGGCATAGCGACGGCGATACGCGGCGGCCAAGCCGGTGGTCTCCACCTCGAACGCCGCGGGGTCGCGCTTGCGCACCACGCGCAGGGCGCAGACCGTGCGCATGTGCTCGGTCGAGAGCACGTGCTCGGTGTCAAAGGCGCCCCGGATCTGGGCCAGCAGGTGCGCCTCGAGTTCGGGCATCTCGTGCAAGGCCGCGTCCAGCATCCCCACGGCCCACACGGGCGCGATCTTGGTGCGCTGCCCGAGGAAGTGCAGGAACTGGCAGTCAGTCGCCAGCCCCTTGGCGTCGCTGCTGGCCAGGAACGGTGAGAGGTCGTCAATGAGCCAGAGCACGCCGTCAAGCTGCTGTTCGCGGGTGATGTCCAGCAGGCGGGCGAGACGCTCGACGCGCGACCGGCGGAAGTCTAGCGGGTACTCCGCCTCCCGCATCACCTGCCGCGCCAGAGCCAGCGCTGCGTCCGGGTCGCTGGCCCGCAGGGCGGGCCATGAGGAGGCCTCGCCCTGTCGCTGGGCGACGAGCGCGTTGAGCTCCTCGGCATAGCGAGGAGCGACGTGCCGGTCCACCACCTCGAGGGCGTATGAGCGGTCCGACAGTGGCACATCCACGCCGTGCCACGACTGCTTCAGCTCCTGCTCCGTACAGGCGAAGACGGCGTCCTCGAGCTCCTCCCGCTGCCCGCGGTACGCGGCCAGGTCCACCGGCACCACCAGCAGGCGCGGCAGGCGCAAGCCGCGCAAAGGTGCGGCCCCGGGGTTGGCCTCCAACAACGCCTCCCAGGCCGGCTGCAGCTCCGGTCGCAGACCCGCCTCCGCCAGCAGTGCCAACAGCCCGAGGAGGTGGGTCTTGCCGCTGCCCGGCATGCCGCGCACCAGGTACGCCGCTCCGGCGGCATCACGGCGGCACAAGGTCCTCAGGATCGAGGTGAGGGCGGCCTGGTTCCCACCCCCGTCCAGGATGTAGCTGCCTACCCAGGCGCGCAGGGCGCGCAAGGCCGGCCCGTCCGGGCGTCCACCCTCGCGATGCAGCCTGGCACGCAGCGCGGCAGCCTCGCCGAGCTGCACCATCGGCGGCAGAGGGTCTATCTCGATGAGATCGGCGATCCGCATGGCCGGGGGGTCCACCCGCATTCCGGCGTCATACGACGCCTGCCGCCCGGGGCGTCCGACGGTGCCGGCCCGGCGCTGCGCCGCAACTCCCGCGCGACCCAGCGGCGTGGCCGGCGTACTGAGGACCAGTAGCCCCGCCACGAGCCTCGTCCCACATTGCGGCGGCTGCAGTGTTGGCGGCGTCGGAGGCGGTGATGGGGAGGTGGCGCCCAGCCCCGTGGCGAGGCGCGTATTCGACGAGCCCACGGGCCGCCCCTCCGGCCTCGGGAGGATTCGCCGGGGAGGCGAGCGAAAGGCCGCATGTCACGGCAGTGTACTCCCCTTCGTGATCGGCACGGGGGCATGTCTGGGTGGACGCGGTGATCATGCACGTCTGGGTCTGGCGACAGGGCGGCCGGTCGGCCGCCTGCACGTTGTACGGCGAGGGTCCCGGCCTGCCGCTGAGGCGAGACCTCGTGCGTCGCGTCGTCGCCTGACAGACAGTGCCGGTCACCGGCCAGGACGGCGCGCTCTCTCGAGGACCCGCCGGCGGCGTCCCACCTCGCCGCGAGCGCGCCGCCCGTCCGTCGGCCTGACCCGACGGCCGAGACCCCAGAGCACGCGAGGTGCCCCATGTACGTGCCCGATCTGGCGGAGTTCCGGCGCCGTGCCGAGCGCGGCAATCTGGTGCCGGTGTACCGCGAGCTGGTGGCCGACCTCGAGACCCCGGTCACCGCCTTCCTCAAGCTGCGGCAGTTGGGCGATGGCGGCCGGTACGCCTTCCTCCTGGAGAGCGTGGCCGGCGGCGAGAGCATCGCCCGGTACTCCTACCTGGCCGTGAACCCCGACCGCCTCCTCACCAGCCGCGGCCGCGCTATCACCCTCACGGACCGCGGTCGCGAGACGGTCTCGGTGCTGCCCCCCGGCCGGGACCCGCTGCACGTCCTCAAGGACCTGATGGCCCAGCACCGGTTCGTGCCCATCCCCGGCTGGCAGCGGTTCCCTGGCGGCGCCGTCGGCTACATGGGTTACGACCTGGTGCGCTTCATCGAGGAACTGCCCGACCAGAACCCCGACGACCTCGGCCTGCCCGACTGCGCAATGATGTTCGCGGATACGATCGTGATCTTCGACCACGTCATGCACCGCGTGCGCGTCCTGCACAACGCCCACCTGGACCGGCACCCGGACGCCGCGTACGCGCAAGCGTGCGAGCGCATTGACGAGGTGGTTCGCTGCCTCGAGGGGCCGGCACCCGAGGTGCGCCACTTCCGGGGGGCCCCGTCGGCCGAGCGCACGGATGTCTCGCAGTACCCCTCGACCATGACGCGCGAGCAGCACCGGCAGGCGGTCCTCCGGGCCAAGGAGTACATCGCCGCTGGGGACATCATCCAGGTGGTGCTGAGCCACCGCATCAGCGCGGCGGTCAATGGGGACCCGTTTGACCTGTACCGCGCCCTGCGGGCGATCAACCCCTCCCCCTACATGTTCTACCTGTGCCTCGGGGACATGAAGCTCATCGGCGCCTCCCCGGAGATCCTGGTCACGGAGGACGCCGGCCAGGTGGTCACGCGCCCCATCGCCGGCACGCGGCGCCGCGGGCGTACGCCGGAGGAGGACCTGGCGCTGGAGCAGGAGCTGCTGGCCGACGAGAAGGAGCGCGCGGAGCACATCATGCTGGTGGACCTGCACCGCAACGACATCGGTCGGGTCTGCCGCCCCGGCTCGGTCGAGGTGGACCAGTTGATGGCGGTCGAGCGCTACAGCCACGTGATGCACCTGGTGAGCAACGTGCGCGGCGAGCTGGCTGAGGACCGCGACCAGTTCGACCTGCTGCGCGCGACCTTCCCGGCCGGGACGCTCTCCGGCGCGCCAAAAATCCGCGCGATGGAGGTCATTGATGAGCTGGAGCCGCTGCGGCGGGGTCCGTACGGTGGCGCCGTCGGGTACTTCGGCTACAGCGGCTCGATGGACACCTGCATCACGCTGCGCACGATCGTGCTGAAGGGCAAGACCGCGTACATCCAGGCGGGGGGCGGCATCGTGGCCGACTCCGAACCGGACGCTGAGTACGAGGAGACGATCAACAAGGCGGGCGCGCTGCTGGACGCCGTGCGCTTCGCCCAGGAGGCGCTGTGAGGACCGCGTAGGCGCGCGAGGCCCCTCGTGCGGCGCTCCTGGCGCCCAGGACGTGTCCAGCACGGAGGGGCGACCCACCGGGTCGCCCCTCTGCCGCTACAAGGGAGCCGGCTGCCCGTAGGTGAACCACCCTCCGCCGACAACGCCTGACCGACCTCTACCATGCCCGAACCCAACCTCACCCCCATGTTCCGCCAGTGGCAGGCGGTGAAGCGTGACTTCCCCGATGTCCTGCTGCTCTTCCGCATGGGCGACTTCTACGAGATGTTCGGCGAGGACGCTGAGGTTGGCGCACGGGAACTCGAGCTGACGCTCACCAGCCGCGACGGCGGCAAGGGACGGCGGGTCCCCATGTGCGGCGTCCCGCACCACGCGCTGCAGCGCTATCTGCGTGTGCTGGTGAAGAAGGGCTACCGCGCGGCGATCTGCGATCAGGTCGAGGACCCGCGGCAGGCCAAGGGCCTCGTGAAGCGCGAGGTGACGCGGGTCATCTCGCCCGGCACCCTTCTCGAGGATGAGCTGCTGCCGGCGGGCGCGAGCAACTTCCTCGCGTGCCTCACGCGAGAGGGCGAGGTGTGGGGCCTGGCCGCGGTGGAGGTCTCTACCGGCGAGTTCCTCGTGACGGAGATCACCGGCGGCCCAGCCTCGAGTCAACCTCCGGCGGCCGTCGTAGGCCCGACAGTCCTGTCGGGCCAGACTGAAGGGGACCTCCCCGGCCTCGACCGGTCACGTCCCGGCCCCCTCGTGCCGCCCACGGTCCGTGACGAGCTTGGGCGCCTCGGCGTGGCGGAGGTCGTGGCGGCCGACGAGCTGGCGGAGGCCCTCGACCACGAGCTGCCGCTGCCAGTAACCCCCCTCCGCGCCCTCCCTGACTTTCGGTCACCCGAGCAGCAGTTGCGCGAGCACTTCCGCGTCGCCACTCTCGATGGCTACGGCCTGGGCGAGCTGACCGCAGGGCTCTCCGCCGCCGCGTCGGTGCTGGCCTACCTCCGCGACAGCCATCGCCAGAGCCTCCCACACCTGCGCCCGCCGCGGGTGTACTGGCTGCAGGACTTCATGCTGCTGGATGCGGCCACGCGCCGCAACCTGGAGCTGACGGCCACCGTCCGCACCGGCGCACGCGAGGGGTCGCTGCTGAGCCTCCTCGACCAGACCGAGACCCCGATGGGCCGCCGGCTGCTTGGCCGCTGGCTGCTGGAGCCGCTCCTAGACTGCCCCGCCATCGTCGCCCGACACGCTGCTGTGGGGGACTTCGTGCAGGACCCCGGGCGGGCCGGGGAGGCGGGCGAACTGCTGCACCGCATCGGGGATCTGGAGCGCCTGACCGGCCGAATCACGGCGCAGACGGCCAACGCACGCGACCTCCGGGCTCTGGCCGTGTCGCTGCAGCCCATCCCCGAGCTGGCCGAGGTACTGGGGCCCCTGGGGGCGCCGCTGCTGCAGCAGCTCGCGGCGCGCCTCGACCCCCTGGCCGACGTGCGCGACCGGATCGCGGCAGCCATCGCCGACGACCCCCCTGCCGGGCTGAGCGAGGGCGGGCTGCTGCGCGACGGGTTCTCGCCCGAGTTGGATGAGTTGCGTAGCGCCTCGCGCCACGGCAAGAGCTGGATGGCCCAGCTTGAGGCCCAGGAGCAGGAGCGCACGGGCATCAAGTCGCTGCGCGTTGGCTTCAACCGAGTCTTCGGGTACTACATCGAGGTCACGCGGGCCAATCTGCACCTGGTCCCCGAGGCATACGTCCGCCGGCAGACGATGGTGAACGCCGAGCGCTTCATCACGCCTGAGCTGAAGGAGATGGAGGAGCGCGTCCTCGGGGCCGAGGAGCGAGCAGCGGGGCTGGAGTACGACCTGTTCTGCCGGTTGCGGGCAGAGGTGGCCGAGCACGCCGAGCGCCTGCTCAGCACGGCTGCCGCGGTGGCCGCAGTGGACGTGCTGCTGAGCTTCGCGCGGCGCGCCGTGGCTGGTGGGTACGTGCGCCCGGAGATGGACGACTCCGATGTGATCGAGATCGAGCAGGGGCGACACCCGGTGGTCGAGCACGCCCTGCCCGGCGAAGCGTTCGTGCCGAACGACGCGCGCCTCGATGGCAGCCACAGCACGCTACTTATCATCACCGGCCCCAACATGGCTGGCAAGAGCACCTACCTGCGGCAGGTGGCGCTGATCTGTCTTCTGGCCCAGATCGGCAGCTTCGTGCCGGCGCGGCGGGCCCGTCTCGGCCTCGTGGACCGCATCTTCACCCGCGTCGGGGCCCTCGATGACCTCGCGAGCGGGCAGAGCACGTTCATGGTCGAGATGAGCGAGACGGCGGCGATCCTGAACCATGCGACCGACCGCAGCCTCATCATCCTCGATGAGATCGGCCGGGGGACGAGCACCTTCGACGGCCTGTCCATTGCCTGGGCGACGGCCGAGTACATCATCCGCCACCTGGGCGCGAAGACGCTGTTTGCGACCCACTACCACCATCTGAACGAGCTGGCTGAGATCCACCCGGGGGTGCGCAACTTCCGGGTTAGCGTGCGGGAGGAGGGCGATGACGTCATCTTCCTGCGGCGCATCGTGCCGGGCGGCACCGACCGCAGCTACGGCATCCAGGTGGCCCGGCTGGCGGGGCTGCCGTCTGAGGTGATCCAGCGGGCGCAAGAGGTCCTGGCCCAGCTTGAGCACGAGGACCTCGCCCGGGGGATCGCGCCCACCAGGGCTAGTGCCGCCCGTGTGGCCCCGCCCGTGCAGCTTCAGCTCTTCGAGGCGGAGCCGCACCCGGTGCTGGAGGAGCTGCGCGATCTGGACCCGGACGCGATGACGCCCCTGGAAGCCCTACAGAAGCTGCAGGATCTGAAGCACAAGGCTGGCCAGTAGTGGTCCGCCCCTGACACCGCCTCCTCCGGCTCCCCTCTCCCAAGTCCGCGCGGGAGAGGGGTTGGGGGTGAGGGTCCGGAACCCATGCCCTTCTGCTACCTCCTCTCCTTCACCCCCGAGGAAGCCGAACTCGCTCAGGCCGAGGCCCGCGCCCTGACGGCTCCCCCTGTCGCCGCCGCCCATCCGCGCCTTCACATGACCGATGCGCGTGCCGACATCACCCGAGCCGCCTACATCAAGGCGGGAGGCGAGCTGTGGGCTTCGGCGACCTGCTTCGAGGCTCTTTTGGAGGAGATCACCTCCCGTGGCCTCGGCGCCGATCGGTTCCGCATCGAGGTGGCCAAGCTGCCGCCGAAGCCCGCAACGCCGTCTCCGGAGATCGCGGCCCGGACTGCCGGGGCGCTGCAAGGCCAGCCGGACCTGGCCGCTCCCCTGGAGGACCTGCTGGTGGCGGCGACGGAGGGTGCGTGGCACCTCGGGCGCATCTTCAGCCGCTCGGACGCCGGCTACCTGCGCCACGCGCACCGGCCGCAGGCCTACTCCAGCGCCCTGCCGACGCGCGTGGCCCGCGCCATGGTGAACCTGGTCGCCCGCCCCGGCGACACCATCGTGGACCCGATGTGCGGCTCCGGGACCATCGCGCTGGAGGCCTGGTCGGTCGGCGTGCGGGCCATGAGCTTCGACCTCAACCCGAGGCTCGCCTCAGCCACGGCGCGCAACCTCGCCCACTTCGGCTACCCGGCGTGGGTAGCCGCGGCCGACGCCCTCACCCTCTGCGGCCGGTACGGCGCGGTGGTCACCGACCCGCCCTACGGCCGCTTCTCCGACCGCCCTCCGGGCCTCTACGAGGCCCTGTTCGCCCAGGCGGCGCGGCTGGCCCCGCGGCTGTGCGTGGTGACCGCAGAGGACACGACGCCGCTGCTGGAGCAGGCGGGCTTCCGGGTGACCTGTCTCGCTCGAGTGGGGGAGAGAGGCCTGGTGCGGCATGTCCACGTCGCCCTCGCTGGGGCGGCTCCATCCGCGTAGGAGCGGCCACTGGCCGCGACTCCGGCCGCTGTCGTCCGCCGGCCGTCCGTGACAAGAGGTGACGCACGGTGCTCGCGCAGGACGTTCCGGCCGAGTGGGATGAGCTGGCCGATCTCTACGACGAGATCAATGAGGCCTTCATTGACTACGACGAGCAGGTCGAGTTCGTCCTCGCCTGCGTGCGGCGCTGGCTGAGCGTGCCTTCCGCCGAGGTCCTCGACCTTGGCTGTGGCACCGGCCAGCATGCGTTGCGGCTAGCCGCGAAGGGGCTGCGTGTCACGGGCCTCGACGTGTCGCCGCGCCTGGTGGCCATCGCCAAGCAGAAGGCCCGGGCGACGGGGCTGACCGGTGTCCGCTTCCGCGTCGCGGACATGGCGGAGCTACGGGCGCGGCGGCGGTTCGATGCGGCGATCTGCCTCAACTACGTGCTGAGCTTCCTGCACACCAACGAGCGCCTGCGGGCGGCCCTGGATGGTGTCTTCCGCGCCCTACGGCCGGGGGGCCTGTTCATCCTGGATCACCACTACTTCTTCCCACCCACCGAGGCTGCCGGGCCACTGGGCCAGTGGACGGAGGAGTGCACGGCACGCGGCCAGCGCCTCGTCGTCACGCACGCGCCGCTAGTGGACTGGCAGACGCAGCTCAGCAGTGACCGTGTGACCCACCGCTTCTACGACGGATCGCGCCTGGTGCGCGAAGTGCGCTCCACCGAGGTGCGCCGCATCATCCTGCCGCTGGACCTCCAGTACCACCTGGAGTCGTCGGGCTTCGAGGTGCTGGCGTGGTGTGAGCGCTGGGACCTCGATGCGGCACCCGAGGGCCAGTCCAGCGCCATCGTGGCGCGCCGCCCGTAGGAGCGCCCAGCGGGCGCGACCCCCGTGGGAGGCCCCATTGGGGGCGACTCGGCCGTAGGAGGCCCCAATCGGGGGCGACCGCGGCGGCGGGCGCGACGCCTACTTCGCCGTGAGCCTGAAGTCCAGCTTGGCCTCCCTCAGCTCCCCCTGCAGCTTCTCGTACGCCTGCCAGTCCGTCAGGTCGCTGGCCCGCGCCCAGCAGATGGCGTCACGGATGGCGGGCACGTCCCAGGCGAGGTACTTGGTGGTCTCCGCCTCTCGCGCGCCCTTGCTGGGGTCCAGCGCGGTCTCGACCACTCGATAGCGCGGGTGCGTGACCCGTACGGCACAGGCCGCCGGGACGCTGAGCGAGTAGGCGCCCTGCTGGTCGGTCTTCAGCACCTTGAAGACCTCGCCGCCGACATCGAACTGCACGTCAGCTCCCGCCACGGGCGTCCCGGTGGCGGCGTCCGTGACCGTGCCGCTGAGGCTGGTGTACGTCGTCTGCAGCGGCGCGGCATCGGCCGGCGCGAAGTAGACCGGGGACGTCCAGGCCACCTGCGCCGTGGCGGGCGTCTCCCGGTTGCCGGCGTAGGCCCGGACGACGTACCAGGCGGGCCGGCTTTCGCTCAGGAGCGTCTCCGTGCGGAAGTGCTCGGGCCGCTCCGCCAAGAGGTCCCACGTCTGCACCGGGGCGCCGTTGCGCAGCAGCTCGACCCGGGAGAGGCCCTGGCCCGGCAGCGAGGCCATCCAGGCCTCGACCAGCGTCGAGCGAGGAGCGTTGTCGAGGGGCAGCACGTCGCCCGGCAGGGCTCCGCCGACCGAGAACTGAACCAACGGGCCCGAGGTGACGAACGTGTGCCCAGTCAGGAGCGCCCGCACGAGCGCGGCTGGGGACCGGTCCTGCGCCACGTACGCATAGGTGCGGTTGGTCACGGGGAAGCTGCCGTTGTCGAGCGTCGCGTCGGTGAAGGAGGCGGGGGCGATGCGGTAGCCGCGGTCCAGCAGCATGCTCCACAGCGCGAACTCGCCCTTGCCGTCCATCTCGTCGGTTTGCAGGTCGAGGACGCGCACGAGGTTGGGCTCGGCCACCAGGTCGAACGGTAGCTCCCCGGCGAGGTTCACAAAGCCCACCCGCGCCCCGCCAGGCTCCTTGAGCTCACCGTACTCGCGCACGGGGTGGGTGTAGATGGCCACGGCGCCCGCCCGCAGGAGCCGCTGGATCTTCTGACAGTGCGGCTCGTTCAGCGGCACCGGTGGCTGCCCAGCCTCCGGCCCGAACGCCTCGCGCGGTCCCACCACCACGAGGTGCCCGCCCCACGGCTCGCGGATCTCCCAGTTCAGTGAGAACAGGAACCCCGGTACGGCCTCCGCCTCAGCGACCCGCCAGGGGTCGCGCTGGGCAGCATCCTTGCCGTAGTCAGGAGCCACGAAGGCCCACTCCATGCCTTCGCCGCGGCAGGTGTCCGCCGCCAGCGGGAGGTTGGTGGCGTAGTCCTCCTCGTAGCCCCCATGGTAGACGTGGCAGTGGGCGTCGCCGCCAATCCAGCCCATGACCGGGAGGTCCACGATCCGCGCCAGGGCCACATCCACGACCGTCACCTGACCCGCAGGGACGGCCGCGGTCTGTTGCACGGGGCGCCAGCCGGGGCCGCGCGAGATGGTCAGCTCGACCTCACCGGGGGGCACCGGCAGCGCCGCCTCCCCTCGCGCCCAGAGCCACGCACCGTCCACCGGGGAGCAAGCCCGGGTCTGCGCGCTGAGCTGGATGGGTTGGCCGGCGGCATCCATCTGCTGCAGGCCGGGCAGGGCCGTCGGGCCACTGGGCGCCGCGAACTCGGCGGCCCCCTCCGGCTTCACGCGCGTCACGAGGCGGAACCCGGGCGGGTCGGCGCCGGTGACCCGCACGTGCACGAGAGCCAGCGGCTGGGCGGCCGGCTGCAGCTTGAGGTCACGGGTGATGTTGCCGGTCGCCGCGACGCCCCCGACGACCTGCGGCTCCAGGCCGGCGGCACAGACCCGCAGGGCGTAGGTGGCTTCCGGCAGGTTCGCCAGCTCGTACCGCCCCTTGGCGTCCGTGACCGCCAGGTGCCCCGCATGGGTCTGCACGAACGCTCCAGCGACTGGGCCGGCGTCGCTGGTGACGGTGCCGCGGATGGCGGCGCAGTGGGCTACAGGGGTGAGGGCAAGGAGGACCGGCAGGACGACGGTGGCCGACATAGGGGAGCCCCTCCCGGGTGGACGGGCCCCGGCAGGCAGGGGGTGGGGGCCCTTCCAGGAGCCTTAGAGCCTGCATGTGGTGGGCGGTTCCCGTAGGGACCCGACTGACCGATGATTCGGCGCTGCGGGGCAGATAGGGGCAATTCTCGGGTTCGTTTGGGGGGAGGGAGGGCCAGCCGGCATCTCAGGAGGCCCTGTTATGTTAACTACAGGGACGGCCTGCAGGGGCGGCAGGAGCCACGGACAGCCCGCCTATACATACTACCGATGCATATAAGCCGGGGGGGCTGGCTAGACCGTTCCGAGCGACGCGACCGCGCCGCCACCGATGTGCGGCCGTCAGCGGCCCCGTTCCGCGCGCTCGATCTGGGCGTGGACCGCCTCCCGGAGGAACTCCAGGGCCGCCCGTTCATCGCCGTCAAGGACGATGCGTTCCAGCTCGAGCCGCTCGGCTGCGGTGAGGGTGACCGTCACACTGCTGATGGCCATAGGCACTGCCTCCCGATCTCGTGCTCAATCCAGCACGTACTGCTCCACCCACTCAGCCGTGTACCCGAGGGCCGCGTACTGGGGCGTGGTCACAGCTTGGCCAGTCTCGTCGAACGGGTCCACGAGCGTCTCGCGGTAGAAGAACGCACTTCCGCGCGCATGGCAGTCGGTGCATCCCCCGGCGCCGAGGGCGGCTCGGGCCGGCGCCACGTCGTGGCTGTACTTGGAGGTGGCCGCGTACGGCGTGAACTCGTACGGCTCATGCGGGATCTCCTGGACGGCGCCGCCTGCGCGGTAGAGGCGGGCGCCATCAACGAACACCACGCGCTTGCCGGCCAACGGGATGCCCTTCGCCTCCAGCATAGCCGTCGTGGCCGCGATCACAGCCTCGATCTCCGCCGGTCGGTTGACCTCCGGGAACCCGTCGTGGTTGTCATCGCGGACCTCGGCCAGTTGCGGGAACTGGGTGGGATCTGCGCGGTGGGCCATCCACATGCCGGCGTAGTCCCTCATGAAGGGCATGTCCAGGCCCGGGTGCCCCTCCTCCTCGATTGCCGGCCAGATCGTGTAGACCTTGTTGAGCGGGAAGAGCTGGTCCTTGTACCACCCGAGCAGCGGCGCGAACTCGAACCGCGGCTGGTGGGCTGTGGTGAAGCGGGCCAGCTCCCCGTAGTAGTTCCAGGGCAGCAGGTCCGGTCCGTAGAACGACCAGATGCGCTTGCCGGGATCAATGAAGGGCCCGGTGTTGAAGACGGAGCTGTCCTGGACCTGCGCCGCCTTGACGTACCGCGTGGGGATGTGACACGTCTGGCAGGCCATCCTCGCCAGGTGGGTCTCCGGCATCCCGGCATGCTCCGGACGGGGTGCCCCGAGCCGTCGCTGCTCATGGCAGTCGCGGCACGAGAGCATCGTGTTGTCGAGGTCGTCCCGGACGAGGCCGTTCGGGTCATCGCCCTTCGCGAACTGGTGCTCCTCCCAGCCGTTGATGCGCGGATCGGGGGCACTGGTGCCTGCGGGGTGGCAGTCCACGCAGCGCAGCCCGGCCCGGATGTGCACGTCCGTGCGGGGCTGGTACGAGGCGCCCTTCTTCTTCCAGTCAGTCTCCCCGTGACAGCCCAGGCACACGTCCGTCTCCGGCTCGCGGGCGAGCGTGAGCTTCACGGTCCCGTCGTCGTTGAAGGCCGCACGGCGGTAGGTCAGTCGCGGCGTCTCCCCGGCCTTCACCGTGCCCTCGACTGTGCCGAAGCCGGCCCCCACCGTTGCCGTCCACTGCAGATTCTGGGCCAGCATCTGGGCGTCCCGCCCCTTACGGTCGTAGCCCGGCAGGTGGCACAGCAGGCAGTCCGCCTCCGCAACTCCAGACTCCGCCCACTTGGCCTTGTAGTAGTCGCCATCGAACCGGTTGTCGCCACCGGCGGTGATGCCGTGGGCCGGGTCGCGCGCGTACTCGTCGTACCGGTTGCCCGCGCGGTCGTACTCCAGGGGACCCCCGCCGGGGTGGCAGACGCCACAGGGCGACGCGGCGAACTCATACGACGTCATGTCGATCTCGTGCGCGGCCTGGTTGTCTTTCCTCGCCAACTGGCGGAACAGCGGGCCCGGCGATCACCACCGGCCACCGTAGTCGCCCGGCGAGAGCACCCAGCGGTACAGGCTCTCCAGGCGGGGGCTGAGGGGCTCGCCTTTGCCCTGCATGAAGTGATAGCCCTCGGTGATCAGCGCGTAGTTGTGGCAGGCGCCGCACGTCTGCTTGGGGCTGTAGGGGTCTCCGGCGTTCACACCCGCGACCGGGTCCACCACCTCGCCCGCGGCGTTCCGCAACTGGAACGGTGGGCAGACGCCGGTGGCGTGTCGAGCGGCCTCGGCAGCGCTGGGCGCCGGCGCCTCCTGGGCTGGGGCGGGGCCGGAGCCGGCCAGCGACAGAAGCAACGAGAGACTGGCGCAGCAGAGCATCGGTTTCCTCCAGTGCTGGGATACGGCCCGGGTTGGGGCCATCTTCAGGGCCTCAGGCTGGGCCGTCCTGGGAGCTGTCGCCCTTTGGCGTGCGCTCCACGCGCTCCCGCACCTCAGCCATGAAGCGGCGCAGCCGCTCCTGAGCGTCGCGCTCCTTGTCCGTGCGGGGCGCGTACCACGGTTGCCGGATACGCCACGTCAGCGGGACGCAGATGGGCTCACCCGGGAAGGCTCCGGGATCGAACAGCTCGTATGGACCGAACGGCGTCGGCTCCTCTTGGTAGCACGACCACACCGCCTGGCGCACCACCGCGGGCTCACCTTCGTTGAGCAGGTCCACGACGCGGATCTGCTCGCGGTAACGGGCAACCGACTCCGGCGGGAGGTTGTACAGATACGGCGTTGGGCTCTCGGCGCCGATGATACGCTGTTGCTCGTCAACCCCGTTGGCTGATAGGGCCAGCACGGCCTGACCGGTGGAGTGACCGGGGGACTCTGGTCCGCACAGCACCAGGTAGCGGATGTTCGGGTTGGCGACCAGATTGCACACCATCTTCTCGATGCCGATGTTCTCGGTCTGCAAGGTGCCGGACAGCGCTGCCCCTGTCTCCACGCCGACCCGCACCAGCTGCTCAACCGAGTCCG
>Ga0315282_10011822_pt1 | contig 13454 bp, 11 predicted proteins | sample YL17G07_20_MG_FD_203693 | JGI IMG/M metagenome (GOLD analysis project Ga0315282, IMG submission 203693) | Sediment microbial communities from Yellowstone Lake, YNP, Wyoming, USA - YL17G07_20 | ecosystem: Environmental > Aquatic > Freshwater > Lake > Sediment | place: USA: Wyoming | collected...
GTGCAGGTCAAGCAGGGCGCGGAGACGGTTGACGTGACCATCGATGGCGCCCCGTTCACACGCTACTGGTTCGCGAGCGGGCCCAAGCCCTACTGCTGGCCGGTCATCGGGCCGACGGGCGAGCCGATCACGCGGGCATTCCCCATGGCTGAGGTCGCGGGCGAGAGCCGCGATCACGTGCATCACCGCTCGCTTTGGTTCGCCCACGGCAGCGTCAACGGCGTGGACTTCTGGGGCGAAGGCGCCGAGTCGGGGAAGACGGTGCACCGCGCCTTCGAGGCGCTGGTGAGCGGGCCGGTTGTGGGTGTGCTGCGCAGCCGCAACGACTGGGTCGCGCACGACGGGAAGAAGGTGTGCGAGGACACGCGTGAGATCCGGGTCTACCGCGTATCCAGCGGGCGCCTGTTTGACTTCGAGATCACGGCCACGGCGACGGAAGGGCCGGTGAAGTTCGGCGACACCAAGGAGGGGACGTTCGGCATCCGTCTCGCTGATTCGATGGCGGTCATCCGCGGCAAGGGGCATATCGTCAACTCGGCGGGGCAGACCGATCGCGACGCCTGGGGGAAGCGCGCGGAGTGGTGTGATTACTCCGGGCCGGTGCTTGACAAGGCCGTCGGCGTGACCATCTTCGATCACCCGGAGAGTTTCCGGCATCCGACGTACTGGCACGTGCGCGACTACGGCCTGTTCGCGATCAATCCATTCGGCATTCGCGATTACACGGGCGTGCCCGAGGGCGAACCGGGCGCGTACACGATCGAGAAGGGCCAGTCGTTGACCTTCCGCTATCGCATCTACATGCACGAGGGGGCACCTGACGTCCCTGCGCTGTCCGCACTCTACAATCAGTACGCGCACCCGCCGCAGGTTACGGTGCGCTGACTCGGGATGATCTCCATGACCTCAGGAAGCATGGCGCGGCGCTGGATCGTCACCGCATTGGTCGTTGCGGCGTGCGCGGCACTCGCCGCGACACTCTGGCGGGACATCAACCGCCCCGCATTCGCTCAGAACCAGGAGGCTAACATGGCCGGACAGAAAGCCGCCGATGCCGCCCGCATGAAATGGTGGACGGATGCGCGGTTCGGGATGTTCATCCACTGGGGCGTATACTCTATTCCGGCACGCGGCGAGTGGGTGATGTACAGCGAGAAGATCCCCGCCGAGCAGTACCGGCACTTCGCCGACCAGTTCAAGCCGAACCGGTACAACCCGGCGGAATGGGTCGCGCTGGCCAAGCAAGCGGGCATGAAGTACATGGTGCTGACCTCGCGCCACCACGACGGGTTCAGCCTGTTCGACAGCAAAGTGTCAGATTTCACCGCGCCCAAGACCGCCGCCGGGCGCGACCTGCTGCGCCAGTACGTGGATGCGTGCCACAAAGCTGGGATGAAGGTCGGGTTCTACTATTCGTTGCTCGACTGGCGGTATCAGGCGTATTGGGACGGCCCGGACAAGAACCCCGCGGCCTGGGCCGAGTTCATCAAGTACGTGCACGCGCAGGTGCGCGAGCTGATGACCAACTACGGGAAGATAGATATCCTGTGGTACGACGGCGGGTGGCCGCATAATGCGGATGCGTGGCAGTCGCAGAAGCTCAACGCGATGGTGCGGCGGCTGCAGCCGCAGATCATCATCGACAATCGCTCGCAGTTGCCCGAGGACTTCGACACGCCGGAGCAGGAGATCAAGGCGTCGACTCGGCCCTGGGAATCGTGTATGACCATGAACGACAACTGGGGCTATGTGCCGGGCAACAGCAAGTACAAGTCAACGGCGACGCTGGTTCGGAACCTGGTGCGCTGTGTCAGCGGAAGCGGGAATTACCTGCTCAACGTAGGGCCGAAGCCCGATGGCACGTTCCCGGCGATGGCGCAGATCCGGCTGAAGCAGATCGGCCGGTGGATGAAGACGAACGGCGAATCGATCTATGGCGCAGGCCGGGCGCCGTTCGCCATTGATGAAGCGATGGGCCTGACCACCGCGAAGGGCAACTCGGTCTATCTGCACCTCTTCAAATGGCCGGGCGAGGAGCTCGTTGTGCCCGGCGTTAGCCTGCCGGTGACATCGGCGAAGCTCCTCGCGACGGGGGACCGGGTCAGCGTGAAGCAGGAGGGCGACCGGCTGATCCTGAGCGGCCTGCCCAAGCGGGCGCCGGATGCGTGGGATTCGGTGATCGCGGTGCGAATCAAGCCGTAGGCGCGCCTCGGAAATCGCGCCGCGCGTTTCAGCCTGGCGCGTCTTCCGGTCGTCTAACCGGGATTATGCGTAATGCACCGTGAAACGCTCACCCACGGGGTGATGTCACCCCGAGTAAAGCGAGGGGTCTTGGCGGCGTGGTTGCGAATTCCCTAGCCAGATTCCTCGCCTGATCGCGCTCCGCGCGATTCCGGAGCGGCGCCAGCGGCGCCGCCACGCTCGGAATGACATCCTCCCTCCCTTACGCATAATCCGGGTGTTGAGGTTCGGCAGGCAGTCCCTGCCCCGCTCCTACAACTCCGCGGCGCCCTCGGCCTGCTCCAGTTCGCGCCTGAACTCCGCCGGGATCTCGGTCTTGGCGGTGCCCGCGCTGCAGCGGTCAATGCTCTCCACGACACTGCGCAGCGCGAGGTACGGCAGGCTGATGAAGACCACGTCCTCCGGGAACTTCTCCATCTTGCGCGCGGTGACATCGCCGAAGGTCACATTGACCCGCCCCGTCGTCAGCGGGTAGGTGACCGCGGAACGGCAGAGCGATCCGGTCGGATCGCATCGCATCGGCGCGCCGTCGAGGTAGTAGGCGAGGTTGATGAGGCGCGCAGCCTGCCAGCCATTGCACAACAAGACCGTCACATCCGGCGCAAGCGGCGCCTTCTCCAGCGGCGAGAAGATGATGTAGTCGGCGGCGCCGAACGGCGGCTTGGCCTCGGTCATGGCGCCGGCGCGCAGGATGCATGCCGGTGAGGCGAACAACTTCTCGCCGTTGATGAGAAAGTCGCGCAGCGAGCGCGCGCGCTCCGGGTGCTGAGCCTGAAGGCCGAGGTACTGCGACCCGCCCGGGCAGCGCGAAGTCTCGGCGGTGAGGAGGAACTGCTCTCCCTGCGCCACATCCTTGAGCAGCCCGCAGACGCTGCACTTGCGCTGCCCCGGCTGGATCGGCGCCTGGTCCGAATAGGTGATCGCCACCGGACTGCCGGGCAGCGCCAGCACCTCCTTGAGCCTCTTGCCCCATGCTTGCCATTCCATTTGGGTCTCCTTTGTGTCGGGCAATAGTGAGCAGAAAGCAGTCAACAGACAGTAGAAAGCGGTCGGCAGGAAGCCGTCAGCGGATTGCACGAAGCAAACCCAATCTACCACCCACCTACTTGGCGCCTGCTCGGGCGCCTCTCGGCTCACCGTCGGCAATCTTCCGACGGTGTGGCGCGATCAGCCCCTGCAGCGTCCGGCCGACTTCGTCGATAAGACAGGACAATTGCTCGTGCGTTTCGATCGTCAGGTATCCGCGGCGTCTCGCAATCTCAACCTGAGTGTCCAATTCGGCGAGGGCACCGCGTGCCGCGTGTAGGAAGTTGAGGAACTCGGCACCGGACCTTCGGGCGGCGCCCTCGGCCATGTTGCTCGGCACCGACACCGCCGCGCGCTGTATCTGTGATGCGAGGCCGTATCGCTCATGCGCCGGAGAAGCCGCGGTTGCGCGGTAGACCGTATCCACCAGCTCCATCGCCGCCTGCCATGCCCGGAGATTCTTGTGTGGCTTCGGGGCCTCGGCCAGATCCTTCCCTCCTGTTATCTGCTGTCTACTCTCCGCTCCCAAACTGAAACGCATACAGCTTGGCGTCGCGCATGATGAAGCGCAGTTGCACTGGCTTGCCCGCCAGCGCGCCTACGTCGTCCTTGCCGCGCCAGGTCACCGCCTTCGCGATCCAGTTGCCCTTGATCGCGTCCGCATCGGCGAGCGTGAAGCCGGGGACGGATTTGCCTCCGGCATCGAGAATCTCGACCTGGACCGAGCCGGCGACGCTCGCGTTAACGTTCACCTCGAGTCGCTTGCCCGCGAAGACCACCGGCACGGTTGTGAGCTCGCCGCCCTCGTACGCAGCATCGGCTGAGACGAACCCGTCGAGCCGCTGGATCACCCGCGAGATCGCGCCCTTGAACTTGTCCGTCGCCATGTTGTAGGCGCCGTGGGTGAAGTCATAACCCAGGTAATACTGCCACAACTCCGCCCCGCGGTGGATCATGCCGGTCGTCATATACATCGCGCTGTCGTCGAAGCTGCCCTTGACGCCGAGCCCGATGTAGGGCTTGCGATCGGGGCGCGAGAAGTGGATGCCGTCGCGGCTCACGGCGAACCGGATATCGAGCGGCCCGTCGTTGCCGTGCTTGCCGGCCGGGGGGTCAGGGTAATGGAAGTACGCGCTGGGGAAGATGAGATAGATGTTCTGCGCGTACGGGTACTTCACAGCTGCGTTGGTGTAGAAATCAACGTCGGGCGGATCCTGCGCATCATAGCCGAAGACGACCTGCTCCTTGCCGAAGTCGGCGAGATTATCGAACTCGCAGCGGCCGACCATGCGCATCGGCGTCCAGGTGCGGATGTAGGCGACGTAGCGGCTGATGCGATCATCCCAGAAGGCGACGTTGCCGGTATCGCTGCTGCGAAACGACGCCTTGTCGCTGATGGGCCGCCAGTGCAGTCCGTCGGCCGACTGGAAAACGTACGTGGCGAAACCGCCGGGGCCGTCGTAACTGCACACCATCTTATAGCGCGCGTCGGACGCGCACCTGGGGTTGGTGTCAGCGAAGACGCAGCCGGGCTCGTGGGTGCGCTTCTCGAGCGGGAAGACGATGTTGTTGTCCTTCGAGCCGTTGAACTCGACGATGCCGAGCGACGGCTTGTCCCAGTGCACGCCGTCGGTCGAGGTCGCGTAGCAGAGCCACCGGCTGCCGTCGTTCGCGATGGCGTCGTACCACATCTTCAGGATGCCCTGATCCTCGACGACGCTGTTGTAGGCGCAGACGCCATAGCCCTCCCACGGGCGGTCGGGGGCGATGCACTTTTCGCCCGTCTTGAGGGGCGGGTTCATGGTCAGGGCAACGCCCTGACTCGACGCGATGATCGCGCCGTCGATGAAGAGTTGCTTGGCGGAACCGATGTCCATGGGGGCCGTTTCTCCTGTGCTGCCGCAGGGCGCTGACGCCGCGGCGGCGAGCACGATGGCTAGGAGCATTCTCATGCGTCTTCTCCTTCGCGTCAAGGGGAGTTCTGCGACATCGCTCCCGAAGCCTGCCACGAGAGGGGCGCACGGTGCCGCTGCTGAATAACCGTCTCAACGGCCAAGCGAATGCCCATTCGGCGAGCTCAGGGTAAACGCCGGGCCCACCATGGACTGTGGCGGGACAGCCGTCTCGGCTGTTGAAGCGCGGATCGCGATAGGGATCGAATGTCGGATTGAGAGGAGCGATCATGAACGGACGAACCAGAAGGCAGTTTATCCGCGACGCTGCGGTGCTGGCGGCGGCAGGCGCCGCCGCGTCGGGCATCGGGAACGTCCCGGCTCATGCGCGCGAACCCATCGAGCGCCATCAGCCGCCGCGGCTCAAGCTGTCATGCGCCGCGTACTCGTACCGCAGCTACCTGACCGGCGAGAAGCCGAAGATGACCCTCGAGGATTTCGTCGACGCATGCGCAGCGGCCAACTTCGATGGCGTCGAGCTGACCGGCTACTACTTCCCGCAGCCTGTCGCCGACGATTACCTGCATCGCATCAAGCGCAAGTGCTATCTGCTTGGGCTCGACATCAGCGGCACCGGACATCGCAACAACTTCTGCCGTCCGCCCGGGCCGGAGCGCGACAAAGACATCGCATGGGTCAAGCAGTGGATCGACCACGCGGTGATCCTGGGCGCGCCCTTCTGCCGCATTTATGCCGGCGACGTATTCGAAGGCCAGACCTATGAGGACACGCTGCGCTGGTGTGTCGAGGCGATTCAGGAGGTCAGCGAGTACGGCGGGACGCGCGGCGTCATGTGCGGCCTCGAGACGCACGGCGGCATCACGGCGACCGGCGAGCAAACGATGCGCATCATCGAGGGCGTCGAGAGCGACTGGTTCGGGCTGAACCTCGATGTCGCGAACTACCACACGCCCGATCCATACGCCGACACCGCGCTGGTCGCGAAGTATGCGATCACGGTGCACCTGAAGACCGAAGCACACCCGGCCGGCAAAGAGAAGCAGCCGATGGATTTCCAGCGCGTGATCGACATCATGCGCGGAGTCAACTACCGCGGGTACCTGACCATCGAGCACGAAGCCAACGAGGATCCGGCGGAGGCGGTGCCGCGGTACGCCAAGCTGCTGCGGGGGATGCTGGGGTGAGAGACGGGCTGCGCCCTCGCCTGTGGGGCGGACGAGCTACTCCAGCCCCAGCAGCCCCGCCACAGTCCCGCCGAAGATTGCAGCCCAGATGTCATCGCGGATCTCAAGCTCCCCGAGGACGCTTTCGTAATCCGCGACGACCTCCGCCATTTCCCCGATGTCCACGTCCGAACCGAAGACGATCTTCTGCCAGGCGGGGCGTCCCAACGGGTCGCGATAGCGGCTCGTCTCGGTCCACCACAGCAGCCGCGCGAGATCCTGGGCGGTGCGGTACTTGAGGGTGGAACCACTGAGGTCCCAGTACAGATTCGGATTCCAGCGCGCCGCCATCGCCGCCTCGTCGTACCACGGATTGCCGAAATGGGCGCCGATGATGTTGAGCTGTGGGATCTGCCGCGCGATGGTGTCGAGGTAGACCGGGCGCATGCGGTCGTTGTTGATGTCGTGGACGCGATCAATCGGCGCCGGGAAGCGGGCGACAATTCCAGTGTGGAAGAGGCAGATCATCCCCAGTTCGGCGGCGGTGTCGTAAACCGGGTAGAACCGCTTGTCGTCGTAGTTGGCAGGTGGACCGATCAACTTGAGCGCCCGGAATCCTCGCCCGTGAAACGCCCTCACATCGTTCTCGCCCTGTGTCGCCAGGTCCATGTAGGCGGCGCCAACGATCCGTTCCGGATGCTGATCCATCGCCGCCGCAACCGCCGCATTGCCTTGCTGATCGCCGTAGGTGACGAAACCGTTGAGCAGCACGCGGTCGAACCCGAGGCGGTCCATCTCCGCGACCAGCCGGTCAGGGCAGCCCTCTTCGAGACTCACGTGCGCGTGCGCGTCGATTCGCATGCGTGAATTCTCCGTGCTTCGCCGGTGAACCCGGCGACGACTGGTCTACAGCTCGATCGTCAGTCCGACAGTGGCGGCCAGATCCTGCAACTCGGCGACGAGCTCAGACGAAAGCGGAATGCCCGTGCGCGAGCGCTCCAGAGCCGTTTCATGCTCGCGCTGCCCCGGCAGCAGAACCCGGTCAACTCCCTCGATCGTGGGAGTCGCGCGTATCAGTCGAATCGCTTCGTCCATGCGGCGAATGTACTCGTCGAGCGCCACGAAGCAGTCCACCCGCAGGGCTATCATCAGGAACGAATTGTTGCCCGGGATCGAGACATCGCCGTACGGGTAGGTGATGTCGGTGTCGAAGACGCCTCCCGCGAGTAGGCCGGTCATGAGCGCGATAGATAGCGCCAGGCCATAGCCCTTATGACCCGCGATGGGCATGAGGAAACCGCCGTCGAGCACGGCCTGGGGATCGCGCGTCGGGCGGCCTTCACGATCGAGGAAGCTATCGGGGGGCAGCTGCTCGCCGCGCAGCCGCGCCTCGATCAACGCGCCCCAGGGCGCGACGCTGGTAGCGGCGTCGAAGATGACCGGCGGCTCGGCGCCGGACGGGAAGGCGAAGGCGATCGGGCTGTTGCCGACGCGGGCGGCGCGGCCGCCAGGCGGCGGCATAGAAGCGACGACGTTGGCCATGCAGATGCCTATCATACCGTCGCGGAGCGGACGCTGTGCATAGTACGCCGCGGCGCCGAAATGGTTCGCGTTGCGAATCGCGACCGCGCCGAGACCGCAGTCGCGAGCCTTCGCGATGGCCATATCCATCGCCCTGGTACCGGCGACCGGGCCGAAGGCGTTGTCGGCGTCCAAGAGCGCGGTAGTCGGCGACTCGCGCACGATCTTGATTTCGGCGCGCGGGTTGTCGCCGCCCGCCTTGATGCGCTGCAGGTAGAACTTGAGACGAATGACCCCGTGGGTGTCCACGCCGCGGAGGTTCGCGTAGACGAGGCAATCGGCGATGAGCGCCGCCTCTTGCGGGCGCACGCCGACGGCTTGCAGGATGTCCGCGCAGGTCCGCCGCAGCGAATCAGCAGAGGCATAGATGGGAGCGTTCAAGGCAACATATACTCCATCGCGGCCACGATGGTCTTGCGGCGGATTTTACTCCGCGTTCGGCAAGAGGTCAACCATCCGCAGACGGAGTTGTGGAAACATGAGCCTTGTGCCCCACGTCGTGCGGCGGGGTTACTGCTTGCGCGGCTGCAGCGCGTGTGCTACCATCGCGCGGGCACGGCGATGGAACGGGACATAGACGCCTTCATCGAATACCTGCGCTCCGCGAGACGCGTCTCCGACCACACGCTGCGGGGCTACGCGAGTGACCTCGGCCAGTGCGCGGCATTCCTGCGCGAGGGATTCGCCGTGGAGACGTGGCAGGCGGCGGAACCGGCGATGCTGCGACGGTATCTCGCGGCCCTGCACGCCCAGGAGTACGAGCGGACCTCCATCGCGCGCAAGCTCTCGGCGCTGCGGTCGCTGTACAAGTTCCTCTGCCGCCGCGGCGCCGAGCGCGACCCCACCACCGGCATCCGGGCGCCCCGCGCGAGATCGCGACTGCCCGCCTTCCTCTACCCGGAGGAGATCCGCGACCTGCTGGCGGCGCCCCCGGACACGCCGCTGGGCCTGCGCGACCGCGCGCTGCTGGAGACGCTCTACGCCACCGGGATGAGAGCAAGCGAGATCGTCGGTCTCGACCTCGGACAGGTCGTGAGCGGCGCGAGGGAGTTCCGAATCAAGGGGAAGGGCGGCCGCGAGCGCATCGTGCTGGTGGGGTCCTACGCGGCGCGTGCGCTCGAGGAATACCTAGTGAAGGGTCGGCCTGCCTTACTCGGCGGCAAGAGTCGGTCGGACGAGCGGGCGGCGTTCCTCAACCGCAACGGTACGCGTCTGACCGATCGCGGCCTGCGGCGAATGGTGCACAGGTACGTGATGCGCACGAGCGCGCGGCGCGGGATCAGCCCGCATGCGCTGCGCCACACGTTTGCGACGCACTTGCTGGAGGCAGGAGCGGATCTGCGGACGGTGCAGGAACTGCTGGGGCATGCGCGATTGGGCACGACTCAGATCTACACCCACGTAACGCGAACGCGCCTGAAGGAGATCTACGACCGCGCACATCCCCGCGCATGACGCGCCGCAGAACAAGGTGTCGATGACATAAGCCGGGCGGGGCGACCATCGGTCAGTCGCCCCGCCCTTTCGATCCGTCTACTTCTTCTTCTTGGCGGTCTTCTTGGCGGTCTTCTTGGCCGCCTTCTTCTTTGCCGCTGGCATCCAATCACCTCCCTCCCTGCGCTGACCTGTATGCGTCCTGCAACGCGTCACTGACCGTGTTCAACGCGTTGCATGCCATAGCGCCACTGACGCTGGCGCTCTCGGCCCCAATGACGCCGGTCGCCCAGAGAAAAGACTCTGATCGCGGCCAGCGGCTGCACCGGACAGTTCTTCTCACACTCGCCGCATCCGGTGCATGTGTGGTCATTCACTGTCGGTCGCTTTTTTCCTTCCACGATTTTCTGTTCCACTGCCTTGTAGGGACAGACTTCATCACACACGAGACATTGCTTATCGTTTGCCCACACGATGCAACTGCTGCGATCGATCGTCGCCTGCCCGATGAAGATGGCGGGTTTGTCCTCGACCCGGATCGGTTCGATCGCATCGGTGGGACAGATCTGCGTGCACAGATTGCATTTTTCGGAACACGGACCGATGCGCGGCACCAACACCGGCGTCCACAATCCATCGATGCCCGCCTCCGACAGTGCGGGCTGTAATCCATTGGTGGGACACGCCTTGACGCATTGTTGACATCGCACGCAGCGGTCGAGAAACTCCGGCTCCGGCAGCGCGCCGGGCGGGCGTATCAACTGCGGGCTCGCCGCCGGGTTTCCGATGACAGTCGTCTTCGCCGCCGGCGCGGTGTGCGCCATCGCCGCCCACCCCAATCCGGCTGCGCCAAAGGCAAGCAGCCGCCGACGCGAGAGGTCGAGCCGAGCTTCGCGTCCCGCGAGGCTCACCTGCGGCACAAAACGCACCGCATCCTCGGGGCACACCGCCGCGCACTTGTAGCATTGAATGCATTCGGCAATGCGATGCGTCTTCGGGTCCTCCGCCTCGATGGCGCCAGTGGAACAGTCGCGAACGCAGCGCTTGCATGAAGTGCAATTATCGCCGACGCGGCGCCGGAGCAGCGGAACCCGCGACACCACGCCCAGCAAGGCGCCGAGCGGGCATAGATTGCGGCACCAGAAGCGTTTCTCGACCGATCCGAGCGCCAGAATGCCCACAAAGATCGCCAGCGCCACCCACGCCATGCCGAAGTAGGCCTGCTGGGGAACCTGGGGAGCCTGCGGCAGCCGGGCGAGGACGACGATCCGCGTCTGCAGATACGCGTACTCCCCCGCGACCGCGTTGGCCAGCGCCGTCACCGGCCCAAACACCGCGAGCGTGAGCGTCCGGGTGAGCACGACGATCGGATCCATCAGATATGCAAGCTGCGCCCCAAACAGCGCGCTCACGAACACGGCGGCGAGGATGTAATACTTCCAGCGGCTACGTTCCGTGATCGGGCGGGACTTGGTTTTGCGGAAGAACAAGCGGTCGGAGACATCAATGGTCGTGCCCATGGGGCAGATCCAGCCGCAATACGCCCGGCCCGCGATGAGGGCGAGCGCGAGGACGGGAAGGGCGAGCAAGATGAGGCCAACGATCCACATCTTGGCTGCGAGGAGCGCCGAGAGAATGACCAGCGGGTCCGTGCGCAGAAAGAGGTCGGCGGGCACGTGAAGGCCGCTTGGCCACACGGTCAGCGCGAAGAGATATAGGAACGCCGCCAGGAAGAGTCCTTGCGATATGCGCCTGACGGTCGCGGCTTTAGGCTTTGACATGCTTCATCTGGACCTTGGCGAGGTCCATCTCCCCGACGCCCAACTGAGCGGCGAGCTCGACGTGGGGCACATCCGACGGCTTGAGCCCGAGCAAGGTCGCCGCGTACGCGTCTGTCGCGACGGGGTCAAGGCTTGCGACGACCTCCCCCACATCCTTCGTGTTACCCGGGCCTTTCGGTCCGTTGGTGAGCAGGACGCGATCCGCGTCCAGGATGATGAGGTCGGGGCGCACCGCGGTCGAGAAATCGGCGATGCACTGCTGCAGGCCGGCCTGGTGCCAATACTGGCGATTCCAGATCACCCCCATCATATTCTTCATCGCCGCGGTCATCACGCTGCCGTCGTGAACCTTGGGGATCGGGACGTTGATGAGGACCTTCGCCTCAAGGACATCCCGAATCACGTCATCGGATGTCAGGACCTTCCCCTCGGGGATGTTGAGCTTGACGTAGCGGCGCTGATCGCCGGCGGACACGGCCTCGCCGCCGGCGCGTCGGATCGCCGCGCCAAGCCCGGTAACGTCCCACACGAGCTGTGGGGGCGTATCGATCATGTGCTCGATTACGAGCACGCGGCTCGCGCCCTGGCTCTTGCACATCGTGATGAGCGCCGCGAGGAGGTCAGGGTTGGTCGTGGCGGCTTGGTGCGGTGAGCGCTGCCACGCAGCATTCGGCTTGATGACGACCGCATCGCCCTTCTTCACGAACTGGCCAATGCCGCCCAGTTCGTCGATCGCGGCACGAACGCGATCCTCCATCTTACCCCCGGAGGCGATAGCGAGCACGGGTTTGGCGTCCATCACGTGCTTCGGCAACCGCGGGCCGAAGGCGCCGCCCGTACCCTGGCCGCCGCGGGCCGCGCAGCCTCCGATGAGCGCGGCTGCGCCAACCCCGGCGACGCCGCGCAGAAACTCTCTTCGTCCAATCTTCTCAGACAATGTGTGCCTCACTCAGGACTCGCCGCTGCCGCACTAAACGTGCGCCGCGGCGGCCGTACGAATTTCGCAGAGCTACGCCGCACGACCCCGCCAAAGATGGCAAGCGCCGTGAAGAGCCTGCACGGGGTCAGACTTTGATCTCGACAACCTCGATCCCGTCCGGGTGCGCCGCGCCGAGGCCGAGCGCCTCGGCGGCCGCGATCCACTTCGGTTCGCGTCCGGCATCAGCAAGTGACGGCAGGCCGATCTCCTTGCGCCGGCGTTCGATGATCTGCCACCCGGTATAATCGACCGCGACAGGATCGAAGCTGAGGATGATGCCCTGGTAATCCCAGAGATGATCCGGCGAGTCAAAGCCGGGGCCGCCCTCGCACACCGCCTGAATCGCGTCGCACACGATGAGGCGCGTCTTGTCGCGAATGAGCGGCAGGTCATTGAGGTCGGCCAGGTACGGATTGCAGTGATTGCCGTGGTGCGCCCCCGGGTTGTTACAGGTGCCGTAGTGGTTCTTGAGCGCGATGGTCACGCCGGCGCCGTCATGATCCTTGAGAATCGGCAGGTTGATGAGCGCCGTCGTGCGGTCGGCGAGAATGCGCGAGATTCGGCCCCGAAAGGACCGATGCTGCATCTCGTCGGTGTAGTCGCCCTCGGTGCCGTAGCACTTGACTCCGGCGCCGTCGCGGTTCAGGACGAAGCCGACGTTCGTGAGGTCGCGGTCACTGCGATCCCAGATGACGATGCTATCAGCCTCTACACCTGCCGCCTCGGCGCACGCGGCGACGCTGTTAGCGAGCTCCGGGCGTGACGAACACCGCGGTCCGCCCAGGCCGTTGACTTTGATGCTCACGCGGTCGTCCGGCTTGAAGACCTTGGCCCAGGCTTTCATGGCCGATGATTCACCGCTCAGCGCCGTCACGCCCCGGGTCAGCATGTCGGTCAACAGATCCTGATCCGGCTGCGGGCGCCCCTCGAAAGGCCCGAGCTTGGACGATCGAACGATCACGACCCTGGATTTGCCACGGCCCTGGGGCTTCTCCGCCCCTGCGCGTCCCGCGAACCGCCCGAGGCCATAGGCCCCCGCGCCGGTCGCGACCAGACGCCGCAAGAACTCACGTCGAGGATTGTCTCGTCCCAACAAATCACCTCCACCGCCGCGCTCAGTCGTGCGATACGGGGGCCTCACGACGATTGCGCCGCGAATTGGCTACGAATTCCTTATACCCATCATGCGCGCACCGTGTCAAGCAAACATCTGGTAGCATAGCGATTATGTCCCCATTAACTGCAAAGGGAAAATGTCCCCTCTTGGGGTGAGGATGGGTGAGAGGTAGGACAGGGCGGGACCAGGTCCCGATCCAGGTCCAGATCCGGACCCGGG
>Ga0315282_10011823_pt1 | contig 13453 bp, 14 predicted proteins | sample YL17G07_20_MG_FD_203693 | JGI IMG/M metagenome (GOLD analysis project Ga0315282, IMG submission 203693) | Sediment microbial communities from Yellowstone Lake, YNP, Wyoming, USA - YL17G07_20 | ecosystem: Environmental > Aquatic > Freshwater > Lake > Sediment | place: USA: Wyoming | collected...
TTGGATATATCCTTAAAATTACCGCGAACTAATTTAAAGTTAGTACTGACAGTAGACAACCTCTCTTCGGCTTTTTTGAGCACACTTGAATCAAGATCTATACCAACTAAGTAACCCTCTGGCCCTATTCTTTTTAAAAACTCTATGCTGTGTCCCCCTTCGCCAACTGTGCAATCAATGATTATTTCACCTTTTTTAATACAAAGGTTTTCTACCGCTTCATAAAGTAAGACGGGTTTATGAATAATTTCCATCGCTAAATTATATATAAATACAGAGAATTAAAAATACTTAGTGTATAAGCAGATGCAAATGTTGCTGTGAATCTTTTTAAATTGAAAAGAACATCAATAATTGAAGAAGCTGTTTTTAAAATATTACAATAATTCTAATTGAGAGAGTTTTTAATTTTCAAAAAACTTTTAAAATATAAAAAGAAATTATTCAAGAAGTTTAAATTTTGTGAACTATATAACGAGAGGAGGAGGTATGACTGCCAAAAAGTTAGCAGAATTAATAAAAGGGAAAGTGCTATCAGGAGAAAACCTTCTTGATAGTGTAAGGATAACTAGAGCATTTGCGGCTGACTTAATGAGCGATGTTCTTGCATATGTTGCAGGCGAAAAAAAGGATACTATTCTTATAACAGGTATAACAAATCTACAGATAGTAAGAACGGCAGAAATGCTTGATATACCGGTGATTATCGTTGCAAGAGGAAAACAAGTACCAGAAGAAACAATCAAACTTGCAAAAGAAAAAAATATAATTCTCGTCTGGACTAAGCTAATCTTATTTGTTGTAAGCGGAATTCTTTACAGGAACGGTATCAAAGGAGCAAAGATTAACCCACATGTCAGAAAAACCTCTTATAATTGAAGAATCTGCAGTGAAAGGCGGAGATTTTGAGCACGGAGGTGAAGCTTCTTCAAAGATAAAGAATGTTTTGAAGAAATTGGGAATTGATAATTCGATAATAAGGAGAGTAAGTATCGCCTCTTACGAAGCTGAAATGAACATAGTTATCTACGCAGAAAGTGGCAAAATAGCGCTTGAAATCTTTAGAGATAAAATTAGAATAACCGCAAAAGACAAAGGACCCGGAATTGCCGATATTGAGCTTGCAATGAAAGAAGGATATTCTACTGCGCCTCCAGAAATTATAGAAATGGGTTTTGGAGCCGGAATGGGACTTCCAAATATCAAAAAAAACAGCAACAGATTAAAAATTGATACCAAAGTTGGAGAGGGAACTAAATTAGTTTTCGAGATGGATTTAAAATGAAAAAAGAAAGCTACTTTCATTCGATCAGGATCTCTGAAGAAAAATGCCTTGGTTGTACATATTGCATGAGAGTATGTCCCACTGAAGGAATAAGAGTAAAAAATGGCAAAGCGTGGATACAAGATCTTAAATGCATTGACTGCGGGGAGTGCGTCCGCAATTGCCCTCATTCTGCCATTGGTTCTGAAGTAGATTTATGTACTTCCCTGACAAGCTTTGATTATAAAATCCTTGTCTTACCATCTTCTTTTGCCTCTCTTGATTTCAAGGGAATTCCATACGAAATAATATTGAAAAGACTATTCTATGCTGGGTTTAACGAAATTTGGGAAGAAGGAATAGGAAACGAAATGTTTCTATTGAACACCAGAGAACTCTTAAGAAAAAGAGGCGAAAAAAAACCAATAATAAGCACGGCATGCCCTTCAATTGTAAGATTCTTGCAGGTAAACTTTCCGTCGCTTCTTTACTATCTATCCCCACTGAATGCACCAAAAGATATTCTTGCAAATTTTATAAGGGACGAAAGAAAAAAATACAAAAATCTCAAGATATTTTACGCTTCTCCTTGCCCTGCAAAAGTTACCTCTGTGAAGAATCCACAAGGTATAAAAAGGTCTCAATTTGATTATGTATTAGGCACTAATAATCTATACAACAAAGTTTTATCTATAAGAGAAATGGGTGAAGGGAAAATATATCTTTCTGGACGAGTAGGGCTCTCAATGGGAGAGAAAAGCGGTGAAAAGAATTTCCTTAAAAATTATAAAGTAATATCAATAAGCGGGGTACAGGAAGCAAAAAACTTTTTTGAAAAATTAGAAGAAGAGAAAGTCCCCATGATTGATTATGTAGAGGTTTGGGCTTGCCCTAATGGTTGTGTTGGAGGTTCTTTATTACCAACTGAAGATATAAACATTGCAAGTTTTAGGTTAGAATTGGAGAATGAAAAAAGAATGCGTAAATATTCAAAAAGCGTCGACACCCTTAAAATTTCTAAAAGCATAAATCAAAAAATTCTGTTTCTCACAGAAGATATTAAGCCAAGGCCTCAATATTTTCTAGCAGAGAAATTTGAAGAAGCTGCAAGGATCTTGAATGAAACAGGAAAAATATTAAAAAAATTACCTCAAATTGACTGTGGATCTTGTGGAGCTCCTTCTTGTAGAGCATTTGCAGAAGATGTAGCAAAGAAGGAAGCAACATTAACCGACTGTATTTTCTTCAAAAACAAGCAATAATCCTTAAAGTTTAATTCTTTCTGGAAAAGTATATATATTAAATCTATTCCCCCTCAAAAACCCAACAATCGAAATACCATATTCTTTAGCTAATGCAATAGAAAGAGAAGTAGGCGCACCTTTTGAAACAATAACAGGAATGCGAGATATAATGGCGATCCTTACAATTTCAGAGGAAATCCTTCCTGACATAATAAGAAATTTGTTATCTCCATTTTGGGCCTCCAGAAGCATTTTCCCTACAACCTTCATAACAGCGTTGTGCCTTCCTACATCCTCAAAGAAATATAAAAGATGAATTTCATCAAAAAGGGAGGCATAGTGAGTGCTTCCAGTTTCTCTGAATACAGTATCCATATCCCTCAGTGCTTCTCTGGCTCCTTCAATTTTTCTTCTTTCAATTGTAAAATCAGAACTAATCGGGCTTAAAATATTACTTCCTTTTTCATCAAAACAAGAAGAATAAATTACAATTGGCTCAATATTTTTAAAAATTCTATCTGCCGTAAAACAAGCTTCGTTTTCTTTTAAATTAAAAGTTTTTATTTCAGAGGGTTTGATCAAAAAATTTGAAAAAAGAAAGCCATAGGAAAGTGCAGTATCTTCTCCGGGCATTCGAAAAACAGTTCCTATTTTTGTATTATTTAAAAAAATAAATAAGGGGGACTCATTTACAACTAAATCCTCAGTGTCTTCAAAATGGTCGGGAAAAACTCTCTTAATTTGCACTTTAAATATTTTTTCCAATCACTCCCTCCAAAATTTCAAGGTCTTTTTTGGTGTTCAAGTTAAAAAAAGACGTAAGGTTTTTATCAACTTGCCTGACCTCGCGCTCGTCAATATAAAGTGTTTCAACAAAATTGAATAGTTCACTAATTTTATAGATTCCTTCGTTAAGAAGCTCCTGAATTTGTGGTATAATATCCTTTGAGTAAACTGAGTGAAGCGCTTCGGGAAATCCCCTTACAAATGGAACAACAATTTTTCCATCTTTGGACATCAAATACTTCACTAAATTGAAATTAATAAACGGCATGTCAACACCACAAACAAAGGCTTTTTCTTCAACAATATTCTTTAATCCTGTGTATATTCCAACTATGGCTCCTAAATTCTTCATTTCGTCTTCCACAATTTTTACTCTGTACTTTTCTTTTAGGGGAATTAATTCTGAAGCATTATTTGTTGCAACAACAACATCACTGAAAAGAGGGGAAAACCTCCTTACGCATCTCTCAACAAGACTTTCCCCATCTATTGTAAAAAATTGCTTTTTGCTTCCGAACCTTCTTCCTTTTCCTCCAGCAAGTATTACCACACTCACTTCTTAAGTGAACCTTCCTTTAAATAAACATACCAGTAAATTGTTCCTACAAAAAATGCACCACCTACGATGTTCCCAATTGTAACAGGCAATAAATTTTTAATAAAGAAATTGCCCCACGTTAGGTTTGCAAGATTCGGCAACTGCACAGAAGAAGACGTAGCAAATTTTGATAAAATTGAACTTTTAATAAATAGACCGTAAGGGATAAAATACATATTCGCAATAGAGTGCTCGAATCCAGAAGCCACGAAAGCCATTATTGGAAAGTAAATAGCAAAAATTTTGCCTACAATGTTCCTGCTCCCAAAAGCAAGCCAAACAGCAAGACAAACAAGCCAGTTACAGAGAATGCCTCTGGAAAAGGCTTCTAAAAAACTTAGATTAACTTTTGCGTTTGCTATTGTAACTGCCTTAAGGCCAAGGGATGCATCATTAAATTTCCATAACCCGGCCATGAACATAAGCAACGCAAGCAAAACTCCTCCAATGAAGTTTCCAAGGTAAACCGTCCCCCAATTTTTTAACAAACCAGAAACTTTTGCTTTACCATGCAAACAGGCTGTAATCATTAAATTGTTTCCAGTAAAAAGTTCAGCTCCACCAATCACTACAAGCATGAGTCCTACAGAGAAGACAGAACCTGCTAGAAATTGGGTAAACCCAACCCCTATTTTTAGGTCATGAGAAATCATCGTAGCAAGTTCCCCTCCGAAACCAATGTATACACCCGCAAGAATTGCAAGCACAAGCATCTTGAAGAATGGAAGCTTTGCTTTTGTACAACCCACCTCAACAACCTTCTCTGCAATTTCCTTCGGAGAAAGGTCGTTTACATTCAGGTTTTCCATTTAATCCTCCTATTTTTTAAAAAAATAACATATGCCATATTTTTACAAAAAAACATAAATAAGTCAATACTTACAAATATATCATATCAATAAAACTATATAAAAGTGAAAACTTTAACTATTTGACAAAAAATATTAAAATATTAAAATAACATCATGTTAATTAAAAATATAATCAAATTACTTAATTTAAAAGTTTACTCTGAAGGAAAAGATTTAAATATAGAGAATGCTTACACCTCAGACCTTCTATCAATAGTACTCGCAAATGCAAAAAGAAATTCAATATGGATTACAGTTCAGAAGCATATAAATATAGTTGCAGTTGCAAGTTTAAAAGAAATCAGCGCTATTATAATTACGGAAGATTATATACCTGAAGAAGTAATAAAAAAAGCAAAGGAAGAAAAGATATGGCTTTTAGGCTCGAAAGAAGACTCCTTTACAGCTTCAGGAAAAATCTTCAAAATACTCCAGGATGAAAAAATTCATGACTGATCTTCATATACATTCAACGCTCTCCCCATGTGGAAGCCTTGAAATGTCACCCAAAAGAATAGTTGAAAGAGCAAAAATCCTCGGGATAAACCTTATTTCAATAACCGATCATAATGCAATACAAAATTCTGAACAAACAAAAAACCTTGCAGAAAAATACGGAATTAGCTATATATACGGAATGGAAGTCCAAACAGAAGAAGAGTTACACGTACTAACCTATTTTGATAATTACACAGATCTATCAAATGTATGGAAAACTGTTTACGAAAAGTTGCCCAATATAAAGAATAACCCAGATTATTTTGGAGACCAAGTTATAGTTGATGAAGAAGAAAATATTGTAGGCTTTGAGGAAAAACTTCTTCTAAATTCATCTAAAATTTCTCTTGAAGATCTTTGTAAAATTGTTCAGGAAAACAATGGTATAGCAATACCCGCACACATAGATAGCGCTGCATACGGCATAATCAGCCAGATTGGATTTATTCCTCATGATTCATTTTTTCCATTTCTTGAAATTTCTTGCGAACACAAAGAAAAAGAGTTAATCGATAAACTTTCGTATCTAAAAAGCTATAAGTTTGTTTCATTTTCTGATGCTCATTACATCAATAAAATCGGAAAGTGTTACACTGTTTTTGAACTAGAACTGCCCACAATACCCGAACTGCTAATGGCGTCTAAAGATTTAAATAAAAGAAAAATTATAGATATTATAAGGAGTTAGGCATGATAAAAGATTTTCGTATTCCGGACAACCAGGATTATAGAGAACTTAAAAAATTTATCGAAGAAAACAAGGAAGAAAAGGGACCTACTCTCAATGTTCTCTATAAAGCCCAGGAAATTTTTGGTTATCTTCCTGTAGAAGTTCAATACTTCGTTGCAAAAGAGCTAAATATTCCAACTTCGCAAATTTTTGGAGTTATAACGTTCTACCATTTTTTTAGAACTCAACCAATTGGGAAACATCTCATAAATGTATGTCTTGGAACCGCTTGTCATGTAAAGGGTGCAGATAATATTCTAAAAGCATTATCAAAAGAACTAAAAATAAATGCTGGGGAAACAACAGATGAGAAACTCTTTACCCTTTCTACCGCGAGATGCTTCGGTGCTTGTGGATTGGCTCCGACAATGATGGTTGACGGAGAAATCTACGGTAGACTGACGCCTCTCAAGGTAGTAAACATAATAAAAGAGATTATAGAAAAAGAAAGCAATGAATGAGCTCTCTCTCAATATAATTGATATTGTTCAGAATTCAATAAGCGCTGGTGCAAAGAATATTAAAATTCGGCTAATTGAGGACACTATGAAAGATCTGGTCTTACTCGAAGTTAAAGATAACGGTGTTGGAATAGGTGAAGAAACCCTCCATATGGTAGAAGACCCTTTTTTTACAACAAAAACTGAAAAACATGTTGGGCTTGGAATACCATTACTTAAAGAAACAGCAGAAATTACAAATGGCAAGTTTAATATAAATAGCAGAAAGGGAGAAGGCACAAAGATAAAAGCAACATTTAAAAGAAGTCATATTGACCTTCCGCCAATTGGAAACCTTGAAGATACAATCCTTACACTTGTTTTCGCTGCAGAAGATATAAACCTAAAATTTACATATGAAAAGAACGGGAAAATCTTTGAAATTGAAACTGGAAAAATTAAAAGTATGCTTGGAAGCATACCATTTTCAAACCCAGAAGTTATCAAGTTTTTAAAAGAATATATAAAAGAAAATTTAAAAAACATGGAGGCGTAAAATGAAGCTTGAAGATCTAAGGAAGATAAGAGAAAAGGCAGAAAAAGAAATGCAACTAAGGGAAGGAAAAGCAAGAATCAGGATTGTTATTGGGATGGGAACGAGTGGTATTGCAGCTGGAGCAAGGGGAACGCTAAAGACATTTTTAGATGAAATCGAAAAGAGAGCGCTCACTGATGTTATTATTGCTCAAACCGGGGAAAAGGGACTTGCTTCAAGTGAACCGGTTGTAATAATAGAAGAAGTAAATAAGTCAAAGATAGTGTATGGAGATGTAACACCAGAGATTGCGAAAAGGATAGTTGCCGAGCATATAGTGAATGGTATGATAGTTTCCGACCATGTTATCCAAGTTGAAGAATAGGAGTCTAAAATGAGAAAAAGGTTGGATGTTCTTATCTGCGCTGGAGCTAATTGTGTTTCTTCACACAGTCTGGATATCAAAAGAAAGCTTGAAGAAGAATTAGAGAAAAAACAGCTTAAAGACGAGGTCAATATTGTAGAGACTGGCTGTATGGGTCCTTGCCAGCTTGGACCTGTAATGATAGTTTATCCTGAAGGTTCATTTTATATAAGAATAAAAGAGGAAGATATTCCTCAAATTGTGGAAGAACATTTCTTAAAGGGAAGACCACTAAAAAGGCTCTTATGGACAACTCCAGAAGCACTAAAAGTTATCGAAGAAAAAAAGAAAATTCCATTCTTCGAAAAGCAGAGAAAAATTGTACTTGCTAACTGTGGTAAGATTAATCCTGAAAATATAGAAGAATATATTGCTGTTGGGGGATATGAGGCATTAGCAAAAGTTTTAACGGAAATGTCACCTGAAAAAGTAATAGAAGAAATTACTAAATCAAAATTAGTCGGAAGAGGTGGCGCTGGTTTTCCGACAGGTCTAAAATGGAAATTTGTAAAAGAATCACAAGGAGATGAAAAATATGTCATCTGCAATGCAGATGAAGGCGATCCTGGAGCTTTTAAGGATAGAGCAATTCTTGAAGGAGACCCGCATACTGTAATCGAAGGAATGGCAATAGCAGGTTACACAGTTGGTGCAAATAATGGATACATATATATAAGAGCTGAATATCCGCTGGCCATAAAGAGACTCAAAATTGCTATCGAACAAGCAAGAAAATACGGCCTTCTTGGTAAAAATATTTTCGAAACTAATTTTAATTTTGATATTAAATTAAGAATGGGAGCCGGGGCTTTTGTAGCAGGGGAGGAAACCGCACTTATTTCTTCTATAGAGGGAAAAAGAGGGATGCCGCATCAAAAACCTCCGTATCCTGCACAAAAAGGTGTCTGGGGAAAACCCACCCTTATAAACAATGTTGAAACATTAGCAAATATCAGGCATATCATGCTAAATGGAGGAGATTGGTTTAGTTCAATCGGTACAGAAAATAGTAAAGGGACTAAACTCTTTGCCCTTTCAGGAAAAGTAAACAACACTGGTTTGATTGAGATCCCATTTGGATTAACTCTCGGAGAAGTTATCTTTGATATAGGTGGAGGAATTCCAAAAGGAAAAAAATTTAAGGCTATTCAGATGGGAGGTCCATCCGGAGGATACATAACGAGTGAGTTTTTAAATCTTCCTGTTGACTATAAGGAGATCGAGAAAACTGGTGCGATAATTGGTTCTGCTGGAATGATAGTTCTTGACGAAGATAACTGCATGGTAAATATGGCAAAATTCTTCATTGAATTTACAATGTCAGAATCTTGTGGGCAATGTACCCCTTGCAGAATCGGGCTCAAGCAAATGTACGACATTCTCGACAGAATAACAAATGGTGAAGGAATTCTTAAAGACCTTGAGGAACTTGAAACACTTGGGAAACTAATCAAGAGTACCTCACTTTGCGCCTTAGGAGGAACCGCACCAAATCCTGTCCTTACGGGTTTAAAATATTTTAGAGACGAATTTATTGAACATATAGTAAATAAAAAATGCAGGGCAGGTGTTTGTGCCTCACTCTTCTATGCCCCCTGTGTTAATGCATGTCCAGCAGGTGTAGATGTTCCTCGTTATCTTGCGTATATGACAGCAGGTAGGCTTAAAGAAGCCTTCCTCGTACATATGGAGAATAACCCATTCCCAAGTGTATGTGCAAGAGTTTGCCCAGCCTTCTGCGAAAATCCATGCGAAAGAGGAAAGTTTGATGAGTCAATTGCCATTAGAGAGGTAAAAAGGCTTTTTGCTGACTGGGCAACAGAAAGCGGCATAGAATTTGCACCGCCTCAAAAACCAAAGAAGGAGAAAGTGGCCATTGTGGGTTCTGGCCCAGCGGGTCTTTCATGTGCTTTTTATCTCACAAGATTAGGATATAAACCTGTTGTATTCGAATCTTTGCCCATCCCTGGTGGAATGATGCGAGTTGGGATTCCAGATTATCGACTCCCAAAAGACACTCTTGAGCAGGAGATTAAAAGAATTATAAAGTCCGGGGTAGATTTAAGGCTCAATTCTCCTATAAATAGTGTTAAAGAGTTAAAAGATATGGGCTTTGATGCAATATTTATCAGCATAGGTACACACCGTTCAGAAAAGTTAGGAGTTAAGGGTGAAGAGTTAGAAGGAGTTGTTGGCGGTATAGAATTCTTGTATGATGTAAACCTTAAAAGAAATATAAACCTTAAAGATAAAAAAGTTATAGTGATTGGTGGAGGCTCGACCGCAATGGATACAGCAAGAACAGCTCTGAGACTTGGATCAAAGAATGTAAGCGTTGTATACAGAAGGTCAAGAGAAGAAATGCCCGCTCAGGCTAGTGAAATTAATGAAGCGGAGGAAGAAGGAATAAAATTTTACTTTTTAACAAACCCAATTGAATTTCGCGGAAGCAAAAGGATTGAGAAGGTAAAATGCATAAAAATGGAGTTTAAAGGGTTTGACAAGAGTGGGAGAAGAAGACCAATCCCAAAAGAAGGAACAGAATTCGAAATTGAGAGTGACCTTGCTCTTCTTTGTATTGGACAAAGACCAGAACTCTCAAAGTTTAGTGAACAGTTGGAAACCAATAAAAATGGCACATTAAAAGTTAACAAAGACACCTTAGAAACAAATATTAAGGGTGTATATGCAGGTGGAGATACCGTTCTTGGCCCATCGACAGTTGTTGAAGCAGTAGGACAAGGAAGAAAAGCTTCTATTTTCATTGATAAATTCCTTGGCTACAATGGGGAGTTCTTATTCCCTCAAAGAGACGTTGTGGAAACATCTTTTAATGAAGATGAATACTTAAAGGTAATCCCAAGGAAAACTCCAAAACTTGAAGAGATTGAAAAAAGAATTAGTTCATTTGTTGAGGTAAATAAAGGACTTTTGTTGGAAGAAGCAATTGAGGAGTCAAAGAGATGCTTAAAATGCGATAAAGGAAAAGAAATTTATAAAGAAAGAGAAAAAATAGTTGGGGAGTTAGAAGAGGTGGCTTAGGAGGTAAAAATGACACAAGAAAAAATTATTAAGAGTTACGAAAAAAAACCTGAAAATTTATTGCTTGCACTTCACAGCCTTCAAGAAAATAACGTAAATCACTATCTAACAAAAGATGACCTTATGGAAGTTTCAAAATATTTCTCTTTACCTTACAGTTTTGTTTATGGTGTCGCGTCCTTTTACTCAATGTACTCTTTTAAACCAAGAGGTAAATATATAGTTAGAGTGTGTAAATCTCCTCCATGCCATCTCATGGGAGCAAGTTCAATAATTGATGAACTCAAAAAAGTGCTTAGAATAAATTTTGAGGAAACCACGAAAGACAACCTCTTTACCTTAGAATTTTCTTCATGCCTTGGAGTATGTGGCGTTGCTCCTGCAATGATGATAAACGAAGAAGTATTCGGAAATCTTACGCCTCAAAGGGTAAGGGAAATTATTGAAGAAAAACGGAGAGAGAAATGAAGATCACAAGAAACCATATTCTATTTGTAATAGATACAGACAGCATACTCAGCGGTGTATATTCCATTATGGATGAATTTAAAAAAGAGTTAGAAACAATGGGGCTTTCAGATGAGATAAAAATTCTTGAAACAGGAAACCTTGGCATAACAGGAAAGGGAGTAACTCTTGTGGTTTATCCAGAAGGCATTTACTATGTGAATATCCAAAAAGATGATGTAAAAAAGATTGTTGAAGAACATCTGCTCAAAGGAAGGCCAGTAAAGGATCTGGTACTTAAAAGAGAAGTACCATTTAAGGGTGCCACTTTAGAGAGAATTGGACCAGGAAGGAAACAAGTTAGAATTGTACTGGAAAACAGTGGAATAATTGACCCTGAAAATATAGAAGAGTATATTGGTCGAGGCGGATACAAAGCACTTGAAACAGTGCTAACAAGTATGAAGAGCGAAGATGTTATAGAAGAGATCAAAAAGTCCAAATTGAGAGGAAGGGGCGGCGCAGGTTTTCCGACAGGGCTCAAATGGGAAAGTGCAAGAAAATCCTTTGGGGAAGAAAAATACCTTATCTGTAATGCAGATGAAGGCGAACCAGGAACCTTTAAAGATAGATTAATCCTTGAAGGAGACCCTCATAAACTTCTCGAAGGAATGATTATTGCAGGCTATGCAATGAGCGCTCAAAAAGGATACATCTACATAAGAGGAGAGTATGCCCTTTCAATAGAAAGGTTTAACAAAGCCATAAAAGATGCTAAAAAATATGGACTTCTGGGAAATAATATACTTGATAGTGGATTTTCGTTCGATATTGAAATGAAAAAAGGTGCAGGGGCCTATATCTGTGGAGAAGAAACTGCCCTTATTGAATCACTCGAAGGTAAAAGGGGACAACCAAGATTAAAACCGCCTTATCCAACAGTTGTGGGCTTATTTGGTAAACCTACTGTAGTCAACAACGTTGAAACTCTTGCAAATATAGCCCCAATAATAAAAAATGGTAGCAATTGGTTCAAAAGTTTTGGAACAGCTACATGTCCTGGAACAAAAGTTTACACAATTTTAGGACATGTAACCTTTCCAGGGCTTCTAGAAGTTCCAATGGGCACTACACTTAAAGAAATTATATTCGGATATGGTGGAGGAATTAAAGATCGAAAAAAAATCAAAGCAGCACTTGTAGGGGGCGCCGCTGGGGTATTCCTTCCAGAAAACCTCCTAGGTGTAGAAATGGATTTCGACGATCTCAAAGAATACAAAGCAGTTTTAGGTTCTGGAGCAATTCTTGTAATGGATGAAGATACAGATATTTCAGATATGCTACAATCTATAATTGAATTTTTCAATCATGAATCCTGTGGGAAGTGTGCACCATGTAGAATCGGCTGCAAAGAGCTACTTACGATAATTAAAAATATAAGAAAAGGCAAAGGGGAAAAAGAAGATTTAACCAAAATGATTTCCTTATCAGAAATAATGTTTTCAACTTCTCTTTGCCCTCTTGGACAATCCTTAATTCTACCTGTAAAAAGTGCAATTGAAAACTTCAGAAGTGATTTTGAACAAAAAATGATCTAAGATAAGGAGGAAAAAATGTTTAGATTTTTTGCACTTGGAAGAACATCAATTCATTTAACAAAAATGAATTTTAAAAAAAATGGAGGGAAATATGGAAGATAGCCTCGTAACAATTACAATCGACGGAAGAGAAGTAAAGGCAAAAAAAGGAGAAAATTTATTAAAAGTAGCAAGAGACAATAATTTTGATATACCAGGCCTTTGTTTCTACGAGAAAGTTTCTCCAACAGGAGCTTGCAGACTTTGCGTTGTAAAAATCGAAGGTGCAAGGGGACTTATTACCGCTTGCACTGTTACCATAGCAGATGGGATGAAGATTACTGCATTTGACGAAGAGTTAGAAGGTTATAGAAGAACGATTTTAGACTTAATCCTTTCGGAACACAATGGGGATTGCATGGCCTGCGATAAAAATGGAGACTGTGAACTACAAGACCTTGCTTACAGATACGGGCTTGAAGCTGATCGGAGAAAATTTGCTTCAATTTGGCAGGAGATGAATTTTCCAAAAGATACATCCTCTCCTGTTTTAATCTATGATGCAACAAAATGCATAAAATGTCAAAGATGTATCAAGGCCTGCTATGAAATACAGGGGAAAGGTGTACTTTCATTTGCAAATAGAGGTATGGCGACATATGTTGTAGCAGATTTAGGCAAATGGAGCGAATCAGAGTGCGACGGTTGTGGTGAATGCATTCAGGCATGCCCAACAGGAGCTCTTATAGAAAAACCTGTTTTTGATAGAGTAAGAGAAATGGACATTGATAAAAAAGTTGTTACAACATGTCCTTATTGCGGCGTAGGATGCCAGCTTGAATTATGGATAAAAGATAACAAGATAGAAAAAATCAAAGGTTACGACAGCATTCCAAACTATGGTTCAACATGCGTAAAAGGAAGGTTTGGTTTTGAATTTGTTAGTGACCCAAACAGATTAACCAAACCTTTGATAAAGAAAAACGGAAAGTTTGAAGAAGCCTCATGGGAAGAAGC
>Ga0315282_10011824_pt1 | contig 13453 bp, 11 predicted proteins | sample YL17G07_20_MG_FD_203693 | JGI IMG/M metagenome (GOLD analysis project Ga0315282, IMG submission 203693) | Sediment microbial communities from Yellowstone Lake, YNP, Wyoming, USA - YL17G07_20 | ecosystem: Environmental > Aquatic > Freshwater > Lake > Sediment | place: USA: Wyoming | collected...
GCGCGGGGGACCGGGAAGAGAACCGGAAACGGTTTCAGGCTGTATCAAAGGAGTTGTACGAGGCGGTCCTTGCACCAGTGAGCAGTGATATCAAGGCCAAAAACCTGATCGTGGTTCCCCATGGTGTGTTACACAAGGTGCCCTTTGGGGCTTTAACGGATGGCAGCAAATACCTGATAGACAGGTATACGATTTCAGTACTTCCATCAGCGAGCGTCCTGGAGTATGTGGTGAAGAAGCGGAAGGACGCGAAGGAGAAGGCCCTTGTCCTTGCCAATCCCAAGACGGAGCACATGCCGTTGGGATTTGCCGAGGTGGAAGGGAGGATGCTGGAATCGATGTTTGTAAATCAGGAAACCTACTACAGGGAGAGAGCGACGGAGACAACGGCAAAGCGTAGGGCGTCAGATTTCAATGTGATTCATTTTGCCCCCCATGGGGAGTTTAATGAGCGGCAGCCGATGCAGTCGGGGTTGTTGCTGACGAAAGATGATGAGAATGACGGGTATTTGCAGGTCCATGAAGTGTTTGAGATGGATCTGAAGAGTGCAAGCCTGGTGACGCTATCGGCCTGCGAGACGGCCCTGTCGAAGATCCAGGGCGGAGATGATCTGGTGGGGTTATCGAGAGGCTTTATCTATGCGGGGACGCCATCGATCTTAGCGACCTTGTGGAAGGTGGATGACGCATCGACATCGAAGCTGATGGAGATCTTCTACAGGAATTGGAAGAGCGGGATGAGTAAGGCGGAGGCCCTGCGGGTGGCCCAGGAGTCGGTAAAGGCAATGAAGGGATACGAGCACCCATTTTACTGGGCCCCGTTTATTATGATCGGAGACTGGGAGTAGAGTAATCAAATTGATTGAGGGGCACTAATTGCCCGGTACCGGCAGAGTTTGAGGCTTGCAGCATCCAAATTGGTTACGAACTTCCTCGGAGATTTTTCAGGAAGCGGACTCTTCGCTTTTTATATTCTCCGTGCGGCTCGAATTGCCAACCGCGAATCTATGTGGTAAATTACGTAGAAAATGATTACACGGATTCAAAGAACGATTACGCCGATTAAGGAATACAGACAAAAGTAGGGTGGACAAAGCGAAGCGTGTCCACCTCGACCAATCAGGACCAATGTAGGGTGGGCACTGCCCACCATGACTAATCAAGACCAACAGGGGACCAAGAGAAACACGTCCACCGCTTTTCATGGGCGAGGGTGCCCTCTGAGCTTGCATTATGTAAAATCAAATGCGAAAGGGATGGATCCATGCATGGGATGAAGGAAATAATACAGGAAGCAGAGTCCCTTCCCGTTGAGGAAAGGGTAATGGTTATCGATTCCTTACTCCGATCGCTTAATCCCCCATCCACGGAAGTCGATAGGGAATGGGTAAAAGTCGCCAAACGTCGGCTTGCCGAATTACGATCTGGTCGCGTGAAGCCGACTTCGGGAGATGAAGTGTTTGCGAAAATCCGGGAGCGCTTCGAGAAATGACCTTCTCATTCCACCCTGAGGCGGAATCGGAGTTCCACGAGGCCATCGATTACTACGAAGATTGTGAGCCCGGCCTTGGTTATGATTTTTCAAGCGAGGTGTTTACCACTATTCAGAATATCCTCAGCTACCCAAATGCGTGGCCGGTCATTGAAGAAGGTGTCCGGCGATGTCTTGTAAACCGCTTCCCTTACGGTGTTCTTTACAGTATTGAGCAAGATGGGATTTTCATCCTTGCGGTCATGCATCTGCGCCGAAACCCTGATTATTGGAAGGACAGATATTGAAATGACAGCAATGCCACCTCCTGACTAAAACCAATATACTCTTGCGACTCATTTTTGACAAGCAGTGTCCTTCCCCATCTCTTGATAGCGGCTTTTCTGTAGAGACTTATCATATTCCTCTACAATATATTTCTTCCCTTTTTGAATGAATTTGTGGCCCTCCACTTCCAAGCGTCTCTTCTGTTCTTCGATGCCGCCTGGAAATTTCGGGTTCAGCTCTCCCCCCGTTTTCAGTGTCCTCCAATAAGGGGTGATTTTCTTTTTGCCCTCTGTCTCCTCTTCTGCGGCTGCATGGGCCGAGATCCATGAAAAGATTCCGGAAGTGAGAGGACAGCCGATGTCCGCTCCGTGTTTCCGGGCAATCTTTTTTTGAATCTCGTCGATCGTAATGAGCTCCCCTTTCCGAACTCCCGCCATGATTTCATTCACTTCCCTGGGAGATGGGATCGCCATCGTCGTCGCCTTCCAATGCTTTCGAGCGTTTTCGTTTAGGACGACCACTTTGGGCAGGTCTTTGCTGTCCGCCAGCTTTTCACGCCATGTCTTTTTCTTTGCCATGTCTCTTTTCCTTTCTTTGCAGAGGTATACCATCCTTAATGGGTATAGAAACTTCTGTCTCTCGCAGAGCACACCGAGGACACGGAGGAATCAAAAAAGAACCTTCCTGTTTTGGAACAAAGGCTTTTTGCCCCGCGCTTCGTGGAACAAAAAGGTTCTTCTCGGTGATCTCTGCGGACTCTGCGAGAAACCGTAAGTGAGAGGTTCCATCCATTGTCCGAGAACTTCTACATTACTTTCGAAATAACTCAAATAGAAAAATGATCAGGGAGGCACCGAGCAAGATAAGAGAAAAAATCGCCTGCCACCTGAAGATCCTTTTCCCTTCTTCAGTGGGACCGAAGTGCCACACCCCCGGATTGACGGTAACTTCAATGGGTAATTCGGCAAGGATTTCTTCGGCCCTTTCCTTTAAATCCTTTCGAACATAAAAGGCCCACCATTCACCGGGTCCCATGGACATCGGAATTTCTTTTGCAACGATGAGCCCACCCAAAGTCTCGAGTTGCTGGTAACAGGGTATGTCTGCCTCCTTGAACACATTGGCCACCATTTCAACTTCCCAGATCCTGCCTGTCCTCAGAACCACCACAAACTCAACGTCCTCAGCCCGGGTTCCTTTCCACTTGGACTGGGCTGCCATTTGAGATTTAATCACTAATGGAGCGCCGCAATCGGAGCATCTGAAAAAACCATCTCGATATTCATACCCGCAATTTGGACAGTAAAGTTTTCCCATCGGCTCTGGCAGACCTCTCTTAAGGAATGCTGAGCAATAAGAAAGGCTACTCTTTAAAGAAATTTACAATGTTTGAAAAAAAGTGTCAAATCACTTGACCACCCTCACCTCCTCGCTTCGAGGAGACTGTATCGCAACTCCGCTCATGGCTCGACAGGCTCACCACGAACGGACCACGGCACATTAGGAATTGATTGCTTGCCCGTTCACCCTGAGCCCTTTTACTCATCAATTAACCTGAGCCTTTCTATTCACCGTTCGCCCTGAGCCCTTCGACTGACCGTTCATCCTGAGCCCGTCGAAGGACGAACGGATCGCTCAGGAGAGGCTTGTCGAAGGGTGAAGCGTGTCCACCTTCTCAAAAAAGACCTGGTAGGGTGGGCAGTGCCCACCGAAAACCAACAAAAAACCTCATTTTCATTATTTTCAACGTGCCGTGAAACTTTTCTCCTTCCAGTCCGTCTTATGAGTGTACGGGCAGCACTGAAATGCAGACCAGAGGCAAAGAAATGGACGGAGTGGACATAGGGGCATCCAACGAACAACCGGGTCGAAGGTGACGATCACCGGCTCCGACACCACGGCCTTCGTCGTAACCGCACCGTGAGATTGTGTAGGTGCGTACTGCAATACGCCCCTGCTGATCGGTTTCATTTGTTGTCCAAAGCTGGCGGGGATGTAGGAAAGGAGCACGAGTGAGAATAATCTTGAAAGGGGAGGTGATGGCGGCACAAAGAAAAGACTCCGCATCTTGGAATGCGAGGTCATGTCAGTACGACCCTATAAGAATAGATTCTTGTGAATCTAAAGAAGGTCTTTCCACCGTGTGAGGCGGAGGAGTCTCACGAAACGTAACTCCTGGAGGGAGGTGATACTGGAAGGTGCCAACTGCGATGCCGACTCGGGTGTTGCCAGGAAGGTTCGTCCGATGATTCAGAAAACCATTGGTTGAAGTCCTTGCCGGGAGGTAAGGGAGAATGCGCCGGGCCGGCAAGGGGGCGCAAGCTCACTGGGCAAAAAGTACTCAAACAGGATCGAAGAAGGGAGATGAAAAATGTCAAAGATAACACAATGTGCGGTGGTACTTTTGGGGATCTTCTCATTAGTGCCTGCGGGAGTTTGGGGTCAGAACAGTGGGTCGGAGGGCATAGAGCCGGAGTTTTCCCCTTGCCCGGGCACACAATTTGAGATCGGTTTCGGCTCGGCGGGCGACGTATTTATGTTTTATCTCACTCCCACCGGTAAAGGCACCGTGAGAGTGAGTGTTGCCGACCTATATTTGTTTGGACCTGACATCTGGCGCGTGGAACTCCACGAGGTGGGGAAACCTGGGAAGAGCAACGTAGGGAACGGGGTCGTCGGCGACTATGCCGGGACGCTTACAAAGAATGTGAAACCGGGCAGGAATTACCAGTTCATCATCAGTGCCGATTCTGTGCCAGCTGGATTTATTGCGGGAATGGGCGTCTGCGTCGAGGGACCTGTGACAGTGACTTATGTACCTTGATGAGATGGCCCAGTTCCTTTACGCCGGGTAAGTTAAGAAATAGCAACTTCTGGTCAGGGTCAGGGTAAGGATGCCAGTTTGGTCAGCGAGCTAAGTTGGGAAAGCCTTCGAAAATAGGAAAAGCCTTTCCAATATAGTGGGCCTGAAGGAAGGGATGGCGGTGCGGAACTTCCGGGAGGTTTGAATCAGAGATAAAAAAAGCGGCCAATATGTAACCGATCTGTAACATCTTGTGGTTTATATTTACACCAACATGAAACGATACCTGGACACTTATGTCATTCGCATCTACCGACGAGGAACCACCCTCTGATGCAATTTCTTAGGGGGTCTAGAGGAGATTGGGGTCTCAGGAAAAATGGCATTTGCTAATCTTAATGAGTTCCAGGACATCTTGGACGGCAGGGGAGGAAAGACCAGACGGAGGAAGAAACGATACTCAAGACGGGAAGCCCCAGTGTTTCAGGTATGCTATGGCCGAGATGCCGAAGGATGAACTTTGGGTAGTCCCGACTTCTTCATTCTCGTCAGTGGCATTATTTTAAACTACCCATCGGGAGAAAATTATGAAATGGAGTTACCAGAAGGTGCCGATATGAAGCCTCCAGGGAGGGTTTAACCCTTCTTGGAGGCTGAAAACTGGGCAACGAACAGAGGAGGCAAAAGCTGAAATTCTGGACAGAGATTTATTTAGAGTCTGTCCGTAAACTCTATCAGTCCGTCATGCCGGACTTGATCCGGCATCCAGAGATCCTTGAAAACACTGGATTCCGGCTTCCGCCGGAATGACGAACTTCTTGGAAAACGTCACTTTGTGGACGAACTCTATTTGATATTCCAAAAAACTAACTGAATGAAGGAAGGCATCATTATGAGAAAGGTTAGGTTAATAACTGTCTGACTTATCCCAAGTCAATTAGAGGAGGTCTTTATGCGAAACGTAATGTTAATCGTATGTGCTTTTCTTTTAGGGGTTTCCAGTCTGATCGGGGGGCTGGCCTTTGCGGATGGGGACTACAGCTTTCGGATCGTGGCGAAGGTGGGGGATCCGGCGCCTGGCGGCGGCTTCTATGGACCCGGCCTTGAACCGAATGATATCAACGACTGGGGCACCGTGATGTTCGTAACCGACCTGACCACCGGCGGTCAGGGGCTGTTCCTCAACCGGAGGGGTGTGAACTCGCAGATCGTCCGCTCCGGTCAGCCCGCCCCAGGTACCGACTTCGACTTCGGCTTCTTTGGCAGCCTCACACCGTCCGGGTTGAACGATGTCGGGGACATGGCCTTCGGGTTCAGCCTCGACCTCCCGCCACTCTACGATTCCGGCGTAACCGCCGGCGTGTGGCGGTACTCCGGGGCCAGCGGCGCAGCGACGAAAGTGCTAGCGCCTGGCGACCCGGCCCCGGGTGGCCACACTTTCCAGTCAGCCGATTGGCACACCTACCTGAATAACCGCGGCGAGATCGCGACCGCGGGGATCATCGATACCTACGACGGCAATTGCACCAATGAAGATGCTTCGTGTTACGGCTTTGGGCGGGGCGTCTACAAGTTCGACCGGCGGAACAAGGCCATCAAGATCGCGGCGCCAGGAGACCCGGCACCAGGCGGCGGTGTTTTCGACGATGCGTGGGACCCCAACATCAACGACTGGGGGGACGTGGTCTTCGGCGGCCACGTGAAGGGCGAGGCCTGCTTCGGCGGCAGCTCGAGCACCATCGGCTGCTACGAGAGCCTGTATCTCTACCGCGCCAGAACCGGCACTCTGTCATCGCTTGTGCACCAGGGTGACCCGGCGCCGGGGGGCGACACGTTCGACTTCGCCTTTAACGGGCGTCTGAACAGCGTCGGCGACGTCAGCTTTATCGGCGTCCTGGACATGATTGACGAGGATGGCTGGGTCTTGTACAAGAACGGGGTGTTCCTGTACCGGCATACGGGATCGATCGTGAAGGTGGCCAAGCCGGGTGACAGGTTGCCGGGCGGCGTAATGGCAAACACCAACTTCGCCCAGGGTAGTCATGGAATCAATGACTTTGGCGACGTGGCATTCGTGGCGCAGCTCGATGCAGACGTGAATCACGACGGCATACAGGACACGGGCATCTATCTGTACCACGCCGGCAGGATCAGTACCGTGGTTCGCACCGGAACCGTGATACGGGGCTTCGGCAAGGTGGCATATACCAACAATTACTGGTTCGTGGGGAGTCCGTGGCCCTGGCCAGGGGTTCACCTTAACAACCGCGGCGAGGTCTTGACGCAGGTGACCCTGGAGGACGGCCACAGTTACGTCGTGGTGGCCACGCCGCCTGGGCGCTGGGACGGGCGTTAGGGATTCATTTTTGCATGTTGTCTTCATCAACAGCGCGCCCGGGGCTCCCCTACCCGACCTGATAGAGTTCAACGCTGGCCTTCTCGACGTCAGGTTCTTAGCCTTTGAATTACAAGCGAAGGGGCCACTGACTGCCCAATTTGGCGTTCCCGAAGGCACGCCGGGCAGGTGTAAGATTAGCCAGACCGGCCTTTACATGACCCATGGGAAAGGTGTTGCCCTCGAAGACAACTTCCCTGCCGAACAAATCAAGCTGCAGCTCGTAGGGAAGTAAGCCTGCAAGGTTGTTAAATCGATGGGTAAGGCCCGACTCTGGTTATGAAGGGGGCTGGCACGGTTTTAAGCGGAATGAAGTCATCGAAGAAGGTCCCGCTTTCATTTAAGGCGGGACCTTCTTTGTTATACTAATCAGTCCATAATTGTATAGACACTGGAGACAGAGATTTTCCTTTTTCCTCTTCGGGAAAGAACAGAACACCGTTCACCCTGAGCCTGTCGAAGGGTGCGTGGCCAAGCCGTTCATGCTTCGACCGGCTCAGCACGAACGGCTTAATTCTCGAAGAATATGTTTTCTCTATTATGGACTCCTTAGTAATTCGCCTTTGCAGCAGCCCCCGAAACGTTTAATAGGATGTTGTGCAAAGACAGATCATCCTTACCAACAATTTCCATCCAATTCGGACAGCAGTAATTTCTTCCACCGGTTCGGTCTTCTCAGTTGACAAGAACGGTCATTTCTGATAAAAAATCATTAACTTTCCCATTGCCTTGGGGATCGTTCTCGGGTTTCCTGCTGTTGTTTGTACATGGAACGTAGGGTGTGAATCATGGTGTTTGATTATTTTTTTGGCATCGCGGGTGAAACTTTTTGGCTGCTGCTCAGTCTTATAAGTGAAAGCACGAATTGGTCTGAACCGAATTGGGAGGAGGACGCTCAATGGGTGAGATCGGTCAAGCAAGGGAACCGAGCTGCCTTCGAAAGGCTTTACTGGAAGTACGTCGATCGGATCTACAAGTTCAGTTACAGACTGGTGTCGAAAACGAGGGACCCGAGGGAGAATGCAGAAGATGCAACGAGCGAGGCTTTTCTGCGGTGCTTGTCGCGAGTTCGAACTCTTAAGGAAGATCATCTCTTCTTCGGCTTCGTGCGGAAGACGGCATTTAACCTTTGTATGGACATCCTTCGGCAGGCCTCTTTGGCTGTGCCGGGGGACCCTGATGGAGACGAGATGATAGCGGCAATTCCTGATGCGCGAGAATCGACGGACCCCGAAAGGAGGATTTTAGGCAGGGAGGTACGGAAGGCCATCAATTCGTTAAGGGACGAATACAGACTGGCCCTCATCCTGGTCCATTATGAAGGATACAGTTATATCGAGGCGGCAGAACTAATGAAGTGTAAAGAAGATGACATCCGGCGCTGGGTCCACCGGGGATCCAAGCAGATCCGTGAAAGCTTCGAAGGTGCTTAGTAAACGCACATGGACAAAAGGTTGTCGATTTTTCTTGGTTTCAGATTACCTGTAGGGCAGGCGACCTTGCCTGCCGATCAGTCGGCGAGGACGCCGACCCTACTTTAAAGGTGAGATTGCCACGTCGTCCTGCGGAGGGCGGGACTCCTCGCAATGACAGTAAGGTCTTATTATCTATGTTGTCATTGCGAGCGGAGCGAAGCAATCTCACAATTTGCACGCTACTGAAAGATAACAAGGACGGGTTGACATGCAGACAGAACACATAGGCGAATACCTCTATGAATACGTCGCCGACAGAATGAATGAAAAGGATCACCGCTTCTGGGAAGCCCACATCGGCCAATGCGCTGAGTGCCGGAGGGAGGTTGTTGAAATGTCGAAGGTGCCCGGGCTTCTCGATCAGGTTGAAGCTCCTCTTCCTTCGGAAGCATTCAAGAATGAGCTTGCCCGGAAGCTTCGCACAGCGCCATTGCCTGAAGAGCCGCTTACTGAGAGGATCAGGGAGTGGTTTCAAATACCTTCTCTCAAATGGTCTTTGCGCGGGGCGGTGGTCGCCGCGATGTTGCTTCTGTCGTTGATTGCGATTCGAGACTTCTTTCCGGAGTCTGAAAAGATAGATAAAACTCCACGAGGCATCCCCATGGGGGAAGCAAAGTCGGCCCCGAATCCGATCGTCATCGAAACGACGAGCGTGGAAGAGTCATTGCAGCAGCTCAAGGAGACCATTCAGTCCCATCAAGGGAGTCTGGTCCGCCGAAGACCCGTAGCCGAAGGACTTGAAGTGACTTTCAAGGTTGGCAGTGCCCAAGAACAGGATCTCATCCGGTCATTGGACCGATTAGGGAACGTGAATAAAGTGGAACAAGGATTCAGAGACGGAGAAGGAAATCTCGTCGTCCTGCTGAGGAAAAGATGAGCGGGATCTTTTCGAATGGAGGGTAAAATCTTGAAGACGAAGGTTCTCCTTTTTTATTTCCTCATTCTAATCGCCTGCGAAACAACTCTCAACGCACAGACCGCAATTATTCAACCCGACCTCCAGCCGATTCTTGAAGCCCTCGGCTCCGATGACGAGATCCCGGTCATTGTAATGCTTTCTGATAGGGCGGAACTGGACCCTTTCAGGGAGATGCACAAAGGCCTTCGCAGGGCGAACATTATCAGGGCCTTGAAGGAGAAAGCTGATTTGACCCAGGAACCGATCAGGGAGCACCTTGGAAAGCGGGGGGTTACGCGAATTGTCTCACTCTGGCTCATCAACGGAGTGGCCGTCACCACTACAAGAGATGTTATTGAAGAAATTGCAGCCCTGCCGGGAATAGAGAGCATCGGCCCGGACTACAGCATTCCCCTCCCTGTTATCACGTCAGCCGCTTCATCAACTCAAGAGTGGAACCTCACCATGATTCATGCTCCTGAGCTCTGGGCCATGGGTTTTACGGGTGAGGGAGTTGTAGTTGCCAGTATGGACACAGGTGTCGACGTGAATCATCCCGACCTCAAGACTAGGTGGCGTGGAGGTACGAATAGCTGGTTCGATCCGTTTTTGGAACATAGCACTCCCTATGATGCCCTTGGCCATGGAACAATGACGATGGGCATCATGATGGGAGGAAACGCCAGTGGAAAAGCCATAGGAGTTGCACCAGGCGCAAAGTGGATCGCAGTGAGGATTTGGAACGACGCGGGCGAAGGAACTTATAGCGCAGTTCGTCAGGGATTTCAGTGGCTTCTTGACCCTGATGGAAACCCGGATACGGACGATGCGCCCGATATTGTAAACAACTCATGGGGACTACAGATAAGTCCTGAAACGATAAACAAATGTCTTCTGGACTATCAACCCGACATTCAGGTTTTGAAGGCGGCAGGCATTGCCGTCGTCTTTGCTGCTGGAAACGCAGGCCCAGGGGCTTCGACGAGCATGAGTCCCGGCAATTATCCCGAATCTTTTGCAGCCGGAGCGGTGGATCAATTCAAGTACATTGCACCATTCAGTAGCCGCGGGCCGGCCCCTTCTGACTGCGGGGGAAGAGTCTATCCTGATGTAGTCTCCCCCGGTGTAAGTGTAATGAGCTCCGTTCCGGGCGGGGAATATAGCGTTGCCAATGGTACCTCTTTTGCTTCTCCTCACGTGGCCGGAGCGATGGCCCTTCTTTTGAGCGCCTCCCCAGGTTCAACTGTTTCCGAACTGGAGCTGGCCCTAAAAGAGACAGCTGTCGACCTTGGTGATCGAGGCCCTGATAATACCTATGGTAATGGGCTGATCAATGTCCTGGAGGCTTATTATAACCTGGGTGGTTTCACAGACATCGTTAGAACCTTCACGTCGGTCAAGGCTGACGACGGCTGGGTGAGAGAGTCGTCAGCAGGCTCCGGTATCGGAGGGACCAAGAGCTCATCGAGCCTTATCCTGGGCGATGATGCATTAAACAGGCAGTACAAGGGCATCCTCTCTTTTGATACGTTCAAAATCCCCGCAGGGGCAACGATAAAATCGGCTACGCTGACCCTGAAGCGTCAGAGTCAGAGTGGAGCAACTCCCTTCCTGACCCAGGGCCCGTGTTATGTTGATGTGGCATACGGAACTTTCGGTGCTGAGAAGCTTGAAAAGACCGATTTTCAGGCCCCGGCTACAGTCTGCGAGGCCGGAACGCTGTCCAATCCCTCGGTTGACGGAGCCATTTCAACGGGTGTGGTGAGCGCCGAAGGACTGCCTGCCATCAACAAAGACGGGGTAACGCAGATGCGTATCTATTGTTCACAATCTTCGGACAATAACGGTCAGGCGGATTACATTAAGTTCTATGCGGGGGGCAATCGAAAAGCTGAGAATAACCCAACCCTCGAAGTGACCTATACCCCGTGATATTCCCACGGGCGGTTTACCGTCCGATGGACAATGCCCACCCTCCATTGCTCTTGTTGAGGAAGAGATGAGTGTAAAGAGCTCCAGAAGAAATGGCGTTCTTGTTTGCGTGACCCTCTGCTTTCTTTTCATGTTGGCGGCATTGGGCGCAACCGGCATCTCATATTCTCAGCTCCTTGATGGCGAAGCGAGAGGGCTGGACAACAAGATTTGGGGACTCTATTTGGAGGCCCGTTACGAGGAGGCCATTGCTGTCGCCAAGGACCTCCTCGCCGTAAGAGAGAAAACACTTGGTAAGAACCACCCAAGTACGAACTGGAGCCGAAACAACCTGGCCCTGCTGTTATTGGATTTGGGTAAATGGGAGGAAGCATACGACATCTTCTCCCAGCAGAATAACCAATCAGGGCTTAGCAAATGCCATCTTGTTAAGAAGGACCACCAGGAGGCCGCAATGCTCTTCGGACTGGCTCTGGAGAAGGTTAACAAGAGAGCGGTTCGTTCTGTAATTGGTCTTCAAATAGGTCTGGGTCTTGCCTACGAAGGGATGGCAGAATACTCAAGATCCGTAGACCATTTTCATGGGGCCATTGAGGTCATCGAGGCGGAGTGGAAAACGCTCAGTCCCGAAGCCAAGAAAGAATTCTTGAATGCAAAGGTGGAATTGGGGTTCAGCCGACTGGAAGCCTATGAGGGATTGGCACGAGTTCTTTTGAAACTTGGCGACGGGGAATCGATAGGCGAGGCGCTGAGGGTGTCCGAGCGGGTGAAGAGCCGGGTGTTGCTGGAGATGCTGGCAACACGAGAAGTTCGGGGGAAGAGTGCAGAAGACGAAGCAGTGCTCCGCCAGGATAGGGAGCACCAGCGAGGGCTGACGGAGGTCCGCAAGCAGATCGAGGTCCTGGGAGAGATGGGGCAGATGGGTCAGGAAGTGCCGAGGGGAGAAGTGGACCGGCTTCAATCAGCCCTGGAGGAGAAAGAGAAGGCTTACGGTAAGTTCATCGAAGAGGTGAAACAGAAAAACTCAGAGCTTTCATCCCTGATCTCTGTGGATCCGCCCTCGTTTTCGGAGATTCAATCTCTCCTGGAAGGGGATGTGGAACTCCTGGAGTATTACACGACAAACGAGAAGATCTATGCGTGGCTGGTAAGCAGAGAAGATATCCGGGTTTATGAGATAGGGATGTCGGAGAAGGAGCTCAAGGATAAGGTGGACCGGTTGCTGCTTCCAAACATTTCGAATCGGCCGCGCAAGGCGGAGCCAGTGATCGTCTTCGTGGGCCGGGAGGAAAAGGAGATAGGCGAGTCGGAACGGGAAGAGAACCGGAAACGATTCCAGAGTGTATCCAAGGAATTGTACGAGGCGGTCCTTGCACCAGTGAGCATGGATATCAAGGCTAAAAACCTGATTGTCGTTCCCCATGGTGTGTTACACAAGGTGCCCTTCGGGGCATTAACAGATGGGAGCAAGTACCTGATTGACAGGTACACGATTTCTGTTCTTCCCTCAGCAAGCGTGTTGGAGTATGTGGTAAAGAAGCGGAAGGAGGCAAAGGAGAAAGCCCTTGTCCTTGCCAATCCGAAGACGGAGCACATGCCCTTGGGATATGCAGAGGTAGAAGGGAGAATGCTGGAGTCGCTCTTTTCGAACCCGGAAGCATACTACCGTGAGAAAGCCACAGAAACAAAGGCAAAGCATCGAGCATCCGATTTCAATGTAATTCACTTTGCCACCCACGGGGAATTTAACGAGCGGCAGCCGATGCAGTCGGGGTTGTTGCTGACAAAGGATGATGAGAACGATGGATACTTGCAGGTCCATGAAGTCTTTGAGATGGATCTGAAGAATGCCAACCTGGTGACGCTATCGGCCTGTGAGACAGCGTTGTCGAAGATTCAGGGGGGAGACGATCTGGTGGGGCTTAGCAGGGGATTTATCTATGCAGGGACGCCATCGATCCTGGCGACGTTATGGAAGGTGGATGATTCGTCGACATCGAGACTGATGGAGATTTTTTACAAGAATTGGAAGAGCGGGATGAGTAAGGCAGAGGCACTGCGGGTGGCCCAGGAGGCCGTGAGAGAAATGAAGGGATATGAGCACCCATTTTACTGGGCCCCGTTCATCATGATCGGAGATTGGAAGTAGGACAACAAGAACTCACTGCAAAGTTTCTCAAGGTGCTTGGGA
>Ga0315282_10011825_pt1 | contig 13452 bp, 11 predicted proteins | sample YL17G07_20_MG_FD_203693 | JGI IMG/M metagenome (GOLD analysis project Ga0315282, IMG submission 203693) | Sediment microbial communities from Yellowstone Lake, YNP, Wyoming, USA - YL17G07_20 | ecosystem: Environmental > Aquatic > Freshwater > Lake > Sediment | place: USA: Wyoming | collected...
TGGAAAACGTCAAAGCAGGGTTAAAAGATGCATCCGAAGGTAAAATATCAAAATTGAATCTTAAAGATCTTTAGAGGGGCAATTGTTCGACATCTATCTAACCGATGCGGCTAAAAATCAGTTGGAGGGGCTGAAAAAGGACAAGGGCCTTGAAAAAAGATATCATGCCGTTAAAAAGGCTATCCATTTTCTTTCAGAGAATCCGAGACACAAGAGCCTTCAAACTCACGAATTTACCAGTCTCCTAGGACCAAAGGGAGAAAAAATCTTCGAAGCCTATGCGGAGCAATCCACTCCTGCCGCTTACAGAATATTCTGGTACTATGGTCCGGACAAAAAACAGATTACGATTATTGCCATCACCCCGCATCCATAGGAATACAGGGTCTGCCCCTGACATGGGACTAAAATTGAGAGACCAATAAAATAGTTTGTATCTAATTGTTATTGAATCAGAATATAAGAACCGTCCCTCGGTACTATTCCTCCCAGAAAGTTTCGGTTGACCAACTCTCATAAAATATGTATATTCAGATCAGGAATCCACAGGGTGGTGGTCCAGATATTTCTTCGTTTTCAGGGGGAAAAAGCCTGGGATCAGAAGGAAACTTTCGTGAAATATAGGCAAAGCCAAGGATAAAGGATCGACCCCGGAGTACTTTTTAAATATGAGAACCTCTACCCCAGCACTCGTCAATCCAACTGTGCTTACCTGGGCACGGCAAGAGAGCGGGTATCCGCCCGAGCCGGTGGCCAAGCGGCTGAATGTAAAGCCGGAGCGCCTGCTTGCCTGGGAGCGTGGTGATTTAAAGCCCACAGTGCGGCAAGCCCAAGATCTTGCTAAGTTCTATCGGAGGCCTTTCGGTGTTTTCTTCCTCCCTCAACCTCCGGCTCTCCCCCCTCTTGCGGCAGAGTACCGTCGGCTGCCGGGTGTGCGGTCGGGCGTTGAATCGCCGGAATTCCGGCTTGCCCTGAGGGTCATGTCGCAGCGACGGGAAGTGGCGCTGGAGTTGAGTGAAGAACTGGGCGTGGAGGACTTCAACTTTACCGCTCATCTGTCCGAAAGCACAGCAGCCGTTGGCGCACGACTGCGCGAGGCTCTTGGCATTACCGAGGATGAACAGCTCGGGTGGACGTCCGATTGGCAGGCATGGCGGCGCTGGCGAGAGGCCGTCGAAACAGCAGGCGTGCTGGTGTTTCAGTTTCCTAAAGTGAGCCTCGCCCAAGCACGCGGAGTCACGCTGTTTAAGTTCCCATTGCCTGCAATAGGTATTAACAGCAAAGAATCGTTTCCCGGCGCACGGAGTTTCACTTTATTGCATGAGCTTACTCACCTTGCGCTTGCGGTTGGCAATGAGGAACGCGCTGCTCTCGGTGAGACCCGCGATGATGCCAGCTGGCTGGAAGTCGAACGATTCGCCGAGGAAACTGCCAGCGCGGCATTAATTCCTACGGAAATGCTTTCCTCAATTTTGCAGAGAATGAATGTTTCACCTGACGCGTGGGATATTTCTTTGATGCGATCACTCGCCGGCAAATTCAATATAACACCATTGGCGATGGCAACACGGTTGCGGACTGCAGGTGTATTGTCGTGGGACGGTTACAACCGGTGGAAATTAGAATGGAACCAATACCTCGGCACGCTCCCGAAGCGGAAGGGCTTTGCGTTACCCATCGACAAGACGCTCGGAAGAAGCGGCAGGCCCTTTGTTCAGTTGGTCCTGGAAGCGCTGGATATGAATCGCATCACAGCAGTGCAAGCAAGCCACTACCTTGATTTGCGATTTGATCACTTCGACAGACTAAGAGATAGCTTCGCATGGGACCGATGCACCCCGCGGACAAATTCGACGACGGAGAATAACGGAAAACGAATGTACTCTTTCGATACCAGTGCGTTTATGGTGAAAGGCGGCACAGTTGTGTCACAGGAAACCTTGGCTGCAGAGAAGAAAAGCGCCAAGAGAACTCACTATATACCCGACGTATGCCGTGATCTCGGCATCCCATGCATAAACTTGCTGGGGCTGATGCGACGGGAGCACTGGACCTTCTGAGATCCAGGAAACGCTGAAAGATAAGAACACAGGATCTGCCCTTGACATAGGACAAAAAATGGAGAGACCAATAAAATAGTTTGTATCTAATTGTTATTGAATCAGAATATAAGAACCGTCCCCGAGATTATTGAAAGGAAGATTTTCCTCAAAGGATAGCGGAGTCATAAAGGGATATGAAAACCTGGCATAAAATAATTATTGGTGACGCAAGACAGATGGAAGAGATTCCTGATGAATCGGTTCATCTAATCATTACTTCCCCCCCGTATTGGCAACTGAAAGATTACGGGAACGGAAACCAGATCGGGTTCAATGACACCTACGAGGATTATATCAACAACCTTAATCTGGTTTGGAATGAATGCAATAGAGTTTTACATGAAGGCTGTCGCTTGTGCGTGAACATCGGGGATCAATTTGCTCGTTCTGTGTATTATGGAAGATATAAGGTTATTCCCATAAGGACAGAAATCATCAAGTTCTGCGAGAGTGCTGGTTTCGATTATATGGGAGCAATAATCTGGCAGAAGGTTACAACTTGTCACACCACCGGTGGTGCAACAGTGATGGGGTCTTTCCCATATCCAAGAAATGGGATAATTAAAATTGACTATGAATTTATTTTGATTTTGAAGAAATATGGGGACTCTCCCAAAGTCGATAAAAAGATTAAAGAACAATCACGGTTAACGCAAGAAGAATGGAATCAATATTTCGCAGGACATTGGAATTTCGCTGGCGAGAAACAAGATAAACATCTGGCGATGTTTCCCGAAGAATTGCCAAAACGCCTTATCAAAATGTTTAGTTTCGTTGGGGATTCAGTCCTTGATCCATTTCTTGGGAGTGGAACTACCTCTTTGGCCGCAAAGAATCTGATTAGAAACTCTATCGGATATGAAATAAATAGCGATTTTGTCTCAATAATAAAGGAAAAACTTGGATTAACTCAAACAAATATTTTCCAAGATGCAACAATTGAAATAATAGAACAGAAAGAACAAACAATACATTTTAAAGAAAAGATTAAGAGGTTACCTTACATTTTCAAGGACCCCATCAGATTTGACAAGAAAGTTGACCCCAGAACATTGACATTTGGTTCGAGAATAGACAATTCCCATTCCCGCAAAAGAGAGGCATACTATACAGTTAAAGAGGTAATCTCTCAGAATGTGTTGCGTTTAAACAATGGGATAACAATCAGATTAATAGGGTTAAAAGAGAAGCGATGGAAAAATGAAGAAGCGATACAATTTCTAAGAGAGAAAACCCATGGCGAAAAGGTTTTCATGAAATTTGACTCCACAAAATACGACGACAATAATAACTTGCTTTGTTATCTTTATTTAGAGAACAAAACATTCCTGAATGCCCATTTAATTAAAGCGGGTTTAGCTGACGTGGACAACACATCGGATTACAAATATAAATCACACTTCATTCGATATGCGAACGAACCATGAACGCACATATAATCAACTGTAATGAAAATGATTTTTTTAATTCATTTCTTCCCGGAGGATACCTTGGAGTTGGTATCGTAATCAAGGGAACTACCCCACAACAACTTTCCAAGACTTGCACTACAAGTTATAGCATGTATGCTGACATGAAGACTGTCCGTGTAGATGATACAGTATTTGTGCACGCCGGCCAGAAAATTTATGGTGCTTTTAAAGCGGCAACCGAATTCTGTGAAGGTTCCACAACACCACAATCATTTCTGAGTAGAACGGCTTCTTACGATAGCAAGGATGGTGTAAAACCATGCCAAAAGAATGGATATTAAATCAAGCGAACATGAGATGGGGATTGACTAAAAAAAACAAAGTAGGCCCAGTTTCGGAATTGATAAGAAAATGTTCTCCAAAATCACAAAAGGAATGGGAGGAATTTTATTATAAGAATGTTTATCCTAAGAACTATCTTGAAGACCTCGGAAGAACCTTATGCATGAAGGTTACAGAAGTTTGTCGAGCAGAAATTGAGGATGTAACAGAAAAGGACTGTATGGACTTCATTATTGATTTGGTTATCAGGCGGACTTATGACGGGTATCAGTCTGAAATTCAAACCATCTATGGGCAGTTGCAATATGAGTTGGGTGTAAAAATCGAACCTGCACCCGATGAATGGGATAGAGGCTACAATGTGGATTTTTTTGTTAAAATCGGAAAGGGATATATTGGGCTTCAAATCAAACCAGCGGGATATGCCTATATTCCGCAAATTATAAATGAACTCGAATTTCAGAAAAAGACTCATGAGAAGTTTACTGCCAAATACGGAGGTAAGGTATTTTACATAATTTCTTTGGAAGAAAACAAGAAGAAGATCATTCATAATCGAGAGGTAATTGAGGAAATTAAGAAGGAAATTCAACGACTATCCAAAGAATGAATCAATGAGGATAGAAATGGCTTTTTAAGCAGAACTTTAAGTTTAGACAATTACTCATTGATGGGCATCTCCACAAACGACAAGCTTTGGTTGAATATTTTATTTCCCCTGATCGTGGATAACCGAAGGGATTGGGTGGCTCAGTGGGGTCAATGCTTCATTGTTGATAAGCCGTATAAGAATATGCTGAAGCCCTGATATAGCAAGACCGCTTCGGAAGAGAAAGGGGTTCTTCGTCAGACGGGTATGGAGTTACATTACCGGGTAGGGGGATTAAGAGGCCGGGAGATGGGAGAGCTTTTCCGGTTGGGTGACAGATCGGTGAGCCAGGAGCGAGGGAGATTGAGGGATCGGCTGAGCGATGATCGAAATGCTCAGAATTTATTCAAACGGTTCCTTGGAAAATGTAACAATTGGAGAATTGACCCCCTGTTTGTGGGCATAAATAATTAAATATTGACGGCTGAACTAGCGATTTTACTGAATCAGAAGGAGAGCAAGAAATAAGAAATTAGTCATGCCTGACACCAAGTTCCAAACAATCTCAACCACGCAGAGCTGACAGCCCCCATACAGGAGATCAGGTTTCTTATTCTCCAGACGTACATTGCTGCGATAGACAAACTCTGCGGGCTTTAATTGCTCATACCGAGGCAGGTCAGGATGGGAACAAAGATGGGGAATGTAGATGCCACCCTGCTGAGCAGCATCCAGAATTTTCGTTTCCTCTGGAACAGTGACCTCAACTTCATCAATGATTAGAGTAACCATCATTCAAATATCGTGATGCGTGAATTGGGATTCGTGAATCGAAAAATATTATCTCACACGAGTCACCCATCACGAATCCCCAGTCCTCCTTAATAGGTCAGGGCTTCCAGCTGTTCTAAAATTTGACGGGGGGTGAAATGACAAAGTGACATTGCCCCTGAAGGACAGACACTCGCGCAGGCTCCACAACCTTTACACAGTGCTTGGTTAACCTTACTCACTTTTTCATATCGATCAACAGAAGGCGCTCCATAAGCACATATCTTCTCACACAATCCACAACCAGCGCAGATCTCCTCATCCACAGAGGCAACGATGGGTTCTACTTCCACCTTGCCCCGAGCGAGCAGGCTCAAGACCTCAGAGGCTGCTGCTTTGGCTTGGGCTACGGTATCGGGTATATCCTTTGGACCCTCACTGCATCCGGCGATGAATATCCCGTCGGTCATAGTTTTTATTGGGTCAAGTTTGACATGCCTTTCTAAGAAGAAACCATCTGCCCTACGGCCGATGGAGAAGAGCCTCGCCACCTTCTCTGCATCCTCTCTCGGTTCAAGGGCAGCGCAGAGGATGACCATGTCGACCGGCACACGAATTAATTCGCCTAAGAGCGTATCCTCCACACAGATGACAAGCCTCCCCTTTTCTTCATCGGTCATAGCACGATCGGTAACCCGTGAAACCTTGCCACGGATGAACTTTATCCCATCCTCTGTACCGAGGCGTTCATAGAACTCTTCATGCCCCTCGCCAAAGGAACGCATGTCAATATACATCTGATAGACATCGGCCTGTGTCTTATCTCTGACGAGGTGAGCGAACTTGAGTGCAAACATACAGCAGACACGTGAGCAGTAGGGATGGAAGTTTTTATCCCGGCTCCCGACACAATGGATGATGGCTACACTCTGCGGTTTCTCTCCATTTTTTAGCTTTATCTCTCCGGCGGTGGGTCCAGAAGCATTGGAGAGCCGCTCAAATTCCAAGCCGGTGATTACGTTGTCATATTTACCATATCCATACTGAGGGATGACGGAGGGGTCGAACTGTTGATAACCGGTCGCTAAGATGATGTTGCCCACTTCCACTTCGATGATCTCATCTTTCATCTCATACTGAATGGCCTTCGGTTCACATCGCTTTTCGCACTCACGGCATTGAATACAGCCTTCGATCTGCCCGGCAAGACAACGCATTGCCTCTTGGACAGCCTCTTGAGCATCATAGCCTACGGCCACTTCACGGAAGTCTCTGATTCTTTCTGCTACGGGTGCTTCCCTCATTTCCACTCGATTTTGGGAAGGGAAGCGACTCTTTAATGCCGTTATTTCTTCCTCAGAAAGTTTCTCCGGTTTTTTCTCTTCTTCCTTGACTTCGAAGAAAGGCTCGCCCTTCAGGTATCGGTTAATCGTGCGGGCTGCTTTCTTACCCGCTGCAATGGCATCAATGACATAGGCTGCCCCGGTCACCACATCTCCTCCAGCAAATACTCCTTCGATGTTAGTGGCTCCAGTCACGGGGTCAATTTCTATAGTACCTCGTTTGCTCAAAGTCAACCCGAATTCCTCCAAAAAATCGGTCTCTACGGCTTGGCCGAGGGCAGCAATGACGGTATCCACAGGCATGATGAACTCGGACCCCTGGATAGGGACAGGTCGAGGCCGGCCGCTGGCATCAGGCTCCCCGAGTTCCATTCGGATGCACTCCATCCCTGTGAGCCAATCATTTTCGGAGAGGATGCGCTTCGGCGCTGTGAGAAAATCGATCTTTATCCCTTCCTTCTCTACAGCATCTACCTCTTCGGCTGAGGCAGGCATTTCAGTGCGAGAGCGGCGGTAGACGATTCTCACGTCCTCGCCCCCAAGACGTTTAGCCGTTCGAGCACAATCGATCGCTGTATTTCCTCCTCCAATGACTACCACTCTCTTGCCAACTTTGACCTTCTTGCCAAGGTTGACCGCATGAAGGAATCTTATGCCATCTGTCTCACCCAGAAGGTCCTCTCTTTCCACTCCTTCTATTTCCAATCTCAATCCGCGCTGGGCACCAGTGGCAATGAAGACTGCCTGGTAATTATTTTTGATCTCTGTAAGAGAGATGTCCCTTCCGATCTTAACTTCAGTCTTGATCTCCACTCCAAGTCTCTGGATGTAATGAATCTCCTTTTGCAGGGTCTCCTTTGGAAGACGATATTCAGGAATACCATAACGAAGCATCCCCCCGGGTTCGGGCAAGGCCTCAAAGATGGTTACATCATGTCCCCCTAAGGTGAGATCATTGCCTGCAGCCAACCCGGCAGGCCCTGCGCCTATAATGGCAACCTTTTTGCCTGTCTTAGTAATCTGGGGAATCTCCAGCTCATCGATATTCACCTGATCGGCGGCAAACTTCTTTAGGTTTCGGATGGCGATGGGCTCTTCGATTTGCCCCCGATTGCAGACCTCCTCGCAAGGGGCATAGCAAACACTGCCACAAACAGAGGGTAGGGGATTGTCGTACCGGATCAGTTGATAACCTTCCTTAAATTTGCCTTCGGCAATGAGTTTGACATAACCGAGCACATTGGTATGGATAGGGCAACTATCAATGCAGGCGGCCTTACAAGGTCGCTCCTTCCGCTTATCAATCACCGCTTTATTCGGCACTGCCTGAGGAAAAGGTTTGTAAATGGCTTTTCGTTCAGCTAGATTCATATCAAACTCATTCTTCAAGAAGACCGGGCATCCCGGAAAACATAAACCACATCCAGTACACTTGTTGATATCTACATACCTTGCCTTCTTCCTGATCTTTACTTTGAAATTACCGATATAGCCTGAAACCTCCTCTACCTCGCTATAGGTGAAAAGGTTGATATTGGGATGGGAACCTGCATCACTCATCTTAGGGGTCATGATGCAAGCTGAGCAGTCAAGGGTTGGGAATGTCTTATCGAGCTGAATCATATGTCCGCCAATCGAAGGTTCCCGTTCCACCAAATAGACTTGATAACCTGCATTGGCGATATCTAAAGCTGCCTGAATTCCAGCAATGCCCCCACCGACAACCAAGGTATTTTTATTAACGGGTACTTCCTTTGTCACGAGGGGTTCATGATAATAAACCCTCATCACAGCTGCTCGAACCAGCTCTTTAGCCTTCTCAGTGGCTCCTTCACGGTGAACCCAGCTACAATGCTCCCGGATGTTGGCCATTTCGAAAAGATAAGGGTTCAGGCCGGCCTCCCGGCAGACACGGCGGAATGTCCGCTCGTGCATCAATGGAGAGCAGGAAGCTACGATCACTCGATTTAGCTTATGCTCCTTGATGTCCTTCCGAATGAGATCCTGCCCTGGGTCAGAGCACATGAACATATAATCCCGGGCAACCACGACACCACGAAGTGTAGCCGCATATTCTGCCACCTCCTTTGGATTAACGGTGGCGGCGATGTTGAGCCCACAGTGACAGATATAAACTCCGATTCTTCTATCCATGTCCACTCACTCCATTACTTCATTGACGATCTCTGAGATATCTTTTATCGCAAGTACACCCTCTTTGTTCATGGTGAGGAGACTATCATCAAAGTTGAGCATACAATAGGGGCAGGAGATGGCCAGAACCTCTGCACCTACCTCCAGTGCCTGATTGATTCGGAGGTCAGAGAACCTCTCCTCTTTCTTCGTTTCCATCCAAATTCTCCCTCCTCCACCTCCGCAGCAGAGGCTATCCTCGCGAGAATCAGGAAGCTCTATAAGTTCGAGCCCTGGGATGCTCTTCAGTACTTTTCTTGGTTCTTCATAGATCTTATTATGACGTCCTAAGTAACAGGGGTCGTGATAGGTAACCTTCTTCTGAAAAGGTTTCTTTGGTTTAATCTTACCTTCTTCTATGAGCTGAGCTAAGAATTGAGTGATGTGAAGGACTTCAAAATTCCCATCTAACTCAGGGTACTCGTTCTTGAAGGTATGATAGCAGTGAGGAGAGGAGACAAGAATTTTTTTGACACCATGTTTTTGGAAGGTTTTTATATTTGTTAGGGCCAGGCTTTGAAAAAGGTCCTCTTTTCCCAACTTACGTGCGCTCTCTCCACAACAATTTTCCTCATTCCCCAAGATTCCAAAATCCACGCCCGCTTTCTTGAGGATGTCCACCGCAGCCAAGGCCATTCTTCTCGTCCCCCTTGAATAGGCTGGCGTACAGCAGGGAATATAAAGAAATTCGGTTCCGGGAGTGAAAGTCTTCAGCCCAAGATCCTTTGCCCAATCGGTCCTTTTCTCCCGTGGTTCACTCCACGGGTTCCCAAGATTTTTGAGATCGTTCATGACCGTCTTCAGGGTCTTCGGCATGACCCCGTATTGGGATCCCATTCTTCGTACGGCTCTGAAGATGTCGATGACCTCCACCCCGCGGGGACACCGTTCCACACAGGCACCACAGGTGGCACAAAGCCAGAGCTCTTCATCTCCGAGCTCTACCAGCAGGCCAATTTGAGCCTGGTGAATCACCCTTCGGGTTATAAAGGTGCGGACCAGATTCCATGGGCAGGTGGCAGTGCAAAGCCCACACTGGTAACAAGATTTAAGGGCTTCTCCTCCAGCCTCAATAATTTCTTGGGTTGCTTCGATGAAAGGGTTGACAACAGCCATGATATTCAGGTCTCCGTTTCTCTACAGGTGGTGATGGGGATTTTCTCTTCTAAGCTTCTACCCGGGATATAGTTAAGCGCCTTCTTCACGCCATCCCCGATAGCCTCAAAAATAGTAGTCAGGGGAATATGACGTGGGCAGGCACTCTCACACATTCCACAGTCCACACAGGAGGCTGCCATATGGTTCAGTCGGGTGAGGTGATAGAGGAGTATCTCTGTCGGCATTCGAAGAGCACCCTCTTCCTCGGCCCACTGAAAATAGCGATCTGATTCAGGTTCGAACGTCTCGGTGCGGAAGAAACAGATCCGACAGTAACAGATTGGGCAGGCAGAAGAACAGGCATAGCAGCGGATACAGGTGGAGAGAAGATCAGCCAGATCATTCACCGACTTCATTTTTTCCCGAAACTCAGCAAAGGCCTTTTCACGCACGGCGGTTCGGACGTTCATCAGAGCATTGATGGCTTCCTGATGACCCGGCGTCTCTTTCACCAAAAGACTGAGTTTTTCCACGAAGTCACTCTCTATGGTGATCATGAGCTCATCGTTGGCCCCAAAAAGGCTGAGATTGATATTCTCAATGGAAGGGGTGAAAAACGTGCACACCTTACAAGCCGGCCGCAAAGAGATCGGCAGGGATTCCGTACCAGGTTTGGCAATGTTTTGACGCATCTCGGCGAGCACCTTCTTCCCTTTCTCCTTTTCTTCACCCTCCATCTGGGCGATGAACTTCGCATACTCCTCGATCTCATAAGTTCCCATGCAATCCGTCCCAAGGATGATAAGATTTTCTAAGCTGGCCTGGCCCAATTTAACGAGCTCAACGAGGCCCCTGATTTCGCAGGGTTTGAGGACAGCCCCCACCTTCTTTTTGGGCTTGTCCACGGTGAGTTGGCCGACGATCGTTGCGGAATTCATGGGCATCACTGGAGAGAAAGGATTGGCTTGTTCGAGGTGGGCCGGGTCCTTCACCAAGGTCTGAACCAGAGACCGGCCGTGCGATATCTCCTGAGGTACCAATAGGTAGTCAATGATCTCTTCTTTTAGAAGCCTTCCCAGGAAATTCTTTGTCGCTCCTAATATGTCTCCGTCTGCTTTCAAAATAGTTTTTACCTTCATGTTGATTCTCCAGGCGCCTAACTGAGTGCTTTTGGTCTCCATGAGCCAACGGTATCCTGCCAAACCTCCCAAGGTTTCCGCATGGGATTAGGGCCCTTGGCCTGGATTGCAGCCACCATCTGAGTGACCGTGTCCCTAAAGAGGACACCTTCACTGGCTCCAATCCAGCGTAACCAGATCCGGTCTTCATCGATACCGACCTGGTGCAGGATAGACTTAAGAACCTCTAAACGACGAACCGCTTTATAATTACCATCCTGGTAATGGCAATTTCCCAGCTGTCAGCCTCCGACGAGCACCCCATCTGCTCCGTCGAGCAATGCCTTCAAGATATAAACAACATCGATAGAGCCAGTGCACATGATTCGGATGATCCGAATGTTCGGAGGATATCGAAAGCGGGAGGTTCCAGCCAGATCCGCGCTTTGATAAGCACACCAATTACAAAGAAAAGCTACTATCTTAGGCTCAAAATCTTTTATTTGATTATTCGAAGACATTCAACGCCAGTCCTTTTAAAAAAGCTTATAGAAGGAATAACTTATTTGCGTTAACGATAACACAATAATTTAAATTTTTCAAATAGAGTATAAAAATGTGTAATGAAATCATAAACTAAAAAAGGGGACAGGCTACTTTTTCATCCTTTTCTATAAAAAAGGGGACAGGCTACTTTTTTCATCCTTTTCTATTCCGTTAGGTTTTGCCAACTATTTGTATCGTAAAATACCTCAAAAAAGTAGCCTGTCCCCTTTTTCAGCATGTCAAGGGAGGGGAGTCGATTATTGGGTATCGAATATGAAAAAGAGAAGAACACAAATTAAAATAAGAAGGGGAGTCTATATCCTTCCCAATCTCTTTACCACAGGAAACCTCTTCTGTGGATTTTGGGCGATCATCTCCGTCTTTCAAGAAAAATTTTTCTTCGCAGACATTGCAATCCTCCTGGCATCGGTCTTCGATATATTGGATGGTAAAATCGCCAGGCTCTCCGGAGCGACGAGCAAATTTGGAGTCCAGTATGATTCTCTTGCTGACCTCGTCTCCTTTGGGATCGCTCCAGCTGTTCTCGCCTTCAGCTGGGCCCTCAGGGAGTACGGACGGTTTGGCTGGCTCGCTGCTTTTCTCTTTGTCGTTTACGGAGCCTTGAGGTTGGCCCGGTTCAATGTCATGTCCGCCTCCGGAGAAACAAAATATTTTAAAGGCCTTCCCATTCCTGCGGCCGCCTTGATGATTGCCCTGACGATTCTCCTCTACCTTCGATTGATTGAGACGGGGTGGGTCAAGGACATCTTGATCCTGGTGATGATCTACATTCTGGCTTTTTTGATGGTGTCAAACATTCGATATTTCAGTTTTAAGGAATTTAATCTGGCCAAAAGGAAACCTTTCAGCATCTTCATGTTTGTGGTGCTTTCGATGATTGTGATCGTCATGGAGCCTGTTCTGGTGCTCTTCGCTTTCGTTCTTTTCTATATCTTCTCAGGTCCGGTGAACATGATCATAGCCTGGCACAAAAAGAGAGTACTGAGGAGGTTAGAGCCTGTGCCAGAGGAGGATCTGGTAATCCGTGGATAAAACGCCAAAGATATCCCTTTCCTTGGCCGACTGCCTGCGGTAGGCAGTAAAGTTTTTCTGAATTTTGAAATTTGAAATCTAAAATTTGAAATTTGAAATGTTATTTAGTTTGATTCCCCGATAGCTCAACCGGCAGTAGTCCCGCCTGGTGGCGGGATTAACCACTAGGTTGTAGGTTCGAGTCCTACTCGGGGAGCCAGCAAATTTCAGGCCAGGGGAACCTGGCCTTTTTATAAAAATACCTGTTGAATACCGCCCAGCTCTGCTGGGCGGATGAAAACAGGTTCGCCGAAGGCGAAATGTTTTAGAGTTTTGAATTGATTCCATGTAGCTTTCTATAGGAGGTTTACCTCATCTGTCATTCCCACGAAAGTGGGAATCCAGACTTGTCTCTGCGAAGACAGGGAACCAATATAAACTGGATTCCTGCTTTCGCAGGAATGACAACATGGAAATAGGTTTTGAATTTTAATGCCCCGCAGCTCTGCTGCGGGGTAGTTTACTATGACGGTCTGGGTATACATCTTACAAAGCAAAAGTACTGGACGATTTTACTGTGGCCAAACAAGTGATGTCGATCGCCGCCTCAGACAGCATAATGACCCTGAGTACTGCCTTTCTAAAACCACGAAGAGATTCAAAGGTCCTTGGAAGCTTCTCTGGTGTCAGAAATGCTCAGACCGAAGCAATGCTATGAGGTTAGAAATGACCATCAAGAAGCGGGGAATTGGTCGCTATTTGAAGGAAGCTCAACCGGTAGTAGTCCCGTCCAGCGGCGGGATTAATCCCGCATGAAGCGGGATTGTCCCGCTTAGAGCGGGATCCTGCCCGGGGAGTCATTTCGACTACCTCTCCCCCCTATTTTGCTCTGGACAGGACATGCTT
>Ga0315282_10011826_pt1 | contig 13451 bp, 9 predicted proteins | sample YL17G07_20_MG_FD_203693 | JGI IMG/M metagenome (GOLD analysis project Ga0315282, IMG submission 203693) | Sediment microbial communities from Yellowstone Lake, YNP, Wyoming, USA - YL17G07_20 | ecosystem: Environmental > Aquatic > Freshwater > Lake > Sediment | place: USA: Wyoming | collected...
GCCAGCTCAATCCTATAGGAAGGTGACTGAGCAAGCACTGCCAGGTCCACATCGCTGTTCTCGTTGACATCTCCCCTTGCCACGCTCCCGAGCACAACGATCTCCGACGACAATCCGTAGAGTGCGTTCATGAGCTTCAGGGCGGCTCCTCGTTTCTGTCTCAGGATCTCCCATCTCCTCTGCTCGTAGACTATGTCCTTCTGTTCCCCCCTCCGGCGCACCTTGCTCATCGCACGGGAAGTAAACCGTCGACTATTATCGCCTTCGGACTGCCGGGCTAGATTCAGAAGTGCGTCCTTGGAGGAACAACGTACAGCGACAATGCGATGCCCCTATAGAGCAGGACTGCCCCTGGCGGCGGGAGTGGATCCTCGCGGCCCAATATGAAGTACGTTGGATAGCTCAGCTGTCCTCCAGAGCTAGGCGGCTTGAAGGCCTGACTGTCAAGCACGTATTCGACCCAGTATCTGCCTCCGACTCTAGACGCAACTCTGCTGTCTGGGGGGACGTACTGTGTCATTTGGATGAGATCGTTGTATCCCTGAGGCGTGATTGTGGGTCCCACCTTCTCCGAACCTGGCAGTGTCTGCGTGACGAGGAAGAGCAAGGCGAGCAACGCTGTGATTCCCCATTGGATGTCCTTCTCCCCGATCAGACCGATGAGTGCGGCCAGCACATGTGACATGGGAACGAACGACATCAGTGTGAACCTCCAAGCCCAATCCCGTGGTACGAATGGGAGGTTCAAGAGCAACAGGACCGTTGTGCTGCACCCCACGAGGATCGCATCCGAGACCCTGCCTTTTCTCCACAGGAGTACTAGAGACACGACGCCTGCCCCTATGCTGAGGTACTGTGGTAGACCTTGGCCTAGGATCATCCTGAAGTTGGCGTCGTAGTTCGCCAAGCTCTCCAGAAAATCATTCACGAACGAGAAGCCCTTGCCGATGTCAATCGTGTAGCCAGAGTACGCGAAATAGGCGGCTGCGCCGATCAGGACCGAACCGCCCAATAAGGGGAGTGAAAACGCAAGGAATCCCTTCCTGTTCACGTTCATGGCGAATGAAGCTGTTGACAGGAGTATCAGGAACAGCACAGCCAAGCCCAGATCAAGTATGTGAGTGAGGGCCGTGAGACCGAAAGCAGCCGCCGCTGCCACCTTCGTCGCTTTGGTGTCATCGCCCTTGAGGATCCTGAGACAGAGGTAGACGAGGCTCAATAGGAAGAAGGATCCTACTGCGTTCTTCACGAACTCCCCACCTAGGGCTATCAGACCGGCCGAAAGCGAACATACGACGACAGATGCAACCGCTGCGGGCTTGCTCGACGTCAGTCTCTTTCCCGTCAGGTAGGCAGGTATCACAGTGAGAGCACAGAACAGGATTGTTCCGAGCTTGATTGCCGCAGTCGGATCTCCTATGACAGCGCTCAGCAGTGCGAAGAAGTAGAAACAGAAGGGAGGATCAACGTATGACATCGTCCCCGTGTCGAGAATGGACTTCACCTGTATCAAGTAGTACGGCCCGTCTATTCCATACATCAGCGGCGACCTGAACAGGATGAAGCCGAAGGTAACGGCGACTACTGCGAACAGTAGCGCGACCAGTGGCAATTCCCTCCTTTCTAGGTCTCCGCCGATGACCGTGGCCATGTTCGCTTCTGAGTAAGTACCCGATAATAGCATAGCGCACGAAGGATCCACAAGCAGTTGACTTGAGCCGGGCAGAGGTTTCCACCACGATTCCGGCGGCCAAGACCGAAGGCCCCGTCACACCACTTTAATAGTCGATGTGATGTCTGGGTGGCCCCATTGACTGAGGAGGAACGGGATCAGTTCGTGGTGACGCCCTGGGAAGTCGAAGGGCAGATAGACTACGACAGGCTCATACGCGAGTTTGGAACTCAGCCCATAACGGACCAGCTGCTGAGAAGGTTCGAGAAGGAGGCAGGGACGCTACACCACATGCTCAAGAGAAAGATCTTCTTCTCGCACAGAGATCTGGACCTCGTCCTCGATGATGTCAAGTCCGGCAAGGGATTCTTCCTGTACACGGGCCGAGGCCCCACTGGTCCGATGCACATAGGCCACATACTCCCGCTCTACTTCTCGAAGTGGCTACAGGATAGGTTCAAGGTCAATCTCTACATACAGGTTACTGACGACGAGAAGTTCCTGTACGAGAAGAGGGGCCTCACCTTGGACGACACCAGAAGGTGGGCTTACGACAACATCTTGGACATCATTGCCGTGGGCCTGGATCCGGACAGAACCTTCATCTTCCAGGACACCGAGTATATGGGCAACATCTACCCGCTAGCCGTGAAAGTAGCACGGAGAATCAACTTCAGCGTGACTAAGGCCGTTTTCGGATTCGATGAGCAAACCAACATAGGCATGATATTCTATCCGGCTGTGCAGGTGGTCCCTTCGCTTTTCGAGAAGAAGAGGTGCCTCATCCCCGCCGCAATTGACCAGGATCCTTACTGGCGGGTCCAAAGGGATGTGGCTGAACCGCTCGGATACTACAAGACCGCGGCGATACACAGCAAGCTGATACCGCCTCTGACAGGAACAGAGGGCAAGATGAGCACCTCCAGACCAGAGACCGCGATCTACCTCAGTGATGACGACAAAACCGTGAGAGACAAGATAATGAAGTACGCCTTTTCGGGCGGACAGCCGACCGTCGAGCTTCATCGCAAACTTGGGGGGAACCCTGACGTCGACGTGCCGTTCCAGTGGCTGTACATGTTCTTCGAGGAAGATGACGCGAAAGTCAAGAAGATAGAGTCTGAGTACAGGAGCGGAAAGCTGCTGACGGGTGATCTGAAGCAGATGTTGGCTGACAGAGTGTCGGACTTCCTGAACAAGCACAGGGAGAGGAGAGAAAAATCCTCGGAGCTGGTGAAAGTCTTCAAGAGGGAAGGCAAGCTGGCCAAGAAGATGTGGGCCACAATCTACGAGTAGACGGCCTTCAAACAGCTGCCCTACGAGTACTTTCGACATCATATCCCAGCCCAACGAGCAGATTTCGTTCGTCTGAGGCCAATTGCTGCTGGCGAAGATGCTTGACTTATTAATGCGCGACTTCGAGGTCGCGCAAGTCGGTTCCTAGAATGAAGGACGCTCCTGCTGAAGGCGAGGGTGTGGACTACTGGTTCCCCTCTCCGCCTGTTGAAGGAGCATTCGAGTGGGACGGTTCGCTTGTGGGCAGCAGGAACCTGATCACCGCGGAAAAGGGGAGAGTCGCCAGTAAGGACAAGGCGCTCCATCGTCAGCCGGAGAAGTATCAGAGGATCAGGAAGCTAGCTCAGGAGTTCGTAGAGGACCGTCGCGGTGCCATCATGATCCGTGATGCGGTCATACATGGCGTCAGGGTGAGAATGTTCACCAACAGCGAGCATCACTGTGACTTTTGGGTGCACAACTGGTTCTCACCGGAGGAATGGGAGCAGGCCACGGGGAGGAAATCAGAGGAGCGACCTGTAGTGATAGTGTACGCGCTCACGGGCGTGGAAGGCGAGCAGCCGGCAGCGTACTACAACAGGGACGCGAGCGAGATCATTTTCTTCAACACTTCATACTACGGACAGCTCAAGAGTTGGACTCTCGGCGCTGTCGGCCGGGTGTTGGCTGAAGAATCCGGCATTCACTCGATCCACGGAGCCTGCGTGACATTCAACGGCAAGGCGATATTGTACATCGCGCCAACTGGCACGGGCAAGTCCACCAGTTCCTATGGGCTCACCCCGTACCCCGGAACCAAGTTCCACTCTGACGACTGGGTGTACGTGCGACACGCCTACAAGAACAAGAGAGACGGGAAGTTCTATGTTCCGTCAACTATCAGCGCTGCAGATGGATTCGAGGTGAAGGGTTTCAGGGTCTTTCGATGGATCAGGGAAGCGGGTTCTCAGTATCCCGATGCCAGCGTCGAAGCGCTTACGTTGAACGGAGACAAGGTCTCGCTCCGACTCGGTGACCTAGACACCTCCACCCCTCCGACATCATTCGGATACATCTCGGAGAAGGAATTCTACCTGAGGACCAATTTGGTGGAGAGCTTCCCGCTGGCGCTCGTCGAGCTAATGAAGTGCGAGACGGAGAACTGCCCGGAGGTCACAGACGCCTTTCTCAGCCGCGCGTCAGCAACGCTGGATGAAGTCATATCGGAACTTCTCTCGTCTGCCGATCCCGAACTCAAGGCAGTGATCAAAGACAAGGGGTGGGCTGAACTCAGGAAGAAGATGGCAAGGTTCATTGCATTCGGGAACTCAAGGGCAATGTTTGACCAATCGCGGGCCTTCGCAAAGGACAAGGTGATACTGAACCCCATGGAGCCAGTCATGATTGATACGGTGATGTTGATCAAGAGAGACTTCAGAGAGGATCACGTGCTGGAGAGCCTTCCGCTCGGGGAATTCATAGAGCGACTTCTGGTAGGTGACACGCCCGATGGCAAATGGGAGATAGCGTACAATGACTACAGAGCAGTTGACGACGAGGAAGAGAAGAAGTACCTCAAGGACCTGTTCGAAAAGGCAGATGAAAGCGGTCGAACCGTGTACCAGCAGTTCGTGATGGACCGAGAAAACTTCCCCTTCACGCTTGACGAAGAGTTCGAGTTGATGGAGGTCCTGCACAGTTCGACACACTGCTATGACCTGAACACCATCTTGCAGGCCGCGGGATTCACCAAGAGAGACTCGGTCGCAAGGACCATCCAACTCATTGTTAAGGTTCTGAAGAACAGACCTACCGACATCAAGGTGACCCTTGAGGAGTTCACGGGACCTCGCAAGTCTCTGTGACACGGACACCATCGACACACGACAAAGGAAGCACGCACGGACCGACTGGCCGTGGGCAACCGATATGCTTATTTTCTGGCCTGCAACAGGTCGCTTCTGACAATGGCCGCCAAATCGACGCCGAGGACCCTCTACGCTATCCGGCTTTCAGCCGGCCCGTCCGTCTTCTGCCCCATGCGCGATCGTCCTGTCCGTGTCATGACATGCACAAAGTGCGAGTGGAACGAAGGGCGCAAGGTTAGCCCGCTGCCTTCCGACGAACTCCGGGGCGTGGGGTACGTCGTCTGCAACTGCAGCACCCAATGACGTAGTTCTAGAGTGACAGGATCACTGTCCTCAAATCGTCGGCAGGGTAGCTGTAACCAGCTACTATGAAGCTGCCGATTATGTACTGGCTCTGTGCCCTCGCGAAGTACAACTGTTTTGCCGCGTCGAACGTGTCTATTGCTGCCTGCTGACTGATCAGCCCGAACACGTCAGTCTTGTCCACCTCGTCGCCCTCATACCCTGCAAAGCTGAACATCCAGTCCACCTCCACTCCGGTCTTGGGAAGGCTGGAGAACGTCGTCAGGGAAATCCCTAGGAGGTGCGGCCCTAGGGTGGCCAAGTAGTACGCCCGCTTCATAGAATCGTCATCAAACAGGCGGGCCTCATTTCCTGAAATCGCACCAAGGACTCGTTCCATGGCGCTCGTCCCTGCGGCTCGGTCAAAGTACACGAGGAAGTTGCCTATCAACGCTAGGCTTGCCCAACTGTTGTTCGTTGTCCTGACTCTGTACACGGTAAAGTCAGCCATCTTCTCAGTTGAGAGAGGGGTACGGTTGAGCAGACTGGCGAGTTGGACCACCGCTCCGGCTGCCATGCCCAGAACATTCACAGCTTCGTTCTCCTGAACTTCGATGTCCACAGCCCAAGTGACATCGCTGGAGGTGATGTTGACCAGAGGAATCAGGAGCGATACGAGGGTGGCGTTCCCGATCAGTTGTTGCCCGCCGGGCTTTGCCGCGATCTCGGTGATGTTGAGCATCCTGAAGTGGATCACTCCACTCGGTATTGATAACATGAAGTCAGGATGGTCTATCTCAATTGTGTTCGGGAATTGTTCGACTCTAGGTCTCTGAATATACCACCATACGAACAATGCGCCTGCCAGAACTGCCAAGAGGGCGATGATTGCGAAAGCCCTATCCCGTGTAGTGGCTTGGGGAGCCCCCCTTCGCCTCGACTTGGCAGAGCTGTGAGTCGGCATGAAGAGAGCAGGGAGGATGGATGGCCAGTATTTAAGAGAAAAAGCGACCAAACGATCAGATAACAGCTATATCCAACCTCACATCGACATGCCATAAGTCTCAAGAGAATGGAACAAGTGTGGCGCTCACTTGCCGGGCGACTCGTGACAGCCAGCTGCCTGAATCTCTTCCTGTCAGTACTTACAGGTTTCCTTAGCCTTGGATTCGGACGGGTCTTCAGTGTGTTGTGCATGGTCGAAGGAGCAGTCCTACTGATCGCAGGGGGAGGCTTGGACATGGCATCGTCGGTCTTCGGCACTGAAGCTCAGAGGCTTCTCTCCAAGAGCAACCGGAGATACTCAGGTGAACACCACAAATCTGAACAGAAGAGGGCAACGGGCCTGATTCTGCTTGGTTTCTCTCTGTTGATAGAAGCCTTGGTCATGTCTCTCTTGCTCGGAGGGTAAAAACAAAACATCAGGGGGGGAATCCCCCCTGATTAGAGTTCTACTCGGACTTCTTCTTTGAGAAGAGGTAGAAGCCTACGACAGCCACGACTACGATCAGTCCGCCCAGCGCCCACGTAAGGGTGTTCAGAGTGCTGAGTTGAGATGACAAGGTGGCAAGCTGGGTCTTCAAGGTGCTGATGTCATCTTTGATCGGCTGCAGAGTGGTATCGAGGGTTGTCACCACGATCCTTATGACAGGAGACACTTGGGCATTGACTGCCCTAGGGAGTTCAGTCGCATATGGGAAGGTAGGTCCGGTCGCGGTGCCCGTTCGTGCCGTGACTGCCCCCACTCCAGGCAAAGAGACCTTGAAGAAGAACGTCCCTGCTGCGGTTGGCGAGAAGAAGAACTGGTAGAAGCCACCAGTCGTTGTTATGCTCTGGGCGACGCTGGTCCACGTACTGTTGTCAGTGCTTTGCTGCAGCAGCACTACGAACCCTTCTTCCGCTACCCCAATAGCGGGGTCAACGTGGAACTGGCCGGAAATGGATATGGGCATTCCGAGGAGGTATGAAGCGCCCGCAGATGGTTGTGTTGGTGGAGGAACTCCAGTCTGATAGCCAGCAGCAGCGAGCAGCGCTTTCGCCGCGTTAGGATCATAGCTTCTCGCCACTATCGTATTGTCGTAGCCCCAGTTCGTCGGCGCGACGTGAGTCGCACCCGGATCGCCGAAGCCTGCGAGCAGATTGTCAATGATGAGCTTTCTCGGTATCAGATAGTCGAGGGCCTGTCTCACACACCTTGCAGCATATGCCGCCTTGGTCGGGTTCTGCATTCCAAGAGGAGTCGCGGTGCCTGTGCCAAGGATAGGGTGTCTCATGTTGTACCCGAATTCCTGAATCCCAGTTCCTTTGAGCAGGTAGACCGTAGCCCAAGTTGTTCCGAACGTACCGGCGTTGACATCTGCCCCCAACTGATACTGGGCGTCAAGTATGTGGACCTCGCCGTTCTTGAGCGCTGCGATCGCAGGATCCTTCGCCGCGATGAACTTGATGTAGTAGTCCTCAATGCCGAACATGCCTGCGGCTTCTAGAGCTGTTTTGTTCCAGTAGTCTGGGTTCTTCTTCAGATGTACGGTCTGCGTGACATCGTCAAACGACACCCACTCGTAGGGTCCAGTGCCCACCGGGCCTGTGTACGTTTGTCCATTGATCGTGATAGTGTCGATCCCTGTGGCGAAGGGACTGATAGACCAGTCTGCGAATGGGATATGCTCGAATATGTGCATGGGTATTATGGCAGGACTGTCTGCCTCGGGGTGGAATGTCGCAGCAGGTGTGCTGAGAGTGCCAAAGTTCGGCAGATCTATCTTGACAGTATACTTGTCAACGGCCGTGATTGTGCCCTTCCTTGTTCTGGTCGTGGTAACGTTGGCTGGATACCAACCCTCTCCGGTGTCCGGGTCGAACACGAGCCTGGTAGCTGTCCCGTTCTCCCATACAAAGGTCACATCCTCTCCCACGTAACCGGCTATGTAGCCCGCGTTGGCCGCGCCAGCAAGTGGGTTCAGGGCAGCCATGTATGAGAATAGAACGTCATTCGCCGTGAACTCTATCCCGTCATGCCATTTCACGCCATGGCGCAGCGCGTATGTGAAGGTCCTGAGATCTGGTGATACGGTAAAGCCGGTCGCCAACATCGGCTGCATGTTCGCGGCAACATCAGGCTGGAACAAGCCTTCTATTATTGGGGAGAATATGATCGTGTCGTACCACGAGTTGGAAGCGGGGGGAACAAGGTTTTCGATCTCACCAGTCGAGGCGAACACAACGCTTTTGATCGCTGTCTTTATGAACTGCGGCACCGGACCAACGTTGTCGTAGAGCCACTCGTACGCTTGGAAGTCAAGTGCTGGGCTTGCCGCCATTGGTGTCGCTGAATACTCGATTACTGACTTCGGCACATCCTGAAATGCGACTTGTTGCCAGCTCTTGAACGCGGCCATGCCTCCGGCAGTGTATCCTTGACTCATAAACTGCTCAACGAGTGCATCCGCCGTGCTATTGACCCACAAGTAGTAGTTCGATCCGCTCGGTGCAAGGTTCTTCCCGTAGTGTATCTGGAATATGCCTCCAAGGGGGAATAGGCCAGGAGTCCATCCTATGGCCTCGATGTCGAATCCCCCGTCATCGTAGGTCTTGCCCAGATTGGATATCGGAGGTTGGAGCACTCTGTCGTATATTGCACCCCACGTATATGCGACTGTTCTCGCGTCTATGCCCACAGCTTGGAAGGAGTTGGCAGTGATCAAGGTCCATTGTCTTCTGAGCAGGTTCGCAGTTGATGGAGCAATCAGCGTAATCTTGAAGAGGCTGGTGGCCTGTGCGGCTGTGATGGGAACGAACGAAACTGTCATAAAGGCGCATGCAAGTAGTGCTAGGAGGAATTTATGTGAGTATTTCATTTTTTATCGAAAACAGCTGCCGCTCCGCGAGTTATTTAAGTGTTCCGCTATGTTTGAATACTGACTGGAGTCCTGAGCCAGCAGAAATCAAAAAACTTATATAGGATTCAAGTCGCGCGCCGCAATAGCGCGGGAATTCGATGAGTCTCCTGAAGTACGTTTTACGTAGGGTGCTTCTCATGATCCCGATGGCGATCGGCATATCGATCATAAGTTTTCTCGTTATGTATGCTGCGGGTGACCCGATCAAGCTCGCGACCGCCGGACACCCCAACATAACGGAGGGACAGAGAGAGGCGCTCCGCAGATACTACGGCCTCGACCAACCTATACCTATCCAGTACCTGAACTGGGTGAGCCACCTGCTCGTGGGCGATTTCGGAAAATCCCTCTACGGTGGCAGGCCGGTGAACCAACTGATAGGAGACTGGCTGTGGGAGACAGTCAAGCTGAATGGCATCGCCTTGATTCTGGCTCTCGCCATAGCCATTCCAGTCGGGGTAAACTCAGCCCTTAAGCAATACTCAGCCAGTGACGCAATCGTCACCACGGTCTCGATATTCGGCGTGTCAATGCCAGTCTTCTGGATCGGAATCGTTGCCATCCTAGTCTTCTCATTCTGGCTCGGGTGGCTGCCCTCAGGAGGGGCATATGGCTTTCCCACGCTGTGGCCTCTGTTCGGCATCACCGGTCCGACCGTGGATGAGATCGCTCATTTGATGCTGCCTGTTGCTGTGCTGACCTATGTCCAACTGGCACTCTTTGTAAGGTTGACGAGAGCCCAGATGCTTGAAGTCCTCAGGCAGGACTACGTCTTGGCCGCGAAAGCCAGTGGCATGCCGAACAGCAAAGTAGTGTACAAGTATGCCCTGAAGAATGCTATCTCGCCAGTCATAACCTACGCGGGACTGTCTATCGGCGCCATAGTAGGGGGTGCTCCCATGACAGAGACGACCTTCAACTGGCCCGGATTGGGCAGACGGTTCGTGCAGGCCGCAGGCATGCTTGACTTCCCCGTTGTCATGGGAATAACCATGATAATAACTGTCATGATACTGATTGCGAATCTGGCGGTCGACCTTTCGTATGCCTTCGTCGATCCGAGAATAGCGGTGGAGTAGCAGAATGGCTTCCCCTATTCCCGAGGTTGAGCAAGAGATTGAAGCAGCGACTGGGGAAAAGGTCACGAGCAGGAAGGCGAGAGATGCAGGACAATGGAGCGTTGCTTGGAGGCGGTTCAAGAGGAACAAGGCCGCCCTTTTTGGGCTTTCGATGATCGCCTCGGTGTTCTTTGTAGCGATCTTCAACAACCAACTTGCTCCGTATCCCGGGAGACCGAATCCAGATGCCTTCAAGCCGCTCTATGAAGGAGATGCGGGCGAGCCTCCTTCCTGGAAACATCCGTTTGGCACGAGCACGTACGGAACGGACATTCTGAGCGAAGTCGTGCACGGTTCAGTCTACACGCTCTATGTCTCATTGCTAGCCACCGCCATAATCATGATACTTGCCATAGCCATTGGGGTGACAGCGGGCTACCTCGGGGGAGGAGTTGATAATGTCTTGATGCGGACAGCAGAGGTATTTCTAGTCATTCCTGTCCTCCCACTTATACTGGTCTTCGCACGGATATTCCAGATCGTGTTTTCCCAAACGAGCTTCACGTTACCTGTCATTGGCATTACTGTTCCAATCGGCCTGACTATAGTCGTTGTGATCATCTCATTGTTCGGCTGGGCAGGCGATGCTCGTGCGTTCAGAGGAGAGGTCTTGAGGATAAAGGAAATGGAGTACGTCCAAGCAGCAAAGTCCATAGGCGCTTCCCCAAGGAGAATAATGCTCCATCACATCATCCCGAACATACTATCCACAGTGATCGTGGTTGTAACGCTGACCATGGCCACAACGATACTCACTGAGGCTGGGGTCAGTTTCCTCGGATTCGGTGATCCCAACACGGTGACTTGGGGTCTTCTGCTCAATGAGAACCTCAATGCGCTCAGCGTGACTTGGTGGGCCGAGGTTTTCCCGGGGCTGGCCGTTTTCTGGAGTGTGCTAGGGTTCAACCTTCTGGGAGATGGGCTTGCAGATGCACTCAACCCGAGGCTGAGGGAGTAAGATGGAGAACGACGGGACCATACTCAGTGTTAGAGACCTCCAGACCTACTTCTTCACTGAGGCCGGGGTCGTCAGGGCGGTCGATGGTGTCTCGTTCGAGGTGAAGAAGGGAGAAACCATGGGCCTGGTAGGAGAGACCGGATCAGGAAAGACCGTGGCAACTTACTCCGTGATGCGGATAGTGCCAAGACCCGGCAAGATTGTCGGGGGGCTGGTGTACCTCGATGGCGACGAGATCCTCCGCAAGAGCGAAGATGAGATGAGAAGACTCAGGGGAAGAGCAATGGCGATGATATTCCAGGACCCCAACTCCAGCCTGAACCCCGTGTTCTCCATCGAAGAGCAACTCACAGACGTCATCCTGACCCATAGTGGCGGGACCACGAAGGAGAAGGCCAAGGACACCGTCGTGAAGCTCCTAGGGAAGGTGGGCATGCCTGAGCCGGAGACGAGGGTCAGGTGGTATCCTCACCAATTCTCTGGAGGAATGAGACAGAGGATTGCCATAGCGAGAGCCCTGTTGCTCTCGCCCAGTCTTCTGTTTGCTGACGAGCCCACGACGAACTTGGATGTCACTATACAGGCCCAGGTCTTGGAGTTGCTGAAGTCAATAAGGAGTGAGACGGGGGCGTCTATGGTTCTGATTACGCATGACATGGGACTTGTGGCCGACTTGACTGAAAGGGTGACGGTCCTATATGCCGGAAGGGTGGCCGAGTCAACCGACACGAGAACGATATTCCGGAAGCCATTGCATCCGTACACGCTTGCCCTCCTGAAGGCCGTACCGCGGGTGGATGAGAAAGTGGAATTGGAGCCAATCCCTGGCAACGTCCCGAATCTCATATACCCGCCCAGCGGCTGCAGGTTCCATCCCAGGTGCAAGTACGCCACCGACATATGCAAGGAGAAAGTACCTCCGTTGGAGGAGGTCCACGAAGGACACTCCACGGCCTGCCATCATTGGAGTGAGCTCTGATGGAACCTGACAAGAACGGAGGCCAACCCCTGCTGGAGGTCAGGAACCTGGTCAAACACTTCCCGGTATATAGCCGGGGGATACTGCTGAGGAAGCTAGTTGGCCATGTGCACGCCGTGGACGACATAAGCTTCTCGATAGACAAAGGGGAAACGCTGGGACTCGTCGGAGAGAGCGGATGTGGCAAGACCACGACCGGCAAGGCAGTGCTGCATCTCGAATGGCCCACCTCCGGGAGGATACACTTTGAGGGAGAGGATGCAACTGAGGTCTTCGATATCGGCGACGCGAAGAGAGTCCTCTCCATGAGGAGGAACATGCAGATGGTCTTCCAGAACCCCTACGGTTCTCTAGATCCCAGAATGACCGTGTATGACATCGTGTCTGAGCCCTTCAGGATCCACGGTCATGTCCCGCGAAAGCAGTGGAATGAGAGGGTGTACGCCCTGCTCAAGCTTGTGGGACTTGAGCCGTATCATGCTGAGAGGTATCCCCACGAATTCAGCGGAGGTCAGAGGCAGAGGATTGGGATCGCCCGCGCCCTCGCAGTCGGTCCGAAGCTGATCGTGGCCGATGAACCTGTTTCCTCGCTTGATGTCTCTGTGAGAGCACAGATACTGAACCTCCTGATGGACCTCCAGAAGAAGGAAGGACTGTCCTTCCTCTACATTTCTCACGATCTCTCGTCGGTTAGGCAGATTAGCAGACGCACGGCCGTGATGTACTTGGGGCAGATAGTGGAAACGGCTAGCTCCGAGGAGATCTTTTCGAAGCCCTTGCACCCCTACACGATGGCATTGCTCTCCGCCATTCCGATCCCGGATCCGGAGAAGAAGGTAATGAGGATAGTCCTACCCGGCGAGGTGCCCAGCGCGATAGACCCGCCGAAGGGATGTAGGTTCAACCCGAGGTGCAAGTACGCGACGGACAAGTGCAGGGCAGAGGAGCCAGCCCTCAGAGAGATCAAGAAGAACCACCAGGCGGCCTGCCACTACGCTGAAGACTTCTTGTAGAGATTCAGTCCTCGATCTCAGTTCGCGCCTAGCGTAGGTAACGATCGATCAGACTGATCGCGCGCATGATCCATTGTTCCAGAGCATGCAATCCCGCGGCAAGGGAGAAGGGTCAGGGCTACAACGGGAGGAGCTGGAAGCGTTGCCTCTTCGCCGCCCAATCGTCTGGCGCCATGAAGGCTTCGGCTCTGTCGAACTTCGCCTCCAGCCCCCTGATTCTGCTGAGTGAGCTGTAGTAGTCGATGTAGTTGAAGCCAGAATACTTCCCACTGGTGAAATCATACAGGGAAATCGCATCGATGTAGCGCTTGAACGTTCCGCTTATGTCGACGTAAGTTTCGGGTACGAATCCCTGTGGATCCTCCCAGTTCTCAGGATGGAAGACCG
>Ga0315282_10011827_pt1 | contig 13451 bp, 14 predicted proteins | sample YL17G07_20_MG_FD_203693 | JGI IMG/M metagenome (GOLD analysis project Ga0315282, IMG submission 203693) | Sediment microbial communities from Yellowstone Lake, YNP, Wyoming, USA - YL17G07_20 | ecosystem: Environmental > Aquatic > Freshwater > Lake > Sediment | place: USA: Wyoming | collected...
TGCTTTTCTTGCGTCTTCAAAGGGCATTGACAAGATGGATTCAAGGTTGCCGTGATGTTTCTCAAGGATTATTTTTGAGACCCGTTTTATTGTTTTTGCCTTGTTTCGGTAGAGGCCAGCCGGTTTCAAGCAGCTTTCAATTTGGTTTGTTTTGGCGTTCGCTAGTGCTTCGGGGGTTATTTTGAAGTGTTTCGAAAGGTTTTCGAAGGCTTTGCCGGTGTTTCTGTCAGCGGTGTTTTGTGAAATTATTGTGACGATCAGCGTTTTGAAGGGGTCTCGTTTTGAACTTGTCCACTTCGGCATTGCGAAGGTTTTTCGCAGTGTTTCCAAGATCTTTTCCGCTCGCCTCTCAGTCATTTGCTGCTTCGCCTTTTGAAAATGATAAATAGTGAGTGTATGAAGCTATTAATAAGCGGTGGAGACGCTGACAATGGAACGGGCAAGAGTTGTGAAGGATGAGATAGTTGAGCTGAACAAGCATTTTTTGGCAGTGTACGTGGAAGCGAAGAATTCATGTTTGGTGTTGCTGAGCGAAAGTGAAGACAAACTTGGGACGCTGGCGATTGCTGTTCCGAAACCGAAAGACTTGCTTGCACCACCATCGTCTTCAGTTCTGCTAGGTGACAGAAACGCAATCTCAGCACGCATGTTTGCTGAGTATGTTGCCGCGAAAAAGGGGAAGATTGCGTTGGTTTCCATCTTCCTAGACACGATGGACGAGTTGCATGCGCAGTCGATTTTCAAGAGGCTGATTGAGAAGGTAACAGTTTCTGAGACTGAGAAAGAGGGAGTCACAGCATGAGTCTCAGAGATTTTCTAAAGCAGATGGAGAAGGAAAAGGAAGTTCTGCACGTCAAGGACGCACTTTCCCCAAGTTACGAGATTCCGTTTGTCATGAAAAAGTTCGATAAGGAAGGCCCAGTTCTTCTTTTCGAAAAAGTGAAGAGCCATGACACGAAGGTTGTTGCAAACGTCTGTGGAACACGCAGGCGGATTTGTGCTGGTCTGAGTGTCGACCAGGAAGGGCTTTATCAGAGGTTGACTAAGGCTTGGGCGTCGCCGAAGAAACCAAAGACTGGCGGTGATGGCCCAGTAAAGGAGGTCATCGAGAAAGCTGATCTTTCGAGGTTTCCTTTTCTGACGCATTTCAAGAAAGATGCAGCTCCGTACATTACTTCGGCTGTTGTGTACGCGAAGAGTGTTGGTGGCAAGGTTGAGAACGTTTCGGTGCATCGGCTGGGAGTCTTGGACAAGAATCACTTGACGATTCGTTTGGTTCCGCGGCATCTTTTCAAGCTTTGGCGGATGGCAAAAGAAGCGGGTAAAGACTTGGACGTGTCAATGTCTATTGGTGTTCATCCGGCGGTGCTGCTGGCTGCTTCTTCTCCTATTCCTTTCGGCGTGTGCGAGTTTGATGTAGCGAACACCTTGATGGGAAATGATCTTCGGGTGGTTGAGTGCGAACATGTGAACGCCTGTGCTCCAGCGGAGGCCGAGTTGGTGCTGGAGGGCAGAATTTCTGCGTCGAAGGAGGTTGTTGAGGGGCCGTTTGTAGATATCACCGGGACGTATGACGCCCAAAGAAAGCAGCCGGTTGTGGATGTTGTGGGGGTTATGCGTCGCAGGGATTACGTTTATGAGGGGCTTTTGCCTTCTGGGGCTGAGCATAGGCTTTTGATGGGTTTGCCTCATGAGGTGATGATTTGGGAGAGCGTCTCAAAGGTTGTGCCGAAAGTATGCGCTGTCAATCTTTCAGCAGGTGGCAGCGGGTGGCTTCACGCCGTGATTTCGGTTGAGAAACAGGTTGACGGTGATGGGAAGAATGTTTTGTTAGCGGCGTTTGCGGCGCATCCGAGTTTGAAGCATGCGGTGGTTGTGGATTCTGACATTGACGTGTTTGATCCTTGCGATGTGGAGTGGGCGATTGCAACCCGTTTTCAGGCAGATGAGGATTTGGTTGTCGTTAAGAATGTTCGCGGTTCGACTTTGGACTCTTCTGCTGATCAGGAGACGGGTTTGACGACGAAGATGGGTATTGACGCGACTAGGCCGCTTGGCAAGCCCAAGGAGAAGTTTGAGCGTGCAAAGATTCCTGCTGACAAACGTGTTGAAGCGGTTGTTCGTCGGTTGCGTGGTTTGTGAAGGAAAAATTTTGCACATCAGTTTATATATACGAGGCTTGAAGAATTAGAGAATTGGTGGTTTATTGTCACGTAAGAAAGAGGATAAGCAGAGTGACATGTCGCTGAAAGTTGAAGATGTGATGGTAAAGGAAGTCATTACGATTGATGAGAAGTCCACGGTTAAAGAGGCTGCTGAGGTAATGAACAAGTTTGAGATCGGCTGTTTGATTTCTGTCAAGAAGGGGAAAGCCATGGGGATAATAACTGAGAGGGATCTTTTGAAGAGGGTTGTCGCTGATGGGAAGGATGCAGCCAAAACCATGGTGAAGGATGTTATGACGAGCCCGTTGGTTGTTGCTGAACCCAGCATGGATTTGGGGGAGGCGGTGAAGTTAATGTTCAAAATGAAGATTAAGAAGCTGCCTGTTGTTGATGATAAGAGGCTTGTGGGTTTGGTGAGTTTGACGGACATTGCTCGTTTCCAGCCTCAGGTGATTGCGATATTGAGGCAGCTTGCGGCGAGGCAGTCTGCGCCGAAAAGCATGAAGAAAGTCATAGACTATTACGTTGTCTAGCCGTTTCGCCCTTTCTTTTTTCGTTTTTGTTTTTGAGGAAGTTTAAATGGTTAGGTTTGATTTTATGTGTTTGATGAAGACGCTAGTGTTGAAGGTTGATTCGCAAGAGCCTGACATTGAGAAGATTCGTCTGGGAGCGGATTTCATCAAGAAGGGCGGTTTAGTGGCTTTTCCAACTGAAACTGTCTACGGCTTGGGAGCGGATGCGTTGAATGCTGAGGCAGTTTTGGCTCTTTTCGAGGCGAAAAAGCGTCCACTTGACAACCCGCCGATAGTGCACATCTGCAACGTGAAGGATGTTTACAGGTTGGCTGAGACGATTCCGATGTCCGCTGAGGCGCTTATGGAGAGATTTTGGCCTGGTCCGTTGACGCTGATTTTAAAGCGGTCTGAGATTGTGCCTGATGTGACTGTGGCAGGTTTGGACACGATTGCAGTTAGGATGCCTAGGCACAATGTTGCTTTGGCTCTGATCAGGGAAAGCGATTGCCCGATTGCCGCTCCAAGCGCGAATCTTGCTGGCAGGCCTAGTCCAACGTCGGCTGAGCATGTTTTGGATGATTTGGGCGGGCGGATTGACGCGGTTTTGGATGCGGGTCCGACGGTTGTTGGTGTGGAATCTACGGTTTTGGATTTGACGGTAGATCCTCCGCAGGTTTTGCGTCCTGGTGGGACGACGTTTGAGGTGTTGCGGCAGGTTCTGGGCAGAGTGGAGCTTAATCCTGCTGTGACTGCGGAGAAGGCGTTGCTGATGGTGAAGGTTCGTTCGCCTGGGTTGAGGCATAAGCATTATGCGCCTGATGCTGAGGTGGTTGTGGTTGAGGGTGAGGTTGACGCGGTTGTGGCTGAGGTGAATCAGTTGGTTAAGTCTTACAGAGAACATGGCAAGAAGGTGGGCGTTTTGGCTACGGATGAAACTGTTGCTCGCTATGGTGGTTGTGTTGTGAAGTCGCTTGGGAGTAGGAGTGACTTGTCGGTTGTTGCGCGGAATTTGTTTAGGCTTTTGAGGGAGTTCGACTTGGATGGTATGGACGTGATTGTTGCTGAAGGCGTGCCTGCTGAGGGGTTGGGTTTGGCTGTTATGAACAGGCTCCGGAAAGCTTCTGGGTACCACATCGTTAAGGCAAGATAGCCCCCAGAATTGAAAATGTTACCAGAGAACGCGTCTTTGAGGTTGGGCAAAAGGTTTTATGTCCTGCGTGGTTTGCTGTTAAAGCGTGGGTGGCGGACGGGTTTGAAGGTGAATTGGCGAATTGTGGCTGTGGTGGTGGTTGTTGGGCTTTTTGTGGGTTTTGGCAGCGGCCTGGTTGAGAATAATCCCAATTCGGTGGGAATCCCCAAGAAGTATTATGGGTTTCCCTTTGCTTGGCGGGCGGTTGATGAGGGCGGCCAGAAGTACACGTATCCTTTTGAACTGCTTGCTGATTGCGTGTTTGGAGTTGTGTCGGTTTCGATTGTAGCGGGTACGGCGATGTTGACGATGAAGATGATGGGTAAGAAGAAGGCTCAACCGAGTAGTAGTGTAGCGCGTAGAAGCAAGGTTGGCGGGACGAAATGAAAACCTAAAGTGAGCAGATTCCTGTTTGAAGCCCTGAAAGCCTAGAGAATAATGAGAATAGGGAGTGGTTGGCACTTTGGTTGACAAGAATCTCGTCGGCAGGTGCGGGCTTTACTGTGGCTTTTGTTTGATTTACAGGGCGGGAAAGGATTCGGAGAAGCTCAGGGGGCAGTGGTTAGGCGGAGCGCGCACGCTTTACAAAGGCGTCTTTTTCCCAATCGATGCCATATTCATTAAAGAAGCATCCTGCTTGCCTAGTTATTGCCCGTCGATTCAAACACGATAGATTCTCAAGCAGGAATTCTCTTTCGTCCGAGGCTGAAACAGATCTGCCAGTATGCTGTTTCAGACCTCTTCTAACCTTACGGAAGACACCTTTTTGGAGAATTAAGTCAAGTGGCAGCGCGCGCTTCTAGGTGAAGCAAGAAACAGAAAAACCTTTCATTTTAGAAGCATAGGCATTTTGATGTTTTTTTGTTTTGCCATCTTCTCTGCTTTCTCATAGCCTGCGTCTGCATGTCTTACTACTGCTGTTCCCGGGTCAGTCGTTAACACTGTTACTATTCGTTTTTCTGCTTCTTTGGTTCCGTCCGCCACTAAGCACATGCCTGCGTGTATGCTGTAGCCTATGCCCACTCCACCTCCGTGGTGCACACTCACCCACGTTGCTCCGCCAACCGCATTAATCAACGCATTCAGTATCGGCCAATCCGCCACTGCATCACTGCCGTCTTTCATGCCCTCTGTTTCCCGATTTGGCGAAGCGACACTGCCACCGTCCAAATGATCCCGCCCAATCCACACGGGCCCACTAAGCTCACCACTGCCAACCATGTCATTGATAATCTTGCCAAACCTTGCACGTTCACCATACCCCAGCCAGCAAACTCTCGACGGCAAACCTTGAAACTTAACCTGTTCCTTCGCTTTCTGTATCCACCTGCACAACCCAACATCATACGAGAATTCCTTGAGAACAACGTCATCCAGCTTGTAAATGTCTTCTTTGCTGCCCACCAGACTTGCCCAGCGGAACGGGCCCTTCCCCTCGCAGAACAAGGGCCTCACGTAAGCCTGCACAAACCCAGGATAGGCAAAAGCATCCTTGTAACCTGCATCAAGCGCTTGTTGCCGCAGATTGTTGCCGTAGTCAAACACGACCGCGCCCTTCCGCATGAACCCAACCATCGCCTCAACCTGCTTCCGCATACTCTCCGTTGAATGCTCCACGTACTTCTTCGGGTCACGCCTTCTAAGCTCATCCGCCTCCTCCTTGCTGAGCCCAGCAGGATAATAACCGTTCAACGGGTCATGTGCACTCGTCTGATCCGTAACCACATCAGGAATGATCCCTCTCTTCAAAAGCTCAGGGTACACTTCAGCCGCATTACCAAGCAAGCCAATACTACGAGCAACCCCCTTCTGCCTAGCGTCCAAGACTAGCCTAACTGCCTCATCAAGCCTGTGAGTCCAATCATCCAAATACCCATACTTCAGCCTCCGCTCAATCGCCCAAGGATTAACCTCCACAACCAAAGCCACGCCATCATTCATCGTGACCGCTAAAGGCTGAGCCCCGCCCATTTCACCTAACCCAGCAGTTAAAACCAGCCTGCCCTTGAGTGAACCGCCGAAGTGCTGCTTGGCAACCGCTGCAAGCGTTTCATAAGTGCCTTGTAAAATGCCTTGCGTGCCGATGTAAGCCCAGCTGCCAGCCGTCATCTGCCCATACATAATCAACCCCTTCTGCTCTAGTTCAAGGAAATAGTCCCAGGTCGCCCACTTCGGAACAAGCATAGCATTGACAATCAAAGCTCTAGGAGCCCACTCATGCGTCTTGAAAACAGCCACAGGCTTACCGCTCTGGACAAGCATAGTCTCGTCAGGATCAAGCTCCACAAGCGTGTCCACAATCTTGTCAAAGCACTCCCAGTTCCGCGCTGCCTTACCGGTCCCGCCGTAGATGATCAGATGTTCAGGGTCCTTAGCCACTTCCGGATCCAAAACATGACAGAGCATACGCAGAATACCCTCAATCTGCCAGTTCTTACAATGCAGTTCAGAACCAGTCAAAGCCTTCACAGGACGGCCAACCTTGAACTTAGCCAAAGCCAATCCACCACAAGCCAAAAAATAGCATAGACAAGCTTTAATCTTTTTACCCCATTCCATCATGTTTTTAAAGTCCATGGCTGAACAAGCTAAACAAGAGGAAAGCAGAATGAGAGGAGTAGGAGCACTTGTATTCCTCGTAGTATTCTTTGCAATGTTAGCAGCGACTCTTGCCTATCCAACCATACCGCCGGGACCGCAACTCTACGACATGCTGAGCGTCACAACAATCAACGATTATTTGGTGCTCGGTGTTCCTATGACAATCCTAGCCATCGCAATATTCAACGGAGTCATCTAGGATATAACAGCATGGCTAATCTACACAGGCCTAAACAGAGCAGGAGTAATAAAGTGAACCGACCTCCCTTATCGTTATTCTTCTAAATGGACAATCCTACTCGGACCTGCTTCCTTGTCCACGACGATTCTCCCGTTCTTAACAACCTTGTCAACCAAATTCACGCCAAAATGACAGCCCAGAAACTTGTGGTTGGGCATGTCCAAAACAATCACGTCAGCTTTCTTCCCGACCTCCAAACTTCCAACCTGACCTGCCCTGCCCACCGCATGCGCCGCATTGATAGTCGCCGCCGTTATTGCCTCAGCAGGAGTCAACCGCATAAAATGACACGCAAACGCAACGACCAACTGCATACTTTCAACCATACAGCTCGGATTATAATCAGTGCCCAAAGCCACAGGAACACCGAAATTAATCATCACCCTAGCATCAGCAAACCGTCCATTCATCAAACTGAAAGCCGCAGCTGGAAGCAAAACTGCAACCACGCCTTTCTCAGCCATAGCCCTAAGGCCTTCATCAGAAGAAAAAAGCAGGTGATCAGCCGAAACCGCGCCAAAATCCGCTGCAAGCTCCGCACCGCCCAACTGGCTCATCTCATCTGCATGAACCTTCGGCTTCAAACCAAAATTCTTTCCAGCCGACAAAATCCGCCTAGTCTGTTCCAAACCGAAGACGCCCTTCTCACAGAAAACGTCACAAAACTCCGCCAGCCCTTTCTCGGCCACCTTAGGAACCATCTCGTCAACCACCAATCCAACGTAGCCCTGCGGACTGCCCTGATACTCAAGCGGAATAGCATGAGCACCAAGAAAAGTGGGCACAACATCCATCGCGTGCAACTGGTTCGCGCGCTGAACAACCTCCAAAATCTTCAACTCGTCCTTCGTCGTCAAGCCATACCCGCTCTTAGCCTCAACAGTGGTGGTTCCGTGCTCCAACATCACGTCAAGCCTTTCAATGGTCAGATCCCCAAGCTTCTCAACACTTGCCTTCCGCGTTTCTCTGACCGTTCTCAAGATGCCGCCGCCAGCGCCAAGAATCTCCAGGTAAGACGCGCCTTCAACCCGCATCTGAAACTCGTCCTCCCGCGAACCTGCAAAAACAAGATGCGTATGCGCATCAACAAAACCAGGCAAAACAGTCTTCCCATTAGCATTGATGACGTTCTCAGACTTGAAAACTCTGATGACCTCTGGACTCTTCCCAACAGCAACTATCTTGCCGTCTTTCACCGCTAGGCTGCCGTTGCGTATAATGCCGAGCTCCCGCGTCTGCACCCCTGCGCGCGGCTTCTGGCTGCCACCTTCAACCGTGACAAGCTCGTTAGCGTTCACAATAAGCAAATCTGCACTTTCTTTGGCACCATGCCTACTGCGCTTCTGAGCCCCAATCATTCCCTAAACCACTTGGTACTCTTCATTCCTCTTCAGCAGAACAACCTTAATGTTCGAGCCTGCCTCAACCTTCTTCTTGAACTCGTCCGGTTTCGTGTCCCAGCGGTGCATCGGAATAACAACTGAGGGATTAATGGCAAGCGCAGCGTCAGCCGCCTCGGCATTGTCCATCGTGTACGTTCCGCCGCTGGGAAGCAAAGCCACATCGACATGCCCAAGCCTTTTCATTTCAGGAATGAAATCCGTGTCGCCTGCATGGTACACGGTCTTGCCAAGAGCTGTTATCAAATAGCCAACACCGAAACCCTTCGGATGAAACGGGCTCCCAGGCGACCTGAAGCGCTTGATGTTGTAGGCTTCCATAGCCTTGATCTTTATGCCGTCCACGTTTGCTTCTTCTCCGACCTTCAGCGTCTTGACCGACCCCTCAGTCTTCTTGACACAGTCTTCAGGAGCAAACACCACCGTGTCTTTGCCGCGAATGCTCTTGATCTTGGCCACGCTGCAGTGGTCAGAATGAGAATGCGTCACCAGAATCAAGTCTGCCTTTTCGGAGTACTTGCCACTGTACGGATCGACGTAGATGATTTTTCCTTCCACGCTAATCTTGAAACTCGCGTGACCCAACCATCTCAACATAAGAGTCATTCTGGAACACTACCCATCTCCATAGCGTTTTGCGCTGCTACCTCTAGGATTCTATTCTCAGTCAGGTTATCAATCTTTAGGTAGTACGAGGCAACGTCAATCACAGACTTCAGCGGTGCCATGCCACAGAACTCTGATCCTACAATCGGCACATTGTAACGTGCGCATTCCAATTTGAGCACCTCAAAGACGCGGTAAAGCGGAGTCTTCTCAAAATCATGAATACTCATACCAATCTGAGTCAAGTTCTTCTCCGGAATAAAAGCGGCCATAGCCTTAACATTAGAGAAACCGCCCTTCGACGCGTGCAAAGCCTTCGCAATCTTCTTGGCAACCTTCAAATCAGCAGTGCCCAAATTCACGTTGAAACCCGCCATAGCCTTCCGCGCACCCGCAATCGCCGCGCCAAACGAAGGCACAAACTTGGCCGGCCCAAAATCGGGCTCACGCCCAGGCTTGACAAGCATCTCTGACAATCGCTCGTACTCGCCCTCACGAATCCAGTCCAAATCCTTCCGCTCAGGCCTTGGCTGCGCATCACCGTAAAGGTAGACTGGCACGCCGCACTTGTCAGCCAGACCCTTTCCGAATTTCCTGGCAAGCTCGATGCACTCCTCCAAAGTGACGTTCTTCAATGGAATGAACGGGACAACGTCAACTGCCCCAAGACGCGGGTGCTGACCCCTGTGCTTCCGCATGTCAATCAACTTCACCGCCTTGCAGGAGGCGTTCAGCGCCGCTTCAAGCACGGACTTCTTGTTCCCAACCATCGAGACGACAAGCCTGTTGTAGTAGTTGTCAAAGGTGTAGTCGATCAGAAACGCGCCTTTCGTTTTCTTAACCTCGTCAAGAATCTGGTCAACGACTTTGGGGTCTGACGTGCTGAAGTTGGGTACGCATTCAACGATTTCTATCAAACCGCACACCAGCTAGACTTACCCGTAGTTCAGGGTAATTAAGATTATCAGCGAAGTAATCAAAAGAAATATATACCTTTCATGCAGAAAATGCTAGGCTGTCGAGGAATCATTATGAAAGGAAAAATAGCTGCGATACTCTGCCTTTTGATACTCCCACTAATTTCACTAGAACTTATCGCCCCTGCAAAAGCCGTTGACGGCTCACCCTATGGTTGGGTGGAACCAGCATACGTAGGCCAAGACGCATACTACGATACGAACATTGTTGGATACCTAACAGGCACGAACTGGAATTTCACATTCAGCTGGACCAACTACTACGGCTATCAAATCAACGTTACAGCCTTGCGAATGTACTTCAGCTGGGGCAAGAACTACAGCTCTACATACGCAACACCCTTAGCGCTAGCGGACGGTGTCACTCAAATCTTCAACCTGGTCAACATGACGCCAACGATTGCGGAAGCGCCTGAACAGATAGGTCCATTCTGGTACACAGTGTATATTCACCACGCCAACAACACAGTTGCACCCTACAATGACATGAGCTTCTCAGTTGTAAGCGGTAGCAACTTTGCTGTGCTGTCAGCAGACCATCTTGCGTGCTTGAACCTGTGGGCCAAGTACAACATGTTCTTCATGTACGGTCCGTCAATGATGTTGCCTCAAGGGGGGACGTTCCCGTTCGGCGCTAACATAACCGAGGTACAAGTACTGTTCACAAGGGCAATGCTTGAGCTCGAACAAGGGTCTCTAATCTTCGAGGCAGGAGTATTCGGCGCTGCAAAAACTCACCTTCAGACCGGAGACACATATTTCAGTGACGCGTTAACAGCATGGAACGACAGGGGAACAGCCATCGAGGACGCAGACCTAGCCTACAAGGAAGCCCAAACCACCTACTACACTGCACTCGGAGACGCAAACAAGATGAACGCCTACGGTTGGATTTTGTTCGGTCTGGGCTGGATGTTCATCGGCCTCGGAATAATCATATACGCCTTCAGAAAACCGAAAGTCGTGCAGGGCTGAATCTGAAAACAACCCATTTCTTTTTTTATTCATCTTTATAAAGCCTCAGCAAACTCTCTTAAGAGAAGAGGAAAAACCTTGCAGGCCGAACTTGAATTCGAAGTCCCAACGTGGAACCAAATATACGACATGCTTCTGAATCTAGCTGAGAAAATCAGAAAAAGCGGATTCAAACCAGACATAATAGTGGGCATTTCCAGAGGAGGATGGCCTCCAGCCCGAGTGCTCTCAGACCTTCTGGACAACCCCAACCTCGCAAACGTCAGAGCCGAATTCTACTTGGGAGTAGCAGAAACAAAAGGCGAACCCACCCTGACACAGCCAGTGTCGATGCCCGTGGCAAACAAGAAAGGACTCATGGTGGATGAGGTTGCAGACACAGGCAAAAGTCTGAAGCTGACGAAGGAGCACATCCTTGAGAAAGGCGCCGCACAAGTCAAAATAGCCACAGTATACTACAAACCCTGGAGCATAATCAAACCAGACTACTACGAGAAGGAGACAACTCGCTGGATAGTTTTTCCTTGGGAAATAAAGGAAACCATAAGAAAAATCCTCAGGAGATGCAGAGAGAAAGACAGACCCGTGGAAGAGGAAACGGCGAAACTTCAAAAAGCAGGAATATCCGCCGAACTTATCAAGAGATTCTTGAAAGAAATCCGCGAGGCAGAAAATTGCTAGAGTGGATCGAGGAATTCGGAAAGCATTTAGTAATAACTGGTTTCAAAGGTGTAAAAGTCGGGAACGTTGAAGCCTTTTTCAAGGCAATTCGCAAGGAGAAACTGTCAAACGTGGAAATCCAGTTTTTCGACGCTCAACTTGTGGCAACTTCGCAGCACCTGTATTTTGCAGTTTTGAACGCGTTGACTGCGTTTAAGAACGGAGAGAACATCTCCAGAAACCTGGCCATGGAAATAATGCTCTACGCTTCCGCGCAACGGCAAATCCGAAAAGCCATGAAACTTCTAGGAATCACACGCCGCTCGTCTGACATCGCAACGATGATAGTCGCGGACAAACCAGACAGTGCAAAGGCAGCCTTGTCGATAGTCTCCCAGAATCTGCGCGCAAAGCCTGATGACGCAGTTGTTGAATTGACACGTGGGAAGGTGAAAAGCATCCGAAGAGTCTTCGGAATTTCCCAAGCAGAACTTGAGGCTGTTGGCAAAGGAGATGGCTTGGAAGCGGCTCTAGTTGACCTTGTCATTGAGCGGATGGCGCTCTTGTCGACTCAACGTTGACTCACAATATCTTCTCCTTCATCACAGACAAAACATCATCAGGCTTCGCTATGGACATTCCAGTCAACCTGCCGACCACTTCAATCAGGACAATCTTGTCAGGCCCGGCTAACTTGACCTTCCGCTTGATGTTTGCCGCAGCAGCTTCTATGATGGTTCGGGCGTGGATCGTCGTGAAACGTTTTTCAACTGTGACCCGAAAAGTCTCGTTTTCCCCGATTTTCGAGCTGAGGTCGGTTGCCGTCTCTCGAATTTCTTCCAAGTCGGTGTGCACGACTTTCTCTATAGGAATTATTCTCAGCGTGTATCGAAATTCGTAAGGACGTTCGACCAGAATTGTGCGAAGGCCCGCAATTGCCCCGAAAGGGTCGAGTGAGGTTTTCGCCGCAATCAGACCAGCCACACCGGTTCTTTCAATCCTTGCCGTTGAATCGCCAATCTCTCTGAAAAGGTACGACAGCTCTACGCAAGCCTCGCGCTCGTTTCCGCGCGAGGTCGTGGCAAGAAGGTTGAAATCGCTGAGCACATTCTCACAAGCAATACTGTTCTTGCACGTGGTAAGTAAACTTTGTTTCTGAAAGAAGACGCTGTCATTCGTTTTGGAGGTCAGTGTAGCTTCGTGGCTTATCACAGCTTTTGGCTCTTAGCCGTCGCCTCACATCATCCCACGTTAAACATCTCACCGCGAAGATTTATCCGTTTTGATGTTTCTTGGACATTAGGCTTAAATTTAGGCAGGTATGTTCTCGTTTAAGTCAAGAAACGGAGGCAAATCGTTGGGCAGAGCACTGAAACCTGTGATTGTGGTTCACGGTGGTGCCGGCGCCATTAATCCAGAACGCAATCAACCCGTAATAGAAGGAATCAAGAGAGCCGCAAACAAGGGCTTCGATGTGCTGAAAAGAGGAGGAACCGCCGTGGACGGCGTGATGGAGTCAGTCATGGTTATGGAAAATGACGGATCGTTCAACGCAGGTTACGGTTCCGGCCTGAACATAGACAAAGGGGTAGAGATGGACGCCTCAATTATGGATGGAAAGACGTTACAGGCCGGTGCCGTCGCACTTCTGAAGGACATAAAGAACCCAGTGCGTCTGGCTAGGATAGTTATGGAGAAAACAGACCATGTGTTCATAGCAGGAGAGGGCGCGGAGAAACTTGCCACGCTCTTCAAACTTGAAAGAGTCAATCCAGTTACGGAGCTTAGGCTGAAGTACTATGAGGACCGGAAGAAGAGACTACTTGCAGGACAATATGAATTGCCAAAACTGGCGAAACTGATCGAGGAATACCCCGAATTGCTGGGGTCGGACACTGTGGGCGCAGTTGCTCTCGACAAGGAAGGAAACCTTGCAGCCGCTACGTCAACCGGAGGGTTTCCACTTAAGCTTCCTGGAAGGATCGGAGATTCGCCTCTGATTGGCTGTGGCAACTATGCGGACAATGAGAGTGGCGCGTGCTCAGCTACAGGTGTAGGTGAGATAGCGATAAGGCTTGTTTTGGCCAAAACTGTCTGCAGCTACATTGAGAGTAGCAAGACT
>Ga0315282_10011828_pt1 | contig 13451 bp, 12 predicted proteins | sample YL17G07_20_MG_FD_203693 | JGI IMG/M metagenome (GOLD analysis project Ga0315282, IMG submission 203693) | Sediment microbial communities from Yellowstone Lake, YNP, Wyoming, USA - YL17G07_20 | ecosystem: Environmental > Aquatic > Freshwater > Lake > Sediment | place: USA: Wyoming | collected...
CGGTAGATTAGGAAACCAAAGAAGGTAGCCCCAGTGCCAGTTACAATTGCAAATGCTAGAACTAACGGGAAATCAGGGTCAAATTCCAACCAATCGTTGATTGGACCGGCAATGAAGAAATGTAACACCGCCATAACCACCCCGACACCAACGAATATCACCGCTCCTACTCCTTTAGCAAAGGATAGGTTAATTATATCATAGTTATGATAGATTTCATGTGAACTACCAACTTCCCCACCCCCGTCACCAAAACCAGAGGTTTCATTTTGCCTCACTTAGACCACTATCTGGAGGGCTAGACGAGGGAGTTTGTTTGGTTTGTCCTTCCGGTTCTGGCGGATGAGGAATCGCGTAGGAAATAATAATTAATACCAGACCAACGCCAAATATAATCCCGGAAATAATAAACCCCGGTTTCAGCAAATTGCGGCTTAAAGAACCGATTAAAGGATTAATAATTGGTAGATAATCTGGGTTGAAACCTTTGATAAATTGATCTTGAATGCTTCCTTGGACAAGTTGCCAAATGCCGTCCATTGCCAAGTTTAACCCAGCTGGCAGGGCTAAAGCAAAACCGATCCATCTTAAGATTGCCGGCCAGTAGGAAAGCCCTAAAATCGCTAAAAGTCCCAGGAAAATAATTGAGAGGATAACCGAGGCAATGAAGCCGATATTGAGAATCTTTAAAATTAACTTGGCTTGAGAAAAAGTCTTGTCAGGATTTTTAACTACCTCTGAAAGTTTGTAAGTATCATGGACTTCATTGACAAGTGATTGAATATCAGCAGCGGAAATTTGGGTCGAGATTTGTTCAGGGGTAACTCCCGCGGAAAGACAAGTCGGAAAATTATCTTGGGTTTGCGGTTGACCTTCTTGACAAGGCGGCAAATCGCTAGCGGTTTCAGCGATTGCCTCGCGAAAATTTTCCGGTAAATTCTCTTTATATTTTCTTAAATCGAAAGTGATATCAAGATTTGAATTACGGCTGTTAAGATAATCCATTAATAAGGGCAAATTAACTTCAACTTGACTTCTAACCCAGTTAGGATCAATGTTTTTGGCTAAGGCTAAAAAATAAATCTTGGATTGCGGACTTTGGTCTCGGTTGCTTTGCTCGAGGATGTTTCCAAGCGAATCTAAGTTATTGTAAATCCCCGATTCGTTAAGGATTTTGATAAGAAGATTGGCACTAGAAAGTTTTTGAACTTGATAAAAACCGATAATGCCGGCAATGGTGAAAAAAAGGAGAAAAACTAAAAAGGACGCCAAACATTTATGCTTCATAAAAAATTCCTTATAAGTTTAGCATAATTCTTTTCAAATGTCATGTCAAAATTTGGTAAATTTTGAGAACTTATTTAATCACAAAAGAAATTTTACCTTGACTGGCTTTAGCAAGAATTCTATTTCCCTTTTTAATTTTTCCCGATAAAATTTCCTCACTTAGGGGATCTTCGATGAGATCGGAAATTGCTCGGCGGATTGGTCTGGCGCCATATTGCGGCATTTACACTTCGGCATTTACACTTCCGATGTGTAATGGTAGATGTGTAATGGTACAAATGAGAAATTTTTTTAATCTTTCATCCTCTTAGCTTTTTATCCAGTGAACCTTTTTAGCCACCTATTCGACGAAAATCTCTTTCTAGTCTTTCGCAAAATTAATCTTGTCAAAGGTAGGATTATCCCAGTCCGAGGGGAAGCCAAGAAGTGGGGGTATGAATTTCAAATCGACTCAAACACTCACCCCTATGTGCAACGTGTCACGATTGCCCATGAACTCGGTCATCGTTTTCTAGCTGTTTATCCAAATCATCGATTTCCAGCTATCTATTCTCAGATGGATTGGGAAATTGCTGAGTATCGGTGCGATCTAATCGCGATGAGTATCCTGTGTCCAAAAGAAATCCTTGAAGATACCTTGCGGAAAGAATATTATCGAATCCAGGGTCAGCCGTCTTTACCTTTCGGAGCATATGCCACTTTTAAGGGAACCGACTCTATAGAAGCAAGAGTATTAGTTAGAACGGCTGGGCGATTGAGGTTACCCTTAACGGATCTTATACCTTACATCAAGATTCTATTCCCGGGCATGAGGCTAAGAGCAATTGTTAGCCTTTTTGACACTACGATTCCTAAGTTATCTGCCGTCTGATTTTGTCAGGCGGTTTTTTGTATAATTTTATAGTTTTATTTAACGTTAAAAACGATTTTGTCATTCATCGTTTTAAGAATTATTTTATTTCCTTTTTTAACTTTTCCCGATAAAATTTCCTCACTTAGGGGATCTTCGATGAGATCGGAAATTGCTCGGCGGATTGGTCTGGCGCCATATTGCGGGTCGTAACCCTTGTCCATTATTAGTTTGTAGACTTGTTCCTTGAACTTTATTTCAAACCCCTGGAGTTTAAGACGTTCGGATAATTCTTCTAGATTAAGTTTAATAATTTTGGCCAAATCGATTTTATTTAGGGCTCTAAAAACGACGATTTTATCAAGCCGATTGATTAATTCGGGACGAAATTCCAGCTTAAAACGGCGTAAAACTTCGTTTTTCATTTTCTGATATTCGACTTCCGCGTGTCTGATCGCCTGACCTTTGGCTTGAAAGCCGATAATCGCTTGTTGAGTAAGCTCGGCCATGCCGATATTCGAGGTCAAAATAATGATGGTATTGCGAAAATTGACTTTTTTCCCTTTAGCGTCCGTTAGCTCACCGTCTTCCAAAATCTGCAGTAATATGTTGAAGATTTCCGGATGGGCTTTTTCAATTTCGTCGAAAAGGACGATCGAAAACGGACGGCGGCGAACCTCTTCGGTTAACCGGCCAGCTTCATCATAACCAACATATCCGGGCGGGGCGCCGACAAGCCTGGAGACCGTGTGGCGCTCCATAAACTCCGACATATCAATTTTGATAATGGCTTCACGAGAACCAAATAGCTCAAAAGCTAAAACGCGAGCGAGTTCGGTTTTGCCCACACCTGTAGGTCCCAAAAAAACGAACGAACCGATCGGACGGTTGGGGTCGGAAATGCCGGTTTTGGAGCGTCTAATTGCTTGGGCAATTTGTCGAATCGCTTCATCTTGGCCGATAATTGATAACTTTAGATTTTTGGGTAAATTTAAAAACTTTCGTCTTTCCTCTTTTTGAAGATTTTCTACCGGAATGTTGGTCCACATCGAAACCACCCGGGCAATGTCGGCGGCGTTTATTTCTTCTTTCTTGGTTTTCGCCTCATTTTCGGAAAGTAAGGCTTTCAACATTTCATCCAGGCGAACTTCTAATTCTCTAAGTTCGCCGGCTTTTTGATAATTTTGATGCTCAACTTCAAGATTTTTTTGTTCATGGACTAATTTAATTTGTTTTTTAAGGTTGATGACTTTAGATGATTCCTTAGGAGCGAGACTCAAAGTTTTAGCGGCGGAGGCTTCGTCAATTAAATCAATGGCTTTGTCGGGCAAATAGCGATCAGCAATGTAACGTTTGCTAAGTTGCACCGCCGCGGTTATGGCCTCGGGCGTGATGGAGATATTATGATAATCTTCATATCTTTCGCGTAAGCCGTTTAAAATGGCCACGGTTTCGTTCGGAGTTGGTTCTTCGACCATCACCTTTTGCAGTCTGCGCTCTAAGGCGGTATCTTTTTCAATCACCTTACGATATTCGTCGGCCGTGGTCGCCCCGATAAGTCTGATTTTTCCTTTAGCTAAAGACGGTTTTAAAATATTGGCGGCATCGAGCGAGCCTTCGGCCGAACCCGCGCCGACGACAGTGTGGAGTTCATCAATAAAGAGGATGACATTGCCGAGTTTAGCCAACTCATCCATCACTTTTTTAATTCGATCTTCGAACTGACCCCGGTACATGGTGCCAGCAACCAGTAAGGCCAAATCAAGCATGATTATTCTCTTACCGGAAATTTGCTTTGGGATGCTGCCGGCAACAATTTTTTGGGCCAAGCCTTCGACAATGGCCGTTTTTCCGACCCCGGACTCGCCGACTAGAACCGGGTTATTTTTAGTTCTACGGGAGAGAATTTGAATTAAACGCTGAATTTCTTTTTCGCGGCCAATTAGAGGGTCAATTTTTTGTTCTTCGGCCAATTTAGTTAAATCAACCGTAAAATATTCGAGGATGTTTTTGACCGGCGGTGGCATCGGTGGTTGGTCGGGGCTGATGGGTTCATTAACATCATAATGGGATTCTTCTAGACCACTTGGCCCGAAATTTGATGGCGAAAGCGAGGGGAAATCCGCCTGCAATCTTGGCGGTTTTAACTGGGGTGATTCCACATCTTCGATTTCCGAAAAAAGATTATTAATTTGATTTTTGATTTGTTCGGGATCAGCCCCAATCCTTTGGATAATTTGATAAGCTAAAGATTCAGGAGATGAAGAAATGCTCAAAAGGATATGTTCGGGATCGATTTGTTGGTGAGAAAATTTTTTAGCCAAAATGGCCGCTTTTTCAATAATCTTTTTGGCTTCAAGACTGATTCCGGTGCTTTCTTTGGGTGGCCTTAGAGAGCCCAGCGAAATCACCAAACGAATTTGGTCCAAAGAAATCAGATGCTCCTGTAAAATAGAATAAGCCAAAGTACTCGTGGTGACGGCTAAAGCTAAAAGGAGATGTTGGCTAGAAATCGCCGTGTTAGAGTTTTGAGCTATTTTTTGGGAAGAAATTAAAACTTTGCGTGAATTAAGCGAAAATTTATTAAAGATATCTTTTGGATTGGACATTTTATTTTTTTATTTCTTTGATTTTTTGGTGGTCTTTTTAATTGTTTTGGCCGGTTTTTCGGCCTTTGAATCAGCTTTTTCAGGTACAACGGCGGCTTTTGTTCCAGCTTCAAGGGTGGTCTTTTTTTCTTTAACTGCTTTTTCAATATCAATACTCCAACCCGCCAATTTGGAGGCTAATCTGACATTTTGACCGCCTTTGCCGATCGCTAAAGAAAGTTGATCTTCGGCCACGGAGACGGTGGCGGTTTTTTCTTTTTTATGGAGCTTAACCTTTTGAACTTTGGCCGGTGAAAGCGCGTTGATGATAGACTGTTCGACATTTTCATCCCATAAAATAATATCGATTTTTTCCTCGCCAATCTCCGCCAAAATTGCCTGAATCCGGGTGCCGCGCTGGCCAACACATGAGCCCACCGGATCAAGGCCTTCCTGATCGGTAGAAACCGCAACTTTAGAACGGAAACCGGCTTCGCGAGCAATACCTTTGATTTCCACGGTTTTGGCCGCAACTTCCGGAACTTCCAGTTCAAATAACCCCGTAATTAGCCCCGGGTCGGTTCTGGAAACTAAAACTTTTGGCCCGCGGCTTGATTCTTCAACCCCGCGAACAAAAACTTTCAAGCGTTGGCCGGTGTAGTATTTTTCTTTAGGTATTTGGTCAGAAGGCAGCATCAGCCCATTTAATTTACCCAAGTCAATGATGACGTTTGAACCCTCGATTTGCTGGATGACGCCGTTAATAATTTTATGTTCTTTATCTTTAAATTCGGCGTAAAGCATATCGCGTTCAGCTTCGCGAATTCGTTGGATAATGACTTGTTTAGCTGTCTGGGCGGCAATTCGGCCAAACTCCGAATGAGGCTCAAGTTCGATTTCAACCTGATCGCCGACTTTAGCCTTTTTTAAAATTTTTTTGGCTTCGGCGGGTGTTTTTTGGTTTTCATTGTCTTCGACCGCTTCAACAACATCAAAAACTTGCCAAACCTTGGTTTGACCGGATTCTTCGTCAAGTTTAACTTTGATAATTTGAGAAGGCTTACCGAAATCTTTTCGGTAAGCGGCCGCAATAGCGGCTTCGATAGTTTCCAAGACAATATCCCTTGAGAGACCTTTTTCGTCACAAATTTGATTGATGGCTGCCATGAATGGTGAAATGGCCATAAAACTCCTTTATCCTGAACGACTTGAAGTCGAAGGGTTTGATGTTAAGTTTACTTTACATTTTATTGTTATATTTAATCATTGTCAAGCCCCGCTTTTTCCATCAGATATGAAAAATGGTAAGTCTGAGACTTACCATTACATTTATATTATATTGGTAATATCGGCCGATGTCAAGCGCTTGTACTGTCGCTGTCCATAACATATTGGACTTTTTAATATCGCTCGTAAAGTTATTAAAAAATATTTATTGCTCTCATTGCTTAGATTATCTTATCTTAGATTAGATTAGATTAGCTTAGTTTAGTTTAGGTTAGTTTAGGTTAGGTTAGTTTAGGTTAGGTTATCTTGTCTTGTCTTGTCTTGTCTTGTCTTAGATTAGCTTAGTCGAACTATCTAATATCTCCTAACTTCTAACCAGTATTACTCCCTTTTATCCGCTCGAGCAAGTAAAAAGGTAGTAAATTTTAAATAATTTAAATAAGCTGTTTTATTGGATCTTTCTCTTGTTATTTTAGAGTCCAATAAGTCAACCCATCAAAGTATACCCCGATGGCAAGCATTGGGGCGTGCCGCGAAGGGCTGTCAAAGAACTTTTGCAGAGGTTCCCATTAGCAAGGAAGTAGTCGATCCTCATCATCTTGGCCAACTGAACCTCACCGCATCGAACTGAGAATCGCCCTATCGAAGATGGCTTTGTCGTACTAAGACAAAAAATATCATTTTATATAACACCCAGGTAGACAGAGAGAAAAAATCCCTTTTAAATGCTCCAGCATATTTAAGGGATTATAGATTTCTTGAGGCTATCACTATTTAAAAATGTAAAGCGGCCCAAAACATTTTCGGACCGCTGATTAGCTCCAATCGATAGACTTAATGAGCGAAATAAGGGCAATTGGCAGGGATTATTGGATGACGAGGATTAGGCTGAGTGAGGTAGTAATTGATGATGAAGATTAAGGCAGCGCCGATCAAGCACCCCAGCGTCAAAATGATGGTTGATCTCAGGGAAAAACTTGGCCTTTTTCTCATTTGGTTTCACCTCCTTTGGCCGGTTTTGGCCGATCTCTTCATCTGACAGCCTCTAATTTGATTTTATGATATTGCCTGTTTTATAATCAAGAGGTTGAAAACCCTGCGGCTTGCCGTAGAGTAGTTTATTTCAAGATTTTGGCTTTGAGCATGGTCAAGGGAAACCTAATTGTAGCCGTAATTATCCTGTTAAGTCGATTAGGTTGAGTCCAGAGCCGATAAAGCCACTCGAAACCGATTTTTCGCATCCATAAAGGCGCGTAAGGGTAAACGCCGGCAATGTAGTCAAAGGTGCCGCCGACACCCATCGAAAGCGGAATATTGACACGATTTTTTAGTTGATAAATAAACTTTTCTTGCTTTGGGGCGCCGAAGGCAACTAGTAAAATATCGGGTTTGGATTTTTTGATTATATCAATAGTTTGCGGATCGTCTGGACGGCCAGGATAAAACCCTGAGATTTTTAGGCGATCGCTTATTTTTGTCACTCTTTGGGCGGTTTTTCGGGCGACACCATCCTTACCTCCTAAGAAAAAGACCGAATATCCCCTGTTTTCGGCCAGCTTACAAATCGCCCAAGTCAAATCCACGCCGGTGATCCGTTCGCGAAGAGGTTTTCCTAAAAATTTGCCTGCCATCATTATCCCCTTGCCATCAGGCACCACCAAATCCGCCGCGTTGATAATCCGGCGAAATTTTTCATCATTTTGGGCGGCCATGATCATTTCCGGATTAACAGTGACCACATGCGAGGGTTTACCGGCGACAATTAAGCTATCGATTTTTCGAACCGCTTCGGTAAAAGTTAGCGAATCAATTTTTATACCTAAAATAAAACGTTTCATAATTAACAACTACTAACTAAAAAATTATACAAAAATAAGAAAAAAGATTTACATCGAATATTACCATAATTTTATGGATAAAGAAAGATCTCTTCCCATCTGATTACTAGCTACTAATCATCAATCTCTAATTTTTACATACACGGCCCAGATGGAAAGCACCGCTGCGATCAAGACCCATTGGGTAGAAGCCAACCAGAGATCCGTTCCAAAGGCGCCGACGATGGAAAGAATAACTGCGATTACCGCTAAGACGATAAGCACATCACCAAACTGTTTCATTTTCCCTCCGCTTCGTGTTTTGCGCTCCACTATCGGAAGCAAAACCGGAAGTCCCTTCGAAAGACGCACTGTAAGTACAGGATGTAGTCCCTTTTACAGTAAGTCTGAAGGGGGACGCTACATTAACTTTAAATATCTATTTACTATTATACACTTTTTCTATAACCTCGAGGGTTTTTTCGGCGCATTTTCTCCAGGAAAAGAGCCCCGCACGGGCTAAACCTTTAGAAATTAAAGCCTTACGAGTGCTTCCATCGTTGATAATTTTGCTCAAGGCCGCAGCCATCTCAAACGGTTTATCCGGATTAACTAACGAGGCAGCTTTGCCACAAACTTCTGGAATTGAGGTTCGATTCGAAGCGACAACTGGAATACCACTAGCCATCGCCTCCAATGGCGGCAGACCAAAACCTTCAAAAAACGTGCAAAAAAACAAAATATCGGCGTTTTGGAGATATTCAAGATACTTTTCTTGCGAAATATAACCGGGTAAAATAATATCCTTTTTGATTTCTGCTGGAAGCCTATTTATCTCGGCAATAATTTTATCAAAGCCAAAGCCCGGGTTACCTGCCAAAATAAATTGATGTTTGATTTCTTTTTCTTGGCGCAATAACGCATAGGCCTTGATCATCCCAACAATATTTTTCTTTTCCTCAAGACGGCCGATAAAAAAGATGTAGGGTTTATACGCAGTCTTAACTTTTAACGGCTTGAATTCGTTTTCGTCATACCCTTCATAAATTACCGTAATTTTTTCCGGATCGATTAGGTAATATCGGAGAATATCCTTTTTGGTAAAGGACGATATGGCGATGATATGGCTGGCATGACGGATTGAATGTCCCATCGCCCAGTTATGATAACGTAAATCAACCGTTAAATAGAGTTCCGGAAAATGTTTGAACCCGAGATCATGTAAAGTAACGACCGTCTTGTTAGATGAAATTAAGGGTAAAGTGTGGGCCGGCACAAAGAGAACATCCGGGTTGGGACCCGTCAGCATTTCCCACGAAAGTCTAATTTGAGTCCAAAGTTTGCCAAAGGGTAAAATTTTATAGGAAAAATTCTTGGGTAAATCCGGGAGTTTGTCAGAAATCGGCTTAGGCGTGTATAAAATATATTCGTTTTGACGATCAATTTTTCCTAATGCTTTGATTAGTTCAGTTGAATAGGTCTCGGTGCCGGTTTTAAGTTGTTTTGCCGTTCTTGAGGCATCAATGCCAATAAGCATAAATTTAAATCTCAAATCTCAAAAATCAAAATATTGGTATTCACTATCAATAGGGTTAAATTCCGAAATTTTGCATTTTGACTTTTGCATTTTGCATTATTCATTACCTTAGCCATAAAACCGACTTTTTGAAGGCTTCTAAACTTTCAATTGCCACTCCCGTCCCCCTGGCAACGCAAAGCATCGGGTCTTCGGCGGTCTGACAAGGAACCCCGGTAACTTTGGTCAATAAAGTATCGAGGCTCCTTAGCAACGAACCACCGCCAGTCATGACAATACCTTTATCCATCACATCGGAGGCCAGTTCCGGCGGCGTTTTTTGCAATACTTCTTTGACGGCGGCAATCACTTCATTAATCGGGTCACGAAGGGCTAAAGTAATGTCAGAGGCGGGAATCATCACTGATTGTGGAAGTCCGGTAATGGCGTTGCAGCCGGAAACCTCGATTAACATGCCCTTTTTATTGGGTAAGGCCGAGCCAATTTTAGTTTTAACTCGTTCGGCGGTAACTTGGCCAATAACTAAATTATGTTTTTTCCGTATTTGATTTATTATCGCCTCGTCAAAACGATTGCCGCCGACACGAACCGAAGTTGAAACAATTATATCACCCAGGGCAATCACCGCGACTTCGGTTGTGCCGCCGCCGATATCAATAATCATATTGCCTGAAGGCGAAGCAATCGGAATCCCGGCCCCCAAGGCGGCGGCCACCGGTTCTTTAATCAAATAGGCCTCTTTGGCTCCGGCCTGCAAAGCCGCGTCAGTCACCGCGCGGCGTTCAGTTGAAGTGGCGCCGGCGGGAATCGAGATCATAAACTCTGGCTTAAAAATTCTCACCGGTCCGCCCAAACGGTTCAAATAATGGCGGAGCATCGCCTTAGCAATGCCAAAATTGGCAATCACCCCATCTCTAAGCGGATGGGCGGCAATAATGCTATCCGGGGTTCGGCCAAGCATTTCCCGAGCCTCTTCGCCGATCGCCATAACCTTATTTTGAGAAACTTCGATCGCCACGACCGACGGCTCATTGACAACAATTCCCCTTCCGGGAACGTAAAGTAGAATGTTGGTTGTACCAAGATCAACACCTATTCGTTTTAAAATCATTTAAATCTTGTTATTGATTCCTCAAAATTTTCGCCCCAATCTTCGCCAAGCGTTCTTCAATTTTTTCATATCCCCGATCAATATTTTCCGCTTCTTTGATGGTTGTTACGCCTTTGGCGATTAGACCGGCAATAATTAACGTCGCGCCGGCTCGAATATCCAAACTTTGAATTTCGCTTCCATGAAGGAAGCAGGGACCAGTTATTACGGCTTCGCGGTGATTAATAATTTCTATTTGAGCGCCCATTGTCTTTAATTCTTCTAAATAAGCCAGTCGATTTTCAAAAAGATTTTCTTTGATGCGACTTACTCCTTGAACTTGAGTCAAAAGCAAACCAATCGGTGGTTGAAGATCGGTGGCAAAACCCGGGTACTCTTTAGTCTCAATGTCGGTGGCTTTTAAGTTCGAAGACTCTCTAATATAAATGAAATCGCTCCCGACATCAAATTTCACTCCGATCTCGGCTAATTTACTTAAAAAACTTTGTAAATGTTTTGGGTTGCATTTAAGAATTCTAAGCGGGCTTTTATTTGCTGCCGCCAGAACCGCAAAAGTTCCCGCCTCAATCCGATCGGGCAGGACATCATGAGTGACGCTATTGAGTTTATTGGTCTTTTTAATAATAATTTCCCGATTTTCGCTTTCAATTTTGGCCCCGGCTTTATTTAAAAAATCGATTAAATCGATAATTTCCGGTTCAATAGCGCAATTTGACAGCTTAATCTCACGATCTAATGTGCAGGCAAAAAGTAAAATATTTTCCGTGCCCGTCACAGTTATTTTGTCAAAGCTCGCCAGATGTTTCGAAGATTCGCCAATTCGAAAAGTATAGCCAATGTTTTCTTCGGTAACTTCTACCCCAAGGTCGCGAAAAACTTTAAGATGCCGATCAATTGGCCGAGAGCCGATTTTATCGCCGCCTGGGTGAGGAATAAAAACTTTACCAAATCTGGCCAACAAGGGTCCAACTAAAACAACCGAAGCTCGTATTTGACGGACTAAAAAAGGATCTGGGTTGGTGTTCCTAAGATGAGTACAGTCAATTTTCAGGTTATGGTCATCTTGTTTAGTTTTTGCCCCCATTTTTTCTAAAATCAAGCATAATTTTTCAATATCGGAGATTTGCGGCACATTACTGAGCTCCACCGGCCCGTTAATTAAAATACTGGCCGCAATCATTTTGATGGCCGCGTTTTTGGCTCCGTAGACCTCAATTTCGCCTTTAAGTGGTTTTTGACCGTGGATAACAAATTCAGCCAATATATTCCTCTAGCTTATACCTTTAGATTTGATTTTTTATCAAATTTCTCATATATTGTAATATGAAAAGCATTTTAAATCAATTAGATATGTTTTTTTACAAATTAGATATGTTTTCGCGATACAAAAAAAAGATTTTATTTATTGTCTTTTGGACGGTTCTAAGCGTCTCTTTCTTGTTTTCCGCGTTTATAATTGTTCTTAAAGCCAACGGTTATCAATTTAACTATAAACAGTGGAAGGTTATCCAGACGGGCATGATTATCTTGGATGGGACGCCTCACGGCGCCAAAATAAATGTGAACGGCAGACTTAATGGCCGTCAATTACCGACAAGACTCCAAGCGCTGGCTCCCGGCTCATACGAAATTTCGGTTTTTACGGAAGGCTATCAGAATTGGCAAAGAATTATCCGTGTCGATGAAGGTAAAGCCGTTTCATTTCAGAACATTGTTTTATTTTTTAGCAACCCCGAGGAATGCAGGGTCCCTAACTCAAATTTAACCATCGACCAATTAAAACAAGCAATGACCCAAAATAACCCGGACTTAAAAATTCTTGGTAACGAGATTTTTTATCAGGAAAAACTGGTCACCAGATTCAGCTCAGACGTTTTAGCGGCCTCCATTTATCCTGATAATCAACATCTCGTTTTCCAAATCGATAATCAAATTCGAGTAATTGAACTCGACGGCAGCAATAACACCCTGCTTTTGAATTTAAAGACCACTAATCCCAGCGCTTTTATCTTTGCCAATAACGACAAAACAATTGTCTATTTAGACCAAGATCAGATTTATGCCAAAAATATTCGTTAGTTGCTTTGAGTACTCGTTTGTTCGGCCTTAATTATTAAACGATTAAGGTTGGTCCCAACCGGGACGCAAGTCATTAAACTCAAATTATAACCGGGAAATTGATCCATTACCGATGTCTCAGTTGGACTGACAACTTTCGAGGTAGTTACCTCATAAGTAAAGATGTTTGAACTATATTTAATATAAATCTTATCTTGAGGTTCTAGTTTATCCAAGAGGACGAAAACATCTTTGTAAGGCGAGTTTACCCAGGAATAATATGATGAATGGCCGGTAATGAAAATATTGCCGCTCTCTCCGGGTAAAGCCGTACCTTGAGAATGAACGACTCCCAGAAGAAGTTTATCTTTGAGGTTGGCTTCGTCAACATTCCAAATAATTGGGGCATCAACACCAATTTTGGGGATCACTAACCGAGCTTCGGAAGCCGGATTAAAAGGATTGAGAGTGGGAATTGGGGCAACGGCCGAATAATTTCCTCTTTTAAGATTAACATCATAAAAGTATTGTAATTTTGTTTTGAGGGCTGGGGCATTAATTAAAAAATATGAGATAAAAAAGATACCGAAAAAGAGCCCGACGAATTTCACCAAAACTGCTAAGTTGAATTTGGCTGGCTTTAAAACCTTTTCGTTTGCGGGTTTTGGAGCCGGTTCGGTAATTTCCACTTGAATTATTGACTCTGGAGAGCCAGCTGAAAATAGAGATTTTAAATCATTTTCATCTAAAATACGACTCAATGCCCCTCCAATTGAGTTAAAATTCAGATCTTAGTTACATTATACGCTTAGGAGTGATTATAATCAAAACCGCCGCTAACCATTTTAACCCCACTTCGGAAGTGGGTGCAAATTGGTTAGAAAATTTGTTAAAAGAAAATTAGATTAAAAATCCTTAAGAATTCGTAAAAGTGATCCAATAGATCTGCGCCAGTTTTAGGTAAAACAGTCACATT
>Ga0315282_10011829_pt1 | contig 13450 bp, 10 predicted proteins | sample YL17G07_20_MG_FD_203693 | JGI IMG/M metagenome (GOLD analysis project Ga0315282, IMG submission 203693) | Sediment microbial communities from Yellowstone Lake, YNP, Wyoming, USA - YL17G07_20 | ecosystem: Environmental > Aquatic > Freshwater > Lake > Sediment | place: USA: Wyoming | collected...
AAGGATTTGATACTGTCGAGATTGAAAGTAAAAAGATTGGCCAATTGGTGGCAACAAGACTCAAAAAGATTGATAAATTAGCCTATATCAGGTTTGCTTCGGTTTTCAGAAGATTTGTTGATGTAGAAGATTTTGAAAAAGAATTACAAAAATTGCTTTAAGTAACTTATGAAGCTGTCTGGCATAAGAGAACAAGTATTTCTGGATCGTTATTCTCTGAAAGATGAGAAAGGCAGACCTTTGGAGAAGACTCCCGAGGCCATGTGGAGGCGGGTTGCCAAAGCTGTAGCTGAAATAGAAAAACCAGAAGAAAGAAAAATCTGGGAAAAGAAATTCTATCAGGCGATTGAAGATTTCAAATTTGTGCCCGGAGGAAGAATATTATCGGGTGCTGGGACAGGTTACAAAGTTACCTTCTATAACTGCTTTGTTATTCCTTCACCTCGCGATTCCCGTGATGGTATTTTGGAGACTTTGAAACAAATGGTAGAGATTATGGCAAGAGGTGGAGGAGTAGGAATCAACATGTCTTCGCTTAGACCCCGAGGTGCAAGAGTAAAGAAAGTCAATGGTTTTTCTTCAGGTCCCTGTAATTGGGCTGAGCTTTTTTCTGTCGCCACTCGCGATATCATTCAACAAGGAGGAACGCGGCGCGGCGCTTTGATGCTGATGCTCTGGGATTGGCATCCTGATATTGAGGAATTTATTACCGTCAAGCGCGATCTTACCCGTATAAACGGTGCCAATCTGTCAGTTTGCGTCTCTGACAAATTTATGGAAGCAGTAAAAAAAGATGATGATTGGCAGCTGGTTTTTCCTGACACTTCTGATCGCGATTACGATGCTTTATGGGAAGGGTACCTTGATGAGTGGCAGAAGATGAAAAAGAAAGTGAAGGTTTACAAGACCGTTAAAGCGAGAAAAATCTGGGATTTGATCTGTGAGGCGGCTTGGGCCTCGGCCGAGCCGGGTGTAGTTTTCATGGAGAGATATAACAAATGGTTTAACAATTGGTATTTCAATAAAGTAAATTGCGTCAATCCGTGTGGTGAAGAAGGTCTTCCGGCGTTTGGTGTTTGCAATCTTTGTTCCATAAATCTGGCGGCATTGGTTAAAAACGGAAAAATAAATTACCGGCAGCTTGCCGAGATTGCCAAAATAGGCGTGCGTTTTCAGGACAACGTGATTGATGCTGACAATTATATTTTCCCCCAGATTCGTGAGGTTCAGCAAAACGGGGAAAGAAGGATCGGTCTTGGGACAATGGGATTGGGCGATGCGCTGATTAAGATGAAAGTGCGCTACGGAGGGAGTGAATCACTGAAAATTATTGACAAGATTTACAAAACCATCAGAGACGCAGCTTATGAGTCGTCTGTCGAGATAGCGCGTGAAAAAGGATACTTTCCCAAATTCAATGCGAACAAATATCTTAAGGGTTATTTTATTAAAAAACTGCCGAAAAAATTAAGGGACGCGATAAAAAAATCGGGGATAAGAAATTCCATCTTACTCCAGCAGGCGCCGACTGGTTCAACTTCGCTTTTGGCCGGTGTTTCTTCAGGAATTGAGCCGGTGTATGAGTTTTCTTTCATCAGACGTGATAGACTTGGAGAGCACAGGTTGTATCATCCGCTGTTTGAAGAGTGGAAGAGGGTTCATCCTAAGGATCCTGTGCCGTCATATTTTGTTTCGGCCAATGATTTGATTCCTGAAGATCATGTTCGAGTACAGGCGACTATCCAAAAATATGTGGATGCCTCTATTTCCAAAACCGTCAATGCACCCAAAAGCCATACAATCGAAGACGTCAAGAAACTTTATACCTTAGCATATGAGCTTGGTTGCAAAGGTATCACCTACATGAGAGAAGGAAGCCGTCCAGGAGTGCTTGAGAGGATGGATGAGAAGAAGGAGGCGGCTCAAAAAGAAATAAAAAAAGAGGAAGTGGTCGTTTCGGAAATAAAACCGCGGCCGATGATGGTCCATGGTGCTACTTATCAGATAGACACTCCGGTAGGAGCGGCTTTTGTGACGATCAATACCAACGGTAACAATGAGCCATTGGAACTATTTATTAATGTCGGTAAAGCAGGTTCTGACGTGACCGCTATGGCTGAGGCAATGGGAAGATTAGCCTCTTTGGTCTTAAGAATACAAACCAGTGACTCCTCCTCTGAGCGCGCCAAACAGATTTTCAATCAACTTATTGGTATTGGTGGGTCCAAGTCCTTAGGCTTTGGTGAAAAGAGAGTAAGATCTCTTCCTGATGCTGTAGCTAAAGTGTTGGCAATGCATTTCGGTTACAAATTGAAAAACGGTAACGGTGCGGGGGCTACCCGACTACCGACTGCAACAAACGTCTCAGTGGTTACCCAGCCGCCTCTTTTGAGTGACAAATCAGACTATGATCTTTGTCCTTCCTGCGGCGAGGCAGCTTTAGCCTATGAGGAGGGCTGCAAGAAGTGTTATAGCTGTGGATACTCGGAGTGCTGATTATGAAAATCTATACGAAAATAGGAGACGATGGAACCACTTCTCTTTATGGCGGGAAAAGAATTCTCAAAAGTCACCTACGGGTAAATGCTTATGGTTCAATTGATGAGTTAAACAGTATTTTAGGAGTAGTTTTGGCCGCTATCCACGACGGCCGAGTGGAGAAGTTTATAAATCAGGTGCAGAAAGACCTTTTTTTGATTGGAAGTAGTCTCGCAAAAGGGCCAGTAAACCTGGAGAGATTAAATCAAAGAGTAGAAGAAATAGAGAAAGTGATAGACAGTTTAAGCGCAGAGTTGCCGCCGCTTTCCAATTTTATTCTTCCGGAAGGGACAGAGGCAGCAGCTTTGATTTTTTTTGCCAGAGCAATTGGCAGAAGGGCTGAGCGGGAACTGGTAGCTTTATCGCTTGAGGAAGAAATCAATAAAAATATCATTATTTATCTCAACAGGCTTTCTGATTTGCTGTTTGTCATCGCAAGATATCTGAACTTTAAAGCTGGTGTAACTGAAACAATTTGGAAAGAGAGTAAATCTTGAAGGGTAGAGGAACCCTGTGTAAATCAGGGACTGTGCCGCAACGGTATCTCGGCTTCGCCTCCCTTCGCAAAAGCTCAGGGTAAACATTAAAAAGATGAGTTTATCCTGAACAAGGTGAAGGAAAGCGACGAGGAGTCCGGAACTCTTCTTCAAGTTTATCCCGAGCAGGAGATTTTTTAGGTAACTTAAGTTACTTAAGCGACTTAAGATTTTGCCTCTCGGGCCCTTCGATTAACTCAGGGTAAAAGAGAGGATTTTTTTATGGCTGAAATGATCAGGCCGACGATTGCCTCTTTTGGGATGGGGCAAGGAGTAAATGATGGACCTTGCGGGTACAGTAGCGCCTGTGCAAAGGCTGCATTTATGCGTATTTCCAATAGTTCTGGTCACGAAAAAGCTCTGTCTACTCAGGCACTTGATTTGGCTACCGCAAGAAGCGAACTACTTGATCTTGACCCTATCGGAATGACGAGGTACAGGGTACAGAAAGCCCGATATACGGATAAAGCGACAGGTGAAACAGTCGAGCAGGAAACTTTAATTTCTCCAGATTTCAGCAATGAACCGATAACCGTTTGGACCGATGCGGGAGAATACGGAATGGGGACAAAAGAAGAATATGCAAGGATTATCAATCGTGCTAATAAGTTGGCTAGTGTAGAAGCAAATTCCTTTATGTTTTGGGTAAGCCCGGGGAAAGATAGGGGAGACAATGGTAAAGTCCCACACCGCGCTTTTCTCTGGGTAAAAAAAAATGATGAAGTGACTGCTTATTCCTATTCGTTAACCGGGACAAGAGAAAGTCTTGGCAGGATGATGAAAAAATTAGGATACAGTAAGGAGGGCGAATCATTAGAAGAACAAACCATATTGAAACAAGGGAAAGAAATACCTTTTTCCCATAATGATGTTTATGAAGCGTTTGTTTCTTCACTGACAGAGAAAGAGGCAAGCGCCTCACAAAATTTTATTGAGAGATTCAGACAAGAGGCAGATTTACCCGATAGCGTTAGAGAAGAACGTGTTCGTGCTTATAAAGAAAAATATGAAAAAGAATTGAAAGCTCAATACGAAAGAGATATTCAAAAAACAGTTGAAGCTTACGCCCAAGGATTTTTCCATGCTGTTTCCCCAGAGGAAAAAGCGGCAGATGTAAATGAACAGCACTATTATCGATGGCAAGACAGATCTGAAAAAGATGTTGTAAGGAACGTAGTTGTTGGATATGTAGATACATCACCAGCAAAAGATCATCCTTCTATTAAAGATGCCACTGCGCCCTATGTATATAAAAAGGAAGAAGATAAAATAGTTGGGGTTGAGGAGGCGGCAGTAGAACTGCTTGCTATCCCTTTGATCTTAGCAGTTGCTACCATCCAAGATGAAGTTCCATTTCCACTTGGATCAGAAAAGCCTAAAAAGCCAAGTCATGATAGCACTTTTGTTGATGTTGTTAGTATTCCTGATAAGAAAGGCAGTAGCGGAAAAAAAGATGGCCATGGAGGGCAAAATATATCGGACATCGAGGAACTACTAAGAGAGGTTGCGGCAAAATTATTTACCAAAGACGAATCGATAGTTTTACAAACGACAAAGCACACTCATGGTCCCAAAGTTCATTCGCCACAAATCACTATCGTATCGGAACGCGACCAGAATAAGGCGACGGCTATTCCAGAAGTATTGGATTTTGGGTTTTTGGAATTTGCCCAAGATTCGGAAGACACAAAAAAGGCAGGCGAAGAAAGATTTTCCGTTAAAAAGTTACATCAGGTATTTGAAATGATTGCTGCATCGGTCGTAAATGAAGGGCAAAGAACAACAACGTCAGAGACAAAGATGGAAGATGAAATAGTAGAGACAGGGAAAGAATTGTTCAAAATACTTTATGTAATGAGAAGCATTATTCCTAAATCGGCTGACGATTTAAAAGTTCATGAAGGAACGGACAAACCTTACGATTCGCTGGTGAAACTAGGAATGCTTTTAACAGTATATTTTGAAGAAGATACTACACCACCTATCAAGACTCTGGTTTCACTCCTTGTTTTTAGCGAAATTAGGAAGATGTCAATTTCAATTGGGGAGTTGGACGAAGATTATCCTGAGTTAATTCATGTTTTAAGGCGTTTTTACGACTTGTATTCTGGAACTTGCGACACCCAAGAGCGTTTAAAATCTATAACGCACCAAATAGAAGCTTTATTTGGCACTTTAGAAAAGCTGGTGTTTTTATTGTTTGAAGAATTAATTCTGAGGAGAAACCAGTACGTTACAGTTGAAAGATTACCGATGTTTTCCAAAGCAAAATTTAATCCCTTTAAAAAAGGTGGCAACGTAAAAACTATTCCCAAGCAGAAAATCATCTACTGGTACGCCCTGCTTGTAAATAGTGGTCAATTTATGACACAATATAGCTAGAAAGGAACATAAGGATATGAAAAAACATATAGTTTTTCCAATAGCTATCGTGATTGTACTTTTACTTGTTGTTGCCGGCCAGATATACATAAGTCGCCAAGCAAACGTACCTCTTCCTCAATCAAAGGTTCAGGAATTGGTTCCACCGAGCGGTAGTTCTCCAACAATTATTCCTACCGCGGTTGCCAAAAATACGGTCGTTATCGATTTTGGCAATGGTACTAAATGGTCAGAAAAGAGTTCAGGCGCAAATGTTTATGAAGCAACTTTAAACGTAGTCAAGGCAAAAGGTGTAACTATTGCAGACAAGCAGTACAAATACGGCAAAATGATAGAAAGAATAGGCGACGTTTCCAATTCAAAAACCAGTTATTGGTCCTACTTAGTAAACGGAAAACCGGGAACAATTGCCGCTGATCGGCAGATTATCTATCCGGGTGACAAGATTGAATGGAAATATGTGAAACAATGAAACAACCTGCCTCGCCGGTAGGCGGGTGCTAAAATGTTACAACTCACAAATAAAAAATTATTCTTTGCCATATTACTTATAATCCTTGGGGTATTATTTCGTACCTTGTGGCATTTTTGGCCCAACGTAGAATTTGTCACAGCAGCAACACTACTTGCGGGAGCATATTTAGGAAAAAAATGGGCAATGATCGTGCCGTTTTTGGCAATGTTTTTGTCAGATTTGATATTGGGTAATACTAATATTTTTCTTTTTACCTGGAGTGCTTATATAGTCATAGGGTACTTAAGTAATCTAAGTTACTTAAATGGAGCAGGGAAAATTGTAAAAGCAACCGGTTTAGGAATTGCTGCCAGTTTTTGGTTTTATCTTTGGACCAATTTCGGCGTTTGGCTTCTCGACAGTTGGGGCATGTATCCAAAGACAATTTCTGGTCTTATCAACTGCTATATTCTTGCTTTACCATTTTTAAAATATAATTTGCTGGGAAATATAATATTTGTGCCGCTTTCATTCACCGTAGTAGAATTGGGTAGATCACTTAAGTGGTTTTCCCTTTTCCATTGGAAAGTTTTGAAAACGAGAAAGATGCACTGAAATATCTTATGAATCCTGCCAAAGACAATGCCCAAACATCTTTTCAAACTCCGATTGGTAATCAACCAAGCGCTGGTGTCACTACCGTTAGTTCTGCTGTCGGCAAAGAGCGTGAGTTTTCCTCAGTTAGTCCTTCGGAACAGATCAAAGAGATAACACCAAGACTTGAAGTACCGGAGGAAGTGGAAAAGGCAGGTGTTACCAAGATAGGAGAGTTTGAGCTTCCGCCTGATGTGACAAAGTTAGGCGTAACTCACACCGGTCCTACTGCACCGGTAACAACTTCTTTACCTCCCGTAACATTGCCCATTTCAGACCAGCAGGTTGTCACCGGTCTTCATGCACAAGTGGCGAGCGCATTACTCTGGTTGGCTGTCTGGTGTCTCAAAAAACTTAAAAAAGCCCATCTGACTTTGAAAGTGATACACGGAAAGATCACTAGGGTAAAAGTTTGATAAAATCTAGACCTTAAATCTATATGCTTGAAAATCCAATTATCACAGGGCAACTTTTAGACTTTGCTATTACATTGGGAATATTGACCCTCTTTAGCGCTGGTTTGATCGCTCTAGTTTATTTTATTTTCCTCTGGCTCAAATACAGAAACCGTGAGAAGCAAAGTTTGGAGTTTGTCCTTTTACAAGTGGCAGTGCCTAAAGATAATGAAGTAAAGATCGATGCGGCAGAACAGTTTTTTTCCGCCATCTCTTCCATTTCTCATGGAGGATTTTTATCCTTTCTTAAACCTCAGCAACATATTTCTTTTGAAATTGTGGGCAAACCCGGTGATATCCGTTTTTATGTTTCCGTACACCAACATCTTCGCGATCTGGTCGAAAAACAGATATACGGTATGTATCAGGGAGCAGATATCAAGGAGGTGGACGAATACAATATTTTTGACGAGAAAGGCAAAGTTGCTTTTTCCTCCTATATCCTTTCTCAGGCAAATTATTATCCCCTAAAAGTTTTTAAAGATCTGCCGGTTGACCCAATGTCTTCTCTCACATCGGCAATCGGCAAAATGCAGTCGGGTGAGGGAGCGGCAATTCAAATTTTAATCACACCTGCTTCTGACAAATGGAAAAATGCCGGAAGAACTTATATCACTAACACCAAAAAAACCGAAGCAAATCCTGAGAAAGCCCAATACAAAGTTGACCCAAAAGTGCTTGAGGCGATTGACAATAAAGTTTCCAAACCGGGATTTAATACGGTCATCCGGGTAGTGGTTTCTTCAACTTCGCAGGAGGCGGCCAAAATGCATCTTCATAACATCGAATCTGTTTTCAGCCAGTTTGGATCGGTGCATAACCACCTTAAAAGTGCTAAACAGCTTATCAAAAGTTCATTCATGATTGATTTTATCTACCGTTATTTTCCCATTTTCAATTGGCCATATCGCCAATATTCGGTACTTTCAAGCGAGGAGTTAGCCACGATTTTTCATTTTCCCAACAAAACTGTGGAGACGCCGCATATTTACTGGATTACTTCCAAAAAAGCACCGGCTCCGGCAGATATTCCATCCTCAGGTATGTATCTGGGCAAAAGTATTTATCGGGGGATAACCCGTCCGGTTTATATGACTTTGGATGACAGACGCAGGCATGTTTACATCATCGGGAAAACCGGAGTAGGAAAGTCGGTCCTGCTTCGGGATATGATTCTTCAGGATATTAAAGCCGGACATGGCGTGGCGGCGATTGATCCCCACGGCGATTTGATTGAAGGGATTTTGCCTCTTATTCCGCCGGAACGGGCAGAGGATGTCATCTACTTTGACCCATCTGATAGCGAGCGGCCGATGGGCCTTAATATGCTTGAGGCATATACCGAGGAACAAAAACATTTCATCTGTACTTCAATCATAGGACTCATGTATAAACTTTATGATCCGCAAAAAACTGGGATCATCGGACCCAGGTTTGAACACGCCATCAGAAATGCCATGTTGACTGTCATGGTTGATCCGGGCGCCTCATTTGTGGAGGTGGTGCGGGCATTGACTGATGCTTCATTTGTGCAAGAGATACTTCCCAGAGTACAGGATCCGATTGTTAGACGTTATTGGACCGATCAGATAGCCCAAACGTCAGATTTTCATAAGTCAGAGGTTTTGGATTATATCGTTTCCAAATTTGGCCGCTTCGTCACCAATAAACTGATGAGGAATATCATCGGACAGTCAAAAAGCGCTTTTGACTTCAGAAAAGTCATGGATGAGGGAAAAATTCTTCTGGTGAACCTTGCCAAAGGAAAGCTGGGAGAAGAAAATTCCAGTTTTTTGGGTCTTATTCTGGTACCAAAAATCTTAGTGGCTGCCATGAGTAGGGTAGACACTCCTGAGGAGAGACGGCGGGACTTTTTCCTTTATGTTGACGAGTTTCAGAATTTTGCCACGCCTGATTTTGCCCAGATTTTATCTGAAGCGCGAAAATTCAGGCTTAATCTTTGTGTGGCCAACCAGTTTATCGGACAGATGGAGGAGGAAGTGAAAAATGCCGTTTTCGGCAACGTGGGAACACTGATTGCCTTTAGAGTCGGCGTGACTGATGCCAACTACTTGCAGCATTGGTATACACCGACATTTACGGAAGGTGATCTTATTAATGTTGATGTTTTTAACGCCTATATCAATACCATTGTCGGTAACAAGCCGATGCCGCCGTTTTCTGTCGATATGAGAAAAGACTTAAGTTCCCTTAAAAAACTGGAAAATCCGAAAGTGGCTGAGGCGATTTTACAACTTTCCCGCTTAAAATACGGTCGGCCAAAAGAGTTAGTCGAACAGGAGATCTCCCAAAGAGCAAGGTTATAACAATTAATTGACAATTCAGAATTGATAATTGATAATTAGAGCCTGAAGGAGCCGTAGTTCACCGGCAGAATCCGCCAAAGGCGGACAGGCGCGATTCTTACCCGCCTGCCAAAGCGCTCGTAGCTCAGCGGTAGAGCGGTTGTCTTATAAACAACAGGTGCTTGGTTCGACCCCAAGCGAGCGCACAAGCGCGGCGGGCAGGTAAAATCGATGTAGATGGTTTATCCTGAGTTTATCGAAGGATTCGACTCCATCCGGCTCCACAGGGTCACGTAAGAAGCAACAACTTGAGAGTAGGGGATTATCATATTTTAATTGCGTGCTTGATATACTTACGATCTTGAGGGAAAAATGCTGACTTAGCACCTAAAAGCGTGTGGTTAGTGTTGACAAATCCTTCGCATTGCTCAGGAATCTTTTGTAAATCCCCTAGCGCCTGTCTATACTGTTCAACCGTTGCCCAAAAAGGGAAATGTATCTGTACTTGCTTTCTTCCAATTGAGTCATCAATCTTGTCTGGAAGACCAAGTTCAACAAAATGTCCATCTGGTTTGGTGAGCCAATAACTATCATGAATACTTTTTCTACTTCCTACACAATCAAAAACAACATCAAATCCACCTTTCCCTCCAGAGATAACGTATTCTTTCCCAGTAAGCATCTCTCTTCTTGCATCAACAGACGAGGCAGCTTCTGCGACTACTTTACCGCCGTTTAAGAGTAATGGTTTACCTCCTAAATGCTTAACTATTCTTTCTTGGTGAGCGTTTTTTACAAGTGCCGTAATTCGTTCTGCTGGTATACCTAATTGAATTAATCGATTCATAACAGAAAACCCGATAGCACCAAGACCAATGATTAATATGTCTTTCGATTCTTTATTCTCGAGTAGATAATCTTGTACCATCTCCACGCCATTTACTGCACACGCATATGCATCGGTGAGAACAGCTTGCTGGTTACTCATCCCTTCTGGTAAGAGAATGAATTGATTCTCATATGCGACAAGCACACTACTAAACCCACCGCCCAATTCTTTCCCTTCTGCTGTTATTACTCCAGTGCCAAGCGCTAACCCTCGCGTTGGTCCTTCCTGAAGACGTTGGCACAGGTTTTGTTTTCTTTGCACGCAATGGGGACAATATTCTGAAGGATCATCAAATTTGAATTCGCAAGAGACAATTGGATACAAAACGCCTCTCTCCCTACGTTCGTTCATTGCAACAATTTCATGACCAAGAGTAAAGGGTCGGAGTATTCTTCCATCCTCATTATTCCATCGCATAAGTTGTCGCAATGCTCTAACAAATCTGCTTGAGTTCTCAGGCGGAACATTTGGGACATCCATCAGCGCGCTTTCACTCATATCTAAATGCACAATCTTTTTGTCACTCCCACAAACGCCAGTTACGATTGGATAAAACCTCACTCCTTGCGAACCTAATATTTCCGGGTCAGGAATTGGTACTTCATCAAGTTGAAAAAATGGTGATTTACCAGCAATCATTTGCAATGTTGGTAATACACCTCTCCAATCAAGCACTCTGCTATCGATCTGAGGAGTTTTGAATCGTAATGCGCGTTGCGTTGCAGTTTGTTTCTCTGGAGATACTGTATTTTCCTGTCTATCCAACCGTTCAAGCATTATGTGCCTATTATAACTGATTATTGTGGCGGCTCTGCTGTCCTCGCTAAGATTTTGAGTTTTGAAAAGATGTTCAAACTGTTTGGTAAACGTCCACAAGTAGTAGTTTACAATTCCTCAAGTTTCACGTTTTCCGTCATTTTTTCCTTGACCAGATCGAGATATTTTTCTGTGGTGGCCAATCTTTTATGGCCAACGAGTTTGCTGATCATGGTAAGCGGTGTGCCGCTGGATAGATGATGGGCGATGAAGGTATGTCTCAGATCATTAACTTTGGCATTTTCAATTCCCGCCATTTTAAAATAGCGGTCAATTGTTGTTCTTATATTTCGGACAAGAAGCGGCCTGCCTGTTTTCGTGACAAAAATCGTCCCCGTTGGAGTTTTCGGTCTTACGGCAAGCCACTTATCCAAAGCTGCTTTTGCCGCCTTATTTAAAGGAATTACTCTTTGCGGATGATTTTCCTGCGGGTTTACTACAAGTTCTTTCTCTTTGACGTCATTAAGTTCCAAAGCTGCCAGTTCGCTTATCCGAATACCGGTTTGCAAAAAAAGCTCAACGATGGCGTAAGTACGCGTATCGCCTCGGCAGGCATCACGCAGTGCTCTGTATTCCATTTTCGAAAGAATTCTTGGCGGTTTTACCTCGTATTTCGGGTGGCTTATCTCAGCAGCCGGATTGATTTTGACGTGGTTCTCTCTTTTTAGGAAGCGGTAGAAAGTTTTGATGGAATTTATTTTTCTTGAAAGAGATTTCGTGGTATATCCGTCACCTGAAAGCTTTTTTAAAAATCCCTCAAGGTCAGCTTTTTCTACCTCTTGGATTTCCCTTTTTCCAGAAGTTGAAAGGTAGGAAATAAGCTGCTCGATGTCTTTGCTGTATGCTAAAATAGTAGCATGCGCCCTTTTAGCCTCGTTAAGATATTGGATGAATTTTTCTCTTACAGTGGCGAGATTCATGTTTTTCTCAGAATTCATGGGGCCTATAATACTACCAGAAGGGATGATTGTCAACAATGACATTGCGAGACCGCCTGATAAACATAATTCTTTTTGTGGCTGTACTGCTTTTAGTTATTAACGTAATTCGTTCTTGGCAGCATCTTTCGGTAAGGGGAGATATTATCCAGCAAATTCAGGACAGGTTAGAGAAAGCCCAAAAACAAAATGAGGATTTGAAAAAACAGTTGGTTCAGGTAGAAAGCAGGCAATATATTGAGCAAGAGGCGAGAAACAAGCTAAATTTAGGCAGGGGAGGGGAAATGATTGTTCTTTTGCCAAGTATTTCTCCTCCTGCCGAGCCTACCCCTACAATCATCGACACTTCTGCAAACTGGGAAAGGTGGGTAAAGATTTTTCTTTGATTATTCTAAGCTGGGTTCCCAATGTTCTGTATTGGGGAATTTTTTGGGGTCCCCATTGCGAAGCAATGGGGAATAATGAGTAGTAGCAGGGAAGGGGATCGAACCCTTGACTCCACGCTTATGAAGCGTGTGCTCTGCCACTGAGCTACCCTGCCAAAATATCAACTTATTCTACGTTAATCTGTGGATTTTTTCAATAAAAACCTATATAATAGAAGATGGTTAAAATAAAATCGCGGGGTAGTGTACAGTTGCACAGGAGGCTCATAATCTCCTAGGCCGGGTGCGACTCCCGGCTCCGCAACTCGGGTCATTAAATAAAAAATCCACTCTTAAGAGTGGATTTTTTATTCCGACCCGATGGGGCTGGTGTGAGCGAAGCGAACATGATAGCCCCAACAGGATATAATTATATTCAGCATGTATTATGTCTATATTCTTCAATCAATTAAAAAACCAAGTTGGTTATATAAAGGAAGCACGAAAGACTTAAAGAAAAGAATTAATGAGCATAATCAAGGAAAGACTTTTTCCACGGCTCCTTATTCTCCCTTCAAACTCATTTATTATGAAGCCTACCTTTTAAAAGAAGATGTTAAAGCGAGGGAAAAATATCTGAAGACTAGTATGGGAAAGAGAGTAATTAAGAAACAACTGGCTAATTACTTAAATATAAAATAATAGCGCCTCACAAGGCGCTATTTATTAACCAAACTGAAATTATTTTACACTTTAAAAGACCTTAAGAATGTAGATTAAATTAGCGAAGAAATTGCTATGCAGAATATTCTATAAGTGATTCAATAACTCTGTTGATTTGATATACTTATTTTAGTGTGTTTAAAAAGGTTATAAGAATTTTTACCTTACTGTTTTTATTTCTTATTGGTATTTTTATTTTCATTATTTTTTTAAGTGGTGCTTATTTTCCATTCCTTCCCTTCTACAACTATTATGGTGTCAAACCACCAGATGACACATGGAAAAATTTCAAAGGAATGGCTTGCTATGGATTTGGCCAACCATGTGTAACTTCTGAACAGAATCAAAAATTTGAATATTGGACTACTCGTGCTATAAAAGAAAATAACCGGAA
>Ga0315282_10011830_pt1 | contig 13449 bp, 7 predicted proteins | sample YL17G07_20_MG_FD_203693 | JGI IMG/M metagenome (GOLD analysis project Ga0315282, IMG submission 203693) | Sediment microbial communities from Yellowstone Lake, YNP, Wyoming, USA - YL17G07_20 | ecosystem: Environmental > Aquatic > Freshwater > Lake > Sediment | place: USA: Wyoming | collected...
CCTGGCAGCAGCGCGCCATCCAGTCCGAGGAAACCAGCGCTTATGCGCGCTGGGCCGAACTGGGACAACTGTACTTGCGCAAGGGAGATCCGGCCGCCGCCCAGGCCGCCTTCCGGAAATCCCTGGCGCTCGAGCCCTACGGCTACGACGCGCACTACGGGCTGGCCACGCTTTGCCTGACTACCGGGCAACTGCAGGACGCGGCCCGCGAGTTCCGCTTCCTGCTGCGCTTTCATCCCCTGAAGGGCTTCTCGCTGTGGGAAATGGCCGCCGATACATTGCGCCGCGCCGGCTACCAGCGGGAAGCCGACCGCGTGCTGGCCCGCGGCCGCGCTCTGTTCGCCAAATAGGCTGTCGGCTGTAGGCTGTGAACGGGTTCTCGACCTACGGCTGCGATTGATTCACATGGGCACCTGCTTCCCGGAGGGCAGTATGCGCGATCATGCCAAGCTCCCGGACTCATCCCGGCGACCGATAGCCTACAGCCCACAGCCTACAGCCTACAGCCTACAGCCCACAGCCTACAGCCCACAGCCGATAGCCCACAGCCGATAGCCTACGGCCTACTCTGCTCGCGGTCGGGGTGATGGTCTACGCGCTTCTGGCTTCCTGTCACACGCTGAAAAACTTCGATCTGGGCTGGCAGCTTGCGGCTGGGCGCTACATCGTTGAAAGCGGCCAGATCCCCCGCCACGACGTCTTCTCTTACACGGCAGCGGGCAAGGAATGGATCTACCCGGCGGGCGCGCAGATTCTCTTCTATCTGCTCTACCGCCTGGGCGGGTACGCGGCGCTGACGGTGCTGAGCATGGCGGTTTGCGCGTCCACCGTCGCCCTGCTGTTGTTTGCCGATATATCATCCGCGCGCCAAGGCGCCGCGTCCGAACGCGGGTCAACCTGGAACCTGAAACCTGGTACCTGGAACCTGTTTCTGGTGGCCCTCGCTGTTCCCTATCTCGCAGACCGGACCGGCGTCCGCGCCGAGATGTTCACGACGCTGCTGCTGCCGGTAGTGCTGCTGATCGTCTACCGTTTCCATCGCGGCCTCGGCAACCGGCTTTATCTGCTTCCGCTGCTGTTTGCGATCTGGGCCAACGTGCACCAGGGGTTTGTCTTCGGCCTGGCCATTGTTGCGGCCGCGGTCGGCATCGAAGCCGGCCGCCGCATCTTCGTGCGTAGCCGTCAGCCGTCAGCCATCTTCGTCCACTGCTCGTTGTCTCGGCCCTGAGTGCGGCCGCCGTGTTGTTGAATCCCTGGGGCTGGCGCCTTTACACCTCGCTCTGGCGAGTGCAGCAGGATCAGGCCTTCCAGCGGGGCTTGATCACCGAAGCCACCGGGGCGCCCTGGGGTTTGTGGCGCCTGAAGGATGTGGTCCGCTTCGATGATCCGAATGCGGGGTTCTGGACGTTGCTGCTGCTGGCCTTGCTGGGCGTGGTCATCGCCGCGGTGCGCGGCGAAGCTTTCGCGGCCCTGGTGCTGGCGGGGAGTTGCTGGCTCGCGTTGCGGTATTTGCGCGCGCAGGTTTTTGTGCCGCTGGCCGCCGCCCTCCTTTTTCCGGCGCTCGTGGAGCGCTGTAGCGGCGACCTCCAGGCCGTCATGCGGAAGAGCACGCCGGCGCTGAAAAAACGCATGCCGGGCGAGTCAAGGACGGGGATTTCAGGCCTGGCGGCGCGGCTGGGCGCAGCCGCGGCCCGGCCCCAGACCGCTGCGTTTGCGGGGTACGCGGCCGCGGCCTTGCTCACCTTGATGCTGGTGGCGCGCTCGGCCGGGTTGATCAGCAACCGGTACTACTTCCGGCACGGAGAAATCGCCAGCTTCGGCACCGGCTTATCCTGGTGGTTTCCGGAGCGGGCCTTGAATTTCATCGAGCGGGAGCGTTTGCCGGGGCGCATCTACCACGACTACAACCTCGGCGGCTGGGTGATGTGGCGGCTCTGGCCGCGGTATCAGGTGTACATCGACGGCCGCGCGCAACCCTATACTCCCGAGGTCCTGCTCGAGGACAACGCGCTGGCCGGCTGGCGGCCGGGATCGCCGGAATGGCGCGCCTTCCTCGACCGGCGGGGAATCAACACGGTGCTGCTCTCGCTGGCGCGCCACCAGGGATCCCGTCTGACGCCCTCCGAATTCTGCGCCGCTGCCGATTTCCGGCTGGTCTACCTGGACCAAATCTCCGGAATCTGGATGCGCGCTACGCCGCAAAACCAACCCTGGGTCGGCCGCCTGGCCATCCCCTGCCCGCCGCCGCCTTTCCCGGTGGCCGGGTTATCGCCCGCAGAGCGTTACATTTTCCTGACCAACGCCGGCGAGGTCTACCAAGCCTTCGGCCGCAATGACGATGCCTTGGAAGCGTATCAGCAGGCCGAGCGGATTTTTTCCGGCGACCCGAACCTGCATTACTCCATGGCCAGGGTTTGGATTAGCCTGGGGCGTCCGGCTGACGCGCGCCGGGAATACGAGAGTTCTTTGAGCCTGGGCGAGTCAGCCGGGGTCTGGCAGGCGCTGGGTTGGCTGGACGCGCAGGAAGGCCGGCACCAGGAGGCTGCCGAAGCCTTTGCCCGCGCGGCGGAGCGCTCTTCACTCCCTCAGGAGTGTTACCGCCTGCTTGGTGAAGCATGCCTGCGCATTAACCAGCCGGCCCGGGCTCTTCAAGCGTTCCAGAAGGCGCGGGAAGCCAACCGCTTCCGCGGCCAGACGGCATGGTTGGCGGCCCGCTGGCTGGCGCAGGTTGAGGACGGGGAACGCCGCGCCCGCGCGCTGCTCGGCCGGCCGTAGGCCGTGGGCTGTGGGCTATGGGCCGTGGGCTGCCAGAATGCGATCAGGAAGCATCGGTTGAATGGGCGCGCGCTTCGCCGGGCGTCTGCTGCCTGAGCGCCTTTGTAAGAGCGCCGAGCAGCTTTGATGTCTGTTCCGAGACTTGCCTGAGGGCATCGTAATCTGCTTGGATCAAGTAGCCGAGCCGAAAGGCGAGTGAAAGCTGATATTGCGCCTCCCGCGACGAAGCGTATGCCATGTCGAGGAAGTGCAAGTAATCTGCCTCAGTCCGCCGCGCGCACCCCTCGACGATGTTCGAGGCGATTGAGACACACGCCCGCCTCACCTGAGCCGTCAGACCGAACTGTTCGTCTCTTGGAAACTGCCTGGTTGCCCGATACACTTCCAACACCAGTCTGTCCGCCGATTCGAAGGTCCTGAGCTTGGTGTGATCGCGCACGACGCCTCCTTGAATGGGAGAGTACCACAGGAATCAACCATGACCAGCCTGAGATCGAATCCGCACCCCACAGCCCACAGCCCACAGCCCACAGCCCACAGCCCACAGCCCACAGCCCACAGCCCACAGCCCACAGCCCACAGCCCACAGCCCATCAAAAAAAGCTTGACAACCCCCCGCCCACCTGATATTTTTGTTCCGCTTTCTATAGGTTGCAGCTTAGGAACCGCCTGAACCCGGTTTGGCTTTGAAAAACCGGAGCGAGAGCGCGCCATCCCGCCTCCGGCCGTCAGGGGGAGAAGCAAGAAAAGCGTTGACAAGACGCTACTAATGCTGGTAAAAACAGCATGGTCATCTTTCCCGGGCGGTGTCCCAGGTAAAACTGAAACGAGAGTTGCGAGCGGTGAGTGACGTGTACCGGATCGCCCAAGATTCAAATCAGAATGCGAAGGAGGTGATGTGGCGCGCTTTGAGCGTTTCTTGAGTCGGCTGCCGTTTCGCCGGCGGGGCCCTTGTTCTCAGTAGCAGGTTGAGGAAAACGGACGAACCAAAATCTGACGTGATCAAGAAGGAGAAGGAGAATGAATCGATTCACTCTTAGAAGCGCTCTGGTACTGGCAGTCGTGTTGCTGCTGGGGGGCGCGACCACATCGTTTGCCCAGGTGATCTTTGGGGCATCGGCCGGCAACCCGCAAGTGCGGGTTGGCGGCATGACCGAGACGGTTGGCGATGCTGCGCTAACCTCCACCAACGGCACCGTCGCCGGCATTTCGTTCCCTGCCGGCAGCGGGAGCGCGACGATCACACTTACCTACAGCTCCACCATCACCAACAAGACCACGACGGGCGCTACCGCGACCTGCACAATGGGTCTTGTTGCTAACGTGCCGGTTGCGTGCGCTCCGTTGGCCATGGGTCCCTCGGTCGGCGGCACCGCGGGCATCCTGGTGACTGTGAGCAACGTCACCATTAACGATGCCGTCGCCGCCTCGACCAAGTTGAACGTGTCCTGGACTGCGGCCGGCAATACGCTGACCATCCAGTTCGCGCCTACGGCCGCCACCGTGGCGATCTACTTCAACAGCAGCGGCACCACCGTTGGCGGCGGCTTAGCCGCGTCCATCGCCATTCACGGGGTGCGCATAAACGCGGCTGGCATGGGCATTCCGCCCACGCTGCCTACGGTGAGCGCATTCCTTAACACCAACCCCAGCGCCAACATCCAGTTGGCTGCCGGCTCCACCAGCCTGACGGTTGGCACGCTGACCAACGCTCTGGGCAGCGCGGTCAAACTCAGCGGTTCGACGAACACCAGCGACCTCTTCTATACGGTGCCAGCTGCAGCTTGTTCGAACTTTGGAGCAACGCCCTGCACCGCGCCCGCGGTCATTGTCGTTTCGGCGAAGATCCTGCCCAGGGCCAGCTACGACAACTGCGCCGTGCAACCCATTCCGCAAGGCGCTTCGGCCGGCAGTTCGATCCTCATCACGGGTAAGGAAAGCACGATCGATCGGGACGGCGATCCCAACTTCGGCGTTGACGGCGCCAAAAACACCCTCGGCATCAAGATCGTGGAAGCCTATCCCGGCGCGTTCACGTCGAAGGCGGATGAAGGGGCCAAGTCGAACGCGGCTGAGGTGGACAATGGCACCCGAATCCGCATCGACTTCTCCGGCTTGCCCTCGCAACTCGTGGTCGCGTCGCCGGAGCGTATCAGCACAACGTACAGCCCCACCGCCCTGACGGGCATGTCTCTTGGGACCATCGGCTTGGTAATGGACTTGGTTAGTAACTACCAGAACTGCGTGGTCGGCGCCGGCTGCACTGAAAAACCGAACTCGGCGATCGCCGACGTACGCTCTGCCAGCGGCGGCGCCGTTACGTTCGAGTACGAGGTGGCCGCCAACAGCGCCAACGGCGCGTATGTTGGCACTCCTGCCCTTACGGCATCTCCCGGCGTCGCGTCCGCGATCATCATCCCGTTCTTCCTGTTCCGGACCTCCACGCCGGTTGATCTGGGGACGATCAACATCGCGGTCACGCTGGGTCCGCGGATGGGCTCCACGGTGGTCCGCTTCAGCGACCAGTTGACGGCATCGACGGCGACGGTTGAGATCAAATCCTGCACGACTGAGCTGTTCTACCCCTTCGTGACCAACACGGCCGGCTTTGACACTGGCATTTACGTGCTGAACGGCGGCCAGGCCAGAGGCGGCAACAACGGCCAGAGCGGCGCTTGCGCGGCTCGGTTCTTCGACGGATCGACCACCGGCACTACTGCCGTCAAGACGTCCACCCTGCCGATTCTCGGTCCGGGCCAGAGCTTCTCGTTCACTGCCTCGGATGCGACGCTCGGCAAGCCCGGATTCGGCAACGGCTACGTGCAGGTCACCTGCCCGTTCCAGGCCGCTCACGGGGCGGCGTACGTAACCTTCGGGTTCGGCACGGCGGCGGTCGGTTCCGCGCCTCCAGGCACCCTGTACCTGGCGCTGATCGGCGATTCCCGAGATAGCCGCAACAACCGTTAACCATTACACTGGGGATTCTTCCCGGCGGGGTGGCGCTTCACCAGAAGCGCCACCCCGTTTTTCTTTTTTGCGGCTGCCATCTCTCAGCCTCCTGCGGCACGCCCATCATCACCCATCTGTTGCTGGAGGAACGGGTACCATCTGAATCACCCAGGCATACAGCCCACAGCCCACAGCCCACAGCCCACATCCCACATCCCACAGCGGCCTGCCTCAATAAACTTGCCCCTCAAGCGCACCCCGGATGTATAATCGTTAAGCGCCAGCAGACGGGAAACTTCCCTCAGGAGCTTGACATGCGGGGATCTCCTCGCGGCTTGTGCGTATTGATTGCGTCTTTCTTATTGCTCTCGGCCGGTATGGCAGAGGCCGGGGTGGTCTTGTACGTGAGCGGGAGCACCACGACCCCTTGCCCAGGCGCCAGTGGTGTTGCTGTGGGCGACGTCACGGTCAGCGTGAACGGGGCCGGCGTGATTAGCGATGGGACGTATTTGACGGTCAGCATCAGCCCCCCGGCCTTGGCCAGCACGCCGATCGCGCGCGGCCCTCTCGCCGCAAAGGGCTACGTCACCCTCATCGACAGCGGAAACGTGCGATTCACGTTTGTCGGGACAGGCGCCGGGTCTACCACTGTCTTGGTGGGCGATTACCTGACATTCGGCAGCATGCTCGGCAACGCGCCGAGCTATGACACGCTGGTCACAGCATCGGTCAGTGCCTCCGATCTGACGATCGGGTTCACGACCGCCACGCAGACCATCGCCTCGGTGAGCGCCGCCAACTGTATTGCAATCGGCCACCTCCTGCCGTCGGTCGGCTCGCTGAGCTTCGGCGGTCCGCCACGCTCAGCTATCCCGCCGCAGTCGTTCACCATAACGAACTCAGGGCGGCCGGGCCAGAACCTTTACCCTGCCATTTCGGCGGTCTACCCGGCCGGCAGCGTCGCCACCGCCTGGCTGGTCCCGGTGGCTGGTGCTGAGAGCGCCGGCGTGACAACCGTAACCGTCTCCATCGGCATCACCGGCTTGGTCGAAGGAGACTACACGGGGACGATTCGCATCGACAGCGCCTATGCCGACAACTCTCCGCTGTTTGTGACCGTGGCGCTGAAGATCGGGAAACCGGGCCGCATCGATCTGAGTACGACCAGCATGACCTTCGTGGCTTCCCCCGCAAAGAATCCACCGCCACAAAACCTGATCGTGAAGAACGGCGGCACCGGCCTCCTGGCGCCCGACGCCGGGGCGATGAGTGTCAGCGGCGGGGCCTGGCTGTTCGTCGTGGCCCCCGGCGACCCGGAGGAGGACCCAGCCGTGTTCCAGGTGACGGTGTTCAGCGCCAACTTGGCCATGGGCACCTACAGGGGCCAGATTACAGTTACGTCGAACAACGCCTTCAACTCACCCCAGACAGTCAGCGTAACCCTGATCGTTAAGAACCCAACTCCGACCATCGCCCTCAGCCCGCAATCCATGACTTTCCAGGCCGACCAGGGAACGAGCCCGGCGGCGAAAACCGTGAACATTACCAATTCCGACACGGGCGACCTGGCCTGGCAGGCCCAGGCCACCGCCTACGGCGGCGGTAACTGGCTCTCGGTTTCTCCGGCCGGCGGCAACGCCCCATCCACCGTGAATGTGACGGTGAGTTCGGCCGGCCTGCCGGCCGGCATTTACACCGGTACGATCGCGATCACTTCCTTTAGCGCGGACGTTACCAATTCGCCGCAGACCGTCTCGGTGACGTTGACGGTTTCGGCCGTGACCCCGGCCGTCGCGGTCACGGCATCCTCGCTGAGCTTCACGGCGGACGTGGGCGGCACTCCGGTTGCCCAGAGTTTCACGGTCAACAACGCCGGGACGGGCGGCCTCTCATGGACGGCAAGCGTTTCCACTAGCAGCGGCGGCAACTGGCTTTCGATCACGCCCACCAGCGGCGCCGCCGGGACCAGCGTTCAGGTGACGGTGAGCTCCGCGGCCCTGGCGGCCGGCGCTTACAGCGGAACGATTACGATTACCTCCTCGAGCCCGGGCATCGCCAATCCCACGCTGACCATCCCGGTCAGCCTGCTGGTCCGCAGCACCACGCCGACCATCGCGGTGACCCCGGCTACGCTGACCTTCTCGGCGACGCCGGGCGGCGCGGCGCCGCCGGCACAGACCGTGTCCCTGATGAATGCGGGCGCCGGCGTGCTGAACTGGACGGCGACGGTCACCACGGCCAGCAGCGGCAATTGGCTGATCGTCTCGCCGCTCAGCGGCGCCGCGCCCAGCACCCTAACCGTCTCCATCGACACCAGCCGGCTGGGTCTCGGCAGGTTCACCGGCAGCATTTTGCTGAAGGCCATTGGCGCCGCCGACGTCACCTTCCCGGTGGAATTCACCACCGGCACGCCGAAGATCGACCCGAACGGCATCGTGAACGCCGCCCACCTGAACAGCGCCGGTGTGGCTCCCGGCGGCCTGATCTCCATCTTCGGCTCCAACCTGGCCAGCGCGGCCAGGCCGGCGCCGCCGATTCCCTACCTGCCCGACGAACTGGGCGGGACGTCGGTGAAGGTCGGAACGTTCAAGGCCAGGCTGCTGTACGTGTCGCCCACGCAGATCAACGCCCAGGCGCCGGTGGAGCTCACCGATCAGACCACGCAGGTAAAGGTGTCGGTGGGCGGGCTGGAAACCGATGCGGTGACCATGAAAGTGCTTCCCTACGATCCGGGCCTGTTTACCTTCGACGGGGTCCCGGCCGGGCCGGTGGCTGCTCTGAAGGCCGATTACAGCGCGGTCAGTTCCGCGTCCCCGGCCCAGAGGCTTACTGTTGTCATGCTGTTCGGGACCGGCTTCGGGCCGGTCAGCCCATCGGTGGGTTCCGGCCAGCCCGGCCAGGGTTCCCAGAACCTGACTGTGCAGACACCGGTGGTGCTCTTCGGCGACCGGCCCGGCAGGGTGCTGTACTCGGGATTGGCTGCGGGCCTGGTCGGCGTCTACCAGGTGAACGTGGAGGTGCCGGCCGACGCCCCGACCGGTGATGCGGTTCCGATCATTGTTGGCATCGGCGGACGCGGCACCAACACCGCTAAGATCTCCATTCGCTGAAGTCAGGCTGGAGGCTGGAGACCGGAGGCTGGAGGCGGCGCTCCGAGCGCTCCGATGTCTCTAGCCTCGCTTTGAGGGCTGGGCCATCTGGTTCAGGGATATGCTGCCTGGTTTGAGTGCCGCTTTGTGTCTGTTGCTTTCTCCCTGGGGCGCCGCTGGTGGGGCGCCCCAGGCTTCTCCCCCCGTCAAGCAACGGCCGGCCACGCCGCAGCTTTCTTCCGCTGAACTGAACAAGCGAAAAGAGGCTCTCGCTTCCCGTGTCACCGAGCTTTACGACCTTGCCAAGGCCGGCCAGTGGCGAAAGATGGAAGCCCTCATGACCGAGGATTCCAAGGACATTTTCTACGGCCAGTCAAAGAATCCGATCAACGAGTTCGAGGTGAAGCGCGTCGAGGTAGAGCCGGACGGTAAGACCGGTCTGGCCGTGGCGGAGATCAAGTTCCCGGCCGGGGTCTTTGCGCAGCTTATGGTCCTGCCGCAGCGAAGCCGGTGGGTTTTCGAAAACGGCGTCTGGCTGCTGAAGCTGGAGAAGCCGGTGGCGCATCCGCTGGCGCCTTTTGTGCAGCGCGGCGCGGCCGGACCCCCATCTGCGCTGCGCTTCGACAAGCAGGAAATCGAAATCGAGCGAGGTGTCCACGAATACGTTCTTCGTTTCGAGAACACCGGGCAGCAGACCCTGGCCGTGAGGGCCGGCGCCGACCCCTGCCAGTGCATGGACGTCTCTCCGGACAAGGAGAAGTACGCTCCCGGCGAATCCGGCGAACTGCGCATCAAGACGGAAATCGACGCCACCATGGAGCCGCGCGAATTCCGCATCCAGGTGCTCGCTGAGCCGGGCCCGCAGTGGACCTTCCTTACCCTCCGGCTCAAGTAAGCCCACAATCGGCTGACGGCTGACGACCGACGGCTAACGGTTCCTGCCGCGGTATACTCAGTCGGAGCCATGTCTAAGAGGGACCGGAGGGAACGCCAGAAACACACAGTGCGCTTAACGGCGCCAGCCGCTGGCCGACAACCGCGAGGCGCCAGCCCTCAGCCGTCAGCGGCCAGCGGCCCAGGCGCCTGGCTCACGCCCCGGCGTGCCGCGCTCCTGCTGCTGGTGGTTGGGCTTGCCGTCTATCTAAACACCCTCTTCAACGACTTCGTGATCGACGACCGCTTGCAGATCGTTGACAACCCGTACGTTCACAAACTCGAAGGCCTGCGGCAGATTTTCACCTCCGACGTCTGGGCGTTCGCGGGGGAGAAAGGGCCAGGCGTTTATTATCGGCCCCTGATGTATGCCTGCTGGGTTCCAGTCTGGCGTGTCTGTGAGGCCAGCCCGGTCGGGTATCATGTCCTGAACGTCTTGCTGCACGCCGGCGTCGCGCTGGTGGTGGCCTTGTGGCTCCTCCGCATGCAAGCGAACCCAACCACAGCGTGGCTGGCGGCGTTGCTGTTCGCGGTTCACCCCGTCCATACAGAAGCAGTCGCGTGGATCTCCGCGCTTCCCGACCTCCAGTGCGCCCTTTTCTTCCTCCTCGGTTTCTGGCTTTACCTGGGCGCCGAAAGAGCCGAAGGATGGCGGCGCTACGCCCTCTTGACGGGTGTGGGAGTATGTGTCCTGCTGGCCTTGTTGGCAAAGGAAATCGGCGTTGCGTTGCCCGCGATGTTGTTTCTTTATGGCCTGGAGAGGCGGCGGCGAGAAACCGGCAATTCCAGAGAGGGGCAGACTGCCGCGGCCCCGTCACGGCGCAGCGAGAAGCTGTTCTTTTACGTCGCCCTGGCGCTGGCCGTAATTGCCTATCTCCTGATGCGTCGCCAAGCGCTCGGCGGTGCCAATGTGGCCTCTGCCCTGCCCGTGGGCGTAGGAGCCCGCCTGATGGCCGGCTGGGTGGGGCTGCTTTACTGGTACACTCGGCTGCTGGTTTTGCCGGTGCGGCTCAGCGCCTTTCACGTGCTGCCATTGCCGACAGGTTTTCTTGATCCCCCGGTCTTGGCGGGCCTGGCCGCGGCCGCTGGCTGGATCGGCCTGGCTGTCTGGTTGCGCCACCGTCGCCGCCGGGAGTGGCTCGGTGTGGCTCTCCTGCTGGTGTCGTTGCTGCCATCGTTTCTGGCGCCGCTTCGCGTGCAGGGCTTCTGGATCGGCGAACGCTATCTCTACCTGCCGTCAGTCGGCTTCTGCTGGCTGCTGGCCGCCGCGCTCGATCATCTTTTGCGCCGCAGGCGCGCCATGCTGGTGGCGCTCGCGGCCGCGCTCGCCCTTCTGTACGCAGCGCGCACCGTTGTGCGCAATGCGGATTGGCGGCAAGAGATCCCTTTCTACTTCCACGAACTGCGGACTGAACAGGAGTCGCGGCAACTGCGCGCGCTGCTGGCGGGCGCCATGCTGCGCCGTGGGATGCCCGAGCAGGCCTTGCAGCAGGCGCGTGCCTGGGTGCGCGTCACGCCCGATGACAAGCGTGCGCATAGTATGCTGGGCGAGATCTACTGGACACTGGAGAATCCGGAGCAGGCGGTTTCGGAATCCCGGCAGGCCGCCGTGCTTGCGCGTCGGCAGGGCGGCATAGCATTCGCCGCACAGGAATTCACTAACCTGGCTGTGCTCTTGGGGCAAACCGGCCATCTGGACGACTCCCTGGACGCCTACCGCCAGGCCGTTGAATTGGATCCGAATTTGGCGGAGGCGCGTTTTGGTTTCGGCCTAGCGCTAAAGAACGCCGGGAAGCCGCAGGAGGCTGCGGTGCAGTTCCGCTCCGTCGCCCGGCTGAGTCCGCAGTCGGTCTGGGCGCACGCCAACCTCGCGGTCGCTCTCGCCGCCGGGCACGACTTCGCGGACGCACGCGCGGCTATGGCCGAGGCGCTGCGGCTTCAACCGGACAGCGCCGAAGTTCTGGCTTACGCCGGCGAAGTCGAACAGGCTGCCGGGGACCGCGAGGCGGCTCGCCAGTGGTTCCAGCGCGCCCTGGTTGTCGATCCTGCCAACTTGCGCGCCCGGACCGGCCTCTCTTCGCTCCGCTGAACGGCCGACGGGCTGCAGCGCTGCAAGCTCTAACCTGCAGCCTCACTTCAGATCGCGGCCTTGGCATCGATACGCTCGAAACTCGGCTGGCTGCCCGAGAGCTTCACAAACCAGCTTTCCACCGCGACGCCACCCAAGGCGCGCTCCACCTGCTCGCGGGCGTGGCGCAGGTCGGCCACCTGCTTGGTCTCCAGCTCGGCGTGGGTGCCGTGCAGGTGCCTGTACCAGCCGCAGTCTTCGTGGCCGATCAGCACCACGCGTTTCAGCCCGTGGCCCTCGATCAGAAACTTCAGCCAGCGGTTGCCGGCCCAGGCGAACTTGGGCAGGTAATCGAGCGCGGCGAGAAACTGGGGGCCGCCGGGCACCGCGATCAGGTCGTAATCGCCGATGCCCAGCCGCTTTTCGACCAGTTCCTCGCAGGCGGGAAGAAAGCGGTGGTCGCTGCAATGGACCACCAGCGTCGAGGCCACCAGCGGCGGAATCATGACTTGGACGCCTCCCCCGCCGGGGCAGCAGCCGCGGTCCTGGTTTGCCCCTCGGCGCCGCCGGCTTCAATGCCGGCCTTGGCCAGCAGGCCACGCAGGTCGATGCCCATCGCTTCCGCTTTCTGGATCACGTCGAACAATACGGCCGGCACAGTGCCGGCAAAGCGGGCCACCGCGGTCTTCCCGTCGCCGCCCTGGCCGCTGTCGATCATCACCACCTTGTCGATGTTGCCCATGGGTGCCGCAATCGCGCCCATGACGCCGGAGAACTGCCGGACGATGTCGGGCAGGCGGTCGAGCACCAGCATGGTCTTGCCGGCCTGGTCGAGCTTGGCGAAGGCTTCGGCCTTGCGCTCGATGCCTTCGGCCTCGGCCAGCAGCTTGGCCTTCAGCGCCGCGCCCTCGGCTTCGCCGCGGGCCCGGATGGCGGCGGCCTCGCCCTCGCCGCGGGCCCGGATGGCGGCGGCCTCGCCGGCGCCCTCCATTTCCCGCTTGGCCTTCTCGGCTTCGGCCGTCGCCACCACCGCCTGCTTCTGGCCCTCAGCTTCCAGGATGGTGCGCTGGCGGGCCGCTTCGGCCTGCAGGATGGTGGCCTGGCGCGCGGCGTCGGCCGGCTTGATCACGGTTCCGATCAGCTCGCGCTCCTTGCGCAGGGCCTCGGCTTCGGCCACTTCGGTTTCCTTCACGGTGCGGATTCTCTCCACCGCCACCTGCTGCTCGACCAGCTTCTGCCTGGCCTCGGCTTCGGCCACCGGGCCGGCCTGCGCGGCCGTGGCCTGCTGGCGCTGCACTTCGGCCAGGTAGATGGCCTTCTTGACGTCGCGTTCCTTCTCGGCCTCGGCGATCATCGCCAGGTTCGCGTTTTCCGTCTGCTTGCCCTCGCGCATCGCCGTGGAGGCGCGGATGTTCGCGTCGCGCTCGGCCTCCGCCGTTCCGATCTTGGCCAGGCTCTTCACCTCGGCCGTCCGTTTCTGGCCCAGCGCGTCGATGTAGCCGTAGGCGTCGTGTATTTCCTGGATGGTGAGGACGTCGATGCCCAGCCCGATCTTGGCCAGGTCTTCGGCCGCCTCGCGCAGCACTTCCTGGTTGAACTTCTGCCGGTCGCTGACGATTTCCTCGATGGTCAGCC
>Ga0315282_10011831_pt1 | contig 13449 bp, 9 predicted proteins | sample YL17G07_20_MG_FD_203693 | JGI IMG/M metagenome (GOLD analysis project Ga0315282, IMG submission 203693) | Sediment microbial communities from Yellowstone Lake, YNP, Wyoming, USA - YL17G07_20 | ecosystem: Environmental > Aquatic > Freshwater > Lake > Sediment | place: USA: Wyoming | collected...
CCTCGCTCCAGGTGAAGCTGCTGCGCGTCCTCCAGGAGGAGGAGGTGCGCCCGGTCGGCGGGCTCACCAGCCGCAAGGTGGACGTGCGCATCGTCGCCGCCACGGCCCGGGACCTCGCCCGCGAGGCGGAGGAGGGCCGCTTCCGCGAGGATTTGTTCTATCGCCTGAACGTGCTTCCCATCCACGTCCCCCCGCTGCGCTCGCGCCCCGAGGACATCCCGCCCCTGGTGGCCCACTTCGTGGCCAAGTACAACCGCAGGCTCCACCTCGCCGTGGAGGGCCTCACCCCGGCGGCCATGGCGGCCTGCCTGGCCTACGGCTGGCCGGGCAACGTCCGGGAGCTCGAGAACGCCATCGAGCGGGCGATGGTCCTGGCCGACACCAGGCTCATCGGCCGGGAGAGCCTGCCCGCGGCCGTCCAGGGGGCGGCAAGCGAGGCCGCCGCGCCGGGCCTGGCGGTGCGCGAGAACGTCCGGGCCCTGGAGCGCCAGCTCATCATCCGCGCCCTGGAGAAGAGCGGGGGCAACCGCACCCGGGCCTCGAAGCTCCTCCAGATCAGCCACCCCTGCCTGCTCAGCAAGATCCGCGACTACGGCATCGAGGCCTGATCAGGCCGTCCCCAAACGCCCATCTGCGGCGCCCGCGCTTATCCAACGCCCTGCGGCGTGCGCTCATGTACGCCTCATGCGAAGCCCAAAATGTCCTTAGGCCTCCGCCTCTCACGCCCCCCGAGGCAGGGTCGCGGGTATCCGCCGCCTCGCTGCCGCGGAAGTTGCCCCGTGGCGGATGCGCCGCAACCTGCTGCCACGACCCGCTGGCAACGCCAGCGGGGCTCCGGGCCCACACCGAGTATTCAGCAGCCACTGAGCTACCTGGGCCCGGTTATTGCCCGTCGGGGCTCCCGACCCGCCCACTCTTAAAACTTTTAATAGCCGCCTGAAAAATTGTTCATGCCGCCGGCCCCAGCGGCCGATAAGCCTGCCAGAAATAGCCTGTAATTGCGCCTGGTTGAGCCAAGTGACCTCCTGGTATGGAACTTGCTCACCCTAGAGGCCCGGGGGGATCCACGCAATGAGGCGAACGAAACCTAGCGCAGGCTTCAGCCTGATCGAGATGCTGGTCGTCATCGGGGTCATCGCCGCCCTCGGGCTGGTGGCCTTTCCCCTGCTCAACCGCTCCAACCCGGTCAAGCGCCTGAACGCCACCGCGCGCCTGGTGCAGGGGGCCATCCAGCAGGCCCGCCTGATCGCCCAGCGCGACAACCGGCCCTACTACGTCGATTTCGGGCAGGACCTGAACGGCGACGGCGTGGCCGACTGCATCGTCTGGCGCGACCTGGGCAACCCGCCCTACAACCAGGCCCTCGACCTGGCCGACGCCGACGGCAACGGTGTCCCCGACGAGGTCGTGGCCGACAACGCCATCTTCTTCAACACCGAGAACGGCCCCGGTTACGGCCGCACCGCGCAGGGGGCGGTCATCGGCACGGGCAACGGGCCGGCTGCCGGTCCGGCCAGCGCCCCGGGCTTCTGGAGCGCCTTCTTCTGGGACCCGGTGACAGGCGCCGGCGGCACGCGGTTCGTGGCCAACCCGGACGGCTCGTGCACCACGGGCTCGGTCTTCCTGGCCGAGGCCGGCGACCCCCTCAACCCCCAGACGTCGCGGGCCGTCTACGACATCGTCGTCAGCCCGGCCGGCTCGGTGCAGGTCTGGCGCTGGACGGCCACCGGCGGGATTTGGGAGAGGCTGTAGACATGGAGCGCAAACAGGCAGGCTACACGCTCATCGAGGTCGTCATCGCCCTGGGGCTGCTCGCCTTCGCCATGCTGGGGCTCTTCCAGATGCAGTTCACCGCCATGCGGGGCAACAGCTTAAGCCGCAGCAACACCACGGCCTTGCACATCGTGCAGGACCACCTGGAGGCGCTGCTGGCCGAGCCCTTCGACGGCGCGGACCTGGTCGATGGCAACCCGGGCAACAACAACTCCCTGGAGAGCACCGCGGTGACCGACTTCAACCAGCAGGTGAACGACCCCAAGGGCGACAGCTACACGCTCATCACCAACGTGGCCGACAACCCCGGCCCCACCGGGGAGGTGGACGGAAAGACGGTGCGGGTGATGGTCCTGTGGGGGCCTGGCAACGCCCGGCGGTGCGGGGTGACCACCTTTGTGCGCCGGGAGGGGGTCTGAGCCATGAAAGAGCGCGGCTTCTCCCTCGTTGAGCTGATCATCGCCCTGGGCGTCTCGGCCGTCGTCCTGGCCATGGCCGTCGGCGTCTTCCAGCGCCAGGAGCGCTCCTACGCCGTGCAGAACGAGATCACCGAGCGGCAGCAGAACGTGCGCGTGGCCCTCGACATGCTCACCCGCGACCTGCGCATGGCCGGCTACGCCACCGGCTTCCAGGCCAACCCCGCGGTCGACCTCGACGGCGACGGGGCCAACGACAGCGTCATCATCAACGCCGTGGACAACATCGGCCCGGCCGCCGACGACGTCGCCGACGGCACCGACGTGGTCACCATCGTCTACGGGCGCCTGCCCCACGAGCTTCGGAGCGGCCCCCCTGCCACGGCCAGCGCCGAGTACGTCCAGGGCACGAACATCGTCCTGGCGAGCTGCGACCTCGACGGCGACGGCTTCGACGACCTCACCGACGCCGGTGGGGTGCCCGCGATGCCCCTGGGCGTCGTCTACGACCTGTCCAAGGGGGCGGCCTTCCGGGTGACGGCGCGGGCGGGCAACACCCTCACGGTGAGCCCGAACCTGGGCAACTGGCCCGTCGGGGCCTACGTCTGCCCGCTCAACGTCGTCCGCTACTGGATCGACAACGAGAACACGCAAGGCGCGCAGGACGCCCTCGACCCGGTGATGCCGCGCCTGATGCGCCAGAACCTGGGCCGCGACCTGGGCCCCGAGACGGTGGCCGAGAACATCACCGACCTCCAGCTCCAGTACGGCCTCGACCGTAACCACGACGGCCAGATCGACGCCGACGGCTGGGTCAACGACTTCACCGTGGCCACCGACCGGCCCCAGGACGCTGTGGCGGTGCGCGTCTGGGTGATGGGGCGCAACCCCACCCCGCGGCCGGGCTACGTCGACCAGGTGGCCGCCGGCACGACGATGGGCAACGTCGCCGTGGGCGCGGCCCCCCTCTACGCCCGCCAGATCCTGGAGACCGAGGTCAGGCTGAGGAACAGGCGATGACTAACCTAACCCGCAACCACAGCGAGCGCGGCGCGGCCCTGGTCGTGTGCCTGCTCATCATGGCGGTGCTCGCCCTGCTCGGCGCGGCCATGCTGGCCAACTCGGTCCTGGAGCTGCACATCGGCGGCAACCAGCGCGAGAGCAAGGTCAACTTCTACACCGCCGACGGCGCGGCCCGCTTCCAGGTGACGCGGCTGTCGAGCCCGAACGACCCGATGGGCAACGTGGCCGACGTCGACACCCCCAACCAGGAGCTGGTGCCCAGCGGCACCGAGCCGGCCGATGCCAACATGGCCCACTGGGCGGTGGCGGCGGCAACAGCCAACTACCCAAGCTACCACTACCGGGTGGTCTACCTGCGCAAGGGCAACCCCCCGAAGGGTTACTCGGCCAGCACCTTCGCCGGCTTCTTCTACCAGGTCGACTGCCTGGGCCAGGACGCCGGGGTGAGCCTCATCTCGATGAAGATCGGCCCCAAGTGAGGAGGCGAGGTCATGAAACGCACTAACCACGGCGCCGCCCGACTGGCCGCCTTGACCTTGAGCGTGGCCCTGATGCTGGGCGTGGTCCTGACGTTGGCCCTGCCGGCCGCGGCCAAGGATACCGACATCTACCGGCCCACCGTGAAGCCGAACGTGATGATCATGTTCGACAACTCTGGCTCCATGGACTGGGGCGTCTATGAATACAAGGAAAACTACCAGAGCTACTACGACTACCTGAGCGAGCGCACCTGCAACGGCGGCTACGAGATCCGCGACGCCGCGACGGGCACCGGCCCCGGGCCGAGCAACGCCTTCTACCACCAGAACGTGTGGACCCGCAACGAGGTCCTGCTCATCGGGGGCAACATCGGCTACGCGCTGGGCGCCGACGGCAAGGGCTACACGGGCGACCCCGGCGACGACGGCCACACGTGGAGCACGAGCAATATCGTCCACACCGGCTACACCATATCCAACGACGGCTCGAGCACCATCGCCACCGACGCCGATGGCTACGTCCTCTACAACGGCGCGCGGCTGCCCAACGGCCAGGACGTCAAGCTCCACGACTGGGCGACCAACGCCGACGGCACCAGCATAGACCGCGGCCTGGCCGGCATGCTCAGGGCCCCCGGCTACTACTTCAGCGGCTACTTCATGAAGGCCAACGGCGACCTGACCTCGGACCCCGCCCTGGCCCAGGTAGTGAGCGGCCGCAAGATGGTCGTGCTCTTCGTCCCGGGCAACTGGGTCAGCATGCGCTGCGTCTACAACCTGTATGTCGTCAGCGGCTGCACGGACGGGGGCACCCAGGCCTACAAGGTGCGCCCGGACAACTCGGCCACCTTCTGGCAGACGGCGATGTACTCGCTCAGCTCGCCGAGCTACCCGGGCAACTACCCCAACCGCTGGTCGAACGTGGACACGATCACCCAGCTCGGCGCGGCCTCGATCCGCCTCCATTTCACCGACTTCGTGACCTACAACAGCTCTGACAAGGTCCGCCTCTACGACGGCAACAACAACCTCATCGCCACCTATTACGGCAACATGGGGGCCTTCTGGGCGGTGGAGGTGCCGGGCAACAAGGTCAAGGTCGAGTTCGTGACCAACAACAGCGGCCAGGCGCACGGCTGGAAGATCGACCGCTACAACTATTGCGCGGAGACGACCAGCTACAGCATCGAGCGGCGCATCGACGTGGCCCGCGAGGCGATCATCGAGGTCATCGACGCCACCATGGGCCGCATCAACTGGGGCCTGGCCTCGTTCAACTACGCCGGGGGCAACTCGGGCAACGGCGCCAAGATCGAGTCGCCGCTCAACCCGAGCTTCACCGACGACCAGAACCGCCAGAACCTGCTCAACCACCTGAACGCCCTGGAGCCGGGCGCGGGCACGCCGCTGTGCGAGTCGGCCCAGGACCTGTACAACTACTTCGCGCAACACACGAATATCCTGCGCGAGTGCACCCACAACTACGTCATCTACATGACTGACGGCTACCCCTCGGCCGACAGCGACAACCACCGCCTGAGCACCGGCGTCACCCTGACCAACAACCCGGCGGACGGCTACACCCAGGACCCGTACCAGTATGCCACCCCGGACCCGGACCTGATGGACGACGCGACCTACTACGCCTACCACCACAGCGTCTACGACGGCAGCAGCATCGCGCAGCCGGCCAGCTCGTACGCCAACGTCATCGCGCACTGCATCGGCTTCAGCCTCGACGCGCCCCTGCTCTCCAACGCGGCCGCGGACGGCGGCGGCGAGTACTACGTCTCCTACAACAAGCAGCAACTCGTGAGCGCCTTCTACTCCCTGGGGCTCATCATCATCCAGAACGCCGGCTATACCGCGCCGGTCGTCTCGGTCGACTCCGCCAACCGGACCCAGAGCGGCGACGAGGTCTACATGGCCTTCTTCAAGCCGATGACGGTGGGCCTGGGCTACTGGGGCGGCAACGTGAAGCGCTACGGCATCGACCTGCGCACCAAGGGCGACTGCATCCCGCCGCGCACGCAGACCGAGTGGGTCATCGTGGACTACCCGGGCGGCGCCGGGGCCTCGGACGCCACCGACTGCGACGGCAACTTCAAGGACTCCTCGTACTCGTGGTGGGACAGCAACGCGCTGCCCGACGGCGACGACGTCGAGAAGGGCGGCGTGGGCGAGCTGATCTACAACGCGGTCACGCTGGCCAGCCCCTACACGCGGCCGATCTACACCTATACGACGAGCTTCCAGCAGGTGCTGCCCACCAACGGCGCGCTCACCAACACGCTGTTCGGGGTGAGCACGGACGACGACCGCTACAAGGTCATCAACTTCGTCTACGGCTTCACCTACGCCGCCGACGCCACCACGCACGCCCCGGTGGCCAAGCGCTCGTGGCCCCTGGGCGACATCATCCACTCCGAGCCGGTCATCATCGACTACTGCCCGTCGGGCCAGCACAACTGCGCCACGCTGACCGAGCGCTACCTGGTCGTGGGGTCCAACGACGGCATGCTCCACGTCTTCGACGCCGACCTCGGCACCGAGGTATGGTCGTTCCTGCCGCCCAATCTGCTGCCGAAGCTGAAGAACTTCGACCCGGCCTCAGGCGTCAACCAGCAGGACCTGGTCGACGGGCCGCTCGGGCTCTTCGATTACAAGGTGGGCGCCCTGTGGAAGAAGCTGCTCGTGGTGGGCGAGCGCCGGGGCGGGCGCGCCTACTACGCCATCGACGTGACCTCGCCCGACACCGCGGCCTGGACGCTCCAGTGGTCGATCGTGGGCGGGGCCACGGCCGGCTTCGACGACCTCGGCCAGACGTGGTCCAAACCGCAGATGGTCAAGCTCGGCGCGGCGGCCAGCGGGCAGATCAACTACGCCCTGGTCTTCGGCGGCGGCTACGACGAGATCGAGGACCAGGACAACCCCGGCACGAACCGGACGATGGGCTGCGCCCTCTACGTGGTCGATCTGATCACGGGCGCGCTCGATTACTCCTACACCGCCGGCAACAACGCGGCCCTCAAGTGCGTCCCGGCCGACGTGACCATCATCACCAACGCCGCCGACAACCTGAGCTGCTTCTACTTCGTCGACACCACGGCCAACGTCTGGAAGACCACCTGCACCCTCACCACGGGCACGCCGCTGTGGGAGACGCACAAGGTCTTCGCCGGCAACCCGGGCTCGACCGCGTTGAGCGGCAACTCGGGCGGCACCCTGAACGCCTCCGACACGGGCCGCAAGATATTCTATCCGCCCGACGTGTCGCTGGGGAACACCTTCACCGACTACCCGGTGCTCTACCTCGGCACGGGCGACCGCGAGCACCCGCTGGAGACCGCGGTGCACAACCGCATCTACTGCATCATCGACTCCATCCCTAGCGGGGCGGGCTACGCCGGCCAGGCGGCCCTCACCGAGTGCAACCTGGTCAACGTGACCAATGACGAGCTCCAGGCCGGCACGAGCACGACCGAGGCGGAGCGCAATCGCATCCGCACCCTGCTCCAGAACTCGAACGGCTACTATATCAAGCTCGACTCCATCGGCTCGGGCATCCACACCGGCGAGAAGGTGCTGGCCCAGGCGACCGTCTTCTACTACGTCGCCTACTTCACCACCTTCACGCCGATCAACGTCGACGACTCCTGTAACCCGCAGGGCGAGGCCAAGGTCTATGCCCTGGAGTACTCGACGGGCACGGCCGGCCTCGACTACAACCAGAACGACGTCAGCGAGACGAGCGACCGCTACCGCGTGATCGGCACGTCCATCCCGTCGCGGGTCAAGATCATCATCCGCAGCGGCACCGCCGCGGGCCTCATCAGCGTCGGCGGCAAGGTGACGGGTGCCGGCGAGGGCGGCTCGACGAGGCTGCCGCAACCGGGCTCGGCGATCGAGACGATCCTGTGGCGTGAGCTTGGCCCGGCCGACGTGGCCAGAAGTATCGGAGGATTGCCTTATGGCAGGTTTGCGCAGTAAGGCCCTGTGGGTGGCGGCCGCCGCGGCACTGCTGCTGTGCGCGGTGGCCCAGGCGGGCATGGTCACCGCCAAGACCGACGTGACCTGGGGCAGCGTGAGCAGCGTCGACGCGCAGTCGGGGCGGCTGGTGGTGGGCGGGCGCACCCTCTACCTCACCCCCCAGAGCGCCATCCAGCGCCAGGTCGGCGTGCGCTACCAGGCGATGAGCGCTGGGCAGCTCGCCGCGGGCCAGCAGGTGCGCGTCGTGTCCAGCTTCGTGGGCGACCACTACGCGGTCCGCTCGGTGGACGTGCTGGAGAGCACCTCTGGCAAGTGCCTGGCCAAGTAGCGGATGGCCTACGCCACCGACACCATCCTGTCCGTGCTGCGGTCTCGCGGCCTGCTCACCGAGCGGCAGTGCGAGACCGTGGCGCTTGAGGAGGCCAACCAGCGCCGCAGGCTCGAGCGGGCCCAGCCGAGGGCGAACGGCCAGTCGCACGCCCCCGACATCGTCCAAGTGATCAGCTCGCTCAAGCTCGAGCAGCCCAAGGCGTGCGGCGAGCCGCTGACCGAGGAGCTGATCATGCGCGCCGTGGCCGAGGATCTCGGCCTGCCCTTCCGGCGCATCGACCCCCTGGAGCTCGACCTCGAGGTGGTCACGCGCACCATCCCGCGCCAGTTCGCCCTCAAGCACCTCGTCGTGCCCCTCCAGGTGAGCGACGGCAAGCTCGAGCTGGTCGTCTACGAGCCGGTGCAGGAGGTGCTCGACGACGTGCGCCGGGTGGCCGGGCTGCAGGTGGTGCCCTACATCGGCACGCGCTCGGACATCGAGAAGCTCATCTCCGAGTTCTTCGGCTTCAAGCACTCGATCGCCGCGGCCGACACCAAGCTCGCCCGCTCGCCGGTCGACATCGGCAACCTCGAGCAGTACATGCGGCTGCGGGGTGCGGCCGAGATCGAGTCGACCGACGCCCACATCAAGAACGCCATCGACTACCTCTTCAACTACGCCTTCGAGCAGCGGGCCTCGGACATCCACATCGAGCCCAAGCGGGAGAGCTGCCTCATCCGGCTGCGCATCGACGGCGTGCTCCACGGCGTCTACAGCCTGCCCAAGAGCGTCCACTCGGCCATCATCAGCCGCATCAAGACGCTCTCGCGCCTCGACATCGCGGAGAAAAGGCGCCCCCAGGACGGCCGCATCAAGGTGGCCCGCGGCGAGTTCGAGGCCGAGATCCGCGTCTCGACGGTCCCGGTGGCCTTCGGCGAGAAGGCCGTGCTGCGCATCCTCGACCCCGAGATCCTCTTCCAGGACCTGGAGCATCTGGGCTTCTCCGGGCGCGACCTGACGCTGTGGCACGGCTTCATCGAGGCCCCGCACGGCATCGTGCTCGTCACCGGCCCCACCGGCAGCGGCAAATCGACGACGCTCTACTCCTCGCTGCGCCATCTGGCCTCGGAGGCCATCAACATCACGACCATCGAGGACCCCATCGAGATGGTGCACGAGCAGTTCAACCAGATCGCCGTGCAGCCCGCGGTGGGTGTGACCTTCGCCACCATCCTGCGCAACATCCTGCGCCAGGACCCCGACGTCATCATGGTCGGCGAGATCCGCGACCGCGAGACGGCCGACAACGCCATCCAGGCCGCATTGACCGGCCACCTGGTGCTCTCCACCCTGCACACCAACGACGCGCCCTCCTCCGTCACCCGCCTGGTCGATCTGGGCATCAAGCCCTTCCTCATCTCCTCGACCGTGCTCGGCGTGGTCGCCCAGCGCCTGGTGCGCCGCATCTGCCCGCACTGCGTGGAGACCTACCAGGCTCGCCGAGAGGAGCTGCTGCCCCTCGAGCTGCCGCCGGACGTCGGCCCGATTGTCGAGCTGTCCCGCGGCAAGGGCTGCCAGAAGTGCCGCGGCACGGGCTACCTCGGGCGCATCGGCATCTTCGAGGTCATGGCGGTATCCGAGCAGGTCAAGGCGGTGATCGCGCGCCGGCCCGAGGAGGCGGCCATCAAGCGGCAGGCCGTGAGCGAGGGGATGACACAGCTGCGCGAAAATGCTATAGCCAAGCTGCTCCAGGGCATCACCACCGCCAGCGAGGCCGTCCGGGTCACCACCGGCGACTGACGCCGGGCGCGTCAGCCTTGGCGCACCCCGCGAACCCATGCTCCTGGCGCTGCGCCTCAAAAATCTCGCCATCATCGACCAGCTTGAGCTTAACTTTGCCCCCGGCCTGAACGTCATCAGCGGCGAGACGGGTGCGGGCAAGTCGATCATCGTCGGGGCCCTCTCGCTGCTGCTGGGGGCCAAGGCGAGTGCGGACCTCATCCGCGCCGGCTGCGAGGAGGCCGAGGTCGAGGCCCTCTTCGACGCTACCGGGGCCGAGCTGCCAGACGGGCTGGACATCGCGTCTTCGAGTTTGGGCGAGGCCGCCGAGGTCTCCATCCGCCGCGCCCTGTCCGCCAAGGGCCGCTCCCGCACCTGGCTCAACCTGCGCCTGTGCCCCGCACCCGTGGCAGCCGAGGTGTGCGCGCACCTCGTCGCCTTCTGCGGCCAGCACGAACACCAGGCCCTCCTGAACAACCCCGCGCTGCAACTGGACATCGTGGACCGCGCCGGGGGGCTCTTGGAGCTGCGGGCCAGTGTTGCGGCCGCCTTTGCCGCCCTCACGGAGGCCAGGCGGGGGCTTGAGGCCGCGCGCAAGTCCGCCGCCACCGCCGCCGAGCGGGCCGAGCTGCTGGGCTTCCAGGCCGCCGAGATCGAGGCCGCCCAGCTTAAAGTCGGCGAGGAGGAGGAGCTGGAGGCCGAGCGGCGCGTGCTGCGCTCAGCCGAAAAGCTGCTCGCCGAGGCCGGGGAGGCGTATCAACTGCTCGACGGCGAAGACAGCTCTGGCGGCGACTCGGCCGTGTCGCGGCTGGGGGTGGCCCGGCGCAAGATAGAGGACCTGTCGCGGCTCGACGGGCGCCTGGGCAGCGTGCTCGCCGTGCTCGAGCCCGCCCTCTTCCAGGCCCAGGAGGCGGCGGGCCTGCTGCGGGGCTACGTGGAGGGAATCGAGCCCGACCCCGCCCGGCTGGAGTGGGTCGAGGAGCGCCTTGGGGCCATCCGGGGCCTCAAGCGCAAGTACGGCGCGAGTGTGGCCGAGGTCGTCGCTTTTGGGGAGCGGGCCCGCGCGGAGCTGGCCGCCTTCGAGCAGGCCGGCGAGCGCCTCGCCACACTCGAGGCCGAGGTATCCCGGCGGCGTGAGGGGTGCGGCGGGTTGTCGCGGGAATTGACCGGGAAGCGCCAGGGGGCCGCCGAGGCGTTGTCGGCGCGCCTGACGGCCGAGCTGCGCCAGGTGGGGATGCCCGAGGCCAGCTTTGCGGTGCGCCTGCTGCCCCGCCAGGCACATCACTCACAAGCACATCAATCACAAACACATCAATCACAAACACTTCAATCAATGGAGGCCGAGGGCGCAACGAGGGCCGACGGCGACCCTCTCGGCTACGAGGGCCTCAAGCTTTCGCCGCGGGGGCTGGAGGAGGCCGAGTTTCTGGTTGCCCCCAACCCCGGCGAGGGATTCAAACCCCTCTCCCGCACCGCCTCGGGGGGCGAGCTGTCGCGCCTCGTCCTCGGGCTCAAGACGGTGCTCTCGGGCGGCACGGACACGCTCGTCTTCGATGAGGTCGATGCCGGGCTGGGGGGGGCGGTGGCCGAGGTGGTGGGCCGCAAGCTCAAGGCTCTCTCCGCCAATCAGCAGATAGTGTGCATCACGCACCTGCCCCAGATCGCCTGCTTCGCGCAAGCCCACTTCCGGGTGGCCAAGGAGGTCGAGGGCGGGCGGACGCTCGCCAGGGTGGCCGAGCTGACCGAGGCCGAGCGGCTGGAGGAAGTGGCCCGGATGCTCGGCGGGGTGCGGGTCACGGACAAGGCCCGGCAGCACGCGCGGGAGATGATACGAGGGGCGAGCGCCTAACCCACCAGCGCTCTTAGATATACGTCAGCCAGCCCCGGTATCTCTCGTCCTCGCCCTTGACCGCCTGGAAGTACCTCTTCTGCAAGCTCAGCGTGATCGGCCCCGCGCTTCCCGCCCCGATGGCCCGGTCGTCCACCTCGCGGATGGGCGTCAGCTCGGCCGCCGTGCCGGTGAAGAAGGCCTCGTCGGCAATGTAAAGCTCGTCCCTGGTGAAGCGCTCCTCGACCACCTCTAGGCCCATGTCGCGCGCGATGCGGGTGAGCGAATCGCGGGTGATGCCCGGCAGCACGCTGGTGAGCGGCGTGGTCTTGAGCCTGCCGTCGCGGACGATGAAGATGTTCTCGCCCGTGGCCTCCGAGACGTAGCCGTCCGGGTCGAGCAGGATGGCCTCGTCGTAGCCCGCCCGCGTCACCTCGAGCTTGGCCAGGATCGAGTTGACGTAGTTGCCGCTGATCTTGGCCTTGGTCATCATCACGTTCGGGTGGTGGCGCGAGAAGCTCGACACCTTGGCCCGGATGCCCCGCCTCATCCCCTCCTCGCCCAGGTAGGCCCCCCAGACCCACGAGGCGATGGCCACGTGGATGGGGTTGTCGTGGGGGTGGATGCCCATCACGCCGTCGCCGATGAAGGCGAGGGGACGCAGGTACGCCTCCGTCTGGCCGTTGGCCCGCACGGTCTCGCAGCAGGCCCGCACCAGCTCCTCCTGGCTGAAGGGCAGCTTCATCAGCCCGACATGGGCGCTGTCGCGCAGGCGCCTGATGTGCTCGGGGAGCCGGAAGATGGCGGAGCGGCCGTCCGCGCAGCGGTAGCAGCGGATGCCCTCGAAGACACCCAGGCCGTAGTGGAGGGTGTGGGTGAGCACGTGCACCCTGGCCTCGTCCCAGGGCACGAGCTTGCCGTCGAACCAGATGAACTTGGCTTTGTCGACCATTGGCCTGATACCTTCTCTTACTTGAGGTCGCGCAGGGCGCGCAGATTCGTCCTGAACGGCTTGTGGGCCACCCCCCTCTCGGTGATGATGGCCGTGATGAGCGCGTGCGGTGTCACGTCGAACACCGGGCAGAGGGCCTCGACCCCGACCGGGGCCACCCGCCGGCCCATGATGTGCGTCACCTCGCGGGGGTCGCGCTCCTCGATGGGGATGCCCTCGCCCGAGTTGAGCGTGAAATCGACCGTCGAGAGTGGCGCGGCAACGTAAAACGGCACCCGGGCGCGCTGGGCCAGCACGGCGACGGTATAGGTGCCGATCTTGTTGGCCGTGTCGCCGTTGGCCGCAATGCGGTCGGCCCCGACGACGACGGCATCCACACTCCCCCGGCTGATGAAGTGCCCGGCCATGTCGTCGCAGATGACGTGCACGGGGATGTTAAGGCGCTGGAGCTCCCAGGCGGTCAGCCTCGCCCCCTGGAGCCAGGGCCTGGTCTCATCCGCCAAGACCTGGATATTCTTGCCCGCCTCGGCCGCCGCTCGGATGACCCCCAAGGCCGTGCCGTAGCCGCCGGTGGCCAGCGCCCCGGCGTTGCAGTGGGTCAGAATCCGTGCCCCGTCCGGGATGAGGGCCTGGCCGTACTCGCCCATGCGGCGGTTGGCGGCGATGTCCTCGGCGAGCACCCGCCTGGCGTCCTCCTCCATCAGGGCGACGATCTCGGCCACGGGGCGCTTGGTGTTGGCCCGCACCAGCCGCTCCATCCGCTCGATCGCCCAGCCGAGGTTGACCGCCGTGGGACGGGCCCGGCGCATCAGGCCGCACATCCTCTGGAAGCCGCGCTGGAAGCGCTCGGGGGTGGCTGCGGCAAGCTCGCGCGCGCCTAGGGCCAGCCCCATCGCAGC
>Ga0315282_10011832_pt1 | contig 13449 bp, 22 predicted proteins | sample YL17G07_20_MG_FD_203693 | JGI IMG/M metagenome (GOLD analysis project Ga0315282, IMG submission 203693) | Sediment microbial communities from Yellowstone Lake, YNP, Wyoming, USA - YL17G07_20 | ecosystem: Environmental > Aquatic > Freshwater > Lake > Sediment | place: USA: Wyoming | collected...
GTCATTTAGATGCCGCATATTGGATTAAGAATAATGAACACGATTTAATCATAAATTTAGATGCACATCATGATTGTTGGCCTATTCCTAAAGGCGGAATAGATTGTGGAAGCTGGCTTACCCCATATACGATTGAAACGATTTCAGTTTATCCGACTTGGAAAGATTCTAATTGGGATAATCCTCCAACTCGAAAAATATCAATAGTAAAATGGAAAGATTTTAAATTGTCGGAATTGGGACTCATCACCAAAATTTTTGCATGTCGTTCAAGTGCATGGATTCCACCCCATTTAGATGAGGATTTTAATCAGCTTTCGGAATTATTATTTGAAACTACTGAAGTAAGTAAAATCAAAGAAATTCCGATACGTCCAGAAATCGATTTAAAGGCTTTCGCTCGAGAAAGAAGTCGAATGAATAGAGAGATACTCCGATTTACAAAGCAACAATCTAAACTTCAGGAGAAAGAAAACAATGACAAAAATAAAAGCAAAATGTGAAGAATGTAAAAGTCGTTTGTGGACAGATTCGGAGAGAGGAATATATTGTCCCAAGGGCCATCAAATCCAGACTCCTTTAATTTCTCATACTCCTAAAACCGGGACAGGACCAAAATGGAGAATGCGAGTTCAAAAAAGAATTGAATCCACTCCCACATTCAGACGACGCCATTAATTAACATTTGGATGATTTGGGGATGTGGCAAAACACTTATCTTTAAAAGGATAAAGATTCTAATTAGGAGAGAAATAAAATGAGACCAGGACGACTTAGACTTTTCGAAATAACAATTCCAGAATGTAATTTTCATGCGTTCAATTGGAATTTGATTCCAGAACGCGCGATCAAAGAAGCGCTCAAAGAAGCATTTGAGCGACGGGGAGTGAAATATTTTAAATTTCAAAATCGAGAATTCATTGATGCCGGAACTTTTACAAAATATTTAATTGAACATGGATTGATGGATCAAGTGTGTCGAGAAGCTTCTAGCATTTTATAATCAAAAAAAAGGCAGGTTTTTAAACCTGCCCTTTAATCTGAAAATTACTATCCCGAAAACTTAGCCAGCTCTTGTCACAAGTTTCCAAGTTGGAGATGCGGCACTATTCGCATTGACATAAACATTCGCATTCGTAATATCAATACAAAGTGAACCAGGTCCAGCGAAATTTAAACCAGTCCCAGAAGTACCATCAGCCGGAACCCCCGCATGAACGAATATACAAGCTTGTTTACTCAAACGAATGTCAGCTTTTAGAATTGCAAGCTCATTATATCCATCATGAGCCGGTCCATAAAGGTCAAGTCCAAAGTTAAAGCCCGAACCACTAGTTGAATTATTGGACATAGCCTTAAATGCCGCATTAGCTTTTGTAACATCACCATCTCCGTCAACATAAGCAACAACTGCCCCGTCAGCATCTGTTACTCCATCTGTGATTTGAGCCAAAACAGCACCAGCTGGATATGTCGTCACTTTTGCATCAGTAATACTATAAGCTCCAATGACTCCACCTAAATAATTAGCATCCTTAGTCATAGCATCACTAAACACATTACCCATAATAGCCGCAAGATATTTCGGATCGCCACCATCAGCGCTTCCCGCATCTTTGTCAAGAGTCAAATCCGCTGGCATATTCTGGTAGGAGTGAGCACCAGCATATGTTACAGTCATTCGTTTCGCAAAATCAAAATCATCGACAGGCGTATCGTCGCAAGGTTCTGCTTCACTTATGACTTCAATCGTTTCAGCAGCAATAAGAGCTGCAAGCGATGTAGACTTCTCAGCATCTTCATTATAAACTAATGTTTCTTTTCCCACTCGCAAAATAGATTGACCGGTTCCACAAGCTGGAATCTTTAGATCCGAAAACGTAATATCACTTTCACCATTATTTTTAATTTTCATTAATAAGTCTCCTCAATTTTGATTTCCTGAATTCCTTTCATTTTCATATTTTTAGATGCTGATATTCAGCAACGATAACTTCGCAATAATATTCATTTTCTTCTAATTTCATATGCTAAATCTTCCCAAGATTCTCTGGGGATTCGATAAAACTTTCGCATTAGAATTTGACTGAAAAATCATTAAATAAAATTCCAATTGAAAAATATGGGATATATGAACCGCTGACTCGTGATACTCCTATCGAAAAACCGTGATTTTGTTTTTCATCAATAGGGCAGCCGATACCCAAAAAACTTCCCAACTTCCAATAAACTTTTGATCCTTCGAGTCCATAAAAATTATAAGGGCGATATACTGGAATGCCACTTATTCCAAATTGAAGATATTTTGACGCATTAGAATTCGTTTTTAAAGCGACTGATGGAAGAAACCAGGGTTCTATGACAGATGAATTGTCTGAATAAGATGGTTGAAAAAATACATCAAGTTTTGGAATAAAAACTAATGCTAAAATAACTAAGAAATAATTAAGATTAATAGAGATGCGTCGTCGATTTAATAGCATATTTTCGAATTCCTCAAATTCGATTGATTAGCTTCTTATAAATAGACCAAAATATATCTATATTGATAATGTGAATATTTCAAAAAAAATTATATAATTAGAATGTGAAAACCTCGCAATCAGAATTATCAGAATATAATCAAATCCCAACGGCTTGGGGTCCTCTACATATCCATGTCAATTATAATAAAAAAGGCCCAACTAAGATTTTTTGTAATTTACCTCCAGTGGGTTCAGATTGGAGTACGATAATTTCATTAATCGGAATTCTATTAACGAAATATTTTGAATCTGGTGGAAATCCTGAAAAAATAATTAAACATCTTCAAACAATTAAATCTGACAAAACTTCATATTGGGATGAAGAAAAAATTGAATCAATTCCCCATGCAATTTCATTGGTTTTGAAAAAACATTTAGAAAGACATAAAAATGGCGTCGGTGGAGACTCTACTGAGATTAACTAGTGGCAGTAGAACTAGGTGTCTATGAGGATCCACTATCCTCGGAAGTCTATCAACCTGGGGCTTGACACTGAACAGCACCGACGCCAAGATTTTTAACATGATAGAAATTCGCAATCGAGAAATAAAAATAGAAAATATCCTTATTACTACTACAATATTAAGAAAAAATAAAACGAATATTGTTATAATGCCAAATCCAAGGTGCTTTAAAGACTTCAAAAAAGATAATCAAATAATTAAATCAATAGTTGATTGGAAGAATAAAAAAGATAAATCAAATACACTTTATTGTTTTCTGCTTGGCTATGAAAATTACGTCCCAAGTGCGAATGACTTAAAACAATTTTCCAATGGTGTCAAAGAATATCTTGATAATCTGAGTAAAGGACCATTAATTCTTCAAAGAGGTCTTGTATCAATAAAAAAGTTGAAAATATAGGAGGAAATTATGAAGCTTGAAGATCGAATGAAAGAATACGAATCTATTTCGGATTTCATTTTAACTCCAAAAATTCCAATGATTATTCGGGTTGATGGAAAGTGTTTCCATACTCTTTTAGGGGATGCGGAAAAGCCTTTTGATGTCAAAGTTATTCAAAATATGTGGAAAACTGGCACAGTGCTTTGTAGTTTAATTGCGGGAGCAAAAATCGCGTATGTTCAATCTGACGAAATTTCAATATTAATTCGAGACGATGAAAGTATCGAAACTCAAGCATGGTTGAATAAAAGAATTCAAAAACTCTGTTCTATCGCCGCATCTATTGCTTCTGTGACTTTTACAAGAGAATATGGAAAAACCGCATATTTTGATTCCCGTTGTTTTATACTTCCAGAATACGAGATTTTAAATTATTTTATTTGGCGGCAACAAGAAGCAACTCGAAATTCTATTGCTGCATTAGCTCACGTTAATTTTTCGAATAAGCAACTTCATCAAAAAAATGTTGATGAAATGCAAGAAATGCTTTTTAAAGAGAAAGCTATAAATTTCAATGATCTTCCTACATACATAAAGCGGGGCGCCTGTATTCTTAAATTTAAAGTTCCATTTAAGAATGAACATGGAGAATTCATTCGTAATGAATGGAAACCCGATACTGATATTCCGATTTTTACTCAGAACCGAGAATATCTTGAAAAATTAATAAGATGTCAACCTTCGGAACTAACCCCAGCAATTATAGCATAACGAATAAAGATCAAGAGTATGCTAAAAGACTTTTTATAAGGATCCTCCCTTATTTAAAACCTTATAATTCTAACATTATAATAGAAATAATCGCTGGAGGAATCTGCGAATATCGAAATAAGGAAAATTCGAATGACTTATGAGAAAAAAGAGAATCTAACAGGAAAAGTCGCAGAGGGAATCAAGTCTATTGAAGAAATTAATTTTAAAGAACGATTTGGAACTATTCCAAAATCTATTATGAAATTCAAGAAATCAAAAGAATTGATGGAATTAATTGATTATGACGATTCAAATCTTCGAAAAGTTGAAGGAGAAGCTGAAATTCGAGGTCACGGTTATGCGAAAAAATTAGGTTATTCTATCTATAATCCAGATCAAGCACATTTCATTATTGACTATTATACAAAATTAAATGATTTAATTTTGGACCCTTTTATGGGAAGAGCAACACGACTTGCCACTTCTCTTTATTTGAATCGTCAATATGTGGGATTTGATATAAATAAAGAAACATGCCAATTGAATCAGAGATTAGCATTTAAGAAATTTCCAGGAAATGATAATTATCAAATCAATCATGGAGATGGAATTGAATTAGATATATATAGTCAAAAAGAATTTATTGATGCAGTGTTCACATGTCCCCCATATTATTGGGCTGAAAAATACGGAGGAGAACCAGAAGATTTAAGTCATATGTCATTTCAAAATTTCAATAAACGAATTTTACGGCTCTTTGAAAGATTATACGAACTTGTAAAATTTTCTTCATATAAGACAATGGAATTTCATCCAGTTATTTTTACAGTTGGTTCCGTTCGTTCTGGTGAGTATGGATTAATTGACATGGATCGAATTTTTCAAAGTTTAGCAATTAAAACTGGATTTGTTTTGCATGATAAACTTTTTACTGAAAATATATCGCCAGGAGCTGGATTTACATTTCGAAGAAATTATCTTTACAGATTCGTATCAAAAAATTTCGAGACCACTCTAGTTTTTATGAAGTACAGAAGGGATGAGAAATTATTGGATGACGACACTTAAAACTCCATTATTATTTCTTATTTTAATTTCTCCATTCGCCTTAGGATTTATTGTAGGTATATTGAAGAATATTAGATAGGTGAATATTTATATGAAAGAGGATAGAATCTATCATGGCACATATATTAATTTTGTATAAGGGTGACATTGCTGCAGCTGCTAATGCTCTCGGAAGTAAAGGCGAATCTGAATCGTATGTTCATTTCAAATACTTAAAAGAGTACATGGAGAAACATGAATTAGAAGCGATAAAGGTTGTAGTATGAAAGCAATTCAATTATTCTTATTTCCAGAATTTGAATTTAAAGAAAAATTTTCACAATTACCAGGTCAATTACGAAAAAATGCGGATGATTTAAATAAATTAGATCATCAAAGGTTCTTTGCTAATGGAGATCGATTTATTATAGCACATAGAATTCGAAAAATTGCTGAACAAATTGAGGATATCAAAACATGAAAATTTGCGAATCGTGCATCCACAACGTGGTATGTGATCGGGACATGGGTGAAAGATGTTCAAATTACAGTATGGGTTCAACCAGGTATTCTCCGATGTTGTGTCATAGTTGTTCAAATTATCAAAAAACTAAAGATGTTAAAACCTGTTTTAAATGTGAGGATTATAATGAAAAAAATTCTTAATTTTTTCAAAAATCTAATAACAAAAATAAAAAATAGAAAAACGAAACGTTATCATAATAATTTAATATTTCTAATTGAACGTTTCGGGGATATTGCGACTGGTTGTGCTCTAGCTGGAAAAACCAAAGTAGTTGATAAGACACTAATTGAACTTAACATAATTAAATCCCATTTAATTGAAAAAAACAAACATAGATACATACCTTTAATTAATAACCAAGTCCGTCGAATTCAAAGAGCTGTTGAAATTTTTGAAAATTCTGCCCCGCCTATTGACGTAACCCGAAATTAATTCAATCTTGGGATGTGGCGTAGAGGTCAAACGCGTCGGTTTGTCAAACCGAAGATCGTGGGTTCGAATCCCATCATTCCCGATTTTTTAATGTGAAAATTCTGTAGATTTCTAATATAATTGTATTATGGAAATACCTTCTGAACTAATTAAAATTTTAAAAGCAATTAAAATTATGGGTGGAAGACCTCTCCTAGTTGGAGGAACTGTCCGCGATCAATTTATTAATTCTACTTTGATGCCAAAAGATTTTGATATTGAGGTCTTTGGCATCAAATTGGATATGCTACAATCAATTCTTAAACAATTTGGAGAAGTTGATTTGGTTGGAAAGGCTTTTGGAGTTTTACGGCTTCATGGACAAAATGTAGAATTTTCAATTCCCCGTCAAGATAATAAAATCGGGGTTGGACATAAAGGATTTTTGATTTGCGAAGATCCTAATATGACATTCAAAGAAGCAGCTAGAAGACTGGATTTGACAATTAATTCAATTGCAATGGATCCATTTACTGGTGAAATCATTGATCCATTTGATGGAAAAGGGGATTGTGAAAATAAAATTCTTCGAGCAACAGATTCTGAAAAATTTTTAGAGGATCCCTTAAGAGCCTTGCGAGTTGCTCAATTCATATCACGATTTGACATGAAACCAGACGAAACCCTAAATTTACTTTGTACGCAGGCAGATTTATCTGAACTGCCAGGAGAACGGATCTTTGAAGAATTTCGAAAACTTTTATTAGGAAATTTTCCAGCAAAAGGATTACAAGCATTAAAAGATTGGGGATTGTTAAAATTTTTCCCAGAACTTCAAGCGATGGTGAATTGTCCTCAAGAATCTGAATGGCATCCGGAGGGTGACGGGTTCACTCATTCTCTGTTATCTATTCAGCGCGCTCGAGAAATGACAGATGATTTTGTTTTATTGATGGCAGTTCTTTGTCACGATCTCGGAAAACCTTTATGTACTGATTTTATTGAAGGACGATTGCGATCACGAAAACACGAAGAAGCCGGTGAGGCGCCTACTCGCTCATTTCTAAATAGACTTCGAGCTCCAAATGATATGATTGAAAAAATCGTGAAACTTGTAATAAAACATTTAACTCCTCACCATTTTTCTAAACAAAAAGATATCGGTCCTAGCGCTTTTCGTAGATTAGCTAGAGAAATGGGTGAAGTCGGTCTTACTCTTCAGGACATTGAATTAGTTGCTCGTTCGGATCATTTCGGTCGTACAACCCCAGATGCAATAGCTCGGAAATTTCCAGCTGGTGATTTATTTTTAGAAAAAGCCCGAGAATTGAATGTTGAAGTTAAATCAGATCCTGATGTTGTTATGGGTCGGCATCTTATTGAACTCGGCATGAATCCCAGCCCAGAATTTGGAAAGATATTAAAAGAATGTCGGAAAACACAAGATGAAAGGGGATTTAAGGATCCGAAGGAAATACTTCGAGAAATTGGTCTCGTGAAGGTTTAATTTCATTTGGATAAGATTTAAATGGAAATTGAGAATTTTTTTAGATTTTATGACCCGATTATTGATGAGTCAAAATCTAATGAAGTATATTGTATGCATCGAATATCTTTCGAATCAGATTGCAAATGGTGTGAATTGCTCAGTTATTCAATTTCAATTGCTAAAAGGAAGATACATTTAAATTAAATGCTAATTAAAATCCTTGGAATTATCATAATCTTTGAAATAATATTCGCAATCTGCTTGATATTTTTCATGCGAGGAACTTATAAATCTGATAATTATTAATTTCCTCTAAAATGGATCTCGATAATATCGGGTTTTACACGCTTTCAGAAACTCGGGCAAAAAAATCGAGTATCGAATCTCCATTAATACGGGCTGAACTCATCTTAACAAATAAATGTAATCTTCGGTGTTTATACTGCCGAGGACTTCTACCAGAATTTCAACAAGACATTTCTCTCTCATTAGCCCAGGATATTTTAAGAATTTGGACTGAAAATAAACTTCAAAATATCCGATTTAGCGGCGGAGAACCGACTCTTTATCCTCATTTGATTTCATTAGTGCAAGGATGCAAAAATTCTGGAGTAAAACGAATAGCTATCTCAACAAATGGAACTGCAATATTGAATTTCTATAAGGAATTAATAAAAGCGGGAGTAAACGATTTTTCGATTTCTTTGGATGGCGGGTGTTGCGTTATTGGCGATAAGATGTCAGGTGGTATGTGTGGAGCTTGGGAAAAGGCCGTTAATTCTATTCGAGAATTAAGCAAATTGACATATGTAACAGTTGGGGTGGTCTTCAACGAAATAAACGTTTCTAAAGCTTTAGAAACTATTCTATTTATAGACTCCCTACACCCCAGTGACATCCGAATCATCTCTTCTGCTCAATATGATAAAGCAATCAAAGACCTTGAGAAAATCCCTCAGAATGTGTTAAATAAATATTCTATCTTAAAATATCGAATTAAAAATTCTAAAATAGGAAAACAAATGCGGGGATTAGATATGAAAGATTATCAATATTGTCCATTAGTTTTAGATGATGTTGCAGTTGTTGGCAATTATCATTTTCCCTGTATCATTTATTTGAGAGAGCAAGGAAAACCTATTGGGGTAATGACCGAGAATTTTAGGCAAGAACGTCAGAATTGGTTCTTAAAACATAAGGTTTTGGAGGATTCAATTTGTCAGAAAAATTGCTTAGATGTATGTCGAGATTATAATTTAACGTGGAGAAAACATCATAAATCTTTGAAAAATATCTCGAAATCCAGCTTAAAGAACTTTGAATAACCTAGATATTTTTAAAGGAATCAAAAATTAAAAAATATTCTATTCCTCAATTAAATTTTTCAGATTTTGATTGGATTAATTGGCGGGCTGGGTCCATTCACGATCTAGGTCTTCCATCTCGTTATGCAACAATAATCTCTTCAGCCGGAAAGGAAATTTTAAGAAAATACGCAATAGGATATATTGATGGAGAATCTTTAATTTGTCGGCCTAAGAAATGTGAAGTCGGGGTCATGTTTCTAAAAGATGAAAATTATTTTTGGTTTCATTTGAGAAAAAAGGAATTTGAGGAAGTTTTTAAAAATGATGAAAATTGTTTGTATATCTGATACTCATTCGTTGCATGGAAATGTTCAGGTTCCAGATGGGAATATTTTAATTTGTGCTGGCGATGTTACAAATATCGGAGATATAGAAGATTTAATATCTTTCGATAATTGGCTCGGTCATCTTAAACATAAATGGAAGATTGTAATTTCTGGAAATCATGACTTTTGTTTTCAAAATGATTTAGCGCGATCTAAAAAAATTCTAAAAAATGCAATTTATCTTCAGGATTCTGGCTGTGAAATCAAAAAGTTAAAAATTTGGGGAACTCCATGGCAACCCGAATTTCTTAATTGGGCATTTAATCTTCCAAGAGGAAATGCGTTAGCAAAAAAATGGGAACTAATTCCAAAAGATACGGATATTTTAATAACCCATAGTCCGCCATATCAGATTTTAGATCGATTAGAAACTCGAACTAGATGTGAGGATCTTGGAGATTGGGATTTAAAAAATGCTGTTGAAAAAATAAAACCAAAACTTCATGTCTTCGGTCATATCCATTATTCATATGGAAAAGTTGAAAAATCTGATACAATATTTGTAAACGCATCGGTTTGTACAGAGGAATATGATCCATACAATCCGCCAATTGTTATAGATTTGAAATAGTTCGAAAAATTTCTCGTAATAAAATACTAGAATATATAAGATTACAAGGTCTGGTCTTATACTGAGAAGTTCAATTGAACGTGATATTTATCCAGGTTGGGATGTGTCAGAAATTCCAATGATGAAAGTGGATTGATATTTATGAAAATCGAATTGACTCGAAAAGTTCTAACTTCCGAAATAATTCAAAGCATTTGTTTGAAATTTCAAACTCAAATTTCAGGAGATCTTAAAGCCCATTTAAAAGTATTTATAGGTTCAAAAATAACACATGAACTTATAGTTATAAAAATTCAAGAATATGCAAATGCACGACTCAAAGCAATAATGCCAAACACTAATATGACCTTGATTGCTTTTACATGTAAAAAAAATCCCGCTAATTTTCATTTGACTACCGGAGAATCTGCTGAAGACGGTTGTATGCGACTTGAATTTCCATCTTTACCAGATCATCCAATTTACGATAATGAATCTTGAATTTAAACGAATAATCGATAAGTCTGTTTGGGCTAATTATTTCATAATATCAATCAAAAATCAATTTGAAAAAGATTTGAAACCATTCATAGAATCTGCCAAATCAATATCCCCTGATCATACAAATATCGGAAGACATAAACAAAGTCTTTATGATTTTACGAATTCAAAATGTTCAATTGAATTGGCAAAATATTTAGATTCAATAAATTGGAGAGATCGACTTTTATTTCAAATTCCAATAGAATTCAAAAATACTAAAAAAATATATGTTTCTTATCATTATTTAAATAAGTTGCCTTCGAGAATTATGGTAAATGATTCACCGGGAATTACTTATTTGGATTTGATAAAAGTGAAAATTTTGTAAATTTCGGATATAATACTAACGGAAAGTGAGGAGACAAAATGAAACAAGTATTCATTGTTCCGGTTCATTCGTTTGTTGATGTTATTACCAATAGTTCTACAATGACTTTTATATGTGACACTGATAAAAAGATTGAAGAAATTCGAGAAATTTTACAAAAACTTCTTGATGTATATAATGAAAAATTTAAAAGTTCTCTAACCCTTAACATATTTAATATTCGGAAAATCAATGAAGAAGACGAAATATCTGAACACGAAGAAGCCATTATCATTGAAGAAATTGAGGATTATATAATTCCACCCGAATTGCATACATGGATATCCGAACTTTTTAATGCTAGAAGTATGAGAACATGAATCTCAATTCTGAAATCTTAAAAACGATCAAAAAAGTCGGATTAAAAATCCGAATAGAACCTGAATCGAATTATCGGGCGATCTTCTTTGAAAAAAGAACAATTCGACAACCGATTGATCCTTTAAAACCAATAATGGAACTCCAATATCCAGAATTTTATGATATTAAAATAACTGGACATTGTTCGGGAAATTGTCCATGGTGTTATATGGATTCGAAACCTGACAATTCTCATTATCCGAACGCTTTGAAAAATCTTCATTCGTTTTTTGATTCAATGAATGAAAATCAAAAACCTTTTCAAGTAGCTTTAGGTGGCGGAAATCCCAATGAACACCCGGATTTTATTAAGATCCTAAAATATTTCAATTCTTCTGGAATTATTCCTAATTATACCACTAATGGAATGGGACTTACAAATGAAATTCTTGAAGCTACTCAGAAATATTGTGGTGGAGTAGCAATAAGTGCTCATCCTCATCTACTTCATATTTGGGAACCCGCGATCAATTTACTTAAAACAACTAAAATCAAAATCAATTTGCATTTTCTAATTTCAAATAAAGATAGCATAAATTACTTTTTAAAATTCTTTAGAAAGTATCATCAAGAAATTCATTATTTTGTTTTATTACCTTATACCGTTCAGGGACGAGCTACTCCTAAAGCAATTGAATCAGACTATTTATTTGAGACTTTAAAAATATTAGGCTCCTCACCTTTGAAACAAATAGCCTTTGGTGCAAATTTTTATGAAGATCTTAAAACTCGGGATTTAGATGTGTCTTTATATGAACCCGAGATGTTCAGTAAATTTTTGGATTGCAAAGATATGAGTTTGCATCCATCGAGTTTTAATCAATATAAATGGATACAAACCACAATTCGAAAATGATTTCCTTCATATAGGAAATTCTAAATGAGTCGATCTAAACGCAAACATAAAATTTTTCCGATCACAATAGCTAGAAGTGAGAAAGACAATAAACAGATAGCAAATCGAAAATTACGACGAAAAACTCGAGAAAAAATTAAAAATCAAGAAGAAAATCTTCCAACCATTCGCGAAATTTCAGACATTTATAATTGGAATAAAGACGGGCATATGTATAATCCAAATGCGACAAAAAGGGAATTGAGAAAATGAAGAAATGTAAAAATTGTCAAATTGGTCATTATTGGCATTCACCTAGCGAGCGGGCTCCTCTTTATGAAGATTTGAAGATGGACGGAATGGGGTCATCTTTTACTTCAGAATTGACTAATTTCTGTTCCAATTGCGGACATCCTATTGATAAAAAATTCGAAAGGCATTTTAAAGAAATGCGAAAACAAGAGATTGGGAATGTGAAAAGAACTCGCGCAATGGATAATATTTGTATGGCGCTTTTTAGATGGGCATTAAAGAATAAAGTAGCAGTTTTTAATAAAGACTATAAACATATGAATGAATTAGAAGAACAATGGTGGGCAATATGGAGGACGCGGCTCCTCCCCGACTTGAAAGTCGGGGTATCCGCCGCGTGCATTCAATGAAAATCGAACTTCAAAAACTAAGAAGACCCCAAACCGGCGGAATCGACTATCACCGAAATTTTTCTTGTCCCAATTGCGGAGAAGAAAAATCTATAAATATTATAGATCTACGTGCCGAATTTAAAGCATGTCGAACCTGCAACTATAAATTTACCACTGAGGAACTTCGGAATCATGGAAAATACTAAATGAAAAAATCGAAAATTCTATATGGCATTTTAAGCAATTCATATTTCATTCATAATCGAATTTATAAATTTCATCGGAATTTAGATGGAGAATATTGGACTTCTGATGGAGAAACCGGTTTAACTTCAGATACTCACGTTTGCAAACAACGAAATACAACATTCACAGTCGGTAAAATACGAAAATAAAAATGGGAAATCATAAAAATATTATTAACGTTTGCGCAAAAGAAAAACAAGGAGAACCAAATACACAATTTTTTCAAGTTTGGCGTCCGCACGAAACGGGGTATACTGGCTCAATAAAGACCATACAAATTCTCTCAGCAAACGCATATGATATTGCGTACAGAAATCAATATTTGACTTTCACACCTCAAGATTTATTAATTGATGATTTAATAGATTTTCCTCAAACGAAATCTCATAGCATTATTTCGGAAATCAAAGAATTCTGGAAAAAGGAAAAGTTATTTAAAGAATGCGGATTTATTTATAAACGCGGAGTTCTTCTCCACGGACCCCCGGGGTCAGGAAAAACTGCTTTAATTATGCAATTAGCAAAAGAGTTGATTAAGGATAATGGAATCGTATTCTTTTGCACAAGTCCGGGGGTTTGTAAAGAAGGAATTCAAATGTTTCGAAAAATTGAAT
>Ga0315282_10011833_pt1 | contig 13447 bp, 17 predicted proteins | sample YL17G07_20_MG_FD_203693 | JGI IMG/M metagenome (GOLD analysis project Ga0315282, IMG submission 203693) | Sediment microbial communities from Yellowstone Lake, YNP, Wyoming, USA - YL17G07_20 | ecosystem: Environmental > Aquatic > Freshwater > Lake > Sediment | place: USA: Wyoming | collected...
TGCACCCCTTTACATACAAAGAACTGGGCGACAAGTTTGACTTGGCCCGTGCCATAGAACGAGGATTGCTCCCATCGATCTATTTTTCAGATGACCCTTGGGCTGACCTACAGGCCTATGCCGGATCATATCTTCAGGGAGAGATTGTGGCTGAAGGGGCGACTCGCAACCTACCGGCCTTTAGCCGTTTTCTCAAAGTAGCCGCGTTGTGCAACAGCCAAATCGTGAACTTTACCAATATTTCCAATGATGCCCAGGTAGCACGGACGACTGTGTATGAGTATTTTGAAATTCTTAAAGACACGCTGATTCTTTATGAGCTTCCTGCGTGGAGGAAGTCGAAGAAGAGAAAACCTTTAGCCTCTTCTAAATACTACCTTTTCGATGTTGGAGTTGTTTCTGTGCTTCAGGGCCGGAAGTTTCGTCCTGGCACGCCTGAATTCGGCGAGGCTTTCGAGACGTATCTTATGCATGAGCTTATCAGTTACAGCGACTATGTGTCTGGAGAGAACTTAAGCTACTGGCGGTCAACCTCTGGGTTTGAGGTTGATTTTATTATCGGGGATCATACAGCAGTGGAGGTGAAAGCAAAAGAGAACTTGTCGGTCTTCGATTTGAAACCACTTCGTGCGCTCTCCGAGGAGAAAAAACTGAAGCGTTATCTATGCGTCAGTCTTGAGCCACGGAGAAGAAGATTCGAAGATATGATGGTGCTTCCGTATAAAGACTTCTTAGAAGCCCTTTGGAATGGGGAGTATCCATAAATTAGTTAAACATCTCCAAGCCACATAATGAGATTAGGGAGGGTTCCCAAATTTTATTGGTTTTTCTCTTTTCTTACCTTCCTGTACTTCTTTTAAGTCTTTTTCCAAAACCTCTCCGGCGCCAGGATTCCTCACTTCGGGAGGCTAAGTTTTTAATTTGGATTTCAGCCATTTTGGGAACTCCGTCCAGGGAATGGCCAATTTGTCTGAAGGCATGAATAAGAAGTTTTAGGTATGTCTTTGAAATTGGGTATGATGAGCCAGTATTATGTGCTAATATTAAAAAAGTGAAGGACTCTATGAAGATTGTAGTGGACGGAGATGCTTGCCCTAAGTCTGTTTTTCGTATCTGCATGAAAGTTGGGCATCAATATGGTATCCAAGTATGGACGGTGGCCAGTTTTCATCACAGTATCGATTCGGATCACCATGTTGTGGTGGGAAACGATTCCCAGGAAGCTGACATCAAGATCATAAATATGACAGAGGAGGGAGATATTGTCGTAACTCAGGATTGGGGATTGGCAGCCGTGGTATTGGGGAAAGGAGCAAGATGTTTGAGCCCGGCTGGTCGAGAATTCCGTCCTGATAAGATTGAATTCTTGTTGGAGGAGCGAGAGGTCAAGAGCAAATTCCGCAGAAGTGGGGGAAGAACGAAAGGGCCGAAAAAGCGGACATTTGAAGATGATCGTCGATTCGAGGCCTGTCTGGAAAGAATTCTTTTAAAATCAAGTGAAGGCGTGAAAGCAGATGGATCATCCTCTTAGCTATCAGTTGATAAGGAGTAAAAAAAGGAGAAAGACAATATCCCTCCATATCAAAGAGGATGGGAAAGTAGTCGTTTACGCTCCTTATAGCACACTGAAATGTGAGATAGAGAGATTTATTAATGAGAAAGAGTCATGGATAGTTGAAAAATTATCAGAAAAAAAAAGATCGATAAAGGGAGCAGAAAAGGCATTTCTACCAGGAGAGAAATTCTTATATTTAGGAGAATTATTTCCTTTAGAAATACAAGATAACAACTGCAAAGGGTATCCGCTAAAATTGTCTTTTGGTAAATTCATCCTTGATAAGGATCATATAGAAAAGGCAAGGGATCTTTTTATCCAGTGGTATAAGAGAGAAGCCAAAGAGAGGATAGGGGAAAGAGTCAAGTATTACAGTAATAGACTTCAATTGTTTCCGAAAGGAGTAAAAATAACAAGCGCCAAGTACCGTTGGGGTTCCTGTTCACGAGACAATCGATTATCTTTTAGCTGGAGGATTATTATGGTGCCCTTGAGCGTTATTGATTACGTCCTGATTCATGAGCTTGTCCATATAAAAGAGAAAAATCACTCCAGAAGTTTTTGGAGCTACGTAGAGTCAATCATACCCGACTATAAGGGACATAGACTCTGGTTAAAAGAGAATGGGCATGCATTACGGCTTTAATATAGATTAGAGACAGTTTTCATTTTTGTTTGAAGATCCTGTGGCCCTTGACGTTCCTGGAGTGGCCATTTAAAATTCCTTGAAATGAGATCATTTATACGGAGGTGTCCTATGAAATCGTTATTGATGGCGGTCAATGTCTTAGTCATGGTTTTTGCGGTCGGTGCTGCAGCTCAAGAAAAGTTTGAAATGGATACTATTAAAACCTCTGCAGGCGACCTGAAGATTACTTTTATAGGCCATGGGACATTGATCTTTACCTTTGGAGGAAAGATAATACACGTGGACCCATTCAGTGAAATGGCGGATTATACCAAGCTGCCAAAAGCTGATATCATTCTGCTAACCCATGAGCACAGGGACCATCTTGACCCGAAAGCCCTGGGTATTCTGCGCACAGAGAAAACCATCATTGTATTGACCAAAACCTGTGCAAAACAGGTTGAAGGTGGTATTGTTATGAATAACGGAGATATCAAATCCATCGAAGGTTTAAAGATAGAGGCAGTACCTGCATACAATATCATCTATAAACGGGATACAGGGCAACCTTTTCATCCAAAAGGCATTGGCAACGGTTACATAATCACCTTCTGAGACAAAAGAGTTTATGTAGCGGGTGATACGGAAAATATTCCGGAAATGAAAGAACTGAAGGGGATTGACATCGCATTCCTGCCAATGAATCTGCCCTATACAATGACCCCGGAAATGGTAGCCGACGCTGCAAAGGCATTTAAACCAAGAATCCTCTACCCGTATCACTACGGGGACACGGATACCTCCAAACTTTTAGATTTACTAAAGAGCACCAAAGAGATTGAAGTTCGTATCCGCAAAATGAAATAAGAGTAGAGAGGTCATCTATTAAAAGGCATAGATTCGCTAATTGTATACATTTCTTATTTTATAATGAATAAATGTATAAATTTTTTATTATTAATTAAACTTTTTTATTTCAAATAGTTAGATAATTAAATCAAAAATTTCTTCTAAATATCAGTATATTTAAACTATTCATTTAGCCCTCAAAATCTTTCCCTATTAACCCCTCAATTTTTCAAAAAATAAATAATTTCAATTAGTTAAACCACAATTTATTTTTTGGCATACCAAATGCATTAAATAGGTTGAAAACCAAAAAAAGGAGGAACTAAAAATGGAAAAGACAAAAAAAGGATTAAAGGTTGGGTTGATGGTAGGATTGATCACTCTGATGGCTTCTCCGGCATTTGCAAGATCGATCAGCTTAAAGGGAGCTGGGGCAGCCCTTTGGATCTTCATCATCATTGGGGCCATCATCGTCCTTCTTCAGTTGATCCCTGCAGCAATTCTCTTCTTCAGCTTCATTGGCACCTCTACGACCATGGGTTTTAAGAAAGTGAAGAAGGTTGAAGAAGAAGTTCTTCTGCCCGGTGCTGAGCCAGTGGTTGTAAAAGAATGAGAGAATGAGAGGGGGGTTAGAAATGAAGAACCTGAGTACATCAACATACTTTGGTCTGTTCGTCTTGACCTGTATCCTTGCAGCAATGGTCTCCATTGCAGTTATGCAAGTGGTCAGGACAGTAGAGGATTTGGGGCCCATGATTTACATTGTTGGAGGAGCTGTCGCCCTTGTTGGAATCTTGATCCCTTTAATGATGGTGATCATGATTAAACATTTACAGAAGGAAAGGGAATAGGGGAATGGAACTGAAAAAGATTTTTGTCATTCTAAGTCTGGTTTTAGTCATGTCAATCGTTCTGGTCTCTATGGGAATTGCCTGCGCAGGAGGAGTCAGGGGGTTAGGGCTTTTAGGAGGATGTTTTTCCCTTACCTTTGGGATCATCGTCATTTTAGCCCAATTGATCCCGGCAGCCATCCTTCTCTTCTCTTTCGTTGGAACAGCCTTCTCCTTTTTACGAAAGAGCGAATTGCCGATTCGGGCGACATAGGATGAAGAAGGATATATACTCCGCCTGCCTATATGAAGACAGGAGGGGAACTACTAATTGAGAGGAGGGGTTACCATGAAATCGAAGACGATCTTTATTGCCTATCAGGATGATCTCTGGGCCAGATCCCTTTCAACCTACTTTCACAGTCTTGGATATCGAGTGGAGATAGCCCGATTGGTGAGCGATATCATTCGAAGGATTCGAAATGGAAAGATCCATGTCGTCCTACTGGATGATGAGATTGAAGGTGTGAAGGCTTGTGATTTAGTGCCAATCTTTAAGAAGATCGATCCAAGAATTCAGGTGATTGTCATCTCTTCAGAAGAGTCGATTGGACTGGTGAAGCGTCTCAGAGGTGCAGGGATCTTCTACCAGGCGATGAAACCGGTTGATTCGGAGGAGATTAGATCAGCCGTGGAATGCGCCTTTGAGAAGATCGAAAGGGAGAATCTGAAAGAAGGGTTCTTTTCTTTTCTCATACCAAAGATGGTTCCAGTATAAAGTTTCCCTACTTCGTTGAAGACATTTTTGTAGGATTTATTGTCGGGGCTGACGCTCCCAAACAACCTGCCATTTAGATCATATCAAGGTATATTTCTATTTCTAAAATTGAAACCACCACAGGGCCATTAGAAACCCCAGAAAAATTAAAAGAGGGATCATATGGGAAATTTCCAATTTTGGAAGTCGTAGGGGTATATCGTCACGGAAGCCTCTTGCTGCGAGGGCAAGGGTGATATCTTCCGCTTGTGAAAATGAACGGCGAAGAAGAGGGAGCCCAAGGAATTTCGCTCTACGAAAAGGATTCTTGTTCCGTTCACCCAAACGTGCCTTATTTGCCAGATGGACCTCTTCGGCCTGATCCAGGATAAGTGAGAAAAAGCGGAGGGTGAGCGATACCATGAGCCCGATCCGTTGTTCAGGAAGAAAAGGAACAGGTTTAAGAAACCAGATAAGGCTATCCTTAAGTTCTCGAGGACGTGTGACAGCTGTAAAAAAAACTGCATAACTGAGAATGAGCCCAAGACGCCAACAAGTGAAGATCCCTAGAAGAAACCCATCCTCGCTTATGGGAAGCCATGGAAAGAGGGGTAGGGAAGGGCCTGAAGTGAAAAATATCTGAAAAAGAAAGAGGATGAAAAGGAAGATTGCCCAGGTTCGAAAGTCACGGAGAAACTGCATCAGAGGCAATCTCGAAAGGATAAGAAGGCCTAACAGGATACCTGAATCGAGGATGAGCCATGAGATTTTTGATTGGAGAAGGGTTGCAGTCATTATTAAAAGCCCTAGGAACTTGCATCGGGCGTCCCACCGGTGAAGAGGAGAGTTTCCGGGAAAGTAGTGGAGGATTATTCGCTGAGCCATGAAATCTTTTCCCTTCCAAGAAGAGCGTAGCAGGGAGGCCGGATCCCAAAGCGAGGGAGTTCCCTAAGGAGTTCTTCTGGTAATCCCGCAGCTTTGAGTTCTCCGCCGTGGATGATGGCAATTCGATCGACATGAGCAATCACTTTTTCCACATCATGTGTCGTCACCACCAGGGTGTGCCCTTCGCGATGCAAGTAAACCATGTGCTTTAGGACTTCCCGAATGCCAGGATAATCGAGATGGGAAAAAGGCTCGTCGAAGAGAATAATCTGAGGTTTCATCGCAATTACTCCAGCGATGGAAAGACGACGTTTCTCTCCTCCTGAAAGCAGGTAACAAGGTTTCTCTGAAAGGTTTTCAAGTCCCATCAGACGGAGGGCCCAATCCACTCTCTCAGTAATTTCCTCTGGAGAAAGTCCCAGGTTTTCAGGTCCGAAGGCCACGTCTTCTCTTACCGTTTCACCCACGATCTGGCTATCTGCATCCTGAAAGACCATACCAACCAGACGTCTGATTTCTCGGGAAGCCTGCGGGTCATTTAGACCGTTTAAGCGAATAGAACCGGAAGTGGGCTTAAGTAGCCCGCAGATAAGACGAATGAGAGTTGTTTTGCCGCTCCCATTAGGACCGCAAATAAGAAGAAATTCACCACCGGCAATGGTGAGGTTAATGTCCTTCAAAGCATGGGTTCCGTCTGGATAATAATGATGAAGGTTTCGGATTTCGATCATATGGGTCAGAGAATAAAAGTTGATGGTCAAAAAGGTTAGGGTAAGGATGCCCGTTTCGTTGAAAGGTTATGTTGTTCCTGCCTGCGGTAGGCAGGCGTCTTTAAATTCTTTTGGACGTAACCCTTTGACCATATACAATACGGGCTTCGTAACCTTGACCGAAGGACTATTTTTCATTGTCCAAAGATGACAGACTCACTTGTCGTTTCAAAATAGGTCGCACTGCGCGAGCCAGAATTAGGGCAGCCGGTGCCTTGACAGCTTCTCCGGGAAGAAAAGGAACCACACCCACCATAAATGTCCTGGGCCACGGCATATTTGTTACCATCTTCAGCCAGGGAACCCCAAGTCCGTAAATGAAAAACAACCCGGCCAATACTGCAAAAATTTCAATAATCAGAAGACCGCGGGAACGTTCCGAAATAAAACCGGTGACCCAAGCCGAAAGAGCGTAACCGAAGAGGTAGCCACCCGTTGGACCTAAAAAATGAGCGACTCCTCCTTTGCCTCCAGCAAAAACGGGCATGCCAATGGCTCCCACAAGGAGGTACAGGCCCATGCTCGCCAACCCCCAGCGGCTTCCCAGAAGAAGTCCAGAGAGAAGGACAAAGAGTGTTGAAAGGACAATGGGCACAGGTCCAATTGGGACGTGAATATAGGCTCCTACAGCCGTAAGGGCAGCCATGAGGGAAGCAAGCACCATCCATCTGAGCTTTTCGATCGGCATAAAAGGCTCCGTTCGGTTCGTTTAGGTCGTTAAGTTAGTTTAGCTCGTTTAGAGCCTTAAAATCTTTTAACGAAGTCAACGATATTAACGGACGAACGATTTAACGAATATCAAATTGTCAACCTTATTTATGGAAGAGGTTAACAAATAATATTTGATCTGTCAATGAGAAAATCAAAGAAGTGAATCTTTCATTATGATCCAAAAGTGGCTACCTTGACACACAGGAGTAATCAGGACATGATAATTAGTAGAGGTAAAAAACACCGAGATTGAACCGATGAAGAGATTTAGTCGAAGGGATTTTTTGAAGTATTCTGGAGTTGCTGGTGGTGCTTTAATTATGGGAATGGAAGGAGGATTAGTTATGTCGAGCCCAATGAGCCATGTGGCTTTGGTAAAGACAGATAATCGAAAACATGGAGTAAAAGCCTCATTGAGAGTTCTGAAAATTAATCCTGTAAAAGGGAAGAATGTCCTTATCAAACCCAATTTCAACACCGCTGACATCACTCCAGGCTCCACACACAACGACACATTAGTCGCCTTAGTGGAAGCGATTTGGGAGATGGAGGCCAAATCGGTCAGCCTTGGAGAGAGAAGCTATCCACTTACCCGTGAGGTGATGGAGGAGAATGGCATTCTGCCCCTCATGGATAAATTGAATGTCAGGGTCATCGACTTTGATAATCTGGACGAAAAGGATTGGGTGTTATTTAAACCTAAGAAAAGCCATTGGAGAAACGGATTTCGGATTGCACGGCCCATCCTCGATGCAGAGTGTCTCATATCCACATGCTGTCTGAAGACCCATCAGTTTGGAGGAATCTTCACCATGTCGCTAAAGCTCCATGTCGGCGTTGTTCCTACATCTCGCCATGGATATGATTATATGCGGGAGCTTCACAGTTCTCCCCATCAACGGAAGATGATTGCAGAGATCAATGAACCTTTTAAACCTGCTCTTATCGTTCTTGATGGAATCGATGCATTTGTGGATGGCGGTCCTATGACTGGAAAGCGTGCCAAGGGAGAAGTTTTTCTCGCCTCTACTGATCGTGTAGCCATTGATGCAACCGGAGTGGCCATTTTGAAGTCCCTGGGAAGCAATGAAAACATCATGAAACCAAAGATATTTGAACAGGAGCAGATCGCAAGGGCTGTAGAACTTGGTCTGGGGGCGTCTTCTCCTCCTGAGATCGAGGTGATACCTGCCGATGAAAAGAGCCAGGTCTATCGGGACCGTATTATGGAGATATTGAAAAAGGGGTGATGACAGGGTGTCGATAACAGACTTTCCTCAAGATATAAAGAGATTTGAAATTGAAACCTATCAAAGGCCAAAGAGCTTGAAAGAGTTGAGGAGAACGCATGTTCCTTTTTCCGGGTCACCGCTAAAGCATCCGTATGATTCTAAAAAAGTGGTCTTAGTAGTGGACCCTTTCAGCAGTAATACTTCTTATTATGAATTCAAGAGTAAAGATATCTCTTATGTGGAAGAGCTCCCGAATATTGTAAATTTGGACGGTGAGACCATTAAAATGGTCAGAATTTGGGTTAAAAAGATGAGTGTGGGAATACTCTGCTCTCCTTTTTTGGTTGAGGAGACGAAAATATAATGAAAAAGATTTATCGTTCACAGAAAGATAAAAAGATCGCTGGTATTTTTGGTGCCTCGGCGAATTATTTTCTATCGACCCAACTTTGTTGAGGCTTGCCTTTGTTTTTATAGGATTAACAACTGGAGTTTTTCCCGCCATCATCGCTTATCTTGTTGGATGGATGATTATCCCAAAAGGCAAAGAACCTTAATTTACGTTGGAACGAAGGGTAATGATTATTAGATAGTTAAGGATATTTCAATGACCTATGATAAAGAATTCTTGATCGAGCTGATCTGTAAACACTGCGAATTTTATAAAGAGTCCGAAAAAGAGTTGGAATGCGGTGCTTTCAAAATCCTCAAACGACTCCTTGAAAAGGGAGTGGTCACTCCCGAGGAAATCAATGATGTCGTCCGATCATAAATTCATCCACCTGGCCTCTCATTGTGTTCTGAAAAATCTTGAAGAACCCTACCTCTATGACATCCAAAACGATGACCTCTATGAACTGAGTTCCGATGCTTTTCAGTTTCTCCTGAAATGCTCCCGGGGGGAAAGTCCTCCTATTCGAAAGGAGGATGAAGAGTTCATCCAGTACTGCCTCTCACAGAATTTGATCGCCTTTTCAGAAATTCCTATGGGGGGAAAAGCTCTCTCAAATCCATCGCCCGTCCCTTCTCTTCGATATCTTGAACTACAGATTACGGATAGATGCAATCTCCGGTGCCGACACTGCTATATCGGCGATGGTTTACATCAAGATCTTTCCATCGAACAAATTCAAAAAATATTAAAAGAATTTGAAGAAATTCAGGGTTTACGGCTCCTCCTCTCAGGAGGGGAACCTCTGCTTCATCCCTATTTTTGGGAGATCAATGACATCCTGAGGGATTATGCATTTCGATCTGTCCTTCTATCCAACGGTACACTGATTAGCAGAGATGTATCAAGAAGACTTCGTGTCCATGAAGTCCAGATCAGCCTCGATGGGATGAAAGAGGGCCATGAATCCCTTCGTGGCAAAGGAAATTTCGAAAAGACCCTTGCGGCAATCGGTTCTCTTCAAGAGGCTGGAATTATGGTCTCTATTGCGACGATGATTCATCGAAGAAATTTAGAGGAGTTTGACCAACTGGCCTCTCTCATTGAATCAAAAAATATCAGGGAATGGAATGTGGATGTCCCTTGTATTGAAGGGAGACTGAAGGAAAACAGAGAGTTATGGGTATCCCCTTCCGTTGCAGGTCATTTTCTTAATTATGGTTATGGAGGAGGATTACATTTCTCAAAAAATAATGCTACCTGTGGTGCCCATCTTTGTGCTATAATTCCAAATGAAAGGGTTTCTAAGTGTGGGCTTTTCAGTCAGGAAACCGTGGGATCGATTGAAGAAGGTCTTCGGATTTGTTGGCAGCGAATTCCTCGAATCCCGTTAACCGATTTAAGTTGCAACTGCACGGAGATCGAAGCGTGTAGGGGTGGGTGCCGTTATAGGGCCAAAATTCATGGGGATCTGTTTCAACCCGATCCATTTCAATGCTATGCCCGAGGGGTGTTGAAAGGAGGTGAAGAGCATGACGATCAAGAAGGTCGCTAAGAAGTTCTCCGGAATCTGCAAATGCAAAGCCTCATGTTAAGGTTTATATCGGGCTCCTTCTCAAGAAGGGAAGGAGCCCCTAACGGGATGGGATAGAGAAATAATAGAAAAGAGGTCAGAAGACCTTTCTGATAGATGAACCTGAAGTTTCATCGGTCACTCAGGTTTTTGAAATGACGAAATTCTAAATCATCCCCTTTATTCCCCTTTCTTTAGGGGAATGAAGGGGATTTTTCATTTTGATTGGTGATGTATCTCGGTATTGATTTTCTCATTTCTCCTCAGCTTCAACCCTATGTCGTGGAAGTCAATGTAGGCCTTCCTGGGGGAGCACAGGAGTATCATCTCACCCACCTGGTCCATTTTGGAAAACCTTCAGATATCTTCAGACAGATTGAGGGGACGTCGCAAAGAGTCTACGGAAAAACATTTAAGGATTATCTTCATTCCCTTCCTTTTATTGAAAGCCTTAAGCCATTCAAAATATGGATGGATGGAAAAGGTTCCTTCCCAAGTGCCTTCCACCCCGGGTTGAGACTCGAAGATAAATGGAATCAATATCTACTCATCAAACCTATTGCACCGATGCCTGAGACAATGATCTTTGATCCTCTCAACTTAAATAAAGCTGAGCGATTCCTTGAGAGGAAAGGCAAGGTGGTCCTGAAACGCCGGGTAGGAAGAGGCGGGAGAGGTTTACAAGTGATCACTGAACCCGAGAGACTCTCAAAACTTGATCTTGGTTCAAGCCCTTACCTTCTCCAAGAATATATCGAAAGTAAGATCGATGGATATAACGTCTCTATTCGTTCTATTGCTTTTGGTGGAGAGTCCATGTGCATCTATTCAAATCTCTCCACCCGATCTTTTTCTAATCATGGAACCTTAGCCTTTATCTCGACCGGTCACCCATTTGGACTAAAGGAAAAAGATTTTAAGACGGAATCTTTCAATCAGAGATCCTGGGAAGCAGAGATATGGTTTGGTGAAAATGAACCCCAATACCTGAGACATAATCTATATGAGGATGAGGTGGCCCAAACAGTTTTTAACCTACCTGAAGATGTTTTTGGTAAGATCAAACGGCTTTCTGTAAAGATAGAGAGGTTTTATGAAGCTCTGGACCTCTCCAGGCTTCCAAAAGCCTGTTTTGAAGATTGAAGGAAACTATGCAGGGTGGTTGGGATACCATTATTGTGGGTGCTGGAGTGGGGGGACTGACAGCCGCAGCCAAACTGGTGAATGAAGGTCGAGGTGTTCTGGTGCTTGAGAAGAACCCACATCCCGGCGGCACAGCTTATGTATATAAACGGAAGGGTTTCTCCTTCCCCATGGGTCCCCTTGGTTTCAGCCATCCTGGACTCATTGAAAGGTGCCTCAAGGATCTGGGTGAAGATGATGACCTTCAATTTTATCGAGTCCATTATCGGATGAGAGCCTTTGATCTCGAAATACCTCTCTCCATACCTTTTTCAGAGATGAAAAAGGAGTTGACAAGACATTTTCCCACAGATACTCAAGGAATAGAGCATTGTTTCAAGGCGATGGAGGAGATCGCTTCTGCTTCAAAGTTTCATGATGCTCATATCGATTGTTCCCTCATCCTGAGGGCTGACGAAACTTCCGCTTCAAAGTATCTTTCTGAATGGGTCCATGACTGGAGACTTCGTCGGATTCTGGGCAGTCTGGGTACTCGAGAACCGTACAGCAGTCTTTCTCTTCTTGCTGCCATGTGGAATCTGATGTGTGAGCAAGGCATATGGTATCCAAAGGGGGGGATGCGATTATTTTGTGAGAGGCTGGCAAATGCAGTGACCAGAAAAAAAGAAGGAAAGAGCAGAGACGCAGGAGTCATCAAACTTGGAACGGAAGTGAAGAAGATCCGGGTGGAGCAGGGGAAGGTTTTGGGCGTGACCCTTAGTGATGGCACTAAGATGGATGGGGCTACTGTCATTTCGAGTGCTGACTACAAAACGACCTTCATTAAGTTGATGGATCCTCAGGTTGTCCCTGATAGCTGGTACCGTGCAGTCTTAAACGCCAGGCAAACAGGATCCATCTTCCAGATCTGTTTAGGTGTGAATTCAAGTAAAGTTGATCTTTCGTCCTTTAAAGAAGCGAGTCGGTTGATCTATAAGCGGAGCGGAGCGACTTTTCATGGAGAGGATGAGCTCAATTGGAATGTATCCCAAGTTGATCCAAAAACCATTGCCGGTCAAGAATTGGAAGTTAGCTTGTGGAGTAGGGATGATACGATGCTGGCACCAGAAGAGGGAGCGGTGATTGTGATCCGTACGGAAGCCGATTACTCCCATTTTACAAGATACCGATCGACTTGGAGGAAGAGGCTTCCTGAATACTATGAGTACAAAATGCGGCTAGGCCAAGCTATTCTACAGGAGATTGGAAATCTTTTACCGGGACTTGAAAATTCGGTTATAGTGATGGACGTGGCTACACCTCTTACCTTCGAGGAGCAAGGTGGGAGGAGTGAGGGAGCAGTCGCAGGATGGTCCTGGGATTACGAAGACTTTGATGATGATCAGACTCAGGAATTGGTGCGGACCCCGATAAGAGGGCTTTACATGGCCGGCTATCAGGCCTTCTCAGCACTTTTCATGGGAGGTGTACCCACTGCAATGGAGAGTGGAAAACGCGCTGCCTCGGCAGTGCTTCTTAATGTTGACCCGATTGACAAAATAATGATCCCGGGAAACATTCATCTCATAAAGAATTGAAATTTACTAAGATGAAAAGAGGAAAAAAATATGCCTGATTATTCTCTCATCGACCAACCATCCATATTGATGTATATTTTCTACCCTCGAAAGGATTCCACTTTATGCCCGGAGGATGCCTTCGATATATTGGCACCCGTTGCGGATCGTGTTTCAGTTCACTGTCGTTTTTACATAGGAAATCAGCAATGGCCATGGATCTTATTTTTTCATGGTAACGGTGAGGTAGCAAGTGATTACGATGAAATCGCCCCACTTTATCATCAGAGAAGGTTTAATTTAGTCGTTTCTGATTACAGGGGTTACGGGAAAAGTGACGGAGTCCCAACCTTAACAGACCTCGTTCAAGATTCTCATGCCATACTTAGAGAAATTAAGAAGGAATTATCTAAAAGGGAATTAAGAAGTGATTTATGGATCATGGGGAGGTCTCTTGGAAGTATATCTGCTTTAGAATTAGGATATCGATATCAAGACGCCATCAGAGGCCTCATCATAGAAAGTGGGTTTCCCAGTGTCGTCAGAATCATGATGCATCTGGGGATA
>Ga0315282_10011834_pt1 | contig 13447 bp, 9 predicted proteins | sample YL17G07_20_MG_FD_203693 | JGI IMG/M metagenome (GOLD analysis project Ga0315282, IMG submission 203693) | Sediment microbial communities from Yellowstone Lake, YNP, Wyoming, USA - YL17G07_20 | ecosystem: Environmental > Aquatic > Freshwater > Lake > Sediment | place: USA: Wyoming | collected...
CTACGACAAGAAAAAGCCCTAGGTTTGCGCCATTGACAGCCGGACCGGCCCCGCGTATCATACGCGGGGTACAATAAAGGGAGGCAGTCGGCTCGACGAAGGGGGATACCCAATGGCTGACGGTGACCTGCTTGATGCACGCGAAGCGATGCAGATGCTCGGCATCAACGAGAACGAGTTGCAGACGCTGGTCGCTCGCGGCGACCTGCGCGCTTTCCGTGCCGCGGGAACGATGAAGTTCCGCCGCGATGACGTGATGTCCATCAAGGCCGACAAGGGTACTGAGCCGACCATCATCATCCCCGCCGCCGCCCAGCGCAAAGGCGCCAGCGGCATTCTGCCCACCGTGCCCGCCGCGGCCAGGCCGCCCTCGCGCCTCGGCCAGGCCATCGCGGCTCCGCAGCCCGTTGCTTCCGCGCCCGACACGGCCACCAGCGACATCGTGCTCGATGACATCGAGCTGATGCCGACCGACGATCAGCACATCACGCAGCAAGTCACGGTGGCTCAAGCCGCTGTGTCCGCCGACATCGGCGGCGCGACCGTCCTCGAACCTTCTCCGGCCGCCACGGGCGATATGACCGTGGTGGAGACTGGACCGGACGCGCAGACCGGCCCCGCTCCGGCGGTCACTGCGTCCGGCCGGCGCAGGGCCGTTACGGCGCCGCCCGCCGCGGCGACCTCTCCGGCCGGTTCCGGGCCGCATGTGGCCCCGCCGGCTATGAGCCGCGTGCGGCCGGCTGTGCAGCCCGGCGTGTCGGTTGCCACGTCCAAGCGCACGCAGGCCGTGTACCAGCCCAAGCCTGCCGGCGCCGCGTGGACCGCGATCACCGTCCTCACCTCGCTCGTGATGGCCGTTGCGGCCAGCATCCTCGCGGTGATGATGACCTGCGGCAGCTACGACTCCAAGTCCAGCCAGCGCGTCATCCCGCCGTTCTTGAGCAGTTCGAGCCAGCTTAAGTTCTACGAGTGGTATTACGGCAACACTCCGGGTGACCCCCAGGATACGGACCGCCCGAAGTCGGAGTACCCGTTCACGAAGTAACGGCCTCTCCCCCCATCGTTCTCCTCGGGCCTCTTGGTTCACATCAAGAGGCCCGTTCTTTTGCCACAGAGAACACAGAGGATGAAAGCTGTTCCTTCTGATTGACTCTCTGTCTCCTCTGTGACCTCTGTGGCAAATCCGGTGACTGTGCTCCAGTCTCAAAAAAGGCGGCATTTCGGCCGCGCGGAGTATAGAATACCGCCGTGGCAGACGTCCTTGCAACGCCCAGACCGGACCTGCGCCGCGGCGCCGCGGGGTGGTATCTGGCCACGTGGCAGCGCGTCTTCTGGTTCGTGCCGCTGCTCTTGCCGGTGACGCTCTTCGCCGCGCTGCTCGCCCTGCGCGGCGCCAGCGAAGACCCCGCGGCGAACTTCGAGCGCAGCCGCGCCAAACTTATCGCCCTCCAGCCCGCGCCGGCGCCCTCGACACAGTCTGTGCCCCTCGGCTGGAACGCCGCTGAAGACTACAGGCGAGCCGACAAAGCGTTAGGTAGCCCCCTATTTCGTGTCCCGCCGCCGGCGCCCGAGTTCGCGATCCTCTCGCAGCCGGGTTACATGGACGATTCCGTCATCAAGCTCCTGGCGACCCACGCCGCCACAATCGCGCACCTGCTCGTTGCCGCAAAGAAGCCTTCCTGCGTCTGGTGCACTGATTATGCAGCCCATCTGACATCCCCCGCGCCGGGGCTCGACTATCCCGGTCTCCTCTTCCTGCTTGCGGCGCAGGCCCGCGATGCCGCTCACCGTGGCCGCGACCACGCCCAGGCCGCCGAAGCGCTCGCGGCCTGCTATGCTCTGGCGCGGCGTCCCCATGAGCTTTCCGGTAGCTACGATTGCGCCCAGGCCCGGGCGCAGTACGCGGACGTCAGCCTCGCCGCCATCATGCTCTGGGACACGCCCACGTCCGGCCGGGATGTCGCCGCGTACCGAGGTATTCTGTGGAAGGAGCGGATTGAATACGCCGCGCTCTTGGACTGGTGCGCTCGCAGCCGCGCCAGCCAGCTCTTCATCTTCGATGGCGTCGCCAGCGGCACGCTCAGCCCAAAGCTCATCCCGCTTGGCGCCGCAGGGCCAGCGCCGGTTCCCGGTACTCTCGGGATGCTCTGGTACGCGCCCGAACGCCGCCGCTTCTGTGCCGCTGCCGATGCACACGCCGCGGCAATCAAAGCGGGCGCTCTTGTTTTCGTCCCAGACGACAACCCTTTCGGCGCCGCGGACAGCCCGCGCATATTCGGTCGCGCCGCTCCGGCCGGCGCAGTCTCCTTCTGGTATTTGGGCAGCGAGCAACGGGCGCGCGTGATTGACACCGCGCTGGCCTTCCTACAGTTCCGCATCAAGAACGGCCGCGACCCGGCCAGGCTGAGCGAACTCGTGCCCGACTTTCTCCCGGCCGTTCCCCACGGCGTCGCCTGCGACGAACCGCTGCGCCTGCGCGCGGGCGTCAAAGACAAGGCGGACCTTGGCGGCTGCATGCTCGGTGGGTACGACGAACTGTACCGCGTATTGACGGCGCGCTTCGGCGATCGCGAAGTGCTGCGTATCTGCAGTCCCGGCAAAGACCCGGCCGTGCAGTTTCTCCTCCCGCCTCTGTGGAACTCCGTGCGCGAAGCCCCCGCCGCGCCTGAGCCGCCCAAGGAGGCCGCGCCGTGACCCTGTTTGACCGGCCCCCCAAGCTCTGGCAGCGCTACAAACGCGCTCTTGACGCGGCCAAAGGCTTCGACTGCGGGCGCTGGGGACGGCTGGCACTCCTGCTCATCTCATTCCCGATGTCCGCCGCCGTCGGTGGGTGGGTGCTTGTGCAAGTCGGCGCTGCCTCGGCGACGCCGCTACCCGGCTTGCTCCCTGGCGCAACGTGGACGTGGGGCTGCGCCGCCATCACGGTCTACTTCGTGGCGCTGACGCTCTACTACGCCCACCTGCTCTTCGCGCGTTTGCAGTGCTCGCTCGTCGAACTGCTCGCGCTGGTGGTACTGCTCGGCAGCGCCGAAGGCCTGCTCTTCAGCACCCCCGGCATCCTTTACGTGCCCCACCTGTTGATCGTCATCGCCGCTGCTCTCCCCGCGCTCGTTTTTGCTGGCGCCATCGAAGGCCTCATCGAGGCGCGCGTTCTGGATGTCACCCATCCGTACAAGCGGCTGCTGATCGTCCTGGTGGACATCTTTGCCGACGCCGGGCCTTCGGTGGGACTCGCGGGCTTCCTCCTGTGGGGCAGCCGGTTCACGCCATTGAGAGGACTCGGCGGCCTGGACCTTACCGCCTGGGGTCTGCCGATGCTGATCGTGGGCGGCGTCAGCACCGTCGCCGGCTTTGCCCTCGGCTTGAAGGTCCGCCGCGTGGCCCACCGCCTTCTCGATGAGACCTGAATGGTTCCATGTCTTCGTGCTGTTCCATTTTCCGCTTTTTGTCGTAGAAAGACATCGTGACAGCGTCTCTACTGGGATGCTTGGCAAAGGGTTCTGCCCGATGAACAACCGGTGCTTGAGCTGGTCTGGCCTGTTTTCTCTGTGCGTGCTGCTCGCCGTCTGTAGTGCGTGCGCTGGAGAGAGTGCTGCGCGCGCGGCCGTGCGGCTCGAACGGTCCTTCCCCAACTATGCCCTCGTCCTCCCCCGCGAAAGCCCCGCCGGCCCCGTGGACACGGCCCCGCCGTTCTCCTGGCCGCAGACCATCGTCATGTACGAAGGCGTCATGACCGCACGCCTGCTTGGCGGCTACGATCCCGGCCTGCAGCCCGTGCAGTTCGACATGGCGCCCAGCGAACCCGTGAACGTGAAGGTGGATTCGTTCGATGGCACCATTGGTCTGATCCAGGCTACGGCGAAGGCCAAGACCGGCGGCCTGACGGAGGTCTTCCTGTTCCGCGTTCAGGCTCGCGGCCTCACCTCCCAGGAGGCCTACCCGCTGACGTTCGACATCCGCCCTATCAACACGCGCACCCGCGGCGCGCCGGTAGTGACCCGCTCGCCCGGCGCCTACATCCGCCCCGGGCAGATCGTGCGTTACGCCTGGACGCAGACCGGCCGCGCGGAACGGCGGCCCAAGGCCGAGGCCGAGTTCGTCGGCCGCACCGGACCCGCCACGGGCTTGTATACCAGCACGATCACCGAAGTCCTGGCGCTGAAGGTGCAGCCTTTCGTCCTCGGCCATTATCTCCTCACCGTGACGCCTCGCGACGTGCGCGGCGAACCGCCGCGCGGTTCCACCTCCAACGGCCAGGTCTTTCGTTGCGCGTTCGGCAGCGACAACCTGCCGCCGGCCACCGACGGCTGCGCCGCCGACACCTTTACGCCCGCCGTGAACCAGACCGTCACCATCGCGCCCGTCGCCTTTGACCCCGAAACCGGGCGCTCCGTCTTCGACAACGAAGTCTGGGACTTCGGCGACGGCACGCTGCTCACCGGCGTCAGCGGCGCGGCCACCCATGCCTACGCGCATCCCGGCATCTACCGCGTGCGCTGCACCGTCGTGGACGACCTGGGCCTGCCTGCCACGGCCGAAGACAACGTCGTGGTCGGAGCAACGCCCGTGCAGACGCTGCCGTTCACTTTCGTCAAGCAGATCACGCCCGACGAGGCCGGTATCGGACTGCTCGCCCAAGACTCCTTCGCCGTTACGTTCCCCGGCGCCAATGCGCAGCCCGGCGACCGCATCGTCTTCTGCTTCAACCGCAACCGCTTCGGGCGCCTGGTTGCTTCCGACGGCGGCGACACCGAGATCGTGCTCAAGTCCGGCGGCGGTTTCAGCGGCGCCACGGCGCTGGCCAAGAACGTCACCGTGCAGGCCGGCGGCGGCAGGCTGGCCATCAGCGTCAGCGGCGCGCAGTTGGACCGCACCGGCGACCCGCGCCTTGGGCGCGCCGACCTGAAAGGCATCTTCCGGAACCAGCGCCTTGCCGCCTGTATCGTGCCCGCCGACGGTTCGCCCCCGCGCGTGCTGCTCTACACCGGCAACGTGGAGCTCCGTGTCAGAGGCGGCCAGACCAACCGACTGAGCTTCATTCCCGAGGAGAAAGTGACCGGCAAGTCCACCAGCAAGGAACCCGATCCGAAGAAACAGGAGCTGCCGTGATTTGCGATTTGCGATTGCCGATTTGCGATTGCAGGTGGACGCGAGGGCCATGTCGTGACTGAAGACGAGCTCAAGCAGCGCACCAAACAGTTCGCCATCCGTTGCTTGCGCCTTGTGGCGGCGCTGCCGAAGACGATAGAGGGGCGCGCCATTGGCAACCAGCTTGCGCGCTCGGGCTCGTCTGTTGGGGCCAACTACCGCTCGGCGTGCCGCGGCCGCTCGAAGGCCGAATTCGCGGCGAAACTCGGCACCGTCGAGGAAGAGGCCGATGAGAGCGCCTTCTGGCTGGAAGTGGTCGTCGAACTGCGGCTTCTTCCCGCTCCCCAAGTGACACCCCTGCTGAAGGAAGCAAACGAACTGGTCGCGATCATGGTGTCCTCGCGTCTGACAGTGTTGGTGCGAGGTGGTAGCCAAATCGCAAATCGCAAATCGCAAGTCTAAAATCCCATGGCTGGCCGCAGATCACACCACGAACGTTCCGCCGGAGGCTCGCGCGCGCAGGCCCCCAAGCAGCCCCGCGGCTTCGCCCGCGGCCACGGCGCGCACCATCGCCACCGCCCCGGCCGGGAAGCACCCCATCCGTTTGGCTCCGGGCGGGACCGCACTGACGAGGAACGGCGCGCGCCGGACTTCAAACGGCTCAGCGATGAGCAGGTTGAGGGGCTCGTCGGCGTCGAGAAACGGGCTGACGCGGAACGCTGGGTGGACCAGCTCGTGGACGCCCGCGCTTTCGGCGCCCTGCTCGAAGGTGTCCCCGCGCGCGGCGTGGTGGTCGAGGTCCGCAGGGGCAATTTCCTGACGCGGATGCTCTCTTCTTCCCCTCCCGTGACGGGCGAAGGCGAGGCGGAGCGCGCACGCGATGGCTTGAGCCCCCGGCCCGCCGTGTGGCAGCCCAGCGACCTGCTCCGCACGTTCGTCCGCGGAACGCTCCAGCACTTCGACCTCGGCCTCTCCAGCCTCGTGGCGCCCGGCGATGATGTTGAGCTGATCGTCCCGCCGCTTGAAGGCGAGCGGGAGTTGGTTCAGCACGGCCAGCACGCCGTGCTGACGCGAGCGCTGCCGCGGCGCAGTTCGCTGCGCCGGCTGCACCCGTCGGGCCGCGCCGTCCAGACCATCGCTGCCAACGTGGACCGCGTGTGCATCGTGGCGTCGGCCGGCGAACCGCAGTTCCGGCCCGGCTTCGTGGACCGCGTCCTGGTCTGCGCCAGCGCCAGCGACTTGCCCGCGATCCTGATCTACAACAAGACCGACCTCGGCGTGCCGCCTGCCGACGAGGAGCTGCTGCAGGTCTACCGCAGCCTCGGCATTGAGGTGTTCCGTGTCAGCGTCGCCGATCCCGACTCGCCGCAGGGCGACTTCGCGGCCCTCAAGGACCGTCTTGCCGGCACGCGCAGCGTCCTGGCCGGCCACAGCGGCGTGGGGAAATCCTCCCTGCTGCTGGCGTTCGACAAGTCGCTCGACACCGACGTCGTGCCCGTCAGCTACGTCTCCGAGCACACCGGCAAGGGCGTGCACACCACCACGCACGCGCGCCTGTTCCTGGCCGACTTCGGCGACGGCCGCAGCGCGGAGATCGTTGACACGCCCGGCCTGCGGGAGTTCACTCCCGCCGACGCCGACCGCCGCAACCTGTGGGGCTGGTTCCCGGAACTGGCCAGGCTGCAGGGCCAGTGTGCGTTTGCCGACTGCACGCATGTGCATGAGCAGGACTGCGCCGTGCTGGCGGCGGTGGCGCGCGGCGAGATTCATCCGCGCCGGCACCAGTCGTACGTGCGCATCTACCAGACGCTGCCGGGGTGATGGAGGTTTTCGGGGAAAGCCGTATGATGCGCGCATGTGATAGTGCCGGTGACGCAGTCGCGGCGGCTCAATGCCGCGAGAGGAGGCTGCAATGATACGCAGGCTGACCGTCGAGCGTTTCAAGTCGCTCGTGAAGCTGGACATCGAGTTGGGCCGGATCAACGTCTTCATTGGCGCCAACGGGAGCGGAAAGAGCAACATTCTTGAGGCGCTTGGCGTGCTCGGCGCTGCGGCTTTTGGACGGGTGGATGATGAGACCCTTCTGCGGCGCGGCGTGCGGCCCGGCGTGCCGCGGCTGTACAAGACTGCGTTTCCCCGACAATCCAATGTCCCGCACATATCCTTTGGCGCCGAGTCAAGCGACGGAGCGGCTTTCAGCGTAACCCTGTGGAACCCCTTGACCAACCCAAGTCCGGCATGGCGGTTCAAGACTGAGAATCTTCGCGGCCCCAAAAAGCAAGTGGTCATCCGTGGGACAAAGACTACTGGAAAGTACAACCAAGAGCAGGGACTGTCTGCGCTCAAGATGGTCAATCTCAAGTCAGGTCATCCGGTGCTTGCCTTGATGGACGAACTGCGAAACTACGGCATCTACTGTCCTAACACACCGTCGTTGCGCGGATTGGTGCAGGACTTGCAGACGCGCGAGCCTGTCGGCTTGGCCGGAGGGCGGCTGCCGGAGGCTGTGGACGAACTGCTGGGGGCTGGGAAGGAGAATGCCTCACTGGCGGAGGCGCTGCAGGAGGTGCGTGAATTGGTGGATTGGGCTCAGGATTTCTCAGCCGCCCCATCCCTCGGCGTGCCCCTGTCGCCATCTGCCGCGCGGACGCGCTTGGTCATCGAGTTTATTGACCGCTTCATGGCCAAGGGACGCAACCGTCTAACCGGCTACGACGCCAGTGAAGGGGCTCTGCACATCCTCTATTGCGCAGTGCTCGCCCTCCACCCCAAAGCGCCGCGCTGCCTCGCAGTTGACAATGTGGATCAGGCCCTGAACCCCAGATTGGCGCTGCGTCTGATGGAATCCCTGTGCTTCTGGGCAGCGAGGTTCAACGGTGAACGCCAATGGCTGCTGACAGCTCACAATCCGGCTATCCTCGATGGTTTGCCGCTGGACAACCCGGACGTGCGTTTGTTCGCGGTGGATCGGACAAACGAGGGACATACAGTGGTCCGGCGGATTGACCTCGCCGCTGCCAAGAGCAAACGTCCCAACGAGGAATGGACACTCTCCCGCATGTGGATGAACAAATTGCTTGGGGGCGTCCCGAATGTCTGAGGCGTTGCGTATTGGGTTGGTTGTCGAGGGCCCAACGGATCGCATCGTGATCGGGGCGGTGTTACAGTCCATCCTCGGCGGTCGTCCGTTCGTCCTAACCCAGTTGCAGCCGGAAGATTCGTTGGCTTTTGGCCCTCTCGGCTCGGGCTGGGCAGGCGTTTACCGTTGGTGCAAGAAGGCCACCGCTCGCGGGAACGGGCGGCTGGCCAGCGATGCTTTGCTCTTCTTGTCCTTGGACCTGCTCATCCTGCACTTGGACGCTGATGTGGCTGGCAAGCGTTACGAAGACGAGAACTCGATTAGGCCTGACCCAGGCGACGGTCATCTGCCTTGCGAACAACCGTGTCCACCCGCTTCGGCAAGCACTGATCGCTTGCGCCAAGTGTTGTTGAGCTGGTGCGGTGAAACCGTGACTCCGCCGAAGACGGTCATCTGCATGCCATCGAAGAGCACCGAAGCCTGGGTTGTGGCGGCACTGTACCCCGCCGATATTGCGATGAAGCGGGAGATCGAGTGTTTGCCGGATCCTGAATCACGCCTGAGCCAACAGCCGCGACGAACACGCATTCACAAGACCCAGAAAGACTACAGCAACCGCTCGTCCGCTATCGCAAAGGCTTGGCCTCGCCTGGCGTCCCCCGAATCGCTCGGCGAAGCTTTGCGGTTTCAACGGGAAACCTTGGCGGCCATCCAATGATCCACGTCCCTGTGAGAGCTACCCCCGAGTCCGCCGCACTCCACTGGCTGCACGGCCTGCACTTCGCAGTCCCGTTTTGCTCCTGGCTCATGCTCCTCACGGCCAGCGTCTGGTGCGGCGAGGGGGGTCCCCTCATTGACACCAACTTCGGCGCCGCCGACACGTACAGCGATATCCCCGCCGCCGAGAAGAACGAGCGTCTCAGCGGCGCGCTGCCCGCCGGCTGGCACGACAACTCCTCCTGGGCCAACGTCTGGGTGAACTACCAGCGGCTGACGGACGCCGACCGCGGCTTCCTCCGCATCAACGTCACGCGGCAGGAAAGCGGCAACTGCCAGCTCTCGTTCCTGCTGCCGAAGATTGACGCCGAGACCTACTGCCGCTTCTCCTTCACCGCGCGCAGCCGCACCGGCACGCGCGCGCAGCTCGGCATCCGCACCCGCGGCGCGCCGTACCGTTTCCTCTGGCAGTGTTCGCCCGCCCTGAAAGGCCAGTGGCAGGACCATGCGTTCGAATTCCGCCTGGACAAGACGCCCGACGACGTCGGCTTCTGGATCGTCCTCAGCGGCGTCGGCGAGGTGGACCTGGCGCGCCTCAGCCTGCTGCGCCTGTCGCGCGAGCAGCTCATCGCCGAGCTGAAGGCCCAGCACGCCAACGCGCCGAAGAACCTGCTGCGCCTCTCGCGCCTGCCGCTGGGGCTGCAGAGCGGCTGGAGCCTGTCGCGGGAGCATTCCGACGGCGACGAGGTTGACGTCGCCGCCGACGAGGACACGATCGGCCCCAGCAGCGCGCCCGCGCTGCGCATCGCGCCCGCCCACTCGCTCATCGGGCCTGTGCATTCCATCGTCGCCCCGCTGGCGCAAGCCTTCGGCCTGGACGACGCTTCCGGCCGGACCGCGCAGCTCTACAGCGCGCCCTTCGCCGTCTCGCTGGCGTTCGACGTCCACACCGCCAGCGTGTTCGTGAAAGGCGAAGGCAAGGGCCGGCTCAGCGTCGTCTGCGACGGCCGCTCGCTGGCGCAGAAGACGTTCGAGCTGTCCGGCGCCGAGTGGCGTCGCGTCGCGGTGTCGTTCAAACCTGTGCTGCTGGCGCGCGCCTATGGTCTGCGCATCGAATGCGCCGGCAAGCTGTGGCTCGATGCGCTGCAGGTCGAACACGGCAGCGAGGCGACCGAGTATGCATCGGCCGCGCGCTGCGAGGTCGCGCTGGCCTGCGATTCCCCGGCGCGCGTGCAGTTCGACGACGAAGACGCCGTGCTGCGCTACTGCGTCAGCGGCTACGCGGGCGGCGGGGTGCTGCGCGCCAAGGCGGTGGACGTCTACGGCCAGGAGAAGTCGCTGGCCGACGCGACGCTCGACGCCAGCTTCCTCAACCGGGGCAAGCTGCGCTACGACGTCTTCCCCGGCCGCCCGCACGGCCCGTACCGCATCGAAGCGTGGGTGGAGAGTAAGAAGGGCGAGCTGCTCAGCACCTTCAACGAGCTCGTCGTCTACCGCCTGCGCAAACCGCACTACTGGGGCAAGGACGCTCCGCACTCGCCCTTCGGCGCCCACACGCTGGCCGCGACGCGCCACCTGCTGATGGCCAAGGCCGTGGGCGTCAACTGGGTACGCCTGCACGACGCGGGGACCGAGTACATCGGCTGGTATCACCTCGAACGCCGTCCCGGCGAATGGACGTTCCGCGACCGCGATATCGCCCGCTACCGCCAGCACAACTTGAAGATCCTCGGCGCCTTCTCCACCGCGCCCGAATGGGCCAGCACCTGCCCGGGCAAGCACGACGGTTACTTCGACCGCTACTACGAACCGAAGAATATGGACGACTTCGCCAACTACGTGAAGACCGTCGCCAAACACTACAAGGGCACGATTGACGCCTACGACGTGTGGAACGAGCCGTGGCTGCCGCAGTTCTGGCATGCCGCCTACGATCCCGCGCGCGGCGGCGGCAGCGCGAGCTACGCCTACGGCGACGACCCGCAGGCACACTACGCGCGCTTGATGCACACCGCGTACAAGGCCGCCAAGGCGGCAGACAAGAACATTACCGTCCTCGGCTTCAACACGTCCGCCGGCCAGGAGAAGTGGACGCGCGCCATCCTCGACAATGACGGCCTGAAGAACTGCGACGTGGTCTGCTACCACCACTACGACAACGGTTTCGCGGGCGGCCCCGGCGACGCCGTCGAGAAAGGCTGGCAGCAGGCCATCGGGCCGCTTGCCGACGCCGGCAAGGTCCCCAAGCCCGTTTGGATGAGCGAAGGCTCGCCCACCGCCGGCGCGATGGGGAACGGCTTCTACAAACACACGCTGCCGTACACCGACAACGAGGACGTTTTCGATACGTCGGACCGCCTGTGCCGCTACATCGTCAGCCTGTTGGGCCAGGATGTGAAGAAGGTGTTCCTCTATTCCATGCACGGCCACCAATACTTCGGCTTCAGAAGCGATTGGCGCGCGCTGGTCACGGAAGAAGGTTACCTGCATCCGTGTGCCGCGGCGCATTCCGCGCTCGCCTGGCACCTCGAAGACATGAAGTTCCGACGCCGCGCCGTCGTGGCCGACGGCGTCACCGCGTACTTCTTCGAACACAGGGACAAGGACCGCGCCGTCGCTGTGCTTTCCCCCGCCCCGAACCACGCGCCGTACAAGCTGCCGCAAGGGAAGGATGTCGAGGTCGCCGATCTGTTCGGCAACAGCATCAACCCCGGCGAAGACCTCGGCGCGTATGTCGTCTACATCACCGCGAAGGATATGGAGCGCCTGCGGGAGGCGGTGGAGGGCAGCAAGCCCAGATGACACGGTGCATGGGGCTTGCGCCACCGCAGCAAACCTGCCCCAGAAGAACTACCACCCCTCTTGCCGTGGGCAGGGCGCAACACCGCTTCACGACGATCCCTGTTTGGCGCAGGCTCTGCGTACAACCGGGAGACGAGTTGGTTGCCTCCTGAACCACTCGAGCCACCGTGGCGTGTCCTTCAGCCCGGGAACCTTCCGCACCAATATGTTTCCGAACTTGTCCAATCCACCGGCGCGGACTACTCGTTCGAGCGACCTGACCGTCGGCTCATGATAGACGATCAAGTCCGAAAGATAATCCCCTTGCTCCACATCCGTGGCGTCAAATATCAACTGCAATACGGTGCTCCGCCCTTGGGCAGCCGTACAGCTCCAGACAAAGCGCGGTAGCGGGTTCTCCAGAAGCCCCGGCAGGTATCTTGGCCGCTGGCGAAGGACAGCGCTGTTACGCCACTCGGACTTCACGGCATTCGTCGTTGTCAGGAAGACGTCCCACTCGAGGCGCTGGGTCTCCCCGGCACCGGCTGCGCGACCCCGAATGTACTGCAGGATGACATCGAAGGACAACACTTCCTCAAGTATTGGGTCGAGACCGATGCGGATCTTGGGGTACAGAGGGAGGATGAGTATCTCCGGGGCGAAGCACACCGTGCCGGGCTTGCCGCGCGGTCCATTCCATGAACTGCTCATGGTGAACTCAACGTCTGGAAGACCCAAGTGACACAAATGTAGCGCTGGACTCTCGAAGGTCATCCGGGCGAACGGCCCAATCTGGTCATCGTGGACGTAGAGGCGGTTGATCCGCGAAGACCGAAGAAGAGTGCCCGTCTCAGGGTGTGGCGTACATTGTGCAGAGCCGATTCTGTAACCTGTCACAGCAACAGCGTGACCCGTGGACTCTTCGCCATACAGCAAGGGTTGGCGGGGATCCGATATGTCGAATAAAGTGGCCAGCATCAGCGGCGGAATCCCTGCGCGCAGATACGCATAGGTTGTGGCCTGCATCATCGCTTTGGTTTCCACCGGGGCGATTTCGGGCTCCAGTCCCACACGTTTGATGGCAACGGCCATTTGGGCGACGTCCAGTCCATTGTTTGGGAAAACTCTCCTCTGCCCTGGGAAATATGCGGTCGCGCTTCTCGTAATGTCCACTGGCGACTCAATCGGGTGATGGAACAGCGTTCCTGTCGCCTGGAACGCAGACCAGAGAGCGCTTGTCGCGCAGGCGGCGGCCGCGCGGTCCTGTTCCTGAAATGCCAGCGATCGCACCGTTAAGCGAAGCCCCATGACATTCGCCGTGTACTCGCGCGTGACAGGGTAGTGCCGCCCCCCTTGTCCGGGATAGGTCTTCAGGCAAGTACGTCCAATCACGGTCTGCGGCAGTGGCTTAACTACGGCGAATCCATGGTACGTGCCCAGAGCAGAGATCGGCTTGCGCCTGTAGACTACGTCCATGAAGTCCGATCGCTTGAACCTGCCGCTGAAGAAATGCAGACGACAGCAGCGCGAGTGGTATTTGTTGAGGCACCGAACGTAGTACGCCGCGTAGTCGTCCAGATAGTCGCGGTCCGTATACTCTCGCTCTACAACGATGGTCTTGGTCCCGAGGGCACGGAAATACGTCTTGAAATATCCTAGTGCCTCAACCGCGCTCAAGTGAAACGCGAGGAATGACGATTCTCTACAAGAACCTTGCGGAGGATCGCCATGCCTGCCAAGTACAACGTTACGCTGACGAACGAAGAACGCCAGACATTGACC
>Ga0315282_10011835_pt1 | contig 13447 bp, 11 predicted proteins | sample YL17G07_20_MG_FD_203693 | JGI IMG/M metagenome (GOLD analysis project Ga0315282, IMG submission 203693) | Sediment microbial communities from Yellowstone Lake, YNP, Wyoming, USA - YL17G07_20 | ecosystem: Environmental > Aquatic > Freshwater > Lake > Sediment | place: USA: Wyoming | collected...
CCCGACATAAATCAAAACGGCATCAGTAAGAACAATGTCAAAATTCTTATCGGGAAACGGCTGTTTTTCTATATCGGCTACCAATAAGTTGCTCTCCATTTTTTGTTTCCCGAATAACTTCTTTCCAACCTCAACAGCCCTTTGGTTGATATCTGTGCCAAAAATTTTGCAAGCTGGCAACTCCTTACCAATCAAATATAAGTTTGTTCCGCCGCTGCATCCAATTTCCAGTACCGATTGCGGATTATATTTTTTAATTATTTCCAACAACATCCGACGATGCGAATGATTTATGCTCGCCAAATAACCTTCTGTTTTGGCATGCTTCCAAATAATTCTTGTAAAATTTGTTCCAAAAATTCTTTCCAATAGTTCAAAATTTTTCCAATAAATCCACCTTAACAATCTATAAATTTTTATTTTTTTAAAAAATTCTTTTAAAGAGAGCATCTATTTTTTTATTAACTCCTTATAAATGTTTTCCATTTTTTCCATCTCTTGATAGTAATTGTTTCTTTCTTCAATTATTTTTCGGTTAATTTGACCAAATTTTTTTCTAAGATTTTCATTTTTTAATAGGCAGATAATTTTCTCTGCCAGTATTTCTGGATTTTTTACTGGGATTAAATATCCGCCCTCCCCATTTTTTACCCATTTTTCGTTTTCGCCGGTGTTGGTAATGACCACGGGCAGACCGCAAGCCATAGCTTCGGCAGTTGAACCGGCAATTCCGGCATCAGATAGAGCAGTAGAAACATAAACATCTGCTGTCCCCAAATAGGAAGGCAAATCATCATTGGGAACCCAACCAACAAATCTTATTTTTTCCGAAACCTTTAAAATTTTCGCCAATTCTTTTAATTTTTTTTCTTCAGAGCCCTTTCCGGCAATTATAAATTTCGTCTCCGGCAACTCTTTTGAAATAATTGGGATTGCCTCAATTAGTGTTTCAATGTTATAAATCGACTCTAAGCCCCTCGAGCTTATTACCGCCGGAAAATCAAATATTCTCAGCTTCTTTTTTAGCTCTGTGTCTTTTTGTGCTGGACAAAATTTCTTAGTATCAATACCAAAGTAAATGATGTTGATTTTTGATGAAAGTATCCCTAATTCCATCATTGCTTTCCTCATATGCTCAGCATCGCAGGTAATCAAATCGGCTTTTTTTAAGGCAAATTTTATCGCCACTCCCTTTGTTTTAGACTTCGCGCTGATTAAAATATCTGAACCCCAAGCCGTTAAAACAAATGGGTGAAAAAAAGTTAGCGCTCCCAAAAATCCATTTCGGCCGGCATAATGAGCGTGGATAATATCTGGTTTTATTTTTCTCACCAGGCACCTAATTCTAAGCGCATCAATAAAAAGACTGAGGGGGAAAATTTTTTCTTGGCTTTTCATTTGATAAAACCTGATGTTTTCCATTTTGCCATTAAAAATCAATGGTTCCAAAGACGCCCAATGAACATCATGTCCCATTTGAGCGAAATAGTTAACCCACTTGAAAGAATGGATGGAATCCGCTGAAGCTATAAAAAATATCTTCATAATAATCTAATTATTATTGTGCGCAAATTTCATTACAGAGTTATCTGGTGATTGCTCTGTTATTCTGCGCCGGCCCAATTGAATAAGCAACCCGGAGGGCATAATTAAAAAATAGAAAAGCATAATATCCAATAAATTGGTGATGGGAAACCAAAGGAGCGTTAAAAAAAGAGATAATAATAAAATAATTCTATTGCTTAAATTATTTCGTTGGACAAAAATTTTAAGGGCGACAAAAAAGAAATTACAAAACAAAAGGGAGATTCCAATCCACCCGGTATCAATAAGCAAAGCCGGGAATCCCGTTGTCTGCACAGATGAACTGGCAATCGATCCCACTCCTAATAGCGTTTGAAGGTATTGACTCATTATAAATTTATTTGAGTTAATACCATAGCCGAAAAAGAAGGTTTTTAAATTCTCCATAGTTGCCATAAAGGAAATTTTAAAATGCAAAAAGCGGCCCCAATCGCTGCCCATAGCGGTAATATTGCCTCCAACCATAGAAAAAGCGTGTTCCCAGGCGGCAGAAAAAATTTCCAAGTATTTTCCAAAATCAATATTTGAAAAAAACATCAGTATTAAAAAAATAAGAAACACTGGAATAAATCTGCGAACCCCCATTTTAATAGGAATAAAAACCAAAAAAGTTATTAAAGCTATTGCCGCAGAACGACTATCATAATAACGAATAACTAAAGGAGAAATTAAAATCACTGCCAATCCCGAAAAATAATAAAACCACTTTTTATTCTCAAAAAGAAAAACTGCAGCGGGTACGGCGATTACCAACGGAAATACGGCATAAGCAGTACCCGACCACTCATTGCCCTGCAACGCCCATTTAGAAATTCCCCTGAATGCTTCGGAAAGAAAACCATGAAGCAAATATGCCGCAAAATAAATCAGGGCGCTCCAAGAAATCAACAACGACATCTTCCTTTTCTCGGGAACAGGAAATCCTTTTTTGGTTACAATAAACATTAATATTCCAAGAATCAGATAATAAATAACCCAACGGCTTAATCTTAAATCATTCCACACAAGCATCCCTCGAAAGCTTTGAATAATCATATAAACCACCATCAAAATAAATATTTTTTCATGGAGGTAATCTCGGATATTTTGTTTATTTCCTTTCGGGGCAATGCGTCCTATTAGCATTGCTAAAATTCCACCCAAAATAACACATCCCACAAAATATTCATCTACCAAGCAATATCCTTTAACCATCAATCCGGCAGTTCCAACCAAAACCACAATTAATATCGGCCAAAATAATCGGGGCTTAAAGGCAATAACTCCCAAAATAACAATCCCTAAAATTAAATATAAAGCTATAATCAATAACCACATAGAAAAATTCAAGAATTTATTTTTTGCTTTCTAAGTTTTTATATAAATCTAAAAGTTTCTGTTTTTCTTTATCCCAATTCAAGATTTTCCGCGCTTCAACTACGTTCTTTTTTAGAACTTGATAATGACTTCGGTCCTGAAGAACAAATTGGATTGCCCGAGCAATATCTTTCGGGTCGGCCGGGTTAAAAGTTTCACCAATTTTATATTCTTTTATTATTTTTTCCAATTCCGGAAGATTACTCACCGCAAGCGGTATTCCGGCGGCTATGTATTCAAAAATCTTATTTGGTAGAGAATAATAGTAACCCAGACAAATATTTTCCGTGGGAACGAGACCCAAATCACTCTGCTGAGTTAATGCCAAAAGAGATTGGGAAGACACCCAACCGGTAAATTTTACTCTATTTTTTAAATCGAGCTCGGCAACCTCCCTTTCCAGATCACCACGAACAGACCCATCGCCAATTAAAACCAAAACTATATTTTTATCCAAAAATTTCATTGCTCGAATAACATTTTTGATTCCCCGAAAAGCATGAAGACCGCCCTGATAAATAACAACCTTATAATCCCTATTAAAGCCGAAATGATTACCCCCTGAAGGCTCCGTTTCGCTTATTGAGAATTCGGAAATATTCCGAATTACAAGAGGCCTCTCAATTCCATCTTGCCTGGCAAGACAATCAGCAATACCATCACTAACCGTTATTACTTTATCGGCTCTTTTTATTAAAAAATGTTCCAACCGCCGGATTAGCCAGCAAAGCCACTTGGAATCCCTCCTTTCCCCTGGCGGTTGGTGGCTTTCCAATTCATGAGAATCATATATAAGGAAACTTTTCAGAAATTTCTTTGAAAGATAACCAATCGGCAAAGTACTGAAATCGTTGCAATGACAAAAAGCTGGCTGTATTTTTCTTATCAACCAAAAAGACCTTAGCACAAATTCCACACACCTTACCACCCTAATACCCGTTGTTTCTAAAAGCCTACGGCTTGTTAAGGAAAGTCGAATGACTTTGAAGCCGTCAATAACCTCCTCCTTCTTAAGATGTTTTTCATAAAGAGCAATAACAAAAACTTCGAATCCTTCTTCTGCCAATGCCCTTGCCTCTCTCAACACTCTTGAATCATGCGCAAAATCGTTCAACACAACCATGCAAATTTTTTTGTTTTCTTTAATCATGGAATAAAATTTCTATATTAGCCCCTTAGGCGCCTTGAATGCTTCAGAATGTTCTTTTCAATGAGCGGGAAATTATTTTTTGTCCATTGGATTGTAATTTTAAGGCCTTGCCCTAAATCGATTCGCGCTTCAAAGCCCAATTTTTTTCTTGATTTTTTGGTTGAAGCAAAACGTTTGCCGGAACTATCCCACCCGCGCTTCGGCAGATAATCAAATCCAGCGTCATTTCCAGTAATTTTATTGATGAATTCCGCCAACTCTTTAATGGTTGTCTCTTTCCCGCTCCCCAAATTATAAACATCTCCCGCCTTGCCTTTTATGGCACACAAAATCAAACCGCGACAAATGTCCTCAACAAAAATAAAATCACGGCTCGCAATACCACGATTTTCTAATGGCAAAGGCTGATTTTGGATGGCCCTATAAATAAATATTGGCACAACGTTTCTCCACACTGTTGCGGTTGTCCCGCGCCACTTTCCTGCTCCCAATATTTCTCCTGGCCCATAAACATTTTGAAACCTTGCCCGGACTACCGGCAGATTATGTTGTTTGTGATAATAAACCGAATAAAATTCTCCGATAATTTTTGAGATGGAATATGGACTATCTTGTCTTATCTCAATGGGAGCATTTTCCTTTGTTGCTTCTGCTTTCTTAAAAGTTTTCTTTGCCACCGAACACCCGGACGACGAATAAACTACTTTTTTTATTTTTTTAAAATTCTTTATTTTTTCAAATAATTTCAGGGTTGTAAGAACATTATTTTGATGGTCAGCCAAAGGATTATAAATCGAGTTTTGATTTCCATGATATGTTGCTAAATGAAAAACATAATCGAACTCGTCTTTTAATTTATTTAAAATAGCGTCATCGGTTATGGAGCCCTTAATGAATTTAACCCTCCTGTCGCTTGGCACATTTATTCTTTCTGAAGACAAAAGATTGTCAACAATAGTTATTCGTACTCGCTCGTTTTGGTCTAATATCATCCTGGATAAATTACTTCCAATAAAGCCGGCGCCGCCAGTTACCAAAATGGCGGTGTTTTCAAATTCACCACTTTGATTATTTATTTCCTTTTTCATGAATTTTTAAATGGGTAAATGTTTGCGAAATATCATGAGTTTTATACCATTCCATTGCCTTCTTAATGCCAATTTCAAGCGGAGTAGTAGCTTTCCAATCAAAATCTTTTTGGGTTTTGGTTGGGTCAAGCAAGATTGACGGGGCATCGTCAACTCCCCTTGGACGCACTTCAACTTCTTTGTCTAATTTCAGCCCCAATGCCTTTACCGTTGCATCAAAAAGTTCTTTGATTGAATAGTCCGAACCAGATGAAATATGATAGTAGCCCCGCGATCCCATACCCTTCAATGATTTTATAACTAATTCAATAACATCATCAATAAAAATAAAATCCCTTCGTGTGTCCATCACAAAACAAGGTTTGTTATTGGTTAAACGCTGATAAAAAGTCGGCAATGGACCGCTTATATTTCTGGGTCCATAAGCGTTTGCCAAACGAAAAGAAATAAAATCCAAACCGGAAAGTTCAATATAAAGCTCGCCGGCTGTCTTGCTGATGGCGTAACTACTGCCGCCGGCATATTTGCCGGAAAAAAGAGGATGCTTAAGGGTAATGGGTTGCTCTAACGGCTTTATCCCATAGCACAAAGAAGTCTGAAAATAAATTAACCTCAAAACAGCCAATTTTTGCGATGCCCTAACGACGTTAATTGTGCCTATTATATTAGTCATCGCATCTTCCAACCAATTTTCCGGGTTTTTATAAGAAGCGGCGGCATGTACTACCCGGTCGGGCTTAAACTCATCAAATATTTTATTGACCAATTCAGCATCTGCAATAGTTCCTTCAATCACGGTTAAATTTTTATGTGACTTCAAATTATCGCGCCTACCGGTTTGATAATTATCAATAACCAAAACCTGATGCCCATCCGCCAATAATTTATCGGTTAAATGTGAGCCGATAAAGCCGGCTCCGCCTGTAATAAGTATCTTCATAGCTTTAAAAATTTTTATTACTTATTATTTTGATTTTATTAAATTTTTATAATAATTTTCTTTGTCGTGAAATTCCTGCTGCCATAATTCCAGAGAAAGCAATCCCCACAATTTCCGGCTGAATTTTCCTTCTTCGGAAATCAAAGTTCCAATATCAAATTTGGGATTCAAATATATCCTTTCTTTTGCCTTTTTTGACGAAAAAATGTCTTTTATAAACTCAAGTAAATCTCCCTTCATCCATTCTGATAATGGCACGGGGAAACCCATCTTGTCTTTTCTCTCTACTATTTTCTTTGGCAGAATATCGGAAAAAGTTTCCTTAAGCAACAATTTAAGCTGTCCGTTTTCAAATTTTACATTTGATGGAATTGTTGCCACAAATTCAATCAAAGGATGGTCAAGAATCGGAACTCTCGATTCCAATCCATGGGCCATACTCATCCTGTCCTCCACCTGCAAGAGCGCCGGCAGTAAAGTCTTAAAATCAAAATGGGTCATACTATCAAAATATGATTCTTTTTCCACATTTTTGGCCCAGAATATCTGCTTGAAAGTTTCAAATGGCGAATATGGCTCCAATATTTGCCAGTTTATCTCGTCCTTAAAAGTGTTAGCTCTGTTTATTAATTTAAAATACCTTTTGCCCCTTTCCTCAAACAAACCACTGCTCCAGAATTCCTGCATCAGGGGCTTGTATTCTTTTAGCGTAACTAAATTTGGGATTATAGATTCGTAAGTAATAATGTATTTGCCACTGTGCATTGTTCCGTCAATGGCTCCTTTAATGCACTGCTCAAAATAAGCCAAGAGATATCTAGCATAGCCCCCAAACACTTCATCGCCACCCTGACCGCCCAATACTACTTTTAAATGCTTGCTTGCCAACTGCGAGACCATAAACTGGGGGAAGGAACCGGGACCGGCAACAGGATAATCTAAATAATAAATGATTTTTCGGATGTTATCAACGAAATCTCGGCTTTTAATGTCAATTTGAAAAAGATTCAATTTATTTTTTTTCGCAATCTCGCTGGCATATTCTGACTCATCATATTCTTTGTTTATAGAGAATTTTCCATTGAATGCTTTTATTTCCCCCTCTGGTTGAAATTTACGAGCCAAAGTGGCCATCAAACTGGAATCTATGCCACCGCTAAGATATGCGCCAATAGGCACATCGCTTCGCAAATGAACCTTAACGGAATCTTCCAGCAATTCGCGAACTTTATTCTGAAAATACGACTTTTTATGCTTCCAATCCAGCGCATAATTTACCTCCCAATATTTTTTTATGGCCAATTTTCCATTTTTAATCGTTAAAGTGTGGGCGGGCAACAACTGTTTAATGCCCTTAAATAAAGTTTTTTCGCCCAAAGTAAACTGAAAAACAAAATAATCTTTGAGGGCGCCTAAATCTGTTTGGATGGCGTCCATAAACGGCAGTAAAGTTTTTGCTTCCGACGCAAAATAAAAATTATCTTTCTTTAGAAAATAATAAAACGGCTTGATGCCGAAACGATCGCGAGCGGCAAAGAGAGCTCGATTTTTTTCATCCCAAATAGCAAAAGCAAACATTCCTCGCAAATGGTTAACACAATCCGCTCCCCACTTTTTATATGCCGCCAGGATAACTTCCGTGTCAGAAGTTGTTTTAAAATCGTAGAAATTTTTTAATTCGTCCTTTAATTCGAGATAATTATAAATTTCCCCATTGAAACATATCGTATTACCATATTTATCACTCATCGGCTGATCTCCCGTTATTAAGTCAATGATGCTTAATCGGGTATGGCCAAATCCTATATATTTTTTTTGATGTTCCCAAATTGCCACCCCGTCTGGACCGCGGTGGGCCTGAAGATTATTCATCAGCTTCAAATGTTGATTCAGTTTGGAAATTGAATTAAATTTAATATTTAATTTTCCGGCAATTCCACACATAAATTAATATTTGTATTAATGATTCATCAACCTTTATAAAGTTTGTAAACCCCGCCCACTCCGGCGTATTTTCCATTATACATTGGATATCCTCTTTTATCTTCTGTTAGATTATTTAAAAATTTTTTATGCTCATTGGCCAATCGCGAATCTTGCAGGGCCTTATTTTTAAATTTTTTATAACAGTATAATTCCGCTGTTGATAAATATCCTCCGACAAAATCCGCTTTAAGGCCGGCAAGATTACACATGGCTATAAATTCTTCTGGCCGATAACATCTTGCTATTGGACAATTCTCTCCATCGACATTTTTAGAAAATGCTTCATTTATACCCTTATTTGAAAATTTCCCTCTTAAAATCATAAGCTCGTAGGCGGTATATAAATGCAACCAAACGCTGTCATAATTATAAACCATAATTACTAACAGTATTTTTTTCAAAACCCGAAAGAATTCATTTAAAATCACCTGAGGACTGGAAGTATGCATTAGCACTCCCATACAATTAACATGGTCGATAGTACCATCTGCGATTGGCAGTCTTTGACTTGAATCATTTATCCTTATCAACTCTATTCTTTGGGGATTAATATTATGAAGTGCCAATCTCTGCCGAGCACATCTTAATGCTCTCTCCGATATATCCATTCCGATAACTTTTTCTGCATTATTTATGACTAAAAACCGAAATAAATCATTGCCCGGTCCACATCCATAATCCAATATAACTTGCCCTTCGCGACTTTTATAAAAATCCATAAATTCATCCAGCAAAGGATGGTACGCTATTAGCCACTTGAAATATTGCTTCGACTCCCAGGCAGTAACAAATGGAATGCTTCTTACTGTATGTCCTCCCCAATAAGAATCAACCTTGGTTGTTTTTTCGTCGCCATCTATCTTTTTTAATTGCAAGCCGTAATGTTGATTCGACCTTGGCACAAAAGTCCTATAAAGCAACGACAATTTATGGATAAAAGACAGCCTCCAATCAATGTAAAACACATATGTCTTATATAGTAAATAAGTATATTTCATATTCCCCGTCCTTAAATAATTCAAGGTTAAATGATTTTTAGGCAAACGAAAAATTATTTTTTATTGCCCAGCAGGTTTAAGTAGATTTGTTCAAATTTTTTTGCCGCTACATCTGATGAATGGAACTTTAAAGCAAATTCCCTGCTCTGCCTGCCAATTTCTTTTCTTTTCTCTGGATTTTTTATTAAATCTTTCAAAACATCATAAATTGTTTCCGGCGTAGCGCTGATTACCGGAAGCTTATCAACATATTCGGGTATTTCTTTCCGCATACTTGCCAGCCATTCGGGACGCAAATAACAAACACAGGGAATTCCCAGCATCATTCCCTCGCGGACATTTGCCCCGAAAAATCCGAATGTCAGCATATCAACAATAATATCTGCTTGGACCTGATAATAACGCAATTTTTTATTCGGAACATCATAAAAAAATATCAATTCCACTTTATATCCTTCCTTCTTTAGTCTTTCAATCAATGGAATATAAATATGCGTGCACTTAATATTTTTACTATTAATAGCTGCCGTCCGTGATTCAAAATTGCCGACTGAATGATAAATCTTAATTACATCTTTGGCAATGGGTAAACGGTAATTTGTCGGGATTAATAAATCAGGGCTCCAAAAATCTTTATCCAGGCAATAAAACCAAGGGGCTTCGTGAACCCTCGGGTCATTATTATAATCAGCCCTGTTTCCGCCAAGCGTACATTGATAATCGGCAAGTTCGTTTCTTGTCTTTCCCCAAGCCAAGTTTTTTTTGTCGCTGCAAACTTCCGGATGATTATACCATATACAATAATCCCTGCAGACATTTTCCGGGCCCCACTTGCTAAAAGAAGTTTGAGAAACACCGTCCAAACAGCTGTTATTGGAATAAACAATTTTTTTTCCAGCCAATTTTAAAAGCCTAATATCCCAACGCTCCGGCAAAAATTTATCAATTTTAAATTTTCGAAATAATTTGTAAAATTGCCACAAAAATCCGATTCCGCCGGCGCCGCTGAAATGAATAATGTCGTAGCTGAAAAACGTTCTTATGTAAAACAGGATGTGAGGAATTACATTGCTTATCTTGCTCCAACGAAATCTAAAGTCCTCACCATGATAATACATCTGGTCATTTTCATTTTCATTATAATTGACCACATCCGCTTTCCATCCTAATTTTCTCAATTCCCTTGATAAATACCAGGCATTATAGTAACACTGTCCATAATACAAAACACGGCCCTTAAATTTATTTTTAGATTTTTTAAACATATTTCTGCAAGATTGGTTTTATTCTACTTTTGAAATAATTTAAAAAATTCTTATAGAATACGGCGTCGGATTTTTGAAGAAAAATTACATCTTTAATTTTATTTCCGGAAATCTTATCATAAACAATTAAAGAAATTATAAATCCTGCCCACAAAGAAACTGTTGTCGCCCAAGCGGCCCCCTCAATGCCAAATTTTGGAATCAAAATAATATTTAATGTCACATTTAAAACTATTAAAAATATGGCTATATAATTATTTATCATCGGCTTGCCCCTGGCCGCCAAATCACTACATAAAGACCCTGCGCCACTCGCGGCTATTGAACCGATGAGTAATATTCTGAATGCCAGAACAGAGTCTAAAAATTCTTCGGAATAAAGAAGCGTTATTAGCCAACGCCCAAGAAAAAAAAGAAAAATAATACCAATTGTGGTTATAAATAGAGAATGTCGACAAACAATCGGAGTAAATTCCCTTAGCGCTTTATCATCTTTTTCCGAAGATACCCTTGGGAAAAGAACAAATGATGCGGATTGAGGAATAAGCAAAATTTTTTCGGCCAAAATCTTTGATGTAAAATAAAGCCCCACCGCAAAAGGATTTAAAAAGGCATTTATTATAAAAATATCCAGCCGAGAATGTAAAAGAGAAAGAATGCCGCCAAAATACATTTTCATTCCATATAAAAAAGTATCTTTAAGGTAAAGTTTATTCAAACGGAGAGAAAATGGACCAACGACTCTTCTCATTAAGAAAAATAAAATCGTTATCGCAAAAAGAGAAGATACAACCTGAGCAACAATAGCTGTTTTGACTCCCAGCCCAAATCCAAAAATAAATACGGCTAACAAAATTAGGCCCAGAAGGGAATTAAAAAAATCAATAAAATTGTATTCTTTTATTTTTTGAAGGCCCCACAGGATATTGACGGTAAAAAGCAAAAAAACTTGGCAAGGAATCAAAGGCAATGCCAAAAACAAATTCATCCTAGAAACTCCCCGAAACAAATCATCGCCAAAAAATAAAATGATTATAATCCCTATTAAAATTGTAAAAATACTGACAATAAAAGAAAGGATTAAATTGTTTCCCAAAATTTCTGCCGGTGAATATTTTTTTTTGCCGGCATAAAAAGCCGAAGCGTAATTTATCCCAAAATTGGTAAAAGTTATCAGAAGATTGGGTAACAAAACTGCCAATGCCAAAACTCCCCTTCCCTCGGGTCCTAAGCCTCGGGCAAGAATAATAGAAACGCCCAATCCTAAAAAAAGACTTGAGAATCGGACAATAAAGGTAATTAGAGAATCTTTAACAAATTTGCCCATTATAATTTGCTACCGACATTAAATAAATAATCAATAACCGAGAGGCCGGGAATAAACTCCCCGAATAATTGTTTATAAACAGGGTGCTGAAAATTCTGATAAATTAATTTCAAATCGTTTTTGGAAAATTTTTCATCTTCTTGATATTCACCAGCTCCGCCTCCGCAAAGATAAGCATCGCCGCCGACGGCTTTTACCATATTAATCAGCAAATCGGTTGCCTGACCAGAAACATTAAGCGAGGAGCCCACGACAAATTTAGTCTTAAGCCCAAATAAGTCAGAAATTTTCTTAATCAGTTTTATATTTAACTCGGCTAAACTCTCTATTCTTTGTTCTAATATCTTCTTTATAAATGGGAAATACTGCTTAAAATATGGTGCCTTTTTGTAATTTATTTCCAATGTTCGCAGATGTGTTGGTACCCAATCTGTTTTATAATCAATTTTTGCTTCGGCGATTTTTTGGCCAAAAACGCCAGAAGTTATCACCGGAATCGTTAACCATTGCTTTCCCTGGCTATTTTTAATCCAGCACCTATTCATCCAAGACCCTCTCGTATATTGAGCATTATCCATAAAAATAAAAATGTCGCTTCTTTTAATCTTGTCAAGGGAGCCAAGCCAGGGAAGATAACATGGTTGGTGGATTGCTACAATCATTTTTTTAAAATTTTATTTTGGAGTTTTTTAACTTTCTGAAGCGGTAAAAATTTATCAATAATAATTTTATTCCCCTTTTTATCAAAATAATAAGCACCGGGATACGGCTTCACCAATGCCCTGATAAGATTGTAAATTTCAATTGCAGGTTTGCTCCAATCAATCAAGCCATCTTCGGGTTTACGCCGGTGAACAACAGTCGCAATTGAATTATCTTGGGGCATCCGTCTAACATTATTATTAATAATATTTGGCCATTCCTTTTTAAGCAGAGTTATTACTGTTCGGGCGAATTTTCTTTTTAGGGTGGAAGCGGTATCGGTAAAACTTATTTTGATCTTCGTTTGGGCAATAATATCACCCGCATCGATGTCTTCATTCATATAATGAAGCGTTATTCCGGTTTCTTTTTCTCCGTTAATTAAAACCCAATTTAAGACATTGGCGCCCCTGTATTTTGGAAGCATGGCGCCATGAATATTTATGGCTCCTCTTTTGGGAATATCCAATATTTCTTTTGGAAGAATCATCGAATAAGAATTAACTAAAATCAAATCTGGCTTTAAATTTTTCAAATCCCCAATAAATTTTTTAATTTTTTTCTTATCCCCTTTAAATGGCTGGACAAAAATTGGAACTCCTTTAATATCTTTCCGTTTTTTTATAATTTTAAAAGCCTGGGGGCGGTTTTTAGCGACTACTATTGCATCCAGCTGACCGACGCCAACGGCCTTATCAAAAGTCTCTATTCCATTTTCATCGCAAAATAAAATCAATCTCATTTTTATTTTTTTAATGAATAATTATTTCCAATAAAGTTGACATTGATTTTTTGAAATTTTTTTACGGCAGTACATTTTACTATACCCCGCTAAGCAATTATTCATAGTAAAACATCTTTGAAAAATATGATTATTTACAATCTCCCATGGCGATAATGGCTTTTTATTCCACCAAAATGGATGGGTAAGAATCTGCATTTTCTTATATTTTCCCTCATTTAATATTTTACAGGGGCAATTTTCTATCCAAAGGTGGGGCGAATCGGATAGATATTTTATTTTTTTAAAATACTTATCAGAATAAGCATT
>Ga0315282_10011836_pt1 | contig 13446 bp, 12 predicted proteins | sample YL17G07_20_MG_FD_203693 | JGI IMG/M metagenome (GOLD analysis project Ga0315282, IMG submission 203693) | Sediment microbial communities from Yellowstone Lake, YNP, Wyoming, USA - YL17G07_20 | ecosystem: Environmental > Aquatic > Freshwater > Lake > Sediment | place: USA: Wyoming | collected...
CGCGGTCAGAACCAGGGGCAGCGTGTCCATCAAATAGCCCGGGTTGATTCCCGTTCCCACAACGGTGACACCGTGTTCTTTGGCCAGGGCATCGATGTCCCTGGCGAGTTCGGGGTGGCGCTTCCAGGGGTAAGAAAGCTCTTCACAGGTGGAGATAACATTCAGGTTGGCCTTGACGCACTGGCCGATCTGGGGGAAAACGCTCTTCAGATGAGATGTGGTCGTCAGCACGACAGCCTGGGCTTTGACTTTCGAAAAAAGCGCCTCGGCGTCCTTCTCGATTTTCACGCCGAGCTTTTTTTGCGGGTCGAGGATTTCCCCTAAGTCCTTTCCCACCAGGGCGGGGTCGATATCGACGGCCCCGACAATCTCGAAGCTCTTCTTGTCCAGGAGGGCCTCGACCGTCTTGCGGCCCATAACGCCGCAGCCATAAATGATAAGTTTGATTTTTTCCATAAGTCCTCCATAGTCGAGTTTAAAAATGAATGAGGTAGTATAACAATCCCGGGGAAAAATTCAAGACCCAAAATCAGGGTCGCCTGTGCCTCATCTCCCTTTATTTTTGCTAAGGCAAACGCGATAAGTAACTTGACATGGTCAAGGTTGCGCCGGAGGCCAGAGGGTGGCCTCCGGCGCAACCTTGAACGGAGATGTCGCAGTAGTTATTGCGTTTGTGTTAGTTCTTGGAACCCCTGTATTTTTTCCATTTCTTGGCGATTCTTTCGGCCGCATCGAGGGAAGCGTCGATCTCCTTTTCGGTGTGAGCCGCGGAGATGGCCCCATAACCGTGGAAAATGTTGAAACCTTCTTGGATCATGGCCAGTTTGAATACATTCTCCCTGAGCTCAACATCATTCACCGCCGGATTCCAGACCTGCTCCGGCTTGTCGATCCGTTCGATGTCTTCGTGAAGAAAATGGGCTCCGACGAGAGAGCTGGAGATGCCCAGGGTGTCGCCGTAACCGGTGCATTTCAGGTTGAAGCCGTGGGCCGCGAAAATCTCCTCAAGACCTTTCCGCACCTTCGCTCCCAGTCGGCCGATTTTCGGGTAGATCTTCGAAGCGTTCTGGATGAGATCCTTGAGGAAAGTGATTCCCGCCAGCATCGTGGCCGGATGGGAGCAGAAAGTTCCACCCTCGAACTTGACCTTCTCCTCGGGCTTCGCTTCGGGCCCGCAGAGCGCCATAACGTCCGCCCGGCCAGCGACGGCCGCGGTGGGCATTCCTCCGCCGATCGCTTTTCCCAGGACGGTCAGGTCGGGCACAATCCCATAGAGAGTCTGAAGTCCGCCCGGATGAAATCGGAATCCGGAGACGACCTCATCGAAGATCAGGAGGGAGCCGTGATTCCGAGTCAGCTCCCTGGCCCTGCGGAGGTATTCTTTGTGGCCGAAGATGAAACCGCCTGCTCCGATAAAAGGCTCGACGATAAAGCAGGAGATCTGCTCGCCACACTTTCTGAATATTTCCCCAAGGTCCTCTGTATCGTTGAATTTTGTCACGAGGATCATGGAGTCGGCTCCCTCCGGGAGCCCGGCGGATTCGATCGAATCCAAGCCCTCGCGATAGGTGCTGACACCTTTCAAGAGATAAGGTTGAGCGCCGTGCCAGCCGCCGCCCGCCTTCAAGACCAGGCCTCTTTTCGTAAACGACCTGGACAGCATGACCGCATACATGCTCGCCAGGGTCCCACTCGTCGTGAAGCGGATTTTGTCGGCCCCAAGCTGCTTGAGAATCAACTGAGCCAGCTCTTCCTCGAGCCGTCCGGGGAATCCGGTCGTCAGCCCCTGCCCCTTCCGGTATAGGTTCAAGAGCGCATCGAGGATGATCTTCGGGTTATGGCCGAGGATGTTGGCAAAGTGCCCCTGCCAGAAATCGACGTAGGTGTGGCCGTCGACGTCGGTCACCCGGGAGCCCTTGGCGCTCACGTCGTAGAAAGGGAAGGGATTGAAGAGACGAAGGTTGTGGCTTCCTCCCCGTACCTCAAGCTGGGAGGCTTTCAAGAAGAAGGATTCCGATTTTTTGTGGGTTGCTTTGTAGGCTTTGATCAGGTCGTCATAAAGTCGTTGTTTGTCCATTCTCTCCTCTGATAAAAAAATTCAAACGAGCAAAAAATCACTTATAAAATATCCGAATATATACTACAAAATCGGCCGCAGGTCCACTCATCCGGCACAAGAATTCCGCGGCCGCCGGCCCGAATTCCTGCTTCAATCGGGCTATATTTCTACCAGGTGTGTAGACCTTGCCCCCTCTGTTGGTATATAAATAGGGCCAGGATGAAAATTGAACGCATCGAACTGGTTCTTCTCAAACTTCCCTATGTCCATTTTTTTGAGACGAGCTTCGGCCGCGAATACGAGCGGACGTTCATCATCACCAAGGTCTGGAGCGACGGCCTCTGCGGCTATGGCGAGGTCGTGGCCTCGCGGGCGCCGCTCTACAGCTCGGAGACGACCGGCACGGCCTGGCACGTCCTTAAGGATTTTTTGATTCCCCTCGTCTTCCAAGAATCCTTGTCTGGACCCGCTGAATTCTACCGGGCTGTTCAAAGATTCCGCGGCAACGCGATGGCGAAGTCGGGACTGGAGCTGGCTCTCTGGGATCTCACGGCCAAGAAAGAAGGCCTGCCGCTCTGGAAAATCTATGGCGGCGTGAAGCAAGAGATCCCAACGGGGGTTAGCTGCGGCATCGAAGACTCGATTCCCGACCTCCTGGACCGCATCCAATCTTACCTCGAGGAAGGTTACCAGCGGATCAAGATCAAGATCAAGCCCGGCTGGGACCTGGACGTCTGCGCGGCTGTCCGGGAGAGATTCCCGGAGATCCTCCTCCAGGTCGACGCCAACGGCGCTTACGGCCCCGCCGACACCGAGCATCTGACAAAACTGGACGTTTTCGGCCTGCTGATGATCGAGCAGCCCTTTGCTCCGCACGATCTCTGGGACCATGCCCGCCTCCAGAAACTGATGAAGACGCCTCTTTGCCTCGACGAGAGTATCCTCACCGAGGATTCGGCCCGCCAGGCCTACGAGATGGGAAGCTGCCGGATTGTCAACATCAAGGTCGGCCGGGTCGGCGGCATCGTCGAGGCGCGCAAGATCCATGATTTCTGCCAGGCGCACGGGGTTCCGGTTTGGTGCGGAGGAATGCTCGAGTCGGGGATCGGACGGGCCCATAACCTTCATCTGGCCTCACTGCCCAACTTCCTCTTTCCAAACGACCTCTCGGCGAGCAACCGGTATTACAGCCGGGATCTCATCGAGCCGCAGATCGAACTCAGCTCGGGCAGTGTCATCGGAGTTCCGCAGGGGCCAGGGATCGGCGTCTCCCTGGTAGAAGAGCGGATCCGCGAGGCTACCCTTCAGTCGGAAGTTTTCAAGCCGCTCTAGGGGCGTCACTAATGTAGTGACCTAGTTCAAAATCTTGACATTGACCATCGGGGGAATTGAAACTATTTAAGAGAGAACCGCAGAACTAAGGGTCTGGGGAGTGCCGTCAATGTCCCCGAAACGATGCGGGTCAATCTAATCATTGTAAACCGAGCAGGAGAACTGGTGCGATGAGTGACTTGCAGAACTGTCTTGGTGTTCCACTCAATTATAAGTGTAGCCGTTGTGGCAAGCGGCTTCACCTAACGGGTCACCTAAACATTCCTTTTGGTGAACCATCTGAAATGCTTGAATTCAGCATGAGGCGTGTTCTCATTTGTCCCCGGTGTCAGATTGTCTTTTGCAAGATGTGCGCCACAAACGGCAAGCCGACAACTGCACCTTACATTTGTCCCGCTTGCGGCGGTGCTGTCGGTCCCGGCTGACACCGACAATCGGCGGATCTTGCTGTAGGGTTAACGTTCAGCTAGGGAGCACAGCGTTTGGCTTTCCAGGAACTCTGGGGCTTGTAATAGAAAGCAGCGCAGAGTATTGCGCTTCTGCGCGTAGAAATATTGAGATAAAAGACACCAGCAATAGCGATAAAAACAATGATTAAATTCATGGATGGCTTAGAGAGAATGCAGCCTACGCTGTCCTAGAAGCGTTCCAAGCTGGTCAAAAGTGTCAGCTTAGGCCTTGACGGCCAGGTCAAAAACAAATAACCTCGATTTTAAGGGAGGGTAACAGTGTGGCCCTTTGACTTTGACTGCTATAGTCAATTAGACTATATTATCAAAGGTCAAACATGAACGAAATCATCACGATCACGAAAGCCAAGGCGAGATTGTCAGAGCTTATCAGTCGTCTTATTTATCAAAAGCACAAAATCGTGATTACCAAGAAAGGGAAGAGAGTCGCCGTCATGATGCCTTATGAAACCTACCAGAATCTGGAAAAGAAGCAGAACCTAGGTCTGATCCTTGCAAAGGGAGCTTTGGTTGATTTTGATAAAGAAATCGATGAGATGTGCGCTGCGATTTATCAAGCCAGAGAGAAAGAAAAAAGCCGGGAGGTCCCGCTTTAATGTACCTCTTTGATACCGACATACTGAGCAACATTGTAAAAAGGAGTCCTTCAGCTCATCTGGTGGCGAGATTAGAAAAAACCGCTCGGGAGATGCAAAATAGCTCGGCCATTAATGTGGGGGAGATCTATTATGGGGCGATGAGGTCCGCCCACAGCGAGAAGATCATTCGCGCCTTTGAAGAGAAGGTGCTTTCCAATCTCACTATTTTGCCTTTTGACGAAGGGTCCGCTAAGATTTACGGCAAGCTAAAGGCAAGACTTGAAAAAAAAGGAATGGTTAAAAGCGAGCCGGACCTGCGGATCGCATCGGTCGCACTCCAGCACAAGTTGATTCTGGTCACGGGGAACACTCAACATTTTGATGATATTCCCGGCCTCGAGGTGGAGAATTGGATTGTTGGCTGACCAGGAGACCTTAATGCCCGGAAAACAAGCCGCCTTTGAAAAACCTCTGCTTTTGACCGCACTGCTCATTGTGGGGATCTTAATCGCTTTGTGGCCGTGGAATCAGATGAGGAAGGAGAGCGCCGAGCTTTGGGCCTCGGGGAGCAAATATAGCATCGTCAACTTCGAATTGGCTTTCACCAAGGCCAAGGCCCTGGAAATCATCAATTCTTGGGGCGATGCTCAAAAGCTGGCCGCACGCAGGAGCGTCCTTTTTGATTTTATCTTTATCGTCGGATACGTGCTTATCTTTTTCTCGGTCACTTCTCTTCTGAGCGCTTGGAGCAAGGGGAAGTTGAGGAAATCCGGCCAGAGGGCCGCGGTTCTTCCTTTCATTGCCGGGGCCTTAGATGTGACCGAGAACATGTTTCTCCTCTTGATCCTCGCGGCAGGGGACTTTATGCCGGAGGTATTTCCAGTTATCGCCGGTATCTGCGCGTCGCTCAAGTTTGCCCTGCTTGCGTTGACGGTCTTATTCTGGATCTTTCTTGTCGGCGCCAAGATGACAACCTACTTCATGCCCTCCGGTCACCGTCCTGACCCGGTATAAAAAGCGTGCTGACGATTCACCTCGCTTAAGCCCAACCAAAAACGCCGCTTAGTCACCGAGAGCGAACAACTGTCGCCTTTTATTTCTTGCTGATCGTCATCTTGAACTTGGCGTCTTTCTCGATCAAGCTTCTGCTCACGTAATCGTTGTGATATTGGCCGATGCCGTAGAGCTTTGTCTGGTCGCAGTAGAACTTGCTCGCCGGGATTCCGGATTCTCCGGTCGGAAGAACGGTCTTTGAATCATCCCAATCGGCCAGAGAAAAGACATGGCGCTCCGAGGGCCCAAACCTTGACTTAAAGCCCAGACCCAGATCGTAACCGAGGGCGCAAACAGTATGGAAACTCCCTCGGATCGGGAGGGGCTTCGGGTTCAGTTTGAAAAGCGTGTTCAAGATTTTCACCTGGCTCATGGGATGTTCCAGGGAAAGGACGTGTAGTCTTCCCCATTCCCACCGGTCCGGTTGGCTCTCCAATTCTTCCCGGAGCGTTGCGACCGTCTCTTGAAAACTCTTCCTCACGATATCGCCGAAACCTTCCTTAACTCCAGGAGTTCTGAGATCGTCGCACCATTCGGAGTTCTTGTTTCGGAGGATGTTCTCTATGAAGTTTACGGCCAGGATTGAGTTGGCCTCGTATTTCTTGGTCAGCTCTTCGCCCATCTCATCTTGGATCAGGTTGGTCAAGAAGAGATTATAGAATTCTTCAAAAATTGACGTCGCGGGGCTCTCTTTGGTCAACATCCCGTCCCACGTTTCCAGGAGCTGAAGCGATGTCTTCTCTAGGGGTGTAGGATCTTTCAGTTTCCGAAGCTCCGCCAAAATATCGCCCTTCATCTTATCGACGAGCTTGGATTTGACATCCAGCTGCATCCTCATGAAGTCTTCGGTCGAGAGCTTCTCTTTCTCTTCGAGCATCTCCCTGATCCGGTCGATCCGGTAGGGAAGATCGAACCAATATCCAATCGGATAGGGAAAGTGATCGTCGACCGTTTTGTTATTGGCCGACGAAACGTAGCCAGAAGAAGGATTGTAGAAATAGGGGAGCTTCTCAAACGGCACGAAACCTTTCCAATCGTATTCATCAGTTTCCCCGGGGACAACACCCAGCCCGTCCCCCTTGCGAATAGGCACGCCGGCGCAGCAACGGAGTCCGATATTCCCATCTGTGTCGGCATAGACGATGTTCTGACTCAGGGCCCGAAATGTTCTAACCGCGTCATTAAATTCTTCCCAATTCTTGGCCCGGTCGAGGAGATAGCAGCTCCGGATTTCGTTGCTTTCTTCATTGCCCACCCAGCGCATGGAGATAGCCTGGTCTCTCACATTCTGCAGGGAAGAGACAACGGGCCCGCGATGAGTGAATTTCAACTCTTTTTCGATGGCCCGACCGCCCTTGACCTTGATCTCCTCTTTGCGCACCTTCAGAGGCCGCCAGCTCCCGTTGAACTCATATTCGTTGGCGTTCGTGGGGTTGAGCTTTTCCAGGTAGAAATCCATATCGTCGACCATGACATTGGTCATTCCCCAGGCGATTCGGTCGTTGTGGCCGGCGACGATGAATGGCTGGCCGGGGACGGCGACGCCCGTGACGTTGAGCGATCCCTCGATGACTTCGTGAATCTGATACCAAATCCCGGGCGCGAAGAGCGAGAGGTGCATATCATTAGCCAGGAGAGGCTTGCCGGTGACGCTCTTTGCTCCTGAAACAGCCCAGTTGTTGCTCCCGGTGAAAATGACCAGACCAAGCTCTTCGAGTTTTCTTGCTCCGCGAAGGAGGCTCGAGTCCAGACCGGCGCCAACGGCCGCAAGCTTGAAGTCGGGATAGACGACCGTTTTTTGCTGGGACAGGTCGGGTACAAGCTCGCGGAACTTACCTGATTCCGCTCCCAACTTCTGAGCCAATTGGTAAATCAGAACGTCGGAACTCCAGGCGAGAGCGAGAGGCCAGGCCATATATCCGATCAAGTTGGCGGCATGTTCGGGCTCCCATTTCTCCGGGACGTATCTCAAAATTGAAAACTCCGGGGGCAATTTATTCTTGTGGCTTTCGATATACCGATTGACTCCATCGGAAAACGCCTCGATCATTTTCACGATTTTCTCATCCGTCTGGCTCAGAACCAGCCGGGATTTTTCCGGTATCCGAAGGGCACGCATCAGAAGGTCCGTCTCCACTAGGGCTTCGCCGAAGATCTCGGCCAGCCGGCCCTGGGTGGCCCGGCGCACTAGGTCCATCTGCCAGAGCCTGTCCTGGGCCATGACGTAGCCCACCGCCCGGTAGAGGTCGTCCTCGTTTTTGGCAAAAATGTGGGGGACAGCGTAAGAATCGCGATAGACTGTGACTTGGTCGGTGATGCCAGTGAGTTGGATGCTTTCGTTGTAATCGGGAAGGGCTTTTTTGGCGATATGGTTGATAAAGATAAAGGCGCCGATGAGCACTATAATGAGGAGCAGGACAATCCCGAGAAGTATTCTCTTGGCAGTTTTCATCCGTGACCTCCCAATCCTGGTTCGCCGACAATTCTAGATTTTAGGAGGACTTTAGTCAACAAACTGGGGGACGTTCCCCAAGGGGACACCCTCCCTCATTCGTGAAACGCAAAACAAAAGTATTCCGTCCCTCTTTTTCAGGAGGGCGACAGATCTGGCGGCTGCGATTTTTTCGGCCCACAGCCCGCGGCTAACGGCCGCGGCGTCGGGCGAGGTCAAAATTGGTGGATTTTTCCCCCAACTATGACCAGATCGGGCTTGCCGAGGGCATCAAATGACTTAAGAGGGTCTCCCTTGACGACTTGGATATCGGCCAGCTTCCCCGTCTCGATCGTCCCCAGCTCATCGGCTTTTCCGAGGATCAGAGCGCCGTTCTTGGTGGCCGCAACAATCGTTTCCATCGGGCTAACGCCCAGCTCGACGAAATATTTCATCTCTGTGAAATAGATCCCGGGATAGAGCTTCATGAAGCCTCCGACAGCGTCCGTGCCGACTCCCATCGCAATCTTTCGCTCCCGGGCTTTCTTGAACAGAGTCTCGTGCATGGATTGGGTCCAGTGCCGTTTTTCTATGAGCTCGGGAGGGAGCGCATTAGCCTTATAAAGCTCACGGTAGACAGACATTGTCGGAACGTTATAGACCCCTTTTTGGGCCATCAGGTCGAGGACGTCATCATCCATTTGGTTGAGATGCTCGATGCACTGGACTCCGGCCTGGACGGCGATGCGAGTCATCGTCGTCGGGATCGTATCCGACTGTCCGCCGCCGTGAGCCGTTATCCTGCAGCCCAGCGTCTTGGCCTCATCCACGGCCGCCTGGGCCTCCTCTAGGGTGAAGGTGGGAGAGATCTTGATGTGGCGGAATCCGTCTTTAAACATTTCCCGGACGGCCTTTCGCCATTCCCAAGGCCCGTTGACGGCCAGGGCCCCGTGAAGTCCGTCACCATGGCCTCCGGTGACTGTGAGCAGATCACCGCAGGCAAAGAGCCTGGCTGAATCAATGTAGCCGAGAGCCTCTCCGGCGGTGACGGCTTGCATCGGCTGGACCGGCGAGCCGACATCCCGAACCGACGTGACGCCGCTCTCAAGATACATATTAAGGATGTGAAAAGCCCTGAGCGTGGCCACGCTGTCGGTGTCGGTGAAGTATTGGATGTCATCGTAGGGGTAGGTGGTGTGGATGTGGCAATCGATGAAGCCGGGAAGAATAAATTTCCCCGTGACATCGATTTTCTGCGCTTTCTCAGGGATTTTAACTTTGGCTGCGGGCCCGACTTCAGCGATCTTCTGTTCGCGGATAAGGACGGTTGCGTTGGGAATGGGAGTGCCGCCGTTGCCGTCAATGAGGGTCCCGCCGACGAGGGCGATGACCGGCTCTTCTTTTTTCTCCTGCTTCTCTTGGGACAAGGACAATGATGCGCCCAGAAAAACAAGCGATAACAAAACGAGTGATCCCACGCGCCAGATCTTCATTTCTTTCTCCTTTCTTTTATGTTTATTGATTTCATCTGCGCTTAGCTTTCTTCACTTATATGAGCCTGGAAGGCCGGGGGTCTCCCGTTGAGCTTTTAATAACACCGCCTGATTATTTTTCTTGTTACTCCTCACCCCTCACTCATTACCCCTAACCATTCAAAGCTCACAGCTCAGTGCTCACTCTCAATACGATCCGTATTTTTCCGCGGTCTCGACGATGGCCCTGACATTCTCCCTTTTCGAATCCCAGGGAGTCTCGCACTCTGTGCTGAGGATAAAACCTCCGCCCTCCGCGCAGTCTTCGATGAGCTTCCGGCAGTTCTTTTCGACGTCTTGAGGGGTTCCGTAAACAAGCAGGGCCGAGGGAACATTGCCCAGGATGCAGACGCGATCGCCCAGGACTTCCTTGGCTTTTTTCAGGTCGGTTTTCTCGAGGTCCAGGAGGATTTTACCCTTGGGCAGCCCGTCCGTGATGTGCTTTATGGTCTGCAGGTGGGGCGTGAGGTCGTTATCCCAGTGGCATCTGACGCGGAAGCCGCGTTGGACGAAGTTATCGATCGCTTTTTTGGCATACGGCCAGAAGAACTCGTCAAAAATCCCGGGTGACATTCCCGGCGGTCCGCCGTTCACGAAGAAGATGATTTCAGCCCCCGGAACTTCGCCTGCGCCCATGATCATCGCCTGCTTCATGGCCCGGACCGACTCGTATTCGATGAGCTGTTCGCTTATAGCATGGACTTTCTCCGGCCGCTCATAGATATCCTCAGTGAGCTGGTTGATGCCGCGGTAGTATTGGAGGAGGTCCAGAGGGTGACAGGCCCGGCCTCCCATGAGCAAGGGAACTTCATATTCTTCGACGAACTTCCGCCAGACAGCCGAGTAGATTTTCGGATACTCAAATTCATAATAGAGGAAATCGCTCAGGCTCCGCCGAAAGACATCTTTAAAGATCTTTCGGTTGAACAGGATCGTCGAGAAGCCCCGGTTCATGACGTCATCGTAATCCTCGAGGATCGTTTTCTCATAGAAGCTGGGGATATTTCCCTTGGGAGGGAAGTCATCCCAGATCCTCCAGTCCAGAGTGGCTTGGTCCCAGCCGGATTTTCCAAGAAGGGAGAGGTGATCGAGGGTGGTGATATTGGGGTCGACCTCGTCTCCGCAGATGTCCAGGCAGTTGGCCGTGGCCCGGGCCAGCTTTTCGGGCTCCAGGAACATCTCCCGGATCGAAAGGCCCTCCAGATAGGGAATGATGTAGCAGTTGATCGGCGCAACCGGGACCCGGTCTGCCTCCCGGAGTTCCCAAGCGGCCAGGAGTCGCTCGTATCTCGTCATCGTTTCACTCATCAGTCTTACCTTCTAGTCCTTCTTCGCGATCCATTTTTCGATGACCCGGATTCCCTCGTTGGCGTTTGAGGTCGTAAAATCGGCCTTGATCTTGGAGGCATCCACCTCCCCGACGACACCCCCCCCGGCGATGACTTTGACTTTCTCTCTGAGCCCCGCCTCTTCAATCGCCTGCACGGTCTTTCCCATGACCGGGATCGAAGTCGTGAGGAGCCCGGACATTCCAACGACCCGAGGCCTGTGCTCCCGGATCTTCTCCACAAAGACTTTTTCCGAAACATCAACACCGAGGTCGATGACCTCGTACCCGCCGCATTCGAGGAGAGTGGCAACGATCCCCTTGCCCAGGTCATGAACGTCGCCGGAGACCGTTCCCAGCAGGACCACGCCCTTGGACGGGCTTCCCTGACACTTCTCTTTGATCTTCGGGGCGATCAACGCCGCCGCCCCTTTGAAGATCTGGGCGGAGCGCATCAATTCCATGAGAAAAAGATTCCCCTTTTCGAATTCGTCTCCCACCTTCTGCAATCCCTCCCGGGCCTCTTCGATCAGGTCCAGGGGGTTCCGTCCGGCCTCCAGGTCTTGCTTGACAACCTGAAGGACCAGCTCTTTATCCAAGGCGAATATGGCCTCGCTCAGCTTTCCCAAGGTTCCTCTCCTTTCTTCCATAGGAGTTTGACCAGGACAAAACTCCACGGCGCGTAGGCCAACATTTTCTCGGCGTTCTTTCCGAACAGCCACTTGGCCTCCGCCCTCCGGATTTCATCTTCCGTCGGCGGCTTCAGTCCTTTCTTGGTTTCATCCAGGATACGCTTGACTCCGGCTCTCATTGTCCTTGACCTCCTTTCAAACTTGTTTAGTAGCGGCCGTATTTTATCGCCGTATCGATGATGGCTCTGACATTTTCCGGCTTGGCATCCCAGGGGGTTTCACACTCCGTCGCCAGGATAAAGCCTCCCCCCTCGGCGCAGTCCTTGATCAGCCCCCGACAGTATTTCTCGACGTCTGCGGGCGTTCCGTAAACGAGCAGGGAAGCGGGGACATTGCCGAAGAGGCAAACCCGGTCGCCCAGGATCTCCTTCGCTTTTTTCATGTTCGTCTTCTCGAAATCCAGCAGGACCTTCCCCTTAGGCAATCCGTCCGTGATGTGCTTGAGGAGAGGGAGCACAGAGGTCAGGTCTCCGTCCGTATGGACATGGGCCTTGAACCCTCTCTTCACGATCATGTCGACACCTTTCTTGAGAGTCGGCCAGACGAACTCCTCAAAAACCCGGGGCGAAACATAGGGAGGCCCCACGATTCCGGCTTGGAAAAAAATAACCTCGGCGCCCGGAACCTCACCTGCCCCCATGATCATGGCCTGGTTTATCGCTCTGAGGATCTCGCGTTCGAGCACCAGCTCGCACATCTTCTTGACTTTTTCCGGCCGTTCGAAGATGTCCTCCGCATACTGAGAAAAACCGCGGTAATAGAGAACGAACTCGAAGGGTATCGTCGCTCTTCCCCCCATGAGGAGGGGGACCTCGTAGTCCTCGACGAATCGGCGCCAGGCTCGAGCGTAAACCCGGGGATAATCAAATTCATAATAGAGAAATTCGTCGAGGCTTCGCTGGAACAAGTCTTTATGGATCTTCTTGTTAAAGAGGACCGTCGAGAATCCTCTCTCCATGACATCGTCATAGTCTTCGATCATGACCTTCTCGAAAAAACTGGGGATGTTTCCCTCCGGAGGGAAGCGCTCCCAGATTCTCCAGTCCAGGGTGGCCTGGTCCCAGCCCGACTTTCCCAGGAAGGAGAGATGATCCAGGGTCGTGATGTTGGGGTCGATATTATCGCCAATGATATCCAGGCATCTGATCGAAGCCTGGATGAGTTTCTCGGGTTCGAAGAACATCTCTTTGATCGTGATCCCGCCGCGATAGGGGATGATGTAGCAGTTCAGCGGGGCCGCGGGAACCCTGTCCCCCTCTTTGAGGTTCCAGGCCGCCTCGAGCCTCTCATACCTCGACATCTTTTCTGACATGAAGTCTCCCTTAGATATGATCCGAAGAGCCTGTCGCTTTTTCTTGCTTTGCGTACATAAACAGGGTTGCCCTGAAGGCGCTCCGGTGAATTATAGGACTCCTCATCGCCGGAAGCAAGGACCAGCAAATAGGGCCTGCCCGGTTCCGCAGCCGCCGCGAAAAGCACCGACGAAGGCTTGACATTGCCGGCCTGTTTGGGTATTCCTAGTCAGAATTCAAAAGAGAACAAAATGGCCGTCGAATCTGCAAGCAGCGAACAGCCGTCAAATTCCGGGTTGATCAAGGGACTGAGCCTGTTTGACGCCATCCTTTTGGGGATCGGTACAATCGTCGGTTCGGCCATCTTTTTGACGTCGGGCGACATGGTCCAGGCCATTCCCTCCGGATTCTGGCTGATAGCGGTTTGGGTCGGAGCGGGCCTGGTCGCGCTGGCCGGCGCCTTGACCTACGGGGAAATGGCCTGCCTTTTCCCTAGAGCCGGGGGACAGTATGTCTATTTGAAAGAAGCCTACGGTTCTCTGGCCGGGTTTCTTTATGGCTGGACATTTTTCCTGATCATCTGGAACGGGTCCAATGCCGCCGTCGCCACCGGTTTCACCGAATACCTGAGCTATTTTATCCCCTCCCTCTCTTTCAAGCATTCTCTCTTTCGCATCTCC
>Ga0315282_10011837_pt1 | contig 13445 bp, 16 predicted proteins | sample YL17G07_20_MG_FD_203693 | JGI IMG/M metagenome (GOLD analysis project Ga0315282, IMG submission 203693) | Sediment microbial communities from Yellowstone Lake, YNP, Wyoming, USA - YL17G07_20 | ecosystem: Environmental > Aquatic > Freshwater > Lake > Sediment | place: USA: Wyoming | collected...
GCAGTAGCTCTTTACGCTTCAAAGGCGTGCGAAGATGAAATCTCAAAAGTGCGACAGGAACACTTTTCTGCCTTTCAAATGTCCGCATTGCGGAGGCTATTTCTGTTCAGACCATCGCCTGCCTGAAAGCCATGACTGCCCATGCATAGACGAAGCTCACATGCCCAGAAAAGAAGCTCAGTTGCTTGCACCGCAGAAATCTTTCAAGTACACGGTGAGCCACCCGTTCTCCAGTAGCACAACAAGCGAATCTTCTTCAGCATCAGAGAGACCGTGCATCTCACTATTGCAGCGCTCCTAGCCGCATGTGTTGGTTTGTCACTGTTTGGGTTCCCAGAATTGTTGTCCACCAGCTACCTGCTAGTGCCCATCTTTGCAGGTGTTTCTGCAGCGTCCTTTCTCGCGCATGAACAAGCACACAAGATAGTAGCGCAGCAACATGGACTCTGGGCCGAATTCCAGCTGAACCTGATGGGCACAACCCTGACTCTACTTTCCATAGCCATTCTATACCTGAAATTCGTTTCCCCATGTGCAGTCAACGTAGCTGGATCAACCGACGAAAAAACCGCAGGCAGATTTCAGTTGCAGGGCCTGCTGCGAGCATGCTATTCGCAGGTCTGTCCATGCCAGCCGCGGTTCTACTTCTTTCCCACAGGATTCTTCTCGCGTATCTGGTCATCTTCAATTCCTGGATTGCCTTCTTCAACCTAATTCCCTTCGGAGTACTCGACGGGTTCAAAATTTTCAATTGGAACAAGAAGGTATGGGTACCTGCTTTTGCAGCAAGTATAGTCCTGCTGGCAATATCTATCGGGTTTCTCCGATAGAACTAGGCGCGAGTCGGTTGCCCGTCAGCAGAAAAATCATCAGGCTATCTACTGCCCACTCAAGTAAGGCTGTCTACATCCATGATGCTGCATGTTGCCAAATAACGTGTGTGCCGCAAGACTCATCTATTCTCTAGAAGAAGAATCCATCGCCGACAGTAAGTTGGTTTTGTATGGTCAACAGAGACAGACATGAGATTACATTCGAGATACTGAAGAGAGCTTCAAGTGGGAAGAGGAAGACAGAGATGATGAGGGATGTTGGCTTATCGTACCTGCAGGCAAAACATTACTTAGACGAATTGGTGAGGAAGGAACTGCTTATTGTAGACGATGAGCACAACTACAGAACCATCAAGAAAGGATTGGAATTCCTGGAAAAATGTGCCGAATGCCCGCTTTTCAAGTGGGATTTGGAAAGAACGAGCTCTTCTTGAAAGCTCAAAGAAGTTCTATGGTCACGTGGACCTCTTCAGGCACACGGATTCGCATTATACGACGCATGACGCGTTCTTCAGCGTCAATGTCGATCAGACGCTTATGAATTCGCATCTCCCACCTGTCCCAAGTCGCAGTTCCCTCTCCGCACGGTGACTTCAACACGGGAACTTTCAGCCTCTTTGTCGGCAAAGGAAGCGGACCGTTAATCTTGACTCCTGTCTTCTGGGCGATAACCTTCAGTTCTCCACATACCTCTTCAAGCTTTGAGTAATCTGTACTCGTCAAGCGAATTCGTGCTTTTCTAACCATCGCCCACCATTCCTGTTACTTCTGCTTCTGGACAGGTTTATTTGGTACCTACCTTAGACAACATGCCAGAAATAAAAACCTATCGAAATAGATAGTAGCAAGCAGTACAACATAGACGGAGATAAAGAGTGAAAGAAGCAAGATTGAAAACCAAATGCATACTCTTTGACCTAGACGGCACAATCCTAGACTCAAGGAATGCTTACCTAGAAGCCGCAAAAACTGCTCTCGAAGCAATGGGACGGAAAAACGTCGACGCGAAAACCGCCATGGAATTTCCGAAAAGACTTGAGCAGGACCTGCCCATCGACGACTTGTTGGCGGGACTTGACATAACAAAGTTTCTCCAAGCCTATCTGAAAGCGTTCTACAAGGCCACAGCCGAGAATACAAAGCCATTTTCGAACGCAGAAGACACGCTTGGAAGACTTTCAGCAAAAGCGAAGCTGGCCTTGACCACAAGACGCAGTCTCCCCGCCGAGGATGTTTTTCGCATCCTCGAGAAGTTCGGTCTGGCAAAGTATTTCCAGAAGATTATAACATCGTTGGACACTCAAAACCCGAAACCTGACCCGGAAGCCTTGATAAAATGCTTGAAACACTTGGGAGCCAAGGCGTGCGACTGCATCGCCGTCGGAGACTCGGTGGTCGACATCAGAGCAGGAAAAAACGCTGGAATCAGAACTGTTGCAGTTTTGTCTGGAATTTTCGGGCGCGAAGAGCTGGAAAGGGAGAAACCTGATTTGATTCTGAAAAACATAAGTGAACTCCCGCATTTTCTTGAATAGCTCTTGAGAAGAGACGCACATAATATTTCTAGAACCGCAATATAGCTGAAACTTACTGAAATAAGTTATAGAAGCCATTACGAATAAAGCTTATTAAAAGCACGCATGCTTACATTCAGGTTGGAGAAGGCTTCGAGAACGGGAGTACCATGAACTTCATTGAAATATTGCTATCAGAGAAACTCAAAGACAAAAACCCGATGCTTGACGCGTTGGGCTCTGACCGCAAGGTACTTCAAATAGCCTGCCAAGACTTAACCAACTACCTCAAGGTTCACTGGGAACTCGTGGGAAAAGAGGAAAACGACTGCGACATAGTCGAGAAACTTGAAAAAATCTTCAACGAAACCCCAACTGAACTGTCAGAATTCCTTGACGTGTGGGCGGGAATCTGGCTCAAAAAATGGGCAGAACGCGTAAAACTGCTCATCGGCAACGAGAACTCAAAAAAATGGAACCGCACAACGAGGATCCTCAACAACGGCGAAGCCATGTGGGGAAAGCTTTCAAAACGTCAGGAAATGGAAGAAGTCATAATATCAACACTGGTCAAGAACGGAGAAATCTGTGGAACATCAATCCTAGCCGAAAACCTGCTCAAAATGGAGCTAGGCGAGGACGAAAAAGAATACACGAGCGACCAAGAACAGATGGTAAACGTCGTCAACAACACATTGAGAAAAGCAAGAGAGCTAACCCAGAGCAAAGGCCCAATAATCTTCGTCAAAGTAGACAAAGGCTACTATCAAACTTAAAGAATATCGAAATAGGCTAACGCGTTCTTTCCCGTAGAAGCGTTTTCGTGCGCCAAGAATAAGTCTTGATTCTGGGAGTTTCCCCATAACCGCAGGCTGCGCACCTTTTCTTTGTCACGTGATATGCTCTTCGGCCGCATCGCCTGCAGCGAATGTGAACTGTTTTTCCCTGACGCTTGCCGAAAGAGGGTGTACCCTTTCCCAACTGTGTCACCTTGGCGGCGGTGAGATCAGAACAACATTGTCTCCTCGGACTATGATCATCCCAAGCTTCCTCACGTTCTCTGAAGCGGTTGTATCTTCAGTCTCTTCCAAAACCAAGTTCAAGTGCTGGTCGAAGCCTTTCAGTTTTCCACGCAGGCTCTTTCCGCCCTTCAACCGTACGAGAACGATCTTTCCGAGGTTTTGCTCAAGTATTTCAGTAGTCATTTCACTCATTTTGAACCCTCAAGGCTACTTGTTACGCCCTTTATACTCAAATCCTATACATTTAAACCTTGTCCAGCAAAAGGCAGGCTATCAGAGACACATGAACTCATCGTTGCTTGCGCGAAGGAGTTATGTCTTGGTTTCCTTTATTGATGGAGCAGTTCAAGCGTTGACCTGTACGCCACAATTCAAAACAGTATCCACGCAATTGCTTATGCTAAAGCAAGATAGACTAGGTTCCAGAGGAGAAACAGCAGTATAGCTGAACCGCCTAATCCCACCATTACGCTGAACATCTCAACGTTGAAAAGACTCCTTTTTCGAGAGTACGCTGGAACGTTCTTGCATAAACTGACTGCTTGTTGATATAACGATCCCATATGGAATGTGAAAGTGTTAAGCATTACCGCCATAAAGAACGGGACAAACTGGGCCATAAGGGCCTTGAGTCTCAGAGCCTCCTAACAACCTCGGTGATAGCTGTGAACATGGAAAAAGAAAGAAAAGGAAACATGCTTCCCATGTTTGAAAGATGCCTGACGTGGTTTGAATAGTCTTTGCTTCTCAGAAACGGACATTTCAAAACAGTCCCGGAATATCGTATTCGTCTTTCGCCTTTTATTTTCTTGCAGTAGCTCTGAAGAAGAAAAAGGAAACAGAGAGCATCTGAATGCTATGGATCATGTTCTCCAAAGTGTTGTGCAATCAGTACCACGTCTCATGGATCAAGTCTGCCATACTCTGTTCTATTGGGCTCGTCAAGCTCGCCTAGACCGGTGATTTTATACCTAGACCTTATACACTTAAGTCTGGTCAAGAGAGAAGAGAATGCCTGAAAAACACAGACGATATTTTCTGAAAGAAAAGGAATCTAAAGACCTTCTGGAAAAAGCTTCCCAAAGATGTAAAGTCAGCCTGAAACAGGTCCTCGGGGAAAAAACCAGCATCGAAGTAGTTGAGACCCCATTCGGAAAAATATGCCTGATCAACGCGAAACCAACGCTGGTCGTAACCGAAGCCGCCGTTTACCCAACACTAGTGTCTAGGGAATTGTTCGACGCGTCGCCAAAGATAGTCGTTGACATGGGAGCCGTTCCATACGTGTGCAAGGGAGCAAACATCATGGCTCCAGGAATAAGACGCTTTGAAGGAAGTTTTGCCAAAGGGGACATTGTCTTCGTCGTAGATGAGAAGCACGGGAAGCCTATTGCGCTTGGCGAAGTTGCGTACAATGTTGAAGAAGCAAAGAATATCAAACAAGGAATGGTCGTGAAGAACATCCACTATGTTGGAGACAGCATATGGAAGCTCATCAAAGACCTTGCTGCCATGCCTAAATGAACGACCAATCTACATTTTGGATTCATAAAATCCTTTAATAGTACGATATGTATTAGTGATTCATACGTTAAATCTAGAAACGCTTAAACTGTTGAAAAGCAATTAGGGTGTAAAGAGAGGAAAAACCTTGCCAGGTCTAGGAGGTATACTTCGGAAGTCCAAGAAGGACGAGAAGGAGCCCCAAGTTAAGACCGAAACTGGCAAGACCTATTTGAAGGCTATCCCTCTCCGTGATTTGTCAGACTTGGAGGCTGTGAAAGCCGAGGTCAAGTCAGGGAACATACTGATTCTGCGGATAACCCCTCTTGCTGGAAAGAGCATCGACGATGTTAAGCGAGCGGTGAACGAGCTGACAGAATTCACTGAATCCTTAGGAGGAGACATCGCCAGACTGGGGGAAGAACGCGTAGTGGTCTGCCCACCAAACGTGAAGATTTGGAGAGAGAAAACCCCTGTTTCTAACGAGCCTATTCCTACAGCAGCCTAAACGTTTCCATCAGTGCAGGCGCGAAAGCCCGCATATTACATCTCCTTTCAAGGAAATTGGCTAAGCCTAAACATTTTGCCCGTTCACCATGGCACACCACAACTTGTTCAGGCTTAGGCTGCAAATGCGTTAAGTAATTGAGGATTTGCCGTCTGTCAGAGTGCCCTGAAAATCCTTCAATTGATTCTGTTCGAAGCTTGACCTTCACGACGTCCATCTTGCCTTCAGCAGTCATCATTGCTACTTCATTCAGGCCCTTCTGCACCCTTCTTCCCATCGTCCCCTCAATCTGGTAGCTCACAAAGATTATCGAATTGCTCTCATTATCTGCCAAGCTCTTGAAATACTCGATGACAGGCCCGCCTTCAAGCATGCCTGAAGTAGCCATGATTATGCATGGCTCGCCCTCGATTATCTCCTGCCTGACACTCGGATGCTCCACGATGGTGAAGTAATCCGACTGAAACGGGTTTATGCCATCGTGAAGAATACTGTTTCGAACCTCCCTGCCCAAGTACTCAGGATATGCCGTGTGAATGGCCGTAGCTTCAGAAATCATGCCCTCAATGAACACTGGAGATTCCTTCATCAAACCACGTTTCATGTAACCGTCCAGAACCAGCATTATTTCCTGAGCCCTGCCAACCGCTGGAACAGGTATCAAAACCTTGCCTTTGCGCTCCAAAGTCTCGTTGACCACACGGGCAAGTCTTTCCTCAGCCTCCACCCGTGAAGGCATGATATCGTCAGGTCCGCCATAGGTGCTCTCAGTTATGACCGTTTCAACCCTCGGAAACTCGGTTGTTGCAGCTTCCAAAAGCATTGTTCGAGCATACTTGTAATCGCCCGTGTAGACTACGTTGTGTAACCCTTCGCCTATGTGCAGATGAACCATCGACGAGCCCAATATGTGACCAGCATTGTGCAAAGTAAGACGAATATCAGGGGCGATGTCGGTGACCACGCCATACCGCAAAGGAAACGTGTGCAGCACGCATTCGCGAACGTCTTTCTGATCGTATAACGGTGTTATACCCTGCTTGCTCGCGACATCCAAGTAATCTAGCTGCAACAAGGTCATCATGCTAGACGTGGGCGCTGAACAGTAGATTGGACCATCGTAGCCATACTTGAACAGAAAAGGCAACAAACCGCAATGGTCCAGATGAGCATGACTTATGACGACACCATCAAGAGAGTCAATTTCAAAAGCCGGGTTGTCCAGCCTTGGAAAGGCTTCGAAAGGTCTCGTGCTGCCAGGGTTAACTCCGCAGTCCAGAAGTACACTGCTTTCGCGAGTCTGAACAAGAAAAGCAGACCTTCCAACTTCTTGCACCCCTCCAAGCATCGTAATCCTAGCATCACCAACCTCGAACGCTTTAGGCCGGAAAATCCTTTCGCCAACCGTCCTGAGTACCCTTTCACGTTCTTTGCTTTCAGAATGCAGGTAATGACGCATGTTCGTAACAATATTGGACTTAAGCGGAGGACTCCTCAGAACATGAGGACGCCATTTTGTACGTTTGATGACTTCCTGAAGGACCGCCCCGTTTTTTCCTATGACGAGGCCCGGCTTCTTCGCTTCAATTATGATTTCGCCCAGGCTTGGGTCAAAATTTACGTCCGTCACTTCAGCTTCGGGCGTCACTATTTCCCTTGCAATTCTTTCGGCTTCGATCTCTGGAACCCTTACTGAAGGGTCAGACCTTATCACTATTCTCTTTCTAATCACATTGACAATGTTCGCGACGACGCTGCTTTGATCAACAAGTACCTCAGGCCTCTTTGTGTACACAGCCAGAGTTGAGCCTTCATACTCTATTCTGGTTACTTCAGCTTCTTTCGGAACATGCTGGAGAATATATTGGCTAATCTCGATCTTGTCTCCGCTAGAGTTCTGCACCACGACTTTAACTTCCTCAATCCGCTAGGAGCTGCTTCTTCTCCTTTTCACCAAGCTCTCGGTAGCCCTTGTTGTCGATCACAGCGACGTTGAAACTGTCTCCGCTCGCTGAATCACGCTTCATGGCGGCATTGACAGCCTTAACGATCACAGGCAGCATCTCCTTAACAGTAGCACCCTCACGGTACTTGTCCTCTAGTATGCCATAAGCCACAGGTGACCCCGAACCAGTGGAAACGCATTTTTCCTCAGTCAGACTTCCTAACGGGTCTATCGAGAACACATGCGGTCCCGTGTCGTCTACACCGCCCACAAGAACCTGTGCCAGAAGAGAACCTCTGACTGAGAACAAGAGGTTAGAAAGCAGTCTTGCAGCAGAGCTTATTGGCAAAGGTCTACCGAGGTCTATTCTGTAGAGATGAGCGTTTATGGTCAGGATGTCCACTGTTTTCTGCGCGTCTGCAACGCTTCCGGCGATCGTCATGGCCAAGTGTTCGTCTATCTGGTAGACCTTCTTTCCCTGTTTGTGGGCTACGTAGAATCCCATCGTCACACGGCTATCCGAACCGAGGATTACGCCGTCTTCACAGACAACGCCTACCGTTGTTGTTCCTTTCAACGTCAACTGATCTACTACGTCACCATTGTTTGCCATCTTAGCAACCTCCAAAACCTAAGTGCATCAAGGATTACTTCACAAGGAAGTAGCACTCTCTAATCACAAGCAAGCCATTAATTAATATTACGCTTCAAAGCTTCAAGACAGAAGCAACGTGAGAATGTCAGCTAATCCTTCGAGTTCGACTGATAAAAAGCATTATTAAGGTTCAAACATACATCGCTATGAATACAACTGCTCTTACTAGTCAGACAGTGATTGATGTGCACTTGAAACACCATTGGATGCAGCTCCCGAGAGAAGTAATTGTGGGCAACGGTGCAGTTGAACGAGTTGCCGAGATCTCTAGGAGACTCGGCTTCACGGAATCTGCACTCATAATTGCAGGCTCAAAAACCTATGACATTGCAGGCAAGAGAGTGAAAGAACTTCTCGAAGAAGAACAAAGAATGAAGGTAGACACCTTTCTCGTGAAAACTGCCACAGTAAAAGATGTGGACGCTGTTGTTGACAAGATAAGAACCTTGAAGCCTCAAGTCGTCTTCGGCGTTGGAGGAGGCACAAAAATAGACGTTGCCAAGTGTAGCTCCGCACAACAAGAAATCCCGTTCATAAGCGTTCCAACAACAGCATCCCATGACGGAATCGCCAGCCCGCTCTCATCAATCAAGGGCTTCGAGAAACCTTACTCAGTCGTAGCTCAAGCCCCTCTGGCCATAATAGCAGACACGAACATCATTATGCAGGCTCCTTGGCGCTTCGCAATAAGCGGCTGCGAAGATGTCATCGCAAAAGTCACTTCAGTCAAGGACTGGCAATTGGCACACGAAGAGAAAGACGAATACTACGGCGGTTATGCTGCCAGCTTAGCCCTCATGAGCGCGAAACATGTCATGCAGAACGTAGAGTTGATGCAGAAAGAAAACGAAGAAGGCCTCCACATTCTGATGGAGGCTCTGATAAGCTGCGGCGTTTCAATGAGCATAGCCGGAAGCAGTCGTCCATGCAGCGGCGCTGAACACTTGTTCAGTCATGCACTAGACGTGATCAAGCCCAACCATGCAATGCATGGAGAACAATGCGGCCTCGGAACCATAATGATGTCCTACCTGCATGGGGCCAACTGGAAACGAATAAGAGATATACTCAAAAAGCTGGGAGCACCAACAAACGCCTATGAGCTCGGCGTTGAAAAAGAGGACATTCTGAAAGCGTTAGAGATGGCTGCGTCTATGCGACCAGAAAGATATACAATTCTCAACAAACTGAGACTCAATTCAGAAGCTTACGAACATCTGGCCACCACCACGCGTGTCATCTGATTTTTTGACGTCAACCATGTACTCGGTAAAGCAGAAACTTTCGCAATATCGGCCGCAAGGTCAGTTCAACGTGCCTGCTGAAGCACACGGGGAAGACAACGAGAAGTGAGGATCTAGGTTTTGGCTTGCGCTTCCTCCGTCGCCTTAGTTTCTTTATCGGTTTTTGCAGCTTTCTCTTTCTTTGTTCCTTTTTCGTCCTCAGCCTTGCCTTCAGCTTTCTTCGGTTCAACCTTAAACGTCTCAGTGAAGGTGACTGCAGTAATATCTTTGAAGAACCTCTGTATATCCATGGCTATCCCTCTTTTTGCCAGCTGGATCCCTTCGAGGTAGTACGCTTCTTCAGGCATGTTTATACTTACAGCCTTTGCTTTCACCGTAAACTCGAATTTGGTTTGTTCTATGCCTGGAATTCTACGATGGATAAGGGCGCCTACCTTTTCTTCCAATGCTTCGAGTTTCTTCTTAACGGTCACGTCATAGATGAGCGTTTTTCCAGCCAACGACGGGTTGAAGTCTAGGAGTACTCTGCCAGCGCCTACTGCTCGGATCGTGGCCGTTTTGCCGCCGTATTCGATGCGAGCTCCCAGAGTAGGAGTTATTTCTTTTGCCAGCAATTGCTTAAGGGGAACCCGCTTGACTTTTTCTGGATCTCTGTCACCGAAGGCCTTGTCTGGCGATATCTCAACGACTGAAGGCTTGCCGACTTCCATGCCAGCAAGGCTCTCGTCTAAAGCCTTGATGACCCATCCTTCACCTATTACAACCAGTTTCGACTCATAAATGTCGCCTTCCTTGAAAAGATGTTCTTTCTTGGCGGTTTCTTCTGAAGTTGTGTCAAAAACTTCGCCCGTTTCCTTTACTTTGCCGACATAATCAATCAGTATGAAATCGCTTTTTTGTAGACTCATGACATATCATCTTGAGGTAACATTGCCAAACTTAGTTTTAAGCTTTAAAAGCTTTCGCTATCAAAATTTCCCTTTCCAGCCGCCCAGCCGTTCAATCGGACTTGTTCTCCTTCACGAACGGCAACATAGCTACTGATACAGCTGTTAACATCAGTGAAAAGAGGAAGGGCGCAAAGACTTGGATTTGATCCCAGAGCAAGCCTGCAACAAAGGATGAAGGCAGAGCACATAAGCCTGTGACGAGTTGAAAAGCACCCAGACCACTTGCACGGTACTCGGCGGGCGCAAGTTCGGAAACAAAGGATTTCTGCACTGGCTCCAACGCCCCTCTATGCATTCCGTACAGCACGAAAGTCAGAATGATCACTGCAAAGCTTTCTGCGAAGATGAAGCTTAGGCAGACAAGCCCCCACAGCAGGTAGGACAAAGCCAAGACCGTTTTTCTACCCACCCTGTCTGAAAGTCTGCCAAAGGGAAAAGAGAACAATGATGCCACTGCTGTGAATAGCAGGTAGAGCACGGGCAGGAACGCGTCTTGAACATGGAACTGCCTTGCATACAACAACAGAAAAGAATAACTGAACGACCCGAGAGCAAACAGGGCACTTAACGAGAGGAATATTTTGAAGTTCCTGTTCATTTTGCTAGGCAAGAGGCCTCCATAGAGTCGAGTGTCAGAAGGCCGGGTTTCTTTTATCAGCAGAAGGATCAGGAGAGCCGCTACTACAGAAGGCACTGCCGCAATCATGAATAGTTGCGTGTAGCCGAGCAGTCCTGCTCCGAACAATGCGATGCAGACTATTATTCCACAGGTCGCACCGAGGTTATCCATGGTTCTCAGAACACCGAAATTCTTTCCTCTATTTTCTTTGGTCGAGAGGTCTGCGACTATCGCATCTCTCGGCGCGCCGCGCATCTTTCCAGATCTGTCAAGTATCCTGAAAGGAATTAAATGCTGCCAAACGGTTGAAAAAGCATATCCGACTCTTGAAGACGATGCGAAAAGGTAGCCCGTCCACACGAATACTTTCCTCTTCCTAACCCTGTCAGAAACATAGCCCGATGCAGCCTGTGAAAGCGAAACTATCGCATCACCAGCCCCGTCGATGAACCCCAGAACAGTCATGTCCGCTCGCAGGGCGACAGTCACAAACAGCGGCCAGATCGGGTAGATCATGTCTGAACCGAAATCATTCAAAAAAGAAGCAGCAGCGAAAGTCCACATTACTCTTCTGTTTTCTGCCTGGCTCATACTGCTAGCCTTCTCAAAACGGACAATATAAGCGTATTTGATTCTGAAACTTCGATAATTGTCCAATAAAAGAGTTTATAAAAACCACGATAGAGCATTTAAGAAAAGGGCGGAATGCGCAGTGGAGTGGGAAGGCATCATTGATTGGCTAAATCAGCAGACGCCGTTGGGGCTCACATTAGCTCAGATACTCTCAATAGCTGTCATAGGTTCTGTAGCGATCATACTTGAAAGGCTGATAACTAGGTATTTACGAAGATTCGCAAAACGAGCCCGTTTGGAACGTAACGTGTCGAACAACCTGATTCTCACCTTCAGAATACTCGTTCTCCTCGGCTCATCTGTGGCAATTATCAGAGTGGGCGGGTTGGACACTCAATGGTTCTTGGCTTTCTCAGCATTGGGCGGCGCGGCACTGGGCTTCGCATCATCTCAGACGATAGGTAACTTCGTCGCTGGATTGTATTTGCTTGCAACGCGGCCGTTCAAGGTAGGTGATTATGTTCGCCTCGGAGCGGTCGAGGGGATAGTGCAAGAAATGACGATTAACTACACGAAGATTTTGACTATGGGAAACAACATAGTCTCAATCATTAACCTTCAGGTACTCCAGCGAGATATGGTCAACTACCTTTACGAAGATGACTCGAGAAACCTTTACTGCTACACGTTTGAGATAGGCCTCGACCACAGTGTTTCAGCAGAAAGAGTGGCAAGAATATTTGAACAGGTTTTCAAGCAGTATGATAAGCTTCCGAAGAAACCAAACTACGTGCTGCTGAGGTCAGGCGCGGTTGACAGAGTCTATATGGTCTACCTCTACGTTGAAAACCCTGAGGAGATCTTCACGCTCAGACCCCATGTCACTGAAGAAGTGTTCAAGCTCTGGGACAAAGAAAAACAGAACTGAACCCCAAAAACCATTTTAAGCCCACAGAGTCAAGGTCATGGAGAAAAACATGAGCCACAGAAGGAATTCACACGTCGAGTTCGGCACGTAAGCCAGAACAGGACAAAACTGCCCCAAAGAGGAAGAAGTGTCTGTGCCATCTTGCGACGAAATGCCCAACGCCGAATGAAACCGGCATTTTCGAAAACAAAACCGCAGGCTGAACAGTCAAGCTCTTTGCAGTTTGCCGTTGAAGCCTATTTGAAACGGCGTGAAAGTTCGGCTGCAGCTACATACTCAGTAAAGGTGATGTCTTCCTTTTCTTGGAAGTATTCGGCAATGTCGCCCACTTTCATGTATAGGTTCTTCATTATCTGGATTTCCAGCAGTTTGGCACTGTCTCCGAAGACTTTGTGAAGAGCATCTGAAAACTCGTCAACCCTTCTTGGGATATCATCCCTCCGAATCCCGAAAGTCGTCTCAAGACACTCATAGACCGCTTGTCTCCCAGATTCACCCAGAGCAGAGAGCCCTTCGTCCACTGCTTGAACCAGAAGCTTGCCGAAACTTGAACCGCGTTCAAAGAGGTCTCCAAACGTGAAGGGCATCTCGCGCAAGACATGTTTATCCTCATGTTTCATGACTGTAGGCAAGCACATCTGATTGGTGTACCGCTCGGTTGAAGGTTTTTTCATCATGTTCGCCTCGTGTATTTGTGTTGAACTGTTTTGCTGTTTTACCCACGTACATATTATGTCGTACGTCTTAATAAAGCGCTTGTTTCAGAACTTGACACATATCCAACATCGATACGTTCCGAGACGAACCTAACATCAACAACCTTAAACACAAACTCGAAAAATTCAACCACAAACACACAACCCGAAACAAGCCTGACAAACCTCCTTGAATGGAGGTCATGACTTGGAACGCAAAACGCGTTTTCCCAGAACAACCCAAAACAGAAAAAGGCTGAAACAGCAAAGGTACAAATTGGCTGGCCAAAAGAGATTTTTGACATGCGAATTGGAAGCAGAGCCCGTAACACAAAAGCAGCATACACGTCGACAGGTGAAAACAAAATCTGAGGCATCGATTGAGACCCATAAAGAGGACAGAATAAGATCGCAGCGTCTGACCGGCAAAATGGAAGTGGGCTTGAGAAAGAAAGA
>Ga0315282_10011838_pt1 | contig 13445 bp, 9 predicted proteins | sample YL17G07_20_MG_FD_203693 | JGI IMG/M metagenome (GOLD analysis project Ga0315282, IMG submission 203693) | Sediment microbial communities from Yellowstone Lake, YNP, Wyoming, USA - YL17G07_20 | ecosystem: Environmental > Aquatic > Freshwater > Lake > Sediment | place: USA: Wyoming | collected...
TGTAGGCCCTCCAGGGTGCTGCGCACAAAAGGCTCCTGTCCCCTTTTTCCGCCCTTTTCCGCCCTCTGTGTGAGGATTCGGACGTAATGCGGCGCACAGGTCGCCCGCACACGGATCAGCCCTTCCCGGTGTCTCTCGGCGAGCCACTGGAGGACCCGTTCCTGTCGTGCCGGGGAAAGCTCGGCGTCGAGCTGGCGTCCGCGTCCCACGCGCACCAGCATGAAGATGTGGTGTGCCGACGCCCCGAGTGCCTTCGCCAGCTCGTGCACCTTCGGGAGTTCGTCCACGTTGAACGCGGTGACCGATGTGTTTATCTGGAAGGGGAGTCCCGCCTCGCGCGCCGCCGCGATTCCCTTCATCACCCCGTCGAACGCCCCGGGCATGTCGCGGAACGCGTCGTGCACCTCGGGACTCGCCGCGTCCAGCGAGACGGCGACGTGCCGGATCCCGGCCTCGACGAGCCGCCTCGCCGCTTCCCCGTCCAGGAGCGTCCCGTTCGGCGCGATCGTCATGGTGAAGCCGAGCTCGCTCCCGTGACGTGCGATGTCGTAGATGTCCTCGCGCAGGAGCGGCTCGCCCCCCGTGAGGATGACCATGGGCCGGATGTCGCGAGCGGCGATCTCATCCAGCAGCCCCGTGATCTCGGAAGTCGAGAGCTCCCCTGGGACGCTTTCTTCCCCCGCGAGTGCCCGACAGTGGATGCAGTGCAGGTTGCACCGGCGCGTCGTCTCGATCGCGATGAGTTGAGGCAGATGCACGTCGTCTCCGTTCAGGCTGATCACCCCACCGCTTTCTGCGCCTCGGACCTGTTCGGCCTATTTCACCCGCGTGAAGACGAAGTCATCCTCTTCGGGGAAGACTTCGGGGTCTTTCCCGTGCTCTTTCAGGAACGCCTCCCATTGCTCGGGCGTCGCGGTGAAAAGCATCAAGTCCTCGCCCGCCACGTAAGGCAGAGACAGTTTCTTCTCCTCGGCAGCGTTCTTCATCCACGAGTAACTGACCGGCTTGAGCGTCAGACGGTCGCCTTCGAGTTCCACCTTGCACAGCGTGTGCACCGGGACGATGTTCACGGTCCAGTAAATGTTGGCCTCGAACTGCTCGGGCGAACCCCTGGCAGTGAAGTCGCAGTACAGAACCCCGTCGAGCTTGAAGAACTGTGTCTCGACCGTCGAAGCCACGTTCTTCTTGTCGTATGTCTGCAGGTCGTCCTTGGAGAAGACCCACGGTTTGACATTCGCCGTCTTCGTCTTCTCCTCATCGGTATCTCCGAGCCTGACAGGTTTCCACTGCCCGATGATCCCGCCGGGTGCATCAACCTTCGATTCCTCGGTGTAGAAGGGATGGAACGACTGCACCACGCATCCGCCAAGCAGCGCCGCGACGACCCCCACCAAGCATCGCCCATTCCATCTTGCCATCACGATACGCCTCCTTCTAATAGCCGCCGCGTCCTCTCCATCGCGGTGAGCTGGGGCAGATGTGCCGCTATTCCTTCCCCTTGCGCTTCGCCTCGATGAGCTTGCCGAGTTTGAGGCGTGCGGCGTCCCAGTCGCTTCCCTTCACGCTCCACGATGCCCTTCCGTTGGCGTCGGAGAAGGCGGCGGGGACGCACACGTCGGCGATCGCACGCGCCTCCTTCCCGAGACCGCTCTGGCTGGCCAGCCACAGGTACTCGTAATCCTGCATTCCCCGGCGGATGTTCTTGAGCCGGATGGACGCGACCGGGCCCGGGACGCCGCGGTCCTCCTCCGCAAACAGCACGTCCTGCCCCGGGTAGATGAGCACCCCGTCGCCGTTGAAGTTGCCGCTGTGGCCGAAGGTCACGGGGTCGGCCCAGACGTTCTGGTTCCCGCGCGGGGCCTGACTGTTGTGCCGCCAGTGGTCCGCGTGCCAGTAGAACCACAGCTCCACGCCGTACTTCCAGCAGGCCCAGGGGGTGACGCGGCAGTCGACCGCGGGGGCGTCGTTGAGCTGTGTGCCCGCATACGGCCGGTGTCCGTTATAGACCCACCACCGGCGACCCTTCGCTTTTTCCTCCGCCGCCCGGCGGACGTTGTAGTGATTGGTCACGGTGCACCAGACGTCGATGGCGCCTTCGAGTTCCGGGCGCGGCTGCGTGGTGACGTACATGGGGAGTTTCTTTCCGGGGCCGGGGTTGGCGTGGTGCTTGTCGCCGACCTGCTTGATCCAGGGAAGACGCTCACGGGGCGGCTCGTCGACGATGTAGAGGAACGTGACGGCATCCGGCTTCACCTTGGTGAGCCACGTCATGAAGGCATCGGCCGTCGCCCAGGCCTGGTCTTGCTGCCAGTTCTGTCCGATGCCGTAGAAGCTGGCCGGGACGATGGTGTATCCGACGCCCTCGCCCGGGCCGACGTACCCGCGCTCCGGCTTGAACGCGACGCCCGACAGCCGCTCCACCGCCGACTGGGACGAATCCGGCCCGTACCGGTTCGTGAACTCCACCCGATGACGGTGTGCCAGCCGGTGGTACGAGTCGACGAGCGCCGCGGAATCCTTCCCGTGCCGGGCGGCCACCTGGTCCTCTTCGAAGTAGATCATCGCGTGGAAGTGGTTCTCGTCCGGCAGCACGAAGTCGAAGACGGTCAGCGTGACCGGGATCTCCTTCACGGTCTTTCCGCCCTCGCTGACGACGACGTTGCCGCTATAGGTCCCGGCGGGGGTCTTCCCGGGGACATAGACGTCGAACCAGACGCCCTGGTTGAGGTTGGCCGCGATATGGAAGGGCATGCCGCCCTTGCCCTGCTTGGCGCTCGCGGGCACGAGCGCGTCCGGGGTCCATCCGCCCATCCCCTTGGGCCGCGCGTCGTAGTTGTAGAACCACCCGGGAGGCGAGGGCTTCTCGATGTTCAGGTAGTGCTCGGTGAACCGCTCGATCTGACGGTCGCGCGTGTCGGTGGGGTCAGGCGTTTCGCTCTTCCAGGCGAGCCGCTCCCCGCCCGGCTTGCGGACGAGTTCGGAGAGCATCACGTCCACGTCTTTCGCGCCTCCCGCTCCCGCTTGGAGGATGAGCTGGAAGGCGACGACTTCGTTCCGGGCGCCGAAGATCGCCAAGCGTCGGCCGTCCCAGACGGAGTTCTTCTCCCGCTCGGGATTCGCGAGGTCGTCGCGCTTTACCTTCTCCCCGTCGTTCACCGCCCAGACGTTCGCGATCCCCGCCCCCTGAGCGGACGCCGCACCCAGTGCGACGACGACGCACACGCTCGCCAAAACCAACGCCGCGCAAATAGCCCGTGCCTGATTCCACATGGCTCGAACCTCCTTCCGCTTCACCCATGCGCCCCGGCTTCCCCCTCGCCCTTCCCGGGAGAGAGCAGGAGCAACCGCCCGTCCCGACATGGTCGGGACGAAGGCGGCTGAGGCTGAAAACACCGCAATGTGCTGAACATTATATCGCGGGGACGCCCGGCGGGGAAGAGCAATGCGGTGCCGAAGGTGCGGCCAGGCGGCGGCAATCGCCTCGTGCTCCGACCAGGAACTTCAGCAACTCCCCGGCCATGAACTTCAGGTAGGGTCGCGTCATGTGGATGCCGTCGAGGGGTCCCCAATCCCGATTCATCGGGATTGGGGGGCCAATCTGCGGAGACCGAGCGCATCAGTCTTTCGCCGAGAGCCCTTCGCGGTAACGTGCTTCCAGCCCGGCCTGTGCGATGATTTCGCGGATTACTCCCTGGGACTCGGGGAGTTCGTCGAAACTCCAGCATCCCGCGAGTCCCTTCTCCCGAGTCACGTCCTTCACCTTGGCCGGTGAGTCGACGTGTGTCTTCAGTTCGTCGGCGGAAAGCGCACGGTCGTAAATCCGCACCTCGTCGATCATGCCCTTGAAGTATACGAAAGCATCCTGTCTCCTTCCGATGTTCACGGGGGACGTGCCCGGCACCCGTTTCTTGTGGATGTCCTTTGAGCCCACGAGCTTGCCGTCCGAGTGGACCTTCAGGACCTCGCCGTCGTAGGTCATCGCGGCGTGGTGCCAGCGGTTGAGGGTGAGTGCACCCTTCGGACTCCAGCAGTCGCAGCAGTTGGTCCTTCCTCCTCCGATGTTGAGGTACGCCCCGAGGCGGTCGCTTTCGATCGCCAGTGCATAGTGCCCCTCGACCCACTCGTTCCGGTTCTTGTTGACGATCCATCTCCGGGCGTCGTTGCCAGCCGGGAACTCGGTGAGATAGATCCATGCCTCCACGGTCAGTTCGGGGCTGTCGAGGGCGGGGGAGTGGGGCGCTTCGACGAACGTGCTCACGCCGTCGCATGCCAGGGCGGTGCCGACCTTGCCCTGGGCCGACGGCGGACTGCCGAAGTGGTTATCCCGCCAAGTGTGCCATTCGGAGCTGCACGCGTTGAACCGCACGGGTTGTGCGGCGGTGTTGTAGATGACGTTGCGCTCGAAAAGGAACCCCTTGCTTCCCTCGTCGATGAACATCCCGTTGTTGGGGGCAGCCTGGGCGAACCGGCTGCGTCGGACGTCGTGGATGTGGTTGCCGCGGATGACGGTGCCCGGCTGAAACCCCAGCGTGTAGATGCCGCCGCCGTCACCCAGCCGCTTCATCACGTCGCAAATGTCGTTGCACTCGACGAGGTTCTCCCTGCACGGCGTGGGTTTGGGGTCCCACTGCCAGCCGAGCGAGATGCCCGTGTAAGGGAGGTCGTGCACGAGGTTGTGCGAGACGGCCGCCCCGTGGGCGAATCCCACCCAAATGCCGACGGCGCCGGGGTAGTCTACGCCGCAGGCGTGAACATGGTTATTGGCAATCCGGTCATCCCTGGGCACGGTGGGTTCGTCCGTCGGCCCGCCGAGCATTACCCCGTTGGCGCTGACGTCGAAGACGTGGTTTCCCTGGATGAGGTCCTTGTGACAGCCGTTGACCAGTTCGACGCCGCAGCCGCCCAGGTGTGCGATGACGCCGTCCTGGAGGCTCGACTCTTCGACGTAGTCCCACCGGACGGCCGCCGGGATGCGATAGGAGACTTCCTTTCCGTGCTCGGCGGTCCTGTAATGACAGGCCTGGACGCCGAGGTATCCGCCCGGCGGGACCGTCCAGTCCGTGTGCTCGAAGGCGATGCCTTTGAAATGGATCTTCCGCACGGGCCGCTCGGCGGTGCCCGTCACCTCGACGAGTCGTGTGAGCACGGGGGCGACGACCTCGCTGCGAGTCACGTCCTCGCCCGGTCTCGGCCGGTAGCTCAGGGTGCCGGTCTCGCGGTCCAGATACCATTCCCCCGGCTCGTCGAGCAGTTCACGGGCGTTTTCGAAGTAGCACCATCGTCCGCGACGGGGCTCATTCCACCGGCTGGGGATGTGCGGGGGAGCGAGGACCGCGACGCCTGCCTTTTCGTCGATGCTTTCGAGACGCTTCCGGTTGATCTCCCACTCGCCGAAGGTCACGACCTCGACGTCGGAGACGTTCTTCCAGTTCCCGAGCAGTCCGGGGGCGAAGGTGAACGTGTACCGCTTGAAATCCTTGGCGAGTTCGGCGCCCGTCATCTGCCAGTAAGGCGTCTCGGCGTCCCGGTTGGGTGAGCGGGCGCGGACGGCACGCCGGCCGTTGACCCAGAGTTGATGGAAGCACCACTTGCCCTGGCGGACCCCCGGCACCGCGGCCGACCAGGTCTCGTCCTCGCCGCGCTTCCACCCCGTGACCTTTCTGCCGCCGCTCCAGATGACCTTCACGCCGGGAGAGGCCGCCCAGGTGACCGAGTGCTTTTCGTTTCCCGAGTCCTCGGGGCCGAACTTCAGGGTCTCGCTCAGCTCATATGTCCCGCCGCGAATCTCCACCGTCACGTCGCCCTTGAGCCCCTCCGCGACGAGCCGGCGCACCGCGTCACGTGCCCTTGCCGGCGTCGCGAACGGCTTCTCTCCCGTCCCCGGGTTTGCGTCGTTCCCGTCCGTCGCGACGCAGAAGTCCGCGTTCGCGGGCGTCTCCTGGGCGTGGAGCTGCACAAACGCCGCGAGGGACACGACCACGGTGAGCACCAGGACCCCGGCGTGCATGTCTCCATCCTCCTCGGACACATCTCCTTACTCGCTTCCGTTTCTCCCTTCGTCTCGGGGGGACGAAGAGACGGGAAGGAGAAATTACCCCTCGCGCGCGGCCAATACAAGCACTTTTCACGGTGAATTCGGCTCAGGCGAACCGGGGTCCTCAAACGCGATGAATTGCGTTTGGGGAACCCCTCATGCTTGAAAGCATCCCGGCTCCTGCTACAATCACCAGGGTCGACGACCGGGGGCCCCCCAAACGCGACGAATCGCGTTTGGGGACCCCCTATCAAGGAGGACGACCTATGCGTCAGGTGAAGATTTTCGGCGCGCTTCTCGGGCTGTGCGGGATTCTGACCGGGTCGCCGGGGGGCTCCGCCGCCACGAAGCTCATGACCGAGACCGAGAAGATCGAATCCCTCATCCGGACGGTGGACGCCCTCGAGGACGCGGTCTTCATCCGCAACGGTACGGAGTACAACTGTCACGCGGCGGCCGAGCACATGCGGGCGAAGTGGAACTGGAAGAAGAACGAGATCAAGACGGCACGCGATTTCATCCGCGTCGCCGCGACGAGCTCCTCGATGTCCGGCAAGGACTACCTCATCCGCTTCAAGGACGGCAGGGAGGTCAAGTCCGCGGACTTCCTCCTGGCCGAGTTGGCGAAGATCGAGCGGAATGCGGGGAAGGGAGGCGGGTGATGCCCTGTTTCGTCGTCCTCGAGCACACAAAGGAAACGCAGCACCATTTCGACCTGATGCTGGAGCACGGAGGCGTGCTGCTCACCTTTTCATTCGCGGAGTTCCCGGCGTCGGGGATGACCTGCCGCCATCTCTTCGATCACCGTCTGGCGTATCTCGATTTCGAGGGCGATATCGAACGCGGGAAGGGCAGGGTCGTGCGGGTCGAGAGCGGGAGGTTCGACCTCTTGAACCTGGGGGGCGACGCGATCCGCGTGCACCTCCGGGGAGCCCGGCTCCAAGGGGTGTTCCATCTGACCAAGGAAGCCGGGGAGGACTGGCGGCTCGCCACCGAATAGCGCTCTTGGGGTTGCTTTGTCAAGTTCGCTCTCAGGAGCGGAATCCCCTCTCCCTTCGGGACAGAGCCTGCCCTGAGCGGAGTCGAAGGGGTGAGGGGGCATTGGCTCGGGGAATTCCCTCACCCCAACCTTTAGTCGCCAATCTGTGTGGCAACCTCTCCCGGAGGGAGAGGGATTGGCCCTGCATCTGCGATCCGGGCAAGTCGACAAGGCGGAATTAGCCGACTCTCGCGTGGAGACACGGCGATGCGATTTGGAAGCACCATTCTCGCGCTTCTCGGGATCGTTCTTCTGGCCGCGCCGCTCGGAGCACAGGAGGAACTCCTCCTCGGCGACTTCGAGGGGAAGCTCGATCCCGGGTGGGAGAGAAACGGGGACCAGTCGGCGCTGAGTTTCGTCACCGAGCATGCGACGCGAGGCGGCCGTGCCGTGAAGGTTCTCCTCCGGGGAGAATACCCGGGCATCAGCCTCACGCGTCCCGCTAGCTCCGACTGGTCGAAGTACGACACGCTCAAGATCGACCTCTTCAACCCGTCGGAGGAAGTGCTCCGGATGCAGATCAACCTGCGCGATCGCGCCTCGGGGCCGGAATACCAGAACCGTGCGAACCTCGGCTTCCGCGTCCGTCCGGGGCCGACGACGTTCGAGCTCAGTCTCAGCGGACTCAAGACCACGGGCGGCCGCGTGATGGACCGCACGCACGTTGCCTCTCTCCTCATCATGTTCGCCGCGCCCAAAGAACCCGTCGAGGTCTTCATCGATAGCGTCCGTCTCGTGAAGGAGAAGCCGCTCGAGGTCGCGGGGCTCGAGGCGTTCGATTTCGGTCCTGCCGATTCTCCCGTTTTCCCGGGATTCACCCTCGTGACGGAGCGGACCGCCTATGACGACCGGACCGGATTCGGGTGGCTCGACACGCGGAATCTCGTCTCGGCCGACCGCGTGACGCCTGGTGTGCTCGAACGCGACTGGGTCCGCGGCGCCGCGACTTTCGCCGTCAAAGTCCCGAACGGCAAATACCACGTCTGGATGCTCTCGGCCGACTCCGGGGACTGGTGTTTCCGCGAGCACTGGTCCGAGAAGCGCATCAAGGCCCAGGGTCGCACGGTCTACGAGCGGCGGATGACCCACGACGAGTTCCTCAAGCAGTTCTTCGCGAACCTCGACGTCGAGGACCTGCCCGGGCAGGACGTCTACATGCTCTACGTCGAGAGCCGCTGGTGGCCGGTCGAGTTCGACGTCGAGGTGACGGGAGGCCGGCTCGAGGTCTCGCTTGAGGGAGACCCGTGGGCGACGCTGGTCAACGCAATCGTCCTCTATCCGTTCTCGCAAAGAGACGCCGGCGACGCCTGGCTCAAGAACCTCGCCGACCGCCGACGCCGGGACTTCTACATGAAGTTCGTCGAAGTCCCCGTGCCGGAGAAACGGGTCGAGGTCTTCCCGAACGAGACGGAGAAGAAGCGCGGGTACGTGGTCTTTCAGCGGCCCTGGTCCGAGCCGGTGTGGCCCACGTCGAGTCCGCGGGGCGGCGGACAGGAAATCGACGCACTCGAGGTCACCTTGGCACAAGGGGAATTCGAGCCCGTCACCTTCAGCATCTATCCCTTCCAGGACCTCGGCAAGGTCAGGGTGACCGCCGATGTCCCGTTTCCGATGAGAGCGGACCGCACGACGGTCGACGTCGGTTACGTCCAGTACAAGGTCAAACGGACCGAGTTCCAGGGGACCGCCTACCAGTCGAGACCAACGCTCATCCGGAAGCGGAACGAACTCCGCATCGACCGGGGTGTCACGCGACGGTTCTGGCTGACCGTCGTGGCGCCGCAGGACATCGCGGGCGGAACCTACCGCGGCAGCGTGACTATCACGCCGGAGCACGGCGAGCCGACGATGCTTCCGCTGACCGTCACCGTCCTCGATTTCGTCCTGGGCGAAACGAAGGACCGGATGTTCGCCCTGAGCGGCACTAACCCGCAGCCCTTCCATGAGTGGGTGAACGGGTCGAGCGACGCGACTTGGAAGGCGTTCGAGGCGAGCTGGCGGAACCAGAGAAACCACGGGTTTAACACGCCGGTCACCGGGAGCGATCTCGAGACGGTCCGAAAGATCATGACCGCTGCAAAGCCGATGGGTCTCGCGTCACAGTTCAAGTGCTGGCTGCCATACCAGAACCGGTACCGTGAGGGGGTCGTGTCGGACGCCGAGAAGCGGATGCGTCCCATCGTCGAAGCAGCCAAAGCGAACGGCTGGCCGGAACCGGTCTTCACCTTTCTCGACGAGCCGTCGAACGGGGGCGAGTCGTCGCGGAGCGAGGCGCTCAAGCTCGCTAGTGCCCTCCGTTCGATCAGGAAGGTGAAGCTCGCGGGCGACCTCAACAGTCCCGCCGACGAGGTGTTCTTCCCGCTCCTCGACTACTCCGGGATCGGCGACGGCTGCCGCATCTCGCCCGCGACGCTCCAGAAGATCCGCGACGCACACTCGACCCCGTGGCTCGTGAACGCCGGCAAAGAGCGCTTCTGGTGGGGCGTCGCGTTCTATGCGCTCAGCAAGCAATATGACGTCCGGCTCAAGGAAGATTACGCCTACATGACGTGGCACGGCGACCCGTTCTTCGACCTCGACGCGGCGAACTCGGACTACTGCGCGGCCTACCCTGGCCCGGATGGCGACATCAACACCCCCTGGTTCGAGGAATGCCGCGAAGGGATCGACGACTTCTGGTACCTGTGGACGCTCGACTACCTAACGAAAGCGGCGAAGGAGATATCGGCCCCACCGATGCGCGAACCCGCGAAGGAGGGCGAAGGGTTTCTGACAGACCTGTGCGGTCAGGTGGACCCCGACTGGAGCAAGAACAGGCCCTGGTCTTACGAGCGGTGCCAGGAGGTCCGACGGCGGGCCGCCGAGCTCATCACGAAGCGCCGTGCCGCCCGGGTGCCACTGCCTCAGTGATTTTGAAGACGAGGCTCGATAATCACGGTGCGGTGAAGAATGAGGAGAAAGGAGACCGACGACATGAAGAAATCTCTGGGTGCGAAGACGCTCTTGATGCCGGCGCCGGTGTGGGTCGTGGGGACCTACGACAAGGACGGCAAGCCCAACGCCGCCGCGGTGGCGTGGGGAGGAACCTGCTGCTCGAAGCCGCCCTGCGTGGCGGTGTCACTCCGCGCGGCGACCTACACGCACGGGAACATCGTCGCGCGTAAGGCGTTCACGGTGAACGTCCCGTCGGTTGCGCTCGCGAAGGAGGCGGACTACTTCGGGATCGCCTCCGGCCGGAGCGTCGACAAGTTCAAGGCGACCGGGCTCACGCCGGTGAAGAGTGACCTCGTCGACGCCCCGTACGTCAAGGAGTTCCCGCTCGTCGCCGAGTGCCGGCTCTATAAGACCGTCGAGCTCGGCCTCCACACGATGTTCGTCGGTGAGATCGTGGACGTGAAGGCGGAGGAGTCCGTCTTGGACAAGGAGGGCGTGGCGAAGATGGAGCTCGTGAAACCGTTCCTCTTCAACACGCACCGCCGGACGTATTACGCGGTCGGCGACGCCGTCGGCCCGGCGTTCGAGATGGGGAAGTCCGTCGGAGCGTGACCATGGCTGCGGTCCATGAACACTTGGGGGAGGCGATGACGAAGGACAAACTCAAGAAATCTCAGGTCGCGTTTGAGCGGGCGAAGAAGTCCATCGCTCACGGGGTGAATTCCCCCGTCCGGGCGTTCGGCGCGGTGGGGGGGACGCCTCGTTTCATCGCGAAGGGCCGCGGCTCGCACGTCACCGACATCGACGGGAACGACTACGTCGATTACGTGATGAGTTGGGGACCGCTCATCCTGGGACACGCGCGCCCATCGGTCGTGGAGGCGATCGAGCGAGCCGCGCGCGAGGGCTCGAGCTTCGGGGCGCCGACCGAGCGCGAGACCGCACTCGCCGAGGAAATCAAAGACGCCTTCCCGTCGATGGAGCTCCTCCGGATGACCTCAAGCGGGACGGAAGCGGTGATGAGCGCGGTGCGGCTCGCCCGCGCGTTCACCGGCCGCGCGAAACTCGTCAAGTTCGACGGGTGCTACCACGGTCACTCGGACTCGCTCCTCGTGAAGGCGGGGTCGGGTGCGACGACTTTCGGCCACCCCTCCAGCCCGGGCGTCCCGAGCGCCCTCGCCCGCGAGACCGTCTCCCTCCGCTATAACGACGCGGACATGCTCTCAGGACTCCTCCAGCGGCACGGCGACGACGTGGCGGCGGTCATCGTTGAACCGGTCGCCGGGAACATGGGCGTCGTGGCGCCCGCCGAGGGGTTCCTCAAAGCGCTCCGCGAGCTGACGCGGAAACGCGGCGCGCTGCTGATCTTCGACGAGGTGATCACGGGGTTCCGGATCGCGCGGGGCGGAGCCCAGGAGCGGTTCGGCGTCTCGGCCGACCTGACGGTGCTGGGGAAGATCATCGGCGGGGGACTCCCGGTCGGATGCTTCGGCGGCCGGAAGGAGATCATGGAGAAACTCTCGCCGCGGGGACCGGTCTACCAGGCGGGCACGCTTTCGGGGAACCCCATCGCGACGGCCGCCGGACTTGCCACGCTCAAAGAGCTCCGGAAGCGGGACGTCTATCGTCGACTCGAAACGAAATCCCGCCGGCTCGCTCGCGGACTCGTGAACGAGGCGAGACGAGCGGGCGTCGCCGTCACGCTCAATCGGGTCGGGTCGATGATGACGCTTTTCTTCGGCGCGGAAAGGGTGACGGACTACGAGAGCGCGCTCCGCTCGGACACCGCGCAGTTCGGGCACTTCCACGCCGGGATGCTCGCCCGAGGGATCTACCTTGCGCCTTCGCAGTTCGAGGCGGCGTTCGTTTCGACGGCGCACACGGACGCGGACATTCGCGCGACCGTCCGGGCGGCGGGGGGGGTTTTTGCGGAACTGGCCGAACCCGGCTGAGAGCCCCCGCGGCGGGGTGGAAGAAGCCTCCCACTCGCGCATCCGCCGGATTAGGCTGGAAACATCGCAGGGATGCAGGTATAATCTCCGGCGGACCGGGAGAGGACGCAGATGACGGAGCCAAGGGTCAAGGGGTACGAACTGATCGAGCTGATCGGGCGCGGGGCGACGAGCGAAGTCTACAAGGCCCGTCAGTTGGGTACGGGTCTCGTGATGGCGGTGAAGGTGGTGCGTCACGACTCGCCGGACAGTGCGCGGCAGTTCGCCCAGCTTGCCAACGAATTCCGCGTGGCCCGCCAATGGACCCACCCCAACCTCGTCCGACTGTACGAACTGGTGACCGCGAGACTTCTGGTGTGGCGACTCCAGGTGGCGCTCGCCATGGAATACGTTCCGGGCGAGATGTTCCGGAGCGGCAAGTCCTTCACCACCCGGCAGATCGTGGACTGTTACATCCAGCTCGCCGACGCGATGCATTATATGCATCAACACGGGTACATTCACCTGGACATGAAGCCCCAGAACGTGATCGCGAGTCCGACGGGCCAGACGAAGATCATGGACTTCGGGCTCTGCACGCGGAAGGGGAGGTACAATCCGCGGGTGCAGGGGACGCCGGATTTCATGGCACCTGAGCAGATGCGCAAGGGCTGGGTGGACGAGCGCACCGACGTCTTCAACCTCGGCGCCACCATGTTCAGCGTCATCACCGGGAAGTCCGTGCAGATGACGCTGACGAGCCGCCTGCGGACCAACGGCGGCCCTTCCGTCATCAGTGAGACCTTCCAGTCGATGAGTGTCGAGGTGCCGCCGGAGCTGGAGAGTCTCATCCTCCAGTCCTGCCGGAGCAGTCCCGCCGAGCGACCCGCCAGCATGGCACGCGTGCTCGAACGACTCCAGAACATCCGCAACCAGCTCAAACCCCCCGAGACGCAGAAGTGACCCACTGGGCGCCGCTCAGGGTCAATCGGATCCCCTAGACATTGCTCCGCGCCGCGAGCCTGCCGAGCGGCAAGCCCCGCCCCTGGGGCGGCATGTCGAATCGTTGATTCGCCCGGCGCCAGCGACATCAGGAGCGGATCGGCGCGTTGCATTTCGGGTCGCCGGAGCCGGCGGACTTGAAGATCGTGCGCTGGCCGCCGTCGGTGTACTTGTAGCCGCATGGCGCGGATTAAAGAAGGCAGGTGAGACCGGTTAGCGCCCCGTCAGGACGTTCGAGAAGTCGTAGAGACGGGCGAACTCGAACTGGATCTTCTCCCGGGCGAGAAGCGTCTCGGAGGCGACCTCGCGGAACACCCCACGGAAGCCTTGGGTCCGGCCGGGCGGGGTGTTGAGTTCGGAAAGCTCCACCTCGCACGTCACCGCGAGTCCCCGACTGTCGTGGCCGAGGGCACGAAAGCGGAGGACGCCTCCCCGCAGGAGTTCCTCAAGGAGTGTCGGATCGAGCAGCCGAGGGGTCCCCAAACGCACCGAATTGCGTGTGGGG
>Ga0315282_10011839_pt1 | contig 13445 bp, 12 predicted proteins | sample YL17G07_20_MG_FD_203693 | JGI IMG/M metagenome (GOLD analysis project Ga0315282, IMG submission 203693) | Sediment microbial communities from Yellowstone Lake, YNP, Wyoming, USA - YL17G07_20 | ecosystem: Environmental > Aquatic > Freshwater > Lake > Sediment | place: USA: Wyoming | collected...
AAAATGCTCAACCGCGATTATCACTATCAAGAGGATGCCTTCACGCCGGTCAAGAACGCGGAGCTGGTGGTCGAGCAAGGTTTCGGACGAGCCCCCAGAGGCTTTCTCATGTCCTTCCCTGAAGGAGAAACTGCTGAAATCCGGGGCAAGGCCTCGGCTAAAGATATCCGGTTCCAATTGCCGGAGTTCCGGATTTACGCCTGCCTGGAGGAAATCGAATGAACCCGGGCTTGGAATGGAAACAGGCGCTGGCGCTCCTGGGTTTGCTGGCCCGCCGGCCGGTTCTTTGGACGCGGGCAAATCTAAGGCTCATCAATCGCGGGCTTTGTTATCTTGCTCAAAATCCAGACCTTGCCTGGGGACGCTATCTCCTGGCCTCATCCGAGTCAGCGCCGGGCCTTGACACCCTGGTCCTTATCTCGGACCAGGGCCGTCCGGTCTTTTCCCTGCTCCTCGCTAAAAACCTGACCGGAAATCTTTCCACCCAGGCGCTCCGCACATTTGCCGACCTTGATTCTTTCCGGGACAAGACCGAGGCTTTTCTGCAAAGGCCTTTGCAGGCGGTCCTGATTGAGGCCGCGACCTTTGAACGGCTCAATTTAAAACTGGTGGAGGAAAAAGGCCTGGATGCTTTTTTCATTGTTGGCCGGGAAATCCTGGCCGCGCTTTCCGAGCGCCAGATAAAGTTCTCGCCGCTCATGCCGGAAGCGGAGATGCTGGCTTCGCTGGATGGAGAGGAACTGCTCTGCAAATTCGGGCCCCGCTTCGGCCTGTGCATAAATGTCCGAGCGGCTTCCTCCTTCGCCAAGGCTACGGCGGACAAGTCAGCCGCGATTCCTTTGAAAATGCGAGCGCCTTCCGCCTCCGCCAAGGCTATGACGGACAAGTCAGGCGCGCTCCGAGGCCTGGGCCTTGCCCTGCTTTCGCCCCTGACCCGCTGGCGAATGAAAAGGAAAATTTAGGGACTATCCGTTTGACAAAGGAAGCGACTTTCGACTAAAATTTGTTCGGAAACTGGGTGCGGAATTTAACAAATTAGAGATTATGTCTTAGGATTCTTTCAATTATTTATTTCAGGATCATGATTACCAAAAAACGCGGCAATCAAGAAGTTGTATGCGATACAAATGTTTTCTATTGTATTGGGTCTGGCCAGCTAGATTCCCTTGCATTAAAGAAAAGGAAAATCAGCTTGTTGGCATCTCCTATCAATTTTTTTGAATTGGTTTCAAGGCTGAGCGAAAGGACATTTGAGGAAAGAAAGAAAGCCGCTAAAGCTGTAATTCAATATGCAGATAAAATACTTGATGATCCAGAAAGCTATCTTGCCCAAATTTGGCGAATTAATATTGAACCCTTTGAAATGGATTGGCGAGATGGTTTCAAGGCTGTTGCAGATGCAGTGGATATCAACCAATTGCAGAGTGGCGTCCCAGATTTTAGAGAAAAGAAGATCAGGGGATTGAGAATAGATTTAACTAAGAAGGCGATGGAATATTTTAGAGAATCGTGGGTGTTGGATATTGAAAATGCTATTGAAGAGGTAATCCCAAGCTATTCTGAAAGGCGCAAACTTAACAAAATGCGTTATCTTTATAGTGAGGAAAAGTCAAAATTTATTGAATTTATTAGCTCACCTGAAATTTTAAAAAAAGTTGTTATTGCTACATGGTCCAGGATCGCTGAAAATAATATCTTACCTAGCCCTACTCCTCACGAAATTAAAAAGGCTGGCCAAAATTTGAGGGCATATATCAAGGCATATTGCGGCTACCTGATAAAGGTCGCGACTGAATTTGCTCCTCGACCAAACGATCGGGCTGATCTGGAATTTTTCATATATATCCAAAAAGACAGAAAGCTTTTTACATATGATAAAAAATGGATTCAAATTGCAAAAGAAGCTGGCTTAAGCCATATATTATTCTATCATTAAAAAAATGAAAAAAGTTCAGGGCATAATGTGTGGAAAAGAAATGAAGCGGTCGGAGATCAACAGTCAGCGCTTTGCGCTGAATCTCAAATTGCCCTCCTTCGCTCTGATTACCGAGCTACGAAGGGCTTCGCAGATCTCATCTCATAAAAATCTCTGCGCGCTCTGCGTCTCAGCGGTTCAATAATGATTTTTTATTATTTAATTGTGAACCTATGGTCCAAACTTGACACCTAATTTTGGTATGATAAATTATCATACTGGAGGTGGAGAATGGTTGCAAAAGTAGCGATCACCATGGATGAAAGGCTGTTGCGAACGGTTGACCGGTGGGTGAAGCAGGGGCGATACCCGAACCGGAGCCAGGCGATCCAGGCCTGCCTGCGCGAGAAGATGGAGCGCTGGAAGAGGACCCGGCTGACGGATGAGCTTTCCAAACTAGATGCGGAAGAGGAACGGGCAATGGCTGAGGAGAAGTTTGCGGGAGAGAGATGGCCCGAATAGAGAGAGGGGACCTGTTTTGGGCCGATCTTGAGCCGGTGCGCGGCCGGGAGCAGGCTGGCCGGAGGCCGGTGCTGATTCTCAGCCACGAGATTTTCAACGAGCGCTCCGGAACGGTCATTGCGCTGGCAATCACCAGCCGGTTTCAGCGTGCCGGCTTTCCGCTCACTTACTCCCTGCCAGAGGGTCTCCTTGCCAAGCCCTCCTGGGTCAAGATCAGTCAAATCCGGACCCTTTCCACTGAGCGGCTCGGCAAGAAGCTGGGCCGCCTGCCCAAGGAGGACTTGGACCGGATCATTGAGGGTCTTATGGACATTATCGGTCCGTAGTCCCGGGGGCCATCTATGAAAGCCAAATTGAGAGAAATTCTTCCATTAAAGCCGGTATGGAATTCGGATTTCGCAAAAGGCCGGCGGTCAGACCTTTAGTTAAAAGTCGGGGGAAAAGAAATGAAGCGATCGGAGATAAATAAATTACAGCGGGAGGCGAAGAGGTTTTTGGAGAAGAATAATTTTCATCTGCCGGCTTGGGCCTATTTCAGGATGAAGGACTGGAAGAAGCTCAAGGGAGATTATAAAGAGATTAAGAAATACAAGCTGGGCTGGGATGTGACTGATTTCGGTGGAGGAGATTTCCCCCGCCTGGGCCTGGTCATTTTCACGCTCCGGAACGGAGACCCGCGTGGCAAAGGCAAGCCTTATTGTGAGAAGGCGCTGGTTATGGTTGAGAACCAGATGATGCCGATTCATTTCCACTGGCGCAAGATGGAGGACATCATCAACCGCGGGGGCGGAAACCTGGTCGTAGAACTGTGGAATTCAACCGGCTCGGACCATCTGGCCAAAACCCGGGTCACGGTCATGGTGGACGGGATGGTGAAAAAGGTCAGGGCCGGCGGAAAGGTCAGGCTCATGCCCGGGGAGAGCGTGTGCCTGCCGGCGAGACTCTATCACAGGTTTTATGCGGAGAAGGGAACCGGCTCCGTGCTGATCGGCGAGGTCAGCTCGGTCAACGACGATGAAAAAGACAACCGGTTCCTCAAGCCGGTGGCCAGGTTTCCGGAGGTCGAGGAGGACGAGGAGATTTTGTATCCGCTCTGTTCGGAGATTCCGTGAGTAGGCAGATTAAGTGGAGAATGGGAAACTGGAGGTAAATACGATCCGATGCTATTAGAAGAAAAAGTGCAAGCTGAATATATCAAATTGTTGAAAAGGGGCGAGTCCGACCAAGCCGAGTTCAAGCAGAGCTTTGATAAGGAGACCATGGAGACGGTGGGAGCATTTGCCAATAGCAAAGGTGGGATTATTTTCATCGGAGTGCAGGATAACGGGAAGGTCATAGGTATCTCAACTGGAAAAGACACTTTACTGGATTGGGTGAATCAGATTTCTCAAGCCACAGACCCTCGGATAATTCCAGAGCCGGAAATCAGGCAAATCGCGGGCAAGGAAGTGGGCATTATCCGAATTAAAGAATACCCGATTAAGCCGGTTTCCGTGAAGGGCAGGTGTTATAAGAGGGTCGGCAAAAGCAACCGGGTTATGACTCCGCAGGAGATTGCTCAGATGCATCTGCAAACTATCGGCATTAGTTTTGACGCCGTGCCTTTGCCTCATTCTGCAATCACTGACCTCAGTCCAACTGAAATAAAAAAATATCTCCATAAAGTGAACGAGAATGGCAGACGAAATATTCCCGAAGACACCTCTCCCAAAAAGGTTCTTGAAAAGCTGGAGTTGGTAAAAAAAGGAAAGCCGACCCTGGCCTCAATTCTGCTTTTTGGAAAAACTCCCCAGGAAAAGTTGTCCCAGGCAACCATCCACTGCGGGAGGTTCAAGCAGGAATCTCAAATTATGGACGATAAGCTGATCGCGGGCACGGTCATTGAGCAGGTTGAGGAAGCGATGGCTTTTATCCGCAAGCACCTCAGCGTTAAGTTTATTATGACCGGGAAGCCGGAAAGAGAGGAAGTCTGGGAATATCCTTTGGAAGCGTTGAGAGAGGCGGTAATCAATGCGGTTTGCCATCGGGACTATTCCGATAACTCGGACCTCCAGCTAAAAATTTTTGATGACCGGTTGAGCATTTGGAATCCAGGAGGATTGCCCCAGGGCTTGACCATCGAGGACTTGTTCAATCCTAACCATAGTTCCAAGCCCAGGAACAAACTGCTGGCTCAAATTTTTTATGATGTGGGATTGATTGAGAGGTATGGCAGTGGCATCCAGCGCATACTTGATGCCTGCCAAAAGGCGGGTCTGCCCATGCCGGTGTTTGAGGAAATGTCAGGAGGGTTTCTGGTCATTTTCAATAAAGGCATTTACTCGGCGGAGAAGCTGGAAAAACTGGGTCTCAGACCAAGGCAGATCAAAGCGGTTCTGTATTTGCAGGAGAAGGGGCGGATCACGAATAAGGACTATCAGGAAATTTGTCAACTGAAAAAACGGCAGGCAACTATTGACTTGGTTGCATTACAGAAGAAGGGACTTCTTGAGAAGGTTGGAGTAACCGGTAAAGGCACCTATTACCTCCTGAAAATCCAAAGGGGCACAAAGGCTACCAAAGGGGCAGCAAAGGGGCATTGAGTGCGAAGAGAGAATGCGTTTGGAGCCTGTTGGAACGGGCGTGGGATGACTCCTGATGACGATCATCCCAAAGGGGCAAAAAGTGGGGAATTATTCCCAGACCAAATCTTTCTGCGGGCCAAGAACTATTTGCAATATTTTGAACTACAAGGCCGGGAGAAGATCAGACTAAAGAAGGAGGAGTGATGATGAAGGTGATTTATACTGAAAAAATTGTTAAGAATATAATTGATGAGTGTGACCCTGAAGGAGATGTTTATAAATTGTTCGACAAATACCAAAAATCGGAAAAAGAACTTAGGGGTTCCTTTGAAAGTCCATTGAAAAATGCCGAAGAGGTCTTAGATAGAATTTATATGGTAAATTCAAAATATAACACGCGGTATAAGAAGGAGAATATCCCCAGACTTGCGGAAATAATTTTTAAACGATTAAAAAGCGAAGGCTTTTTGCAAAATGAACCCCCAAATCTCGCTTCAGATAGCAAGGAACGTTTCGCTGAGTATATCACCCAGATCTTGAAGGATTTAGATAATGAGGGTTTACACAAACCATATTCCTTGGTTACCAAGTTCCATCACTTTTCCTTCCCTAATTCCTTTGTTATGTATGACCAGTGGGTTGCACGGTCCATCCAGATGTGGGCGTATTTCTCCTTTGAAGATAGGTCAAATGAATATGAGAATTTTACCTATGAAAGGATTGCCCACTCTTCAGGGGCCGGTTATCAGGGGATGTTGGATTTTTATGTGAACCTGTTTAAGGTTGCGCCAGCGGGGATGGCAGAGGTTGGGGAATTGTCCAATAAATTGACCAATAAATTCGGTTTCCGAATAAGTGCCCTAGACCTGGTTGATAAATTTCTTTGGAACTGTGAAGGCGATCCGAAATGGCTCGGATTTTTGGAATGAAATATTGCTTGTTACCGAGTTCAGAGTGCCGCATTGGACTTTGGGAATTTGAGCTTAATTTTTCGCAGACAATCCCGCGGAATCGCGGGATGTCCGCGCCACGAAGGAGGAAAAGATGAAGTATGGGGTTCATATGCTTTTGTTTTCAGAGACCTTTACCAGGAAGGAACTCTGGGTCCTGGACCGGGCCAGGGAACTGGGTTTTGAGGGGATTGAGCTTAGCTTGTTTGACCCTGATTCCCTGCCGGCAGCAGAACTTAAGAAGCGGGCCAAGGCCCTCGGCTTGCGCCTGAACACCGGGATCGGACTTTCGGAGAAGCATAACCTGATCTCGCCGGAGGCCAGGACCAGGAAGCGCGGCGTTGAATTCATGAAAAAGATTATCGGCCTTAGCGCAAAGATCGGCGCCGAGAACCTGACCGGAGTCAACTATGCGGGCTGGGGCTATCTGACCGGCAAGATGCGCACGCAAAGGGAATGGGAATGGGCAGTTGAGGGCTTTCGCAAAATATGCCGGTTCGCGAAAGAGAACACCGATGTCATCCTCTGCATCGAGCCGGTCAACAGGTTCGAGTCGCATTTCATCAACATTGCCGCGGATGCCGTGCGCTTTCTTAAGGAGGTCGGCGCGCCAAATGCCCGAGTGCACCTTGACAGCTTCCACATGATTCGCGAGGAAAACAATTTCACCGAGGCGGTGAGGCTCTGCGCTTCCCGCCTGGGCTATGTCCATGCTTGCGAGAACCAGCGCGGCATACCCGGAACCGGCATGGTCCCCTGGGAGGAATTCTACCGAGCTTTGCGGGCCGTTGGTTATGACGGCTGGGTCACCATTGAGTCATTTGACCCGAACCTGGAGAACATCGCCAAGCTCTGCTGCATCTGGCGCAAGTTCGCGGACAGCCCGGAAGAGCTGGCCTCGCGCGGACTCAAGTTCCTGAAAAAGGTTGACCGCAAAACCCGATTTTGAGCATCGCTTGATTGCCCCCGATTTTTGCCGTCATCCGAAAAAGATGCGGCGGCAAACTTTCCGGGAAATCTGCTAATTATCTATCTACTACTCGGAGCGCTTAATAAATGACCGTTTCCCGCAACCTGGATTCCCGCTGGAGTTTGCCCCTGTAAAGAAAGGGAGGGAATGGAAAACAAACCTGGATTCCCGCTTTCGCGGGAATGACAAATAGAGAGGGGCGGGAATGACAATTGAAGGGGGAGCGGGAATGACAACCAAAGGCCCGCGCTTTGGTCATGCCCGCCCCCATTTTCATGAGGGTAAACGGAAGCAGGCATCCCGGTTCCTTTCCTATGACTGGCGAGCTCATCAGTAAGCGCACGATTTAAAGCTCCGAGTAATGACCTTTGAGCGCTTCACCAGATATGATACAATCAATATAGGGATTTTTTGCAGGCGATGGGAAAGCAAGGGCAAATTTTTTTATAACGCAGGAGCGCGAAGGAGCTGGCTCTTTTAAGTCGTGAGATTTTTGCCGTGAACCGTTAACCGTTCACCGCTTTTTGTGCGAGGGTGGCGGAACTGGCAGACGCGTGGGACTTAGGCTCCCATGTCTTCGGGCATAAGGGTTCAACTCCCTTCCCTCGCACCAGCAGGCAGGAACGAGAAGAAGGAATTCGGAACTCGCAGTTCGGGATTTTGATTTTTTGAGATGTGAGATTTGAAATCTGAAATTCATTTCCCCGGCTGCTGGCCGCCGGCTGCTATTCAAATAAAGGAGTTGGAGAATGAAGGTTGAGGTCGAGGATGTCAGCGCGATTGAGAAGAAGGTGAAGGTGGAGATAGCTGCGGAGCAGGTGCGCGATGAATTCGAGCTGGCCTTCAGCGAGGTTCAGAAGGAGGCCCGGGTCAAGGGCTTCCGCCCGGGCAAGGCTCCGCGCAAAATCCTGGAACGGCATTTCAATGACTATATCCGGGAGCGGGTTTTGCGCAAGCTTTTGGAGGAGACCATTGGTCCGGCCCTGGACCGCAAGCAGCTCAAGCCCATCATCGAGCCGGCTGTGGACCTGGGCGAGCTGAAGCCGGACCAGCCCTTCAGCTACACCCTGAAGGTGGAGCTTAAGCCCGCAGTGGAGCTTAAGCAATACCAGGGATTTGAAATCGAGCAGGAAATTTTCGAGCTCACGGAAAAAAGCATCGAGCACGAGTTGGAGAACATGCGCGAGCGCTACGCGCTCTACCAGGACCCCAAAGAGCCGCGTCCGGCCCAAGAAAGCGACCTGCTCGTTCTCGACCTCAAGGCCGAGCTGGACGGCAAACCTTTTCCCCCGGCCAGCGGCGACAACCTCCAATACACCATGGGCCAGGAGACTTATCTCCCGGGCTTTGCCCGGGAGCTTGCCGGAATCCGGGTCGGCGAGAGCCGGACTTTCAAGCTGAAACATCCGGAGGATTCTCCGCGCAAGGAGCTGGCGGGCAAGGAGCTGACCTATACGGTTGCGCTCAAGAGTTTGAAGGAAAAAATTTTACCCGAGCTAAATGACGATTTCGCCAAAGAATTTGGAGGCCAGGAAAATCTGGTTGAGCTTCGCAAAAAAGTGGGCGGGGATATGGCCAGCTACCTCAAGCGCTTGAGCCGGCTCAAAATGGAGCGCGTCCTGCTCGATAAACTGGTTGAGCAAAATCCGGTGGAGGCGCCCAAGGGAGTGGTCAGACGCCACAGCCGGGAGCTGGCCGAAAGCAGCCTGCGCCGGAGGGGCGTGAAGGAGCCGAGCGAGGAAGAGTTGGGAAGATTTTCCAGCCAGTTCGCGGAGCGCGCGGAAAAAGAGGTCAAGGCCGGGTTCATCCTGGAGGCGGTCATAGCGAAGGAAAACCTCCAGCTGGGCAAAGAGGATGAGGAGCGGAGACTCAAGGAATTGGCCGGGATTTACCAGGTTGACCCTTCCAAGCTCAAGGACCAGCTGGGAGAGGACCAGCTCAAACATTTCCGGGCGCAGTGGCTTGAGGACCAGGCTCTTGATTTTTTGCTTTCCCAATCTAAAATAAAAGACAAGAGGGTAAGTTCGGAGGAAATGCCTTCCCCCGGCGAAGAGGTTGAAGCGAAAACATGAGCCTGATACCGATGGTCATTGAGCAGACGCCGCGCGGCGAGCGCAGCTATGACATCTATTCGCGCCTGCTCAAGGACCGCATCATCTTCATCGGCACGCCCATCAACGACGATATTTCCAACCTGGTGATTGCCCAGCTCCTGTTCCTGGAAAGCGACGACCCGAGCAAGGACATCTACATTTACATCAACTCCCCGGGAGGAGTGGTCAACGCCGGACTCGCCATTTACGACACCATGCAGTATGTCAAGCCGGAAATCGCCACGGTCTGCATCGGCCAGGCCGCATCCATGTCCGCGCTCCTGGTCGGAGCCGGCGCCAAAGGCAAGCGCTACGCGCTGCCCAATTCGCGCATCATGCTCCACCAGCCCATGGGTTCTTTCTACGGCCAGGCCACGGACATCGAGATTCAGGCCAAGGAGATTCTGAAGATGAAGGAAAAGCTCAACCGGATTCTGCAGAAGCACACCGGCCAGCCCCTGGAAAAAATCGCGGCTGACACCGAGCGCGATTACTATATGAGCGGTGAGGAGGCCAGAGAGTACGGCCTGGTGGACGAAGTGATTATCGAGCGGGTTTAGGTGGGAAAGCACAGAGAGGCATAGATGGTGAAAAGAAACGAAGACAGCAGTTCCACGCTTCGCTGCTCGTTTTGCGGCAAGAGCCAGCGCGAGGTCCGCAAGCTGATCGCCGGGCCAACCGTCTACATCTGCGACGAGTGCATCGAGCTTTGCAACGAAATCATCGCGGACGAAACCGAGCGCGAGCGCGAATCCTACCAGACCCGCGCCAAGATCCCGGCTCCGCGCGAAATCAAGGAGTTCCTCGACCAGTATGTCATCGGCCAGGAGCGCGCCAAGAAGATCCTCTCGGTCGCGGTCCACAACCATTACAAGCGCATCTACACCCAGACCGCGAGCGGGGATGTGGAGCTGCACAAAAGCAACATCCTGCTCATCGGCCCCACCGGCACCGGCAAAACCCTGCTCGCGCAGACCCTGGCCAAGTTCCTGGATGTGCCCTTCACCATCGCCGACGCCACCGCCCTCACCGAGGCCGGATATGTGGGAGAGGATGTCGAAAATATCATCCTCAACCTGGTCCGCAACGCGGATGAAAATGTCGAGCGCGCCGAGCGGGGCATCGTCTATATTGACGAGGTGGACAAGTTGAGCAGAAAAAGCGAGAACCCGAGCATCACCCGCGATGTCGGCGGAGAGGGCGTGCAGCAGGCCCTGCTCAAGATTCTGGAAGGCGCCATCGCCAATGTCCCTCCCAAGGGAGGCCGAAAACATCCCCAGCAGGAGTTCCTCCAGGTCAACACCACCAACATCCTGTTCATCTGCGGAGGCGCCTTCGTGAGCCTGGACAAGGTGATTGAGCAGAGGGTGGCCGGAGGCTCCATCGGCTTCAACGCCGAGATCAAGGCCAAGACCGAGCGCAACATCGGCCAAATCCTGTCCCAGGTCCAGCCCGAAGACCTCATCAAATACGGGATGATTCCCGAATTCGTCGGCCGCGTCCCGGTGGTGGCCACGCTTCACGACCTCGACGATGTGGCCCTGGTCGACATCCTGCGCCAGCCCAAGAACGCCCTCATCAAGCAGTACCAGAAACTGTTTGACTTTGAAAATGTCAAGCTCAAGTTCACCGACGGCGCGCTCTGGGCCATCGGCCGCGAGGCCATCACAAGGAAAATGGGCGCCAGAGGATTAAGGGCCATTCTTGAGGAAGTCATGCTGGAAGTGATGTATGAAATTCCCGGCCGCAAAAATGTGCGCGGCTGCGTGATTAACGAGGAAGTCATCGTCAAACGAGAGAAGCCGATCCTCGAACTGGAAAAGGAAGTCGAGGTCGCTTCCTAGAAAGCGAAGGCCCCCAAATGGCATACAAGGACGGAGACGACAAGGCCCTGAAAAGAATCGATACCAAAACTGTTCCCCTGCTTCCCCTGCGCGACATCGTGATCTTCCCCTATATGGTCGTGCCTTTGTTCGTGGGACGCGAGAAAAGCATCAGCGCCCTGGAAGAGGCCATGCACTCGGACAAGGGCATCCTGCTCGTCGCCCAGAAAAGCGCCAAGACCAATGACCCCACGGCCGAGGATGTCTATCCGGTGGGAACCTTGAGCACCATCATCCAGCTGCTAAGGCTCCCGGACGGAACCGTCAAAGTCCTGGTGGAAGGCAAAAGACGCGCCCGGGTCCGCAGGTTCCTTCCCCGCATCGATTTCTTCCTCGTGGAAGTCGAGGAAATCCAGGAAGTCGAAGACCAGAATGTGGAGACCGAGGCCCTGATTCGGTCCATCAACGCCACCTTTGAGACCTATGTCAAGCTCAACAAGCGCATCCCGCCGGACATGCTGGTCAGCGTCTCCGGAATCGACGAGCCGGGCCGGCTCGCGGACACCATCGTCGCGCACCTGAACCTCAAGCTGGAGGACAAGCAGGAAATTCTGGAAATCGAAAATTCTTCGCGCCGGCTGGAAAAATTGTACGAGCTGATGCAGGCCGAAATCGAGATCCTGCAGGTGGAAAAGAAAATACGCTCGCGCGTGAAAAAACAGATGGAGCGCACCCAGAAGGAATACTACCTCAATGAGCAGATGCGCGCCATCCAGCGCGAGCTGGGCGAGAAGGACGACCTGCGCGGGGAATACCAGGAGTTCGAAGACAAGCTGAAAAAAAAGAAGCTAAGCCCCGAGGCGCTCGACAAGGTCCAGCGCGAGCTGAAAAAGTTCAAGCTCATGAGCCCCATGAGCGCCGAAGCCACCGTGGTGAGGAGCTATATCGACTGGGTACTCTCGCTCCCCTGGGACGAGCGCACCGAGGATAAAATTGACATCGGCGAGGCGGAAAAAATCCTGGACGAGGACCACTTCGGCCTGGAGAAGGTTAAGGAAAGGATTGTGGAATACCTGGCGGTGCAAAAGCTGGCCGGAAAACTCAAAGGCCCGATTCTTTGCCTGGTCGGAGCCCCGGGCGTGGGCAAGACCTCGCTCGGCAAATCCGTGGCCCGGTCCATGGGCCGCAAATTCGTGCGCATCTCCCTCGGAGGCGTGCGCGACGAGGCCGAAGTCCGCGGCCACCGCCGGACCTACATCGGAGCGCTTCCCGGCAAAATCATCCAGGGCATGCGCCGCGCCGGGGTGAACAACCCGGTGTTCATGCTCGATGAAATTGATAAGATGAGCTCGGACTTCCGGGGAGACCCCAGCTCCGCCCTGATGGAAGTCCTGGACCCGGAGCAGAACTTCATGTTCCAGGACCATTACCTGGACATGGATTACGACCTGTCCAAGGTAATGTTCATCGCCACCGCCAACCAGCTCCCGACCATTCCGCCGGCCTTGCAGGACCGGATGGAAATCATCCGCCTCGAGGGATACACCGAGGTGGACAAAATGGCCATCGCCAAGGGCTGGCTCGTCCCCAAGCAGAAAAAAGAGCACAGCCTGGAATCGGTGGAGATGGAGTTCTCGGACAACGCCCTGCTCGCCATCATCCGCAAATACACGCGCGAGGCCGGGGTCAGGTCCCTTGAGCGCGAAATCGCTTCCATCATGCGCAAAATCGCCAAGGAGGTGGCCAAGGAAGGCACCAGGAGCTTCAAGGTCAACTCCCAGACTGTTGCCAAATACCTGGGCGTGCCCAAGTTCAGGTTCGGAAAGGCCGAGCTTGAGGACATCATCGGAGTCGCCACCGGCCTGGCCTGGACCGAGATGGGTGGAGAATTGCTCCAGATCGAAGTCTCCATCGTGCCCGGCAAGGGCAAGCTGCTCATCACCGGCAACCTCGGAGATGTCATGCAGGAAAGCGCCCAGGCCGCCATGTCCTATATCCGCTCGCGCGCCAGGGAGATGGGCCTGGCCGAGGAGTTCTACCAGAAGCACGACATCCACATCCATGTGCCCGAAGGAGCCATTCCCAAGGACGGCCCCAGCGCAGGAATCGCCCTCGGCGCGGCCATCGCCTCCGCGTTCGCCCAGGTGCCGCTCCGCCACGATGTGGCCATGACCGGGGAAATAACGCTGCGCGGAAGAGTGCTCCCCATCGGAGGCCTGAAAGAAAAATTGCTCGCGGCCCATCGCGGCGAGATCAAAACCGTGCTCGTCCCCAAAGAGAACGAAAAAGACCTCGCCGATGTCTCCAAAAAAGTGCTCGCCGGACTCAATGTCATCCTGGTCGAGCACATGGACCAGGTGCTGGCCAATGTCCTCACCCGCGAGGTCTTCGGCAAAGCCAAGGCCGTGCCCGCGCCGGAGAAAAAAGAGGAAAAGGAAGAAGCTGCCCAAACCCCGGAGGAAGAGGGCGAGGACGCCCATCATCCGGTGATGTAGAATAGAATCTCATACCAATTCTGCGTCAGCCATAGAGTAATAACTGGAAGCCGCTTTTCACCGCAAAGACGCATCCAGCCTTCGTAGTCCCGCTCCAGAGCGGGACGGAGCAG
>Ga0315282_10011840_pt1 | contig 13445 bp, 10 predicted proteins | sample YL17G07_20_MG_FD_203693 | JGI IMG/M metagenome (GOLD analysis project Ga0315282, IMG submission 203693) | Sediment microbial communities from Yellowstone Lake, YNP, Wyoming, USA - YL17G07_20 | ecosystem: Environmental > Aquatic > Freshwater > Lake > Sediment | place: USA: Wyoming | collected...
TTTGAGATACATCGTAAAGAAAATTATTTAAAAGTATCTGTATCGGTAACATCGGTAAATATGGCAAGAACATGCTTCCTCCGGTCATGCTAAACATGTTGCCAAAATTTGAGCTTGAGCCCATCTTAATATACTTAACGATATTGCCGAAAGTCTTTCTGCCTTCCATAACGCCATCCTCCAGCACCATAAGGCTTTTTTTGAGCAAGATTATATCTGCGGACTCTTTGGCAATATCCACGGCGTTATTTACGGAAATCCCTACATCTGAAATTTTTAAGGCAAGTGCATCGTTTATTCCGTCTCCCAGGTAACCTACAATATGTTTATTTTCATGCAGGGCGCGAATTATTCTTTCCTTCTGCAGAGGCGAAAGCCTTGCAAAAACGTTAGTGGTTTTAACTAATTCCCTAAGCCCTGCATCATCTAATTTATCCACCTCTTCGCCTGTAGCAAGGCTCTTAACATCAAGGCCGACTTCACTGCAAATCTTTTTAGTAACCAATTCATTGTCGCCTGTCAAAACCTTAAACTCTATGCTGAGTTTTTGCAACGCCTGTATCGCTTTCTTTACGGTTGGCTTCGGCGGATCAAGAAATGCAACGTAACCCTTAAGGATCAAATCATTCTCGTCATCCTTTGAATATACCTGCCTTGTATTATCCATATCTTTATAGGCAACAGCCAGGACCCTGAAACCCTCGGCGCTTAAGTTATCGTATTCCTCTTTCAAGTCCGTAAGTATCAGGCCTTCCGTCTCCAGTATTTCGCCTTCCAACTCGTATTTTGTACATCTTTTAAATATCTCCTCGGGTGCGCCTTTTGAAATAATCCTATGCTTGCTATCTACTTCAACAACTACGGACATTATTTTTCTGGAGAAATCAAAGGGTATTTCATCAATTTTTTTAAATTGCTGTATCAATAACTTTTCATGTTTAAGGATTGCCCTGTCTAAAAGGTTCTTTAAGCCGGTCTGATAAAAACTATTGATGTAGGCGTAGCGCAAGACATCATCGCTGTCCTTTCTTACTACGTCGCAGTGCCTTTCCAGGACTATTTTATCCATAGTAAGAGTGCCTGTTTTATCCGTACAGAGCACATCCATAGCACCGAAATTCTGTATAGAGCTCAGGCGCTTAACGATAACCTGCTTTTTTGACATGGCGATAGCGCCTTTAGAAAGATTTATAGTTACAATCATCGGCAGCATCTCAGGGGCAAGGCCGACCGCAACGCCAAGAGAAAAAAGCAACGATTCAATAAGGTTGCCGCGCCGCAGGGCATTGATAGCAAAGATAAACAAAATCATAAAAAGCATAGCGCGGATCATCAGCCAGGTAAATTTATACACGCCCTTATCGAAACTCGTTTCTACCCTCATCGTAGCGAGCTTACGTGAAATCTCGCCAAACTTAGTAGAGATACCGGTCTTGACCGCAACTCCCAATGCGGTACCGCTCACAACGCTTGAACCCATAAAAGCGATATTGCGTAATTCTGCAATTGGCCCATTTTTGTTCTGTAAAGGTTCGGATATTTTTTCTATCGGGAATGACTCTCCGGTTAAAGATGCCTGGTTAATAAATAAATCCTTGCAGGAAATAATCCTCAAATCGGCGGGAATCATATCTCCCGCAAACAGGTCAACGATATCTCCGGGAACAATTTCCCTGATTTTAACTTCTCTTGCTTTGCCGTTGCGGTAAACGGTAGCTGTTGCGCGCACCATTTCACTGAGCTTCTCTGCCTCTTTTCCCGCACGGTATTCCTGGATAAAGGAGAGAAAAACGCTCATTATAGCCATTAGTGAAACTAAAAGTGCGCTGATTTTTTCACCGAAGAACATAGAAAAAGCGGCGATTATAAGAAGGATGATAACCAGCGGATTAATAAATCTGGAAAGAATTTGAGTAAGGATGGTCCTTTTCTTTCTCTTGGCAGGCTCATTATAACTATACTCCTCAATGCGCTTCTGCGCTTCTTTTTCTGTGAGCCCTTTTGCTGAAGTCTTTAGTTTTTCAAAAAGCACTTCCGCGGGACAGCCTATATAATCAAAATCCCAGGCCTGTTTCTTGTGGCTATTGTTGGCCTTAGAGTTGTTATTTTTTAACTCGTATGGTTTCGGACACATTATTAATCTTTAAAGCTATCTTCCTGTTCTTTAAACAAATTAAGGCGCGCCTGTAATTCGGCGAAGTCAACCTGATGGCCGTCAAAATCCGGGCCGTCCACGCAGCCGAATACAGTCTTACCTGCCACGCGGCAGCGGCAGGCACCGCACATACCCGTGGCATCCAGCATTACCGGGTTAAGGCTGACTATGGTCTTGACACTACTGGACTTGGTCAGCTCTGAGACCGCTTTCATCATGGGGACCGGCCCTATGCAATAAACAAAAGCCGGATATTGCGTATGCGTTGATTTTTCAATTGTCTCCCATAACTCCTTTAGCACATCGGTAACAAATCCTTTGCGGCCGTAAGAGCCGTCATCAGTGGCGATAAACAGTTCCGCGCAGACCAGCTGCATTTCTTCCTTAAGTATCAATAAATCTTTTGTGCGCGCTCCGATTATACCGATAACGCGGTTACCCGCTTCCTGAAAAGCTTTTGAGACAGGATAAACTTCAGCTATGCCTACGCCCCCTCCCACGCAAACTACTGTCCCCAGATTCTTTACTTCGGTAGGATGGCCCAGAGGCCCGAGTATATGCGCTATCTTATCCCCGCTTTTTAAAGCCCCTAACTTACGCGTGGTAAAACCCACCTGCTGGAATATCAGGGTAATTGTCCCTTTTTTGCTGTCCCAATCCGCCAGGGTAAGCGGTATGCGTTCACCTTTTTCATCAATAATAATGACTGCGAATTGCCCTGCCAGGGCCTTCCTGGCTATGTCCGGCGCCTCTACCTGCATTCTGGTTACGCCCCGGGCTATTGCCTCTTTACTTATTACGGTAAACATCTTTTTCCTCTATAATCTTCAAGCGTGCTCCCGGAAAACTCATCTCTACCAATGCCAGGCCTTTCTCTTTACCTAAAACAAATATGGCCGTAGATAAGGCATCTGCGGTCAGGCCGTCGCTAGCGACGACGGTTACCGAAGCAATACCGGAGTTGGCAGGGTATCCTGTACGGGGATCTAATATATGCGCATACCTTCTGCCTTCTTTTATAAAATACTGCTCGTAATCCCCTGAAGTAGCACAGGACTCATCCGGAAAAAGCGCTATTTTTTCGGCGATTCCTGCGCTTTGGGGATTTTTCACTGCGATCGCCCAGGGCTGGCAAAATTTATACCCTAAGGCGCGCACCTGGCCGCCGGCATTAAGCAGGCAACTGGGGACTCCGGATGCCTTTAATTTATTCACCGCGCAATCAAGGGCGTATCCCTTGGCAATACCGCCCAGGTCTATCTTTACGCCGCGAGTTTTAAATTCTACCACATTATTGAAATCGTGCAAAATAATTTTATCAGAACCCACGAGCTTCAAGGCCTTCCTGATTTCTTCCTCTTGGGGCAAGCGGTAATGTTTATCCGTAAAACCCCAGAGGTCCATCAAAGGGCCTACGGTTATGTCAAAGGCGCCGCCGCTCATTCTGCAAAAATCCACTGCCCTCTTTATCAGGTAAAAAGTTTCCGGGCTTGCTTTGATATTGCCGAATTTATTTAATTTTGCTACCTCGCTTTCGGGATTATACTTACTCAGTAAATCCTCTACTCTCTTTAATTCATCAAAGGCTATTTTTAATGCCTCGCAAGAGGGAGAGGTTACTTCTATAAAGGTGCCCATCATTACGCGGGTTTCTTTATAGAGATGCTGATTACTGCAACCGCATAAAAAAGTACAAAGTAAAATTCCAATTACCAAATTACAATATGCTCTCATTTCCTAATAGAGTTCAATAGTTTTTCCACCGGAAGCGTATTAATCACATCCTCCTTGGAGAGCCAGCCGCGCCGGGCTACGGCAATGCCAAAGCGCATAGCGCTAAGATGCTCTTTCAGGTGTGCATCCGTGCCTATGGCTAAGCGTACGCCCATTTCTTTTGCCCTGCGGCAATGCTGGCTGTTCAGATCCAGGCGCTGGCTAAAGGCATTTATTTCCAGGGCGGTATTGGTTTCGCAAGCCACCTTAAAAACAGCCTCCAGGTCCAGATCATAGGCTTCACGCGTCCCCCAGAGCCTGCCCGTAGGATGCGCTATGATATGCACATATTTATTTTGGCAAGCCTTAAGCAGCCTTCTGGTGAGCTGTTCCCTGGATTGCTTGAACCCGGAATGTATTGCCCCCACCACTACCTCAAATTCCTTAAGCACCTTATCGGGATAATCGAGACGGCCCAAAGAATCAATATCAACCTCTGCGGCGTATAAGACCCTGAAATTTTTTAGCCGCTTATTCAGCTGTTCTATTTCTCTGCGTTTTTTCTTTAAATCCGCGAGATTTAAGCCGCCGGCTACTTTCAGGCTCTGTGAATGGTCGGTGATAGCGATGTAGGAGTAACCTAAATCCCCTGCTGCCTGCGCCATCTCCTGGATGCTGTTATTGCCGTCTGACCAGAGGGAATGCGCGTGCAGGTCTCCCCTGATATCTTTCAGCTCTATTAAATGCGGCAGGCGGGCCTGCCGCGCTGATTCTATTTCACCGTTATTTTCTCTTAGCTCCGGCTCTATATACGCTAGCCCCAAGGCCTTAAATATCTCTTCCTCTGTCTTGCCGGCTATAAATCTTTCTTTCCTGAAAATCCCGTATTCGTTAATCTTAAGCCCGCGTTTCTGGGCCATCTGCCTTAATTTTATATTAAAATTCTTTGAGCCGGTAAAATAGAGCAGCGCAGCTCCGAAGGAGCGCTCCGGGACTACGCGGCAATCCACCTGCACCCTATCCCGCGTGCGCAGCGAAGACTTTGTTGAACCGTAGGCAATGATATCCTTTACCTGCGGCATTTTAGTAAAAGCATCCATTACCTTTTTGGGATTATCCGAAATAACCAGTATGTCTATATCCCTTACAGTCTCTTTCTGGCGGCGCAGGCTTCCTGCTGCGGATATCTTTTTGACTGCGGAGAGCTTTTTTAACTTACCGGTAAACCCATCGGCAATTATTGCCGCCTGCGGCAGGGTAAGCCTTTCCCTGCCTTTTTTAAGAATCTCTATGCCTTTGGAGATATTCTCTATGGATTTCTGTTTGATGCCGAAAATTCCCCGCAGTTTATTTTGAGCTATTGCCTTTTCCATGCCCTTAAGGCTCTTTATCTTTAGTTTTTCATAAAGCAGTTTTGCGGTCTTCGGCCCCACCCCCGGGATATCCAGCAATGCCAGTACTCCTTCCGGAATACTTCTCTTCATCTCTTCATAAAGTTTTATTTTCCCCGTTGCGGCAAATTCTTTTATTCTTTTGGAAAGGTCTTGGCCTATCCCCGGTATTTCCTTTAACCTGTCCTGCTCTATAAAATTTTCTATATCTTCGCTTAAGCCCTCTATGTTTTGAGCAGCCCTTTCGTAGGCGCGTATGCGGAAGGGATTCTCTCCTTTGATCTCCAATATATTCGCTATATCGCGGAATATTTCGGCGATTTCCTGGTTTCTCATCTCTCTATCGGATTCTAAACAATTCAGGGACAGTCCCCTTCGGGGACAGTCCCTTCAGAAAACCGGCGCGGGCAGTTTATTTCTCAACTTGCAAGTTGTAACTAGCCTCAATGGTCTTGACTAAATCCGTCAAAACTGAATTGACCGGAGTAGGGATGCCCAGCTCCTGGCCCTGGCGCACGATTACCCCGTTAATAAAATCTATCTCGGTGCGCTTCTTTTTCAATATATCCTGCAGCATGGAAGAGATATTAGCGGCTGTGGCCTCGCATACGGCCTCTGCCTTTGCCAGAGGGTCGTCGTAAATAAGTTTTATCCTTTTTCTCTTGGCGACCTTTGTCGCTTCAGCCACCGCCTCCCTCAGTATTCTGCGCGTGCCTTCAAACTCAAGGAGCCTTCCGTTAGCTAGGTGCGTTACGCCAGTAAGCGCGTTGATGCCGGCATTAATAATTAACTTTGACCAGAGAAAACCTTTTATGTCGCGCGATATCCTGGTATGGAAACCGGCCTTATTCAGCAAAGTGCGTAGCGAGCGCATTTCTGCCGGGATTTTGCCGTCCAGCCTCCCGATTACCGTCTCGCCGTGCCCGGCGTGCCTGACCGAACCTTCCTCAAGCAGGGTCGCCCCCAGGTTCGTCACTCCCCCGATTACTTTATCACTGCCTACTGCCTCGCTTAGGATTTCAATATTTCCGATACCGTTCTGCAGGGTAAGCACCCGGGTATTTTCCCCTACCAGGGGCCTGGCTGCGGCTATGGCTTCTTTGGTATCGTAAGACTTGACGCAAATAACCACTAAATCTGCCTGCGCTATTTCCTGCGCGCTAGCAGTGGCTTTAATCTGCGCCTGCCAGTTTCCGGAAACTCCCTCTATTTTTATGCCACTCTGATTCATGCGTAAAGGCCTCTGGCTGTCTTTATCCAAAAGCCAGACTTCCTCTTTTGACCTGGCTAATAATGCGGCGAACAAACAGCCGATTGCCCCCGGGCCGACAATTACTATCTTCATAGGCATCTCCTTAGGATAAATTTAGCGTTTAGAAACAACGGAGGTTTCCAGGTTATTCAACACCCTCTGAGATTTAAGCTCCCGTTCCAGATGGAAATTCAAAAAGGAATTCAGTACCAGCTCCAGTTCTTTCTTAATCTGCGGGTTCATCCCCAGATTAAGGTTATTCTTAAAATCATTTCTTTCTATATGCAGGATAGAGGCTATTGTCCCCCGGAAAATAGAGCGGCTGGCTACGTCCTTGGAATAGCACCGCGGGCAAAGCAGGCCGCCTAAGGAAATGCTGAATTTGGATTGAGCGAAGACCTTTTGAGCACAGATAACACAGGAATCAAGGTGCGGCTTGAATCCGGAAAGGGCGAGCATCTTTATTTTATAGATAGTGGTGATTTTCTCAGGGTTATGGGAGAGGCTTAACTCCTTAAGGCAGGAAAGGGTCAGGTCAAACACCTCCTCATTCTTATCTTCCGGGGGCATAACCGCGCCCAGGAGTTCCATCATAAAACTAGCCATGCCAGTCCTGGTTATGCTCTGCCTTATCAGGTCAAAGTTTTCTTTTTTATCCGCCTGGGAAACCAGGTGCAGGGAAGAATTCGTTTTTTTATAGAATATGATTTCGTTATGGGAAAAGGGCTCTATGTTGCTGGCAAATTTCTCCGGCTCCTCTCTTATGCCTTTTAAAATAGAGCTGATTTTACCGAAATCGCGGGTGTAGAAATCGGCGATAAGTGAAGTTTCCCTAAAAGGCCGCCTGCTTAAAACTATGGCTTCGGTTTTATGGATGGACATAGGTTCAGCCTTTTCAATAAAAATTGCTCTCTATTACGCATAACCGCTCTTTGCCTTTTTGTTTTGTCCCCATAGCCCAACAGGTGTAATACGCCGTGGATTACATATAGGTATAGTTCGTAAGAGGCGCTTGTCTGAAAAAAAGCGGCATTACGCATAGCCATATCGCTTGATACAATTATATCGGCGAATAAAATGCCGCCTGGCCGTTGCCCGGAGATATCAAAGGCAAGGACATCGGTAGAACATTGCCTGCCGCAGTAGCGCAGGTTTAATTCCCGGATTTTCCTGTCATTTACGAAACAGACGGTAATTTCCCCTGGTTCTTCGCGGTTTTTTAAGGATAGTGCTTCAAGAATTGCCTTTTTTATCCTTGTCGGATAGATGGGAATCTTCTTTTGGAGATTTCTTATGATTATTTTCACGTCTGGGTTCTTCCGGATAGGTTACGCGGCTGTGGTATATGCCGGTCAGGATACGGATAAAGGTGGCTGAGATCTTCTCCAGGTCCTTTAAGGTAAGCTCGCACTCCTCCAACTGCCCGTCGATGAATTTGTTATTGATCACCTTGCGCACCAGTTCTTCTATTTTTACCGGGGCAGGTTCCTTTAAGGCGCGCGTAGCTGCCTCAGCCGAATCCGCCAATAACACTACTGCCGTTTCTTTTGTGTTTGGCCTGGGGCCGGGATAGCGAAAACCTTCCTCTTTGACCTCCTGGTCCTCCTCAAGGCTCTCCATCGCCCTGCGGTAAAAATAATAAACCAGGCTGTTGCCGTGATGCTGCGAGATAAAATCTACTAACGCGGGGCTTAACCTGTATTTGACGGCCAATTCCACTCCTTCTCTTACGTGGTTCATAATAATCATCTTGCTCATATTCGGAGCCAAGGTATCATGCCTGCTTTCACTGGCGCTCTGGTTCTCGATAAAATAACCCGGCTTCTGCAGTTTGCCTATATCGTGGTAATATGCGCCTATTCTTGCCAGCAGGGCATTGGCGCCTATTGCGCTGCAGGCTGTCTCGGAAAGATTACCTACTACCAGGCTGTGGTGATAAGTCCCCGGTGCTTCCAAAACCATGCGCTGTAGAAGCGGATGGTTAAAATCCGCCATTTCCAGCAGGCTGATATTGGTCACTGTCCTGAAGAGATATTCAAAAACAGGCAAAGCCCCTAAAACTATAATGCCTGAAACAATGCCATTAAAGAGGAAAAACAGCGAATCCAGCGGAAATCCTTTCCAGAGAGGATCGGTAAAAATTACTACTATTAGCTGGATAATACCGATAATAAAGCCTGCACGAATAATTGTAGTGCGCTTGCGCGCTTTCTCTACAAGAATACCCGCTAAAATGCCGCTGATTAAAAATAGCAATATTAATTCTAATGGGTAGCGCGAAAGGGAGGCAATTGTAATTGATGAAGCTAAAGCGAGCAATAAAGATAACTCCAAGTTATTAAATAATAATATTACCAGCATTGGTATCGCAGAAAATGGCATATAGTATACCGGCACTCTCTGCCTGGCGATAAAATAGCTAACAGAAAAGATAATTAAAAACAACAGAGTTAAGTTTAATAGATTATGATTTTTTACATTTAAGCGCCTAAGGTTAAGATAGAGCGCTAAACAAATCAATAATGTCGGAATAGCTAAATTAACCCGGATTATATAGCTGATTAAAAAAATTAATGCACTCCAAAAAATAAGTTTTAGTTTATTTTTAACGGTTTGCTTTATCATAGGCCTCTATAATCCGCTGCACCAGGGCATGCCTGACTACGTCTGAACCGGTAAAGTAAACAAATTTTATCCCCGCTATTTCCCTTAATATATCCTGCGCCTGGAGCAGGCCTATGGGTTTTCCGTCCGGTAGGTCGCTTTGCGTTATATCGCCGGTAATCACTGCCTTGGAATCAAAACCCAGGCGCGTCAGGAACATCTTCATCTGTTCGGCAGTGCAGTTCTGCGCCTCATCCAGAATAATGAAAGCGTCGTTTAGGGTCCTTCCGCGCATATAGGCCAAAGGCGCCACCTCTATAATCCCGGTCTCCAGGTATTTCTCTATGCGCTCCGCTTCCATCATATCGTAAAGCGCGTCATACAGCGGCCGCAGGTACGGAGAAATCTTCTCATACATATCTCCGGGCAAAAACCCTAAAGACTCTCCCGCCTCAATCGCCGGCCGCGTGAGGATAATTCTGCGCACCTCCTGTTTTTTCAAGGCCTCTACCGCAGCGGCCATGGCCAGATAGGTTTTTCCTGTGCCTGCGGGGCCTATACCAAAAACTATATCATACTTTTTAATCGCCTCCACATATTCGCTCTGGCCTTTGGTTTTGGGGCCTATCAATTTAGTTTTGGAGAGCTGGCCTATTCCCGCATCCAGGATATTCAGCGGAGCCTTTTCCTTTGACTCTTTAAATTTGGCTATCAGGCAGATTAAATCCGTCCTGCCTACTGCGCCTGAGCCGCAACGGAAGGCATTCAAAATATATTCAATCAAGGCGCTGCTCTTACGCATAGCCGCCTGGGTGCCGCTTAATTTCAGGTATTCTCCGCGCAGGCTTAAACTTACCTTAAATTCCTTCTCAATTAAACTGATATTCTCATCATGAGGGCCAAGCAGGGCCTGCGCCTCCTGATGCGATTGTAATTTAAAGGTCTTTTCCACTAAAGTTACTTCAGATTTTCTTTTGGTTCCTTGAGTGCTTCGACGGGTATATTCAAGACCTGTCCGGGATAAACCTTGTTCGGGCCCTTTAAGACATCTTTATTGGCATCGTAGATTTTGACCCATTTCTTGGTTGTCCCGTATAATTTTTTGGAAATCTTCTGCAGGGTATCGTTTTTCTGCACGGTATACTTCTCGAAGGTTGCAGACGTATCTAGCGGGGTTGCGCTCTGCGTGATGTAGCCACGGTTACCTTCGCTCGTAAGACTTTCAGATTTATAACCTAGAGGCTCTTCATAGGTTTTTTTCTTAGCCCTCTCAAACCTGATAGGAGAACCGATCTCTACTTCTACTACCTGCACGGTGCGGGTGGCTTTCCTTTCTTTTACTTGTGCGGCTCCGGAAGATTGTCCGACCAGATACCCCCGGTTACCTGCAGTTAAATCCTGGTCCACGCGGTCCCTGGTCAACGGATAAGTCCTGACCACGCACCCCGAAAGCACAAAAACAGAAATCAACACCGCAAAATACATAACCCTGGAACTCTTCATCTCTTCCTCCTTTTTTCGTATAGCGACAAACCCAGTTCCTTTAATTGTTTCTCATCTACCGGTGAAGGCGCGCCTGTTAAGGGACAGGAACCCGCGCTCGTCTTGGGAAAAGCGATTACCTGGCGTATACTGGGCTCTTGCGTAAAAATAGCCAGCAGCCTATCCAGGCCCAAAGCAATGCCTGCATGCGGCGGAGCCCCGAACTGAAATGCCTCCAGCAAAAAGCCAAAACGCCTGTATGCCTCCTCCTTCTCTATGCCAATGAGCTTAAATATCCTTTCCTGCAACTTTTGGTCATGGATTCTTACAGAGCCCGAGCCTATCTCCATACCGTTAAGCACTAAATCATAAGAACGGGACTTAACTTTTTCAGGAGACTTCTCTAATATATCCAAATCTGTTTCTGCCGGAGCAGTAAAAGGATGGTGTTCGCTCTCCCAGCGCTTCTCTTCTGCATTGTATTTCAAGAGCGGAAAATCCACCACCCAGCAGAAGGAAAATTCGCTGCCGGTCTCTTTTCTTAAATCCGGTTTATCCGAGCCGTATCTCTTCTGCGCTTCGGCGTAACTAATGCGTTGAAAAGGGATTGTAATATCTATCCCTTTTAGCTCCTTTAATACTGCCTGCATCAGGAGTTCAGCGAGAGCAAAGATATCTTCCTCGTCTACAAAAGACATCTCCAGGTCCAGCTGGGTAAATTCCGGCTGCCTGTCCGCGCGCAGGTCTTCGTCGCGGAAACACTTGGCAATCTGATAATAGCGTTCAATGCCGGCAACCATTAAAATCTGCTTGAATAACTGCGGGGACTGCGGCAGGGCGTAAAACTCTCCGGGATTAAACCTGGAAGGCACCAGATAATCCCTTGCGCCCTCGGGAGTGGATTTCGTAAGAATGGGCGTCTCGCATTCAATAAACCCTCGGGCGTCCAGGAAATTACGCATGAGCTTGTAAAGTTTGCTTCGTAAAATAAGATTCTCCAGCGCTTTTCTTCTCCTTAGGTCAAGATAGCGGTATTTGAGCCTGGTCTCTTCCGCTATATTCGAATCTTCCTCTATTTCAAAAGGCAGGCTGAGGCTGGGGTTTAGGACCTTCAACTCCGTAACCACTACCTCTATTTCTCCGCTGGGTAATCTGGCGTTTACTGTCCCCTGGGGCCTGGGATTAACTTTCCCTTTAATACTGATCACAAATTCACTTCTTAAGCCCTGCGCCTTCTGGTAGGCGCCTTGCGATTCCTGCGGAATAAAGACAATCTGGGTAAAACCTGACCGGTCGCGGATATCTATAAAGATAAGTTTCCCGTGGTCGCGCCTGCGCGCCACCCAGCCGCACAACGTGACTTCTTTACCTACGTCGGTAACGGTTAATTCACCGCAGCTATGGGTCTTAAGCATATTTTTCCTTTAAGGGCCTGGACCAAATTAACCGCACTAACCTCTTCTTGTATCCCGGAAGCCATATCCTTTAACGCCACTGTGCCTTTTTTGAGCTCATCCTCTCCCAGCATCAGAACATATCCCGCGCCCAAATCATTGGCCTTGCGCAGCGCGCCTTTTAAGGATTTGCCTTCGTAATCCGTATCGCAGGCAATTCCGTTTTTACGCAAACTGTCCAATAGTTTCAAACCCTCTTTTTTCGCCTCTTCCCCGAGCGTTATTAAATAAACCAGGTTCTTGCTGTGGACTGTGGACTGTGGACTATGGACTAGTAATAGCCTTTCTACTCCGAATGCAAAACCCACTGCGCCCAAATCCGGGCCGCCTAATTCTTTAACCAGGTTATCGTACCTGCCGCCTGCGCCCAGCGCATCTTGAGCGCCTAATGCCTTATGCGTAATTTCAAAGACAGTACGGGTATAATAATCCAGGCCGCGTACCAGCTGCGGGGTTATTACGTAATTTATTTTTAAGGAATCCAGGCCTTTCTTTACCTGGCTGAAATGCGACTTGCATTCAGGGCAGAGATAACTATCCCCTATGCCCAGCTCCTCTGCCGCCTGCCTGCAGGCCTCTTTCTTACAGTCTAAGATGCGCAAAACATTCCTGTCAAATCTCTCCCTGCATTCCTGGCAGAGCGCTGTTAATTTGCTCCTGAAGGCCTTCTTTAACCGGCTGGCCAGCCCCTCTTTATCTTTTGCGCAACCCAGGCTGTTGATTTTTATTTTATAATCTTTGACAGAGAATGCGTCAAGCAGGTTAGAGGCCAGAGAAACCGCCTCTACGTCAAGGGCGGCATCCAGGGAACCAATCGCCTCGCAGCCTATATGCTGGAACTGCCGCAGCCGGCCTTTTTGCGGCCGCTCAAAGCGGAACATCGGCCCTATATAATAAAATTTGGAAAAACCGTAAGTCTTATCCAGATTATTTTCCAGGAAGCTGCGCACTATCCCGGCTGTACCCTCCGGCCGCAGCGCAAAGATATCCTCCTTGCCCTTGATGAGGAACATCTGCTTTTGCACTATCTCTGCCGACCTGCCGAGAGAACGGTCAAATAAAGAGGATGTCTCCAGTAAAGGCGTGCGTATCTCTCTATAATTATAAAGAGAGAATATGCTGCGGCTTATCCCTTCTATCTCCTGCCAGCAATCAGCCTCATCAGGCAGTATATCTTTTGTGCCCGGTATCCTTTTAAACATAAGTGAAAACATAAGTTATGGAGCTTTCTATAAAGACAAGCGACATAACTTATTGTTTGAAGTTATCCCCACACCAATTGCAATATAGCAGTGGCTAATACGCAATTGGTGTGGGGATTAATTCGCACAATAACTTACTCACACCCCCCGCTGCTGCTTTAAGCAGCAGCGGGGGTTCGTAAGTTATGTGCT